>ERZ772812.2506-NODE-2506-length-11608-cov-2.701896_pt1 | contig 11608 bp, 7 predicted proteins | sample MGYA00511343_ERZ772812 | MGnify/ENA primary metagenome ERZ772812 (study PRJEB29015, sample SAMEA2737706) | human gut metagenome | biome: human gut; feature: human-associated habitat; material: faeces | place: China | collected 2012 ...
TCCGGCGGCCCGTCGTGGTGACGGCGCTTTTGAGTGTGTGTTTCATCTTTCCGTTACGGTTTCAGTCTGCGTTCCGGCTTGTGTCGGAAACAAAAAGGCCTTTCCCCCGGCGGGAGAAAGGCTTTATCTTTTCATCGATCATGCACGCCACCTTTCTCCCGTTATCTTCTAAGGACGACGAGGTGCAGGGTAATGACGATAATGATCGAATGAAGCATGGTCTGTTTTTTCGTATTCGTTACAGGACAAATATATGGATATTAAATTTTTTGAACAAATAATTTTCTAAAAATATTTAATATTATAACAGTCCGAAAGCAGATTTTCGGATCAGGTTCGCATCTGTTCGTGTTACGGGTGGTTTGCTTACGATCTGATACCCGATTTTTGGCCCCGAAATGCAGATTCGGGCCGTTTTTTGCCGGACGGGGCTTCCGAAGGCCCGTCGGGACTTTCATTTTTGATCTGCGAGAACTGTTTTGCGCCTTTTTGTGCCACTCCTATATATATAAAAAGCCCTTTAGGATTTTTCGGGACGGTATTACGAATTGTTACCCGGATTTGGATTTTTAAAATATTTGTTTTATATTTGCCGACGATGGTTACCAAACGGCATATCACGATGACTGGACGAGGTTGCGGATTTATCGGCAATCCCGGCGGTTGTGCGTATACCTTCACGACCACGACGACTACCACCACTACCACCACGACGACTACGACCCCTGTGGGGGTTCGATAGTCAATAATCCGTCCGCATACTCCGTATGCACTTCCGGCCAAGGCTGCCGGAGCGGAAAAGATCAAGTTCACGGTAGTTAAATTCAACAAAGAAAATAGTTATGAAATATATTCGGGTTTTCGCGCCGGGAACGGTGGCGAATCTGGGTTGCGGTTTCGACGTGATGGGCCTGACGCTCGACGGCGTCGGCGATTTGCTGGAGATCGGTGCCGAAGAGGGTGCCGAAGGATTGGATATCCGTAACCTGAGCGGGATGAACCTTCCCGAAAACGTCGAGGACAATGTGATTACCCCCGCCCTGCGGGCCATGCTGGCGGCATATGGCCGCCCGGTGCGGATCGAGATCACGATGCTCAAGAAGATCGCTCCCGGGAGCGGCATCGGGTCGAGTGCGGCTTCGTCGGCTGCCGCCGTCTACGGGCTCAACGAACTGCTGGACCGTCCTTTCTCAGGCAAGGAACTCGTGGAGTTCGCCATGATGGGTGAGGCGCTGATCGGCGGCACGCCCCATGCCGACAACGTGGGGCCTGCGGTGCTGGGCGGCGTGGTGCTGGTACGCGGTTACGAACCGTTCGATATCGTCCGGCTGCCCGTGCCCGACAACTTCTTTTACGCCGTGGCGCATCCCGCCATCGTGGTCAGCACGAAGGATGCCCGCGAGGTGCTGCCGCGCGAGATTCCCTTGTCGAAGGCCATCACGCAGTGGGGTAATGTCGGCGGACTGGTGGCCGGGTTCGCGCTGCGCGACGTGGCGCTGATCGGTCGTTCGATGCACGACGCCGTCGTGGAACCCTACCGCAAGGGGTTCATTCCCGGGTACGATGAACTGAAAGAGCAGGTGCTGGCCGAAGGTGCGCTGGCGATGAACATTGCCGGGTCGGGACCGTCGGTCTTTGCGCTGGCGTCGGATTACGGGGTGGCGCAGCGAATTGCGGCGCAGATGAAACGGCATTTTCAGGACCGGCAGCTCGGCTGTCATACCTATGCGGGGCGCGTGTCGAACGCCGGAGCGCGTGTCGTGGGACAATAAAAACACGGAACGATGAAATTTTACAGTACGAGAGATACCAAACGGGCCTGCGGCTGTTCATTGCGCGAGGCCGCGATGATGGGGCTGGCGCCCGACGGCGGGCTGTTCGTTCCCGAACGCATTCCGCAGGCCGACATGGCCGAGGTCGAACGGCTGGCGGGGGAGTCCTACGCCGCGATGGCGGGCTATCTGGCCGGACTTTTCTTCGGCGACGATTTCGATCCGCAGCTCCTGCGGCGGGAGTTGGAGGAGTTGTATGACTTTCCCGTGCCCCTGCGGGCGGTGGGGCGCGGACGCTATACGCTGGAGCTGTTCCACGGTCCGACCTGCGCCTTCAAGGATTTCGGCGCCGGGTTCATGGGCCGCGCGATCGGGATGCTGGGAGCCGCCGACGAACGGCTGGTGATCCTCACGGCCACCTCGGGCGATACGGGCAGCGCCGTGGCGCACGGGTTCTACAACGTGCCGGGCGTCGATGTCGTGGTGCTCTATCCCGAGGGGAAGATCAGCCGCCTGCAGGAGTGTCAGATGACGGCCCTCGGGGGCAACATCCATCCGCTGCGGGTTGCCGGAACGTTCGACGACTGCCAGCGGTTGGTGAAGGAGCTCTTCGCCGATGCGGAGTTCCGCAAGCGGCGGCGCGTGACGTCGGCCAATTCGATCAACCTCCTGCGGTGGATTCCTCAGGCGTTCTACTACTTTTACGGCTATTGCCAGTGGCGGCAGGCCGCGGGCGGCGACCGTCCCGTCGTCGTCGTGCCGAGCGGCAACTACGGCAATCTGGCCGCGGGGATGCTGGCCCGGCGCATGGGGCTGCCCGTCGGGGGCTTCGTGGCGGCGTCGAACGTCAACGACGTGGTTCCCGAGTTCCTCCGCACGGGCGTCTACCGCACGCGGCCGTCGGTGCGGACCCCGGCCAATGCGATGGATGTCGGCGCCCCGAGCAATTTCGAACGCATGCTGTGGCTCTGCGGCGGCGATCCCGAGGCACTGCGCGCCGAACTGACAGGATTCCGCTGTGACGATGGCTGTATCCGCCGCACCATCGACGAGTTGTACGAGCGGCACGGCTATTTCTCCGACCCGCACAGCGCCGTCGGCTATGCCGCTTCGATGGCCGTCGGCAAGCCCGGATTTTATCTTTCGACGGCCCATCCCGCCAAGTTCGGGGAGGTTATCGCCTCGGTGACGGGCGCCCGGGTGCCGCTTCCCGAACGGCTCGAGGCGCTGACCGGCCGACCGCAGCATTCGGACCCGCTTGCCGTCGACCTCGGGGCTCTCGAGGCGTATGTCGAAAAGGTCTGAATATGAAAATTTACCCGCCGAAACCGGCGGGGAAATTTTTTCTTTTTATTGCGCCTTGTTTTGCTTTTGCTTATATTTGTTGCGCAAAAGTAAAATAAACTACCGATGAATCTCAAACGTCTACTTTCCTTTCTGATCGCTCCGCTGCTGTTGACGGCCTGCCCCGCGGGCGGTAACCGTGCGGATGCTCCCGATTTGGGCAAACTGCCCCGCACGATCCTTTCGGGCGAACAGGGCCCGTTCCATGTGCAGGGCATTGCCGTCGACCTCGACCGCGGCTACATCTACCTCTCCTTTACGACCAAGTTGCTGAAGATGGACCTCGCGGGGAATCTCATAGGCAGCGTCGACGGCCTGACGGGGCATCTGGGATGCCTGACGAGGAACCCCGCGGACGGGCGTGTCTACGGTTCGTTGGAATACAAGGACGATGTGATCGGCAAGGGCATTCGCAAGACCCTCGACGGGGAGTCGGAAGGGGTGGACCAGACGGGATTCTACATCGCCATATTCGATGCGGACCGCATCACGCGGCCCGACATGGATGCGGAGAGAGACAGCGTGATGACGGCCGTCTATATCAAGGAGGCCGTCGACGACTATTTTGCGGAGGCGGAGAACGGCGGGCAGACGGTCGCACACCGTTTCGGCTGTTCGGGCATCGACGGCGTGACCTTTGCGCCCCGCTTCGGCAGCGGGGAGAAGGGCGATTGTCTCTATGTGGCTTACGGTATTTACGGCGATACGCTGCGCACGGACAACGATTATCAGGTGCTGCTGGCTTACGACACGCAGGATTGGAACCGCTACGAACAGCCCCTTTCGCAGGCGAACCTGCACAAGAGCGGTCCCGCGGCGCCCGATCATAAATATTTCGTCCGCACGGGCAACACCTCTTGGGGTATTCAGAATCTGGCTTACGATCCCGCTTCGGGCAACCTCTATGCGGCGGTCTACAAAGGTAAGAAACCGCAGTATCCGAACTGGTCGCTTTTCGTGATCGACGGCAGCAAGCCTGCCCGCAGGGAGCGGTTGCAGGGCTTCGATGCGCCGACCGAGGGTGAGGTGCTCTCGCTGGTGCAACCTGCGAATTCCGCGGACAGCATTGGCGGCTGGGATTTCAAATGGGGTTCGACGGGGCTGTGTCCGCTGGGCGGAGGCTATTTCTACATCTCGGAGAACGCGCGTTCGAAGGAGACCCGCCAGCAGCGTACGACCGTCCGTCTGTACGAATGGACGGGCGATGCCGACACCCCGTTCCGGGCGGTCGAATAGCGATTCTTCCGGATACAAAAAATCCCCGGCGGCTCTGTGAAAGAGCCGCCGGGTTCGTTTGAGGGGGCATTGCCCGGTCAGTCCAGCGTCGACGGACCGAGGTCGAGGATCTTTTTCATGTTTACGATCACATCCCGGTCTTTGTCCTTCTCTTTTTCCGGCAGGTCCTTGAACGGGACGATCGACCAGTGCAGTTTGAAGCAGTCGATGTCCTTCAGCCGCTCGGCGCAGGTGTTCCGGTAGCCGATGATGCTGCGGTCGGCGCACCAGCGGCGGTGTTCCATCTCGTGGAGCGCGGAATGTCCCGCATAGCGCTGGTAGATGCCGTACATTTCGGTCTGGTAGCGGTTCGAGAAACGGAAATCCTCGCTGGTCAGGTACCATAACAGCCGGGCCGTGCGTTCGGCCTCGGCCCGGTGCGCGGGCATTGCCGCGAGGTCGAGGATGTCGGTCCCCGCCAGTCCGTGCGCCTTGAGGTATTCCGCATGGGCGTCGTAAACGGGGCGTTTGGCGCTGCCTGCGCCGGGCGCGTATTTGAGGTCGTAGTAGGCGTTGACCCACATGGCGGCGGTCTCGTCCAGCAGGTGGCGGCCGATGCCGTCGGTGAGCATGCCGAAGACCTTTACATGCCTGAATTTGCGTTTGTCGGCGTCGAGTATCTCGCCGATGCCCTGCTGCAACTCCTGACGGATCAGGATGCGGACGTTGTCGTTGTTCCCGGCGGTGCAGCCCTCCGGCTCCCGGCCGATGATGTAGTAGGCCTCCTCGGGGAGGCTCAGACCCGTCGAGAGGCTCAGGTCGGGGTCTTGCAGGCATATGGCGATCGTCACCAGCTCCCGGCCGTCGGTCGCGGCCGCGGCGATCATCTCCCGCACGGCGGTGTCCTCGACACGGCCCTTGACGTATTCGATCCCGATGTCGCCGATCTGTTCCAGATAGGGATATTGGGAGCGGAACTGCGGCAGCAGGTCGTCCATCGCCTTGTCGATCACGGTGATGCGGGTCCGGTTGGCGCCTGTCCGCTCGTCGTAGTTGGGGTAGTGGCACAGGCGCAGCGCCTCGAGCAGCAGGGCGCGGCCCATGCGGTTGAATCCCACGATGATGAGGTGGACGTGGCGGCCGTCGCGGTCGAGCGGCCGGAAGTCGAGGTCCGCGTAATCGGCCTTTTTGTAATGGCCCCACAGCAGCCGCGCCCAGTTCTCGTAGAAATTGAAGGGGCGGAAGTAGATGACGCTCTTGCCGTCGCCGCCGGCGATGAATTCCGCGGGCAGGGCGAGTTTCTGGATGATGGAGTAGGAGGCCGGGCGGTCGAACTGCACGTTGACCGTCAGCGGCGTTTTCGTCTCCCCGCGCAGTTCGCGGACGATCCGCACGCACTCGAGGTTCTTCGAATCGCGGCCGTACTCCTCCCGCTCGCCCAGAATGTAGATCTCGCGGGCGGTGTCGATGTTGAGTTTGGCGAGGTGCTCCCGGGATTCGATGTTGCCCGCGTAGAGGATCACCTTCCGCTCCAGTTCGGGAGGCAGTTGCGACTGGATGCGGGCCCGCACGCAGGGGATGTCCTGATTGGTCAGCATGACGATCTTGGGCAGCCTGTCGGCCGGGCGTTTCCCGGTTTTCGGGAGCCGCTCCGCCTCGTGGCGGAAGATGTTGAGCAGCAGGCAGACCGAGATTTCGCCGTAGCCGATGATTACATAGTGGTCGCGGATGCCGGGGTAATTCACCAGTCCCCGTTCGACGCCGTCCACACGGCGTTCGACGATGTTCGACAGCGTGGTGATGAGCAGCCCTCCGAGCAAAACCATGCCCGCCAGCGAGATCAGCAGCATGAATCCCTGCACGGCGGGGGTTTCGTCGTCGTTCAGGTAACCCGGGTCGAGGAAGTGGTAGATCACGCCCCGCGCTTTGCCCCACCCGTCCTCGTGGGTGAGGATCGAGCAGTCGGACCAGATCGCCAGCAGGATGCAGACTCCGACCACGACCACGATGACCGTGACGAAGCTGACCAGTTGATAGCGGATGCCGCCCGAGATGATGTGGTCGAAATACTCCATCCAGTTGCGGCGGTAGGCGGGGCGCCGCTGCCAGAGCCATACGGCGGCGAAGGTCACGGCCGCAATGGCCGCCAGCGCCAGCCACCACGGGGCGTGCAGAAAGACGGCGGTCAGGATGAGGACCGCCAGACCGCAGACCGCTGCGAACCGGATGCGGGTTGTTCGTTGTGAGTGCTGCATAGGGGTTGTCGTTTGAGGTAGTTGTTTAAATCCGGAATCCCTCCGCGAGTTCGGGCCGCCCCGTCCGCGTATAGAGGACGATGAGGTTGTCGCAGACGGATTTGAGCTGGTCGTAATAGGTATCTTCGTCGGACTGATACAGGGCCATCGCCAGATCGAATGCCGCGAGGAACATGTTCTCGGCCTCGCCGTAATTCTCCGCATAGCTCAGAATGATTCCCAAGCGGTTCAGTGCGACGAGTTTCTGGTCTGCTTGGTCGTCGTATTCGTCGTATTCGTTTTCGAGCTCCTCGCAGAGTTCCAGTACTTCTATATAGCCGTTTGCGGCGGAGGTGTACTCTCTGGCTTCATAATAGGTGTCGGCCAGCGCCATGCGGTAGCCGATCGAGTGGTTCAGCGACATGACGAGCACCTCCCCGAGGTCGGGGATCGGGGCTTTGTCCCTGCGGAGGCCGCGGAGAATATCGACGGCTTGTGCGTCGGAGGCGACGGCGGCTTCGAAATCGCGTCGGTTGTAGTAGAGCGAGGCGCGGTTCTGCAGGGTTTTGGCGATCGTCGTCAGCAGGTCGATGTTGTCGCCGGGGTAGCTGCCGTCCTCCTGCCGGACGAGCGCCAACGCTTCGTCGTAGCACCGGAGCGCCTCGTCGAACTGCTGCCGCATGGTATGGGTCAGTCCCAGTTCGAACAGCGCGTCGACCATCGGCGCAGGGTCCGGGGCGATCTTCGCCAGCTCCCGCTCGATCGTCAGTATCTCCTCGTAACGCCGCTGCGAGAGGTCGTGACGCTCCATTTCACGGTACATCAGTCCGCTGTTTTCGAGCGTTTCCAGCAGGCTGTACCGTGCGGCGGGATTGGCCGCCACCAGTTGACGCCACATGTTCAGTGCCTCGTTGTACTCCTGCTCGGCCTCTTCGAAGCGGCCCATCTCCTCCCAATGGAGGTTTGCCAGATTGCTCAGGTATTGCGCGATAAACCCTTTATAGCGGGGACCCCGCTTGACGGTCGCCTCAAGTGTGACCAACGCTTCGCGGATCAACTGTTCGGCGAGGTCGATGCGCTCGGTCTTCATGCACAGCACGGCCAGATTCGACATCGTGGCGCTCGCGGCCTGAAGGCCCTTGTCGCTGCCTGCCGTCATTTCGCGGGCTGTGCGGATAGCCTCCCGGTACATCGCCTCCGCCTGTTCGAACTCCTCGTTTTCCTCGAGCGTCCAGCCCATGCTGTCGAGCAACTTGTAAAGTTTGGGTGCGTGGGCCTGCGGGTCTTCGGCCGCAAGACGCCGTGCGATTCCGAGCGCCTCCCCGAGAGTCGCCTTTGACGCTTCCGGTTCACCGGCGGCGCGATGAGCTTCTCCCAGCGCGGTCATTGCATCGACCAGCTCGGCTTCGAATTCCGGGTTGCGGGTTGCCGCCTTGCGGCCGATTTCGACTGCCCGGCGGATGAACTCCGGATAGTTGCCCCGGTATTCGGTCAGTTCGGAGCGGATGAGGTCGTCCACCGAGAAAAGGAATCGCGCCCGCAGTTCGTCCTCCTCCGGAAGCGCGGTGTTCAGGTAGGCTTCCGGCGAATAGCGTCCCGTTTCCAGCAGCGTCCGCCAGTAACGGCCCAGCATCTCCTGATCCTTTGCATTGTAATAGTTGAAGGCGTCGTAATCCGTCAGCAGGGCGTACATCTCGTCGGTCATCCCGGCTTCGTGGTATTGGTGGGCCAACTCGTCGTAGATGCGGCCTTGTTCGCTGTGCCCGAGCGGATTGTCGTCGGTCATATAGGCGATGATCCGCTCCCGGCAGGCGTGTATGTCCGCTTCGCGCGACAGGTATTTGCTCCGGACTGCATTGCGCAGGTAGCGGTGGGAGAACTGCACGAGGCCGTTCTTCACCGTGAAATGCCCCGCGAATGCGCAGTAGAACTGCGACCATTCGAGCTGCCGGATACCGCTGATCCCGAGCAGCTCGGGTTCGCTCAGACCGGCCCGGGAGAGGGCGATCAGCGCGAGCGTGTCGCGCACGAGCTGTGCCCCGTAATCCTCCTCGGCGCGCAGCAGTACCCGCTGGAAAAACTCGTCGGGGTTCGCAGCGTCGAGGTAACGGTCGATTCGCCGGTCGAGCTGTTCGTGGATGCCGAAGCTCACCAACTCGTCGAGCAGCGTGCGGAGTACCAGCGTATTGCGCATCACGGACGCCGTGACGATCCGGTCGGTCTGCCCGGGCGTCAGCGACTTGCCGTACTGCCGGAGATGGTCGTCGATGAGCTTCCGGCGTTGCGCCTCGTCGAGCGGACGGACGGGATGGTCGGGATATCCCCGGCGGCGGAGCACCGAGGCCGTGGCGTCGTCTTCCCGCGTCGAGAGGAGTATTTTGACTCCTGCGGGAGCCTCGGGCAGCCAGTTGAGCAGTTTGGCATTTCGCTCGTCGGCGAGCTGGTCGATGCCGTCGAGTACGAGCAACAGCGGTTTGCGGCTTCCGGCCTCCGCCAGCAGCTCCTGAAAGCTCTTTTCCGGGTTCCGGTCGCCGTGTCCGTCGTTTTCGATGGCATAGAGATCGCGGATTTCGGCGTTCAGCCGGCCGAGGATGCGCCGGTAGTCGCCTTCGGCTCCGGAGGTCCCGACGAAATGGTAGATGATGTTGCGGGCGGGGTTCTTGCCGATGCCGTCGATCCAGTTGGCGATCAACGCGCTTTTGCCCATGCCGCTCTGTCCCGTGACGAAAAGCTGGCGGCGGTCGTCGTGCAGAAATGTATCGAGGGCCTCGAAATCTTTTTCGTTGCGGACATAGGTTCCGCAGCGGCTTCTGAGGAAAGCCCGCTGCGCCAGACGTTCCGCCTCCAACGGTGAGAGCTCACCCTGCGGAAAGAGCCGGTCGAGCAACTCGTCGAAGGCCCCCTCGACCTGCCGGCCCAGTTGCTCCGGGTCCCCGTATTCCGCATGGGGATAGCGCGGGTGGTTCCGGATCGCGTCTTTGAGCCGGCGAAGCCGTTCGTCCGATTCGTCGCTGCCTTTTTCAGGAAGAAATAGGCGTTGACGGGTTCCGGACTGCGCAGTACGCCGTACTGCATCTCGATTTCGGTGATGCTGACGCCCCGTTGCAGCTCCTCTCCGAGCCACGGATAACGCTCTTCGAGGAGCGTGTCTTTACCCAGTTCCCGCCGGTCGGGGCACCAGCCGTAGCGGTCGCCCAGCAGTCCGATGAAGAAGGGCCGCGAGTTGTCGATCTCGTTCAGGCATATCTGCACGACCCGCCCGCTTTTGGATTCCTCCTCGGTGATGCCCCAGCGCAGGTCGAGTTCGACCAGCGACACGTCGCGCCGGGCGGCTTTCCTGCGCAGCAGCGGGAAAACCCGGGTCATCAGGTAGTCCCGCTCGGCCTGCATGTCCCGGAAGGTCGAGGAGATGAAGACGCGGATCTGGCGGTTCTCGATCAGGTTGTTGGCGGCAGGGATCATTTGGGTTCGATTTTGAATCCGAGTTTGAGGATCAGCCGGATGGTTTCGACGGCCGTGTTTCGGTCGTATTCGCGCTCGGCCTCGGGCAATTCTTCGTAGGGAATCAGGCAGGGATGCTTCTTCGTGGCGTCGTCGCGTTCGGGCCCGTAGCTCCATCCCTGCGCAATGCGGGTCTGGGCCCAGACTTCGTGGACGTTGCGGGCCATCTGTTCGGTGAGTTCCTGCAGTGCTTTCGGGAGCACGATCTCCGACGTGTCCATCGGCGCAGGGCGGTATTCGTTCGTGTACATAGTGTGTGCGTTATGGTTCTGTTCCGGATGACGGGATTGTCTGTCGGGATGTAAATTTAATAAAAAAATGGCAGATGTCCGGATTTCCTTTAAACTACGATCGTAAAATATCGGAAAGCACGCTTCCCGGCGCAGTTTCGATGCGCAGAAAAGCGTGCTTTTGCAGGGTCGGTTCGCGGCCGGTTTTCTCTATTCGGTCTTTTTCAGGAATGGATAGCAGGTGAAATTTTCATCGGCGATCCGGTAGTAGGGCACATATTCGATGCCGGGGTCGGCGCACTCCACTTTGAACCGCAGCGGGTCGCCGTCCTCCGATTTCAGTTTTGACGGCAGTTCCGATGCGGAGACCGGAATATCGAGAAATCCCTTCTCTTCGGAGGGCCCCATAGCCGCCATCAGCAGCGGGCCGTATTCCAGCGCATAAGCCTCAGTACCCTTGAAACCTTCGGCCGTGCCGTTGTATTTGGTCAGGCGGAAGCCGACGGGCAGCGTGAAAGCGATCACGTCACCCTTTTTCCAGTTTCGTTTCAGCGCAAGGTAGCTGCCCGGCCGTCCGGTTCCCGCCGGCTTCCCGTTGACGGTCACCTGCATGGGCGCATTGGCCCACTGCGGGACGCGTATGCGTATGTTGCTGTACGCTTTTCCGTTTTGAGGCGATACGGTTAGCTTCACACTCGGATTTTCGGGGAATGCGGTCTGCATTCGAACTGCTATTTTGCCGCCATCGGTCTGCGCCCATTCGATCGAGGAATCGTTGAAGAGGTTGACGTATACGCCGTCGTCGGCTATCGAGTAAATGAACTCAGGCAGAGCCCCGAACCAGCGCGTCCCCTGACCTTCGCAGCAGGTGTTGTGGTTCTCACCCCGGTTTTTGTGGCCCACGAGCATGGCGTGGTAGATGATGCTGCCGTCTTGGGTCTGATTGGCGATCCCGACATTGTAAATCGATTTCTCGATCTCGTTCGCGTATTTTTCCTCGTCGGGGAAAACGGCGTGAAGCTGCTGGTTGAGGAACGACCAGAACGAGTTGCCGCAGAGCTCTCCCGTTCCCAGTCGCAGCAGGTAGGATTTGGGCGGGTATTCGAGCTTTTCGCAGATGCTGATGCTGCCGCCCGTGTGCTGGAAATAGTCGTGGTAGATGTCCCAGCCGCCCAGTACGGCTTCCAGATAACGCTCCTCGCCGGTGGCCATGTACATGTCCATGTAGGCGTTCAGGGTGACGATCAGGTAACAGTGGGGACGGTCGTAGGGGATTTTCCAGATGGCATCCACATCCCTGTCGGCCCAGTTG
>ERZ772812.2511-NODE-2511-length-11593-cov-3.032241_pt1 | contig 11593 bp, 10 predicted proteins | sample MGYA00511343_ERZ772812 | MGnify/ENA primary metagenome ERZ772812 (study PRJEB29015, sample SAMEA2737706) | human gut metagenome | biome: human gut; feature: human-associated habitat; material: faeces | place: China | collected 2012 ...
CGGATCTTCTGTTCATCTTCAGAGTTATCTTCTGGGCGTGACGATATCAAGGACTGATAGATATAATCAAACTTTTCTCTATTTGTAACCAAAAGCGACTTCAATTCATCAACCAAATGTGTATAGGCAAGACGCAATTGATCACAAGTTTTTTCTGTATCGCTTATACGCTGACGGCTATCATCTACCTCTAAAATCTGGCTGTCCAAAATAAAACCAAATCGATATTTTGTTTGTAGAATAGGCAATCCCTTAAAGAAGTTAACCACATTTTTTTCAGCGAATATTGGATTGAAAGCAAAGTGATAATGGAATTTATTCCCTTCTTCTACAAAATCAACAAATAATGAACTAACAGGATGCTGCTCTACTTCTTTACCCATCACATATATATGTTTAAGTGATTTGCCTACATTACGCTCTTGAGCAGCTGTGATGGAAGCAAAAACGCCTAAACGTGCACGAACATTCTCAAGGTTGTTTTCTTCAATGATCGCATCATACTTACCCTTTCCTAAGGGTATAATTAAAGCCGTTCCCTTAGTCAAGAACGATTTATTTCTTGGCGGATCAACTAATTCATTGAATGCCTTAATTGCTCTTTGTGCTTCTTCATTGCTAAATCTTTCTAAATCTTGACCTGGTGCTATTGGATAATAGCTCATAAGAATTTTCGCAAACAGTATATGGTTCTCTACATCGTCTGCTTGAGCAGGAATCCACTCATCATCATTAATAAGCCAAGCATCCAACTGGGACATATTGTGCCAACTAACAAGATATGGTCCTTTTTTGTTATTAATGATGGCATCTTTAAGAAGTTCTTCTGTATTGACGTTATGATTTATATCTGCCAAAAGTGTATAAAGCAACTTGGAACCTTGACCATACTTACCTAGTTTGTCATCATCGTTTAACTTCAAGGATTTGCCTTTTGCTAAAAAATTATATAACTGACCATCTCTAGGCTCTTCGCCTTCAGGAAGATCAAAAATATTGAGGTCAGTAAAGAACGGTTCTCCGTTATTTAGTACTATCAAGAACTCTTCATTAGCATAGAAGAATAAAGAATCTGCACTTGCATCATACGCATTCTGCACAAATTCATAGAACAACTGTTCTTTTGCATTATTTGCAAAACTGGCTGCACCTGTTATGAGAGCATCGACTTTTTGTCCCTGCCCACTCATCATATTCAAAAAGTATTCTTTATTCGAACCTACTAGTTCAAGGGTTTCATTACCTTTTGAAATTGATTTTATATATTGTCTGAGGTCTCTTACTTTCATAATTCCTCTACTTTATTTGATGTAAGGGATGATTTGAATGATAAATGTTTTGTTGAGTTCTTCTTGGCCTGGAGTATTGGAATATCTACCTTGACCACCAAAACCCGAACCAGAAATAAACACTTCTCCATTCATTTCTTGAATGGATTTAATTATCCCATTTTGATTCCAAAGATTATATAAGCTCAATGCACGTTCATAGCTACGAATTTCCATTGTGTGCCATACAGCTCTATCCGCTGCTTCATTTGCTTCCTTGGAACCTTTGTTCAAATGTCTGGCTGCTCGTCCTTCTATTATGATTTTGAAAGAAATATTTACAGACTCTTTAAATTTGGACAAAATTTTGTTAACCAACTCTTTTCCCGCTTCTATAAAAATTTCTTCTTTATCAGCCGGGATATTTGCCAAATTAGGTTCAAACATTATATCTGATTTACACTCAAATCTTTGATATTGCTCATTATAATGGAAATACTCACTTACTAATGACTTTTGTGCTTCGTTGAACTCTCGAATCATTCTTGATTGTTCAATGGTGACTTTTATACTACCACCATCACCACCAATAGCCCCTGTCACCTTAATGTAGCCATACCATGCAACAAGACTGGTTATGATAAACACAACCAGAAACCCTGACATTAAATCTGTATAATTCTGCCAGAAATTATGCTCGTCACCTTCGTTTTTAAAATTCAACTTACTCATTTGTTGGTGATTCTATTAAGTTGACTTTCAAGTTTCTGAAGAGTCTCAATTGTTGTGCTGATTTCATTGATGTGAGAAATCAGGTTCTCTATACGTTCTTGTCTTTCTTCTATTACAGCAATGACTTCATCCACCTTTTCATTTGTGTGGACAACATGCTTCATACTATCATTAATGGTCGAAAGCATATTTTCTTGACTCTCATTCATCCTATGAGCATTATTTACGGCATCAATATATGCTTGAGCTGCACTCTCATAGTTGCCCTTAATATTTCGAACATGATCACTGATGTATGCATAACTCCTTTCTAATGCTTCTACATTTGTGACAATTGCTGAACTGAGGGCATTAACTTCGTCAGTAACAGTCTTCTGTAAGTCCGTTACGAATGTAGAAAGAGAATTGCGTAATTCAGCACTTACTTCACGATTCATAGATGTACTGCTTTGAAGCATTTCTTGATTTACTTCAGCATAAGCATCCTTCAAATCAACCATCTGTTGCAAGCTGTTTGTATTTTGTTCCTGAATCTTTTCATATTCAGCATTAAATTGTGCATTCATCTTTTCAGCGAAATCTGAGTTCTGACTAGCCAATTTCTCTGACAAAGCATTATAGTTTTCAACGATAGAAGTCAATTTTTCATCCTGGCTAGAACGTAAATTAGCCAATGCAGAAGTCATTCGAGTACAGAGTGATGTGATTTGTACTGTCACATTGCTAGATACAGACTGTAACTCTGTATTGGTCCCTGCAATCATTTGCTGGACATTAGTCTTTTGCTCTTCAAGCAGACCTTTAGAGAGTGAAGACATTTTATCTGTCAAAGCCTCAAGAGTATCTGCACATTTCTTGAACTGCTCTTCACCGAAATCCTTAATATTCTGTTCAATCTGACCATGCATCTTAGTAAAGATATCATCCATTCTCTTTACAAAGTCATTGATAAATTGCTCAAGAATCTTACTTTGCTGACTAATAGTAGTATTGAGTCGTTCATTATATTCTTCATTTTTGGCACTTTGTTCTACAAGTTGCTGTGAAATCCTTGATAGAGATTTATTTGTTGTAGTTGACAACAGGGTAAGATTATACAAACACTCTTCAGGTGTTTGTAGGTTAATTTTCTTTTCCAATTTCCGGTCTTCATATGAATACCATATCTTACATCCTGCTGTTGCGATAAACGCAGAAATAAGACCTGCGATAGAAGATGTAAAGGCAGGTACCAAATTTCGAATTATGGTATCTATTTCAAGTGAGTCCTGGTTGATGTCGCCTAATGAATTACAGATAGCCACGAATGTTCCCAAAAGACCTAAAGATGTAAACAGTCCTGGTAAGCTATTCAGCAACTGTCTAGATCTATTCTTATAGTATATAAATCCAAAAATTACAGCTATTACAATACTCACAATAAACACCCCTTTACCTGTTAGTAAAACAGCGAGAGGTTCAGTTAACCATTTGAATTCAATTTCAGTCATGACTTTTATTTATTGTTTCAACTTGTTATTCTTTACTAATTATTATACTGCAGATGATTAATTTTTGCATTAATAGAACTTAGGGTACATGGATAATTGACTATCTATAGTATTTGCTTCTCAAAAACCGCAGCAAAACGTTCCTGCTCACTTTTCGCAATTTCCAATTTCGTAGCTAATGTTCTCCATTCCATAACTGCATTCAGCACCTCAGCGATGATTTGCCCGGCAGTATCTTCCGGAATCATATACTCTTCACAAGAATCCAACAATTCTTTCAAATCCGATTTATTGGTATAGCTGTTAATCAACAGACTCTGATATTCGTTTAAGGTAGGATTCATATCATATGCCGGTGACAGAGTCCATCCCTTGACAGTCAGAAGGAAACCATGATTACGGAAATGATCATCTGTGTTACCAATACAAATGTTGAACGCCACTCTACGATACAGCTCTTTCAGATTATCTTCCACATTGGTACAGTTTTGAATGATAAAATCAACAATATCCAAATAGCCATTGCCTGTATTGGCATTAGCTCCATCATTCAACCCCAAAAGTGTCATGGCTGAAGCAAAGTGTATACGTTTACCATCTTCTCGTCTGTCAAATCGTCTGGAAAGCAAAGTATGATATTTATCATTTGTAGAGATTACTCTTGTTTCCGCTGCATTGATCCCAGTTTTTTTTGCCAAAAGATGCGAAAAATGTTCCCAAAGACCTGCATCATAATCATCCTTACGGGACGGAAACTTTGCTATACAAAGATTCTTGTTTTCATCAAGCACACTTGCTTTTGGACGTGCACCACCAAGAGAAGAGCCTGGCTGCACCAACTGTGCAATCCATCGCATTTCAGGAAGCTGATCCTCTTCTTCGCTTTTCTCTATTTCAGAACTGGCTGCAATCAACTCACGTATGTCTGTCAATGGAGGAATGCGCAAGGTTTCACTTGCATTAATATAGTTTCCATCCATGGATTCTTTGAAACGGAAACCTCCCATACGAGAAAAGTCTTCAATCCCTATAAGATAGTCAAACGAAGAAAGCCTACGCACCGGGCGTTTTTCATCCTTTGCCAGAATCTGCTCCCTGCGATTTATCAATGTACGTCCCCACCTGTCTGGAAGAGCATCCGAAAAGCATCCGAAAATATCCTTGCCGAGAGCCGTGTACTGCTGACCAGGATAATTGTTCAAATCATCACTAAGAAACAGACTACCATAGTCCTTCAACCACTCATTACTATAACAAAATCCATAGCTGTCAGAGCCACGAAGTGATTCGTAACTTAGCTCTCCAACAAGCCTTGGTTCTTTCAGCCAATCGAAATCGGCAAATACATAAAGTTTTTTCATCGCTTATTCTTTTTTGGATGCTCTTTCTCGTTTCTTAAGACTCAAATCCTGCAAGGCCTTTCCCATTGCATCTTCTTTTGCAAGCAGAAGAATATCATCATCCAGCTGAAGCGCATAAAGTACCCTAAGATAAATACCTATTGCCACTGTCGGTACACCTTTCTCTATGCGTGAAACCGTAAGAGGTGAACAGGTGGCACGTTCGGCAACCTGAGCAATACTGAGATTTCTACGCAGTCTGGCCAGCCTGATCTGCTCACCGACTATCTTCATCTTCTGCTCCAATTTCCTTGGCAACTTGGTACCCATTGTACTTTTTGTCATAGCTCAACATATCATATAATATGCAAATATAGCAGTTTTATTTTATTTTATGATGTGTTACAGAGATAAATTTTTGAATTTATTTCTGCAGAAATCTGCTTCGGCCACATTATTGGGCGTTGAGATATTAAATGCTATTATATTATTCATAAGGCTGATATTTTACAGATAACAAACAATATATTATTTCTATTAGGCAATCTTAAAAAAATAGCGACCGCTGTCATATAAGTCGTCGTTTGTAACAAACACTGACCACACATCAACTTAACTATATCAACCTTATAGCTGGAAAAAAGGCCATCAGTTAAACCGAAGTGATACATTGCTATCAAATCTCTTCAACGATCTCAATATTCCGTTCAAAAGTTACTCTTATCAAGAGTGATATATTGATAGGCTGGTGAAATCTCGTTCCAAGACCCGATTTATGCCTATTAGTTGAAGACTGATTACTTTGCAAAACAATCATAATTTGTCCACCTTTGTTTCAGAGGCATTTTTGTACCTTTTTTTATAAAAAACTTATCGTCAAATCATAGTGCTTGATTATAAATCCTATATTTTTTTATTTTATTTTCAATATCCTACCGCTTGCCGCATCCACACCTAAATAGTAAACATACGACAAAGTATCCTAAACTGGAAACAACATAGAAAAAAATTAAGTTCCCAATGATAATGATGTAATATCGTCTTACTTTTTTTGATTTTGTTACATAATCAAAAACATAAATAATCTCCGGATTACACCACAAGTACTACTTAAATATATTATTATTTTCCACATTAATACATTGAGAAATTCACAAAAAAGACCTATCTTTGTTGTACCATCATCATGTAGCGCATGGGATAAAACTATTAAAGAATCAAAGTTTTATACTTGATTTTTGATATACAAAATTTGAATGAAGAAAGGCGGTACAAATAAAATCAATAAAAGGCTGAAAAACAAAGGTTTGCACTTGTACATAGAAAATGAATTCTTTGTCAAAAATATATTTGTACCGATTAAAATGCTAAAACGCTGATAATTAAACATGCTTCGATGTTGCATCGAAAACTTTCTGTTGGCATTATTAGCATATATGGAATCGGCAGCCACACATCTTAGGGACATTCATTAAATATTGGGATATTATTATGATAAAAGCATTGCCAAAAACTATGGAGGTGCATTAAAGTCTCCTTGTTTCCATGCTTGACTCAAGATCACAAAAAACTAGCCTTATCGATCTAATGTTTATACGGCCGATTTTAATGTGATCCTGCGTCAAGCGCAAGATATGGAATATTAATTTGTAGCTTCCTCAATCGAGAATTGAGAAATTTTAGAATACCCCCAAGTCGCTATCTTTGTCGAATCTGCGTTGAATGTCAAAGGATACTTCACACGATAACTTACAATCTTCTTCCCTGCTGCTGATTCTTTTCCTTTCAACATAGAATATAATGTACCTCCTTCAACAGCGATCGGGTCCATAGCATTGCTAATGGTTGGTGCTTTCCCTTCTTCCCGCTTTTGAGCACGTAAGCACAACGTATAAACACGGTCCGTTCCATCAACAGTTTCAGGTTCTTGATTAGAATCCATCGACATTATATATGTGTTCTTCTGATCCGTCAACACAGATGTAAAAGTAGGAATAACAACGATTCTCTTATAATTATTAGAAAATAACAATGCACTTTCGGAACCAGACAAAAGCAATTCATTATCTAATGCCATTGAGTCCAATGGAGAATAACTCAAATCATATTTTGCTAATGGAGAAGAAGCAGCTCCTGTCGCCACATAAAAACCATTTGTACTGGCATTCGCATTATCCGCCGAATCAAAATCGACCGTAAAATTAGCCAACACACAATCTCCAGCCCTATAAGTCGGATCATTTGCAATTGTAGCGACATACAACGGATAATAGCCCAATGGATAAATCAGAGTTCTCATCGTAGAAGAATAATCGACTATAGCATAACTTGAAAGTTGCTGTGTATTACCGCCGCCGTCCAAACAAGAGGTTAACGAAAACATACCCGCAGCGATTGCTGCTAACCCTAAAACTTTAAGTTTCTTCATTTTTACTGTTCTTTAATTTTATATTGTTTATTATTTATTAGTTCTTACTCAAAAACCGAAACGGAAACCCGCCTGCAAATTCACATTAAACGGTTTCTCGGAACGGATCGTCTCAATATCGCTTCCGTTATCGAAATAATAACCGGCTCCCACCTCCGCATAAACACTTAAGAAACGGAGCAACGGATAGCTGGCACCGGCCCGGGCATTCACAGACCACATCCATTCTTTCATACGGATATGCTTCTTCTCGTGACGGATTTCATTGTTTTCCACAAATATTTTGGCATTCAACTTACCAGCAACATTAATCTCGGTCATGGCCCCCGCCGCTGCATAAAATTGAATACGCTTCCATTCTGCTATTTTATAGGACAAAGAAAGAGGAATTCCAATAAAATGTAACTTCTGTTTCGTCTCACCATGATATATAGCTCCGGTCTCCCATTCGGAAGAAAGGAATGTATAATTTAAACCAGACTGGAGGGAAAAACGGTCATTTATAGAATAACTGACACCTAATCCGATCGAAACTGGTGTCTTATGGCGAATATTTGTTTTCGGAGATTGACTATTGAAATACGGGGAATTCAATTGCAACAGTTCCTGATCCGTCATCAACGTATTCTTCAAAGCATAGGCATTTAATGAATTAGATGTTCCAGCACTCACGCTACCACCTCCCATTCCGAAACTCCATCTTTTCGCCCGTACTTTCTTTTCTTCTGTTTTCACAGGCGCTGCATCCGCAAATAAAAAGTGTGTTCCGGTCAGCGTTGCCGTCTCGGTCACCGCTATCGCTTCGGACGCTTCGGATATTTTAGAAGAAATCACTACAACAGTATCACAATCTTCTTCTGGCGAAAGGACAACTTCGTCTACAGTTATATCCGACCGGGACGTAGTTACGGCCGTAACTTGCGCAACAGCACGTTTTGCCATCCGGTCAACCGGCTTGGAAGCGACGACTGCTGGTGTCACCGATTCGGATCGTTCAGTCAGCCTGTTTTCAACAGCCTCGGTTTCTTTCCGTATCGTTTCGGCTATAGGCAGATGTTCCCGGTCGCGGTTAAAAACATAGACTCCTCCTGTTACAACCAATAAAGAAATAACAGCAGCAGCCCCCCAATAGCGTAAAGTCCGCCGGAAAGGGACAGATTTTTTAACCGGCAAACGGTCAGCTATTGCCTCCCAATCACCCGGCATCGTATCCGCTTCAAAGTCTTGCAACTTCGAACGGAACAAATCGTCAAATATATCTCTTTCCTTATCCTTCATTTCTTTATTACTCAATACAATTCATGAATCCTGCGTTGCAATAATTGTTTGGCACGCGTGAACTGCGACCGGGATGTACTCTCCGTTATATTCATCATCTCGCTAATCTCCTTATGTGAATAACCTTCTATTGCAAACAGATTAAACACTGTACGAAAACCAGCAGGAAGCTCCTGCACAAGTTTCATCAACTCGACTGCCGACATATCGGATATAGCAGAACTATCTGGATGAACCAACTCCACCGTATTATCCAGATCGACTGCTTCACGCAAAACATCCGATTTGCGCAAATACTCCAACGCACAATTGACAAAGATCTTTCGCATCCACCCCTCAAACGACCCAAGTCCCGAATAAGAATCCATACTGGTGAAGACTTTCACAAAACCATCCTGTAGCAAATCACGGGCAGTTTCCCTGTCGCTAACATAACGCAGACAAACTCCCATCATTTTACGGGAATACGTTTCGTATAGCTCCTTCTGAGCCAGCCTTTCCCCATTCCTACAACCCTCTATCAGTTGTTTCTCCGTCATTTAGTGTGTGCCTTCATGCCCTTTCCAGGACCATACATTTATTATGATGTTCAAATTATCCGAAACGCTGCATTCCGGATAAATTATTTTTCTTGAAAACGCACAAAGATACTGTATTCTGGCAAATAATCGGAATCGGTATCAATTTTTAGACACAGATTTCACAAATTATGTAACCCATACCTAAATATGCTATAAAGCGATATGTCAAAATATACTTGCCCCTTACTTTTTTAGCAAGGGCAACCAGCTCCATTGTCCACCGGAGTATTCCAGGGTTTCCTTCCAAACCGTTAATATTATTTAGGATATTTAGAAAGATAATAATAGGTTTCTTTCGATAGCACGCTTTCTATATGATAGCGAGTGGAAGATGAAACGGAAAATATATATCCCCGCTCCGAAGTCGTATCGACAGGCAGATAGATGGAGGTATCCCGGATTCCTGTCATCAAGATATTTCGGGCGGATGTCGGATTGATCGAATCCGTCAGCGAATAATAGACGGTATAAGTCAACACGTCCTTTTCCGAATCCGGTTTCTGCCAGGAGAGCTTCAACTCATTCCCTTCCTTTTTCACCCGTATTTCTTCCGGGGCTGCAGGAACCGTATCGTCCAACCAGGACAAAGGAGGAAGTTGTGCCGGATATTTATAATATTTATCCTTCAACTCATCGTATATCCCTTTCGTATTGTCAAGGATATTCGCACAACGGAAGAATGTACAGCCGGCCCCTCCGTAATAACGGCTGTAGTCGATCTGATCCGTTATATCGTTGACGGTCCAGTCTGCCTCTTCTTTCAACATCCGGTACGCGCCCAATCCGGGAACAACAAGGCGTCCGTTGCAGTTATCTACCCAATTGTCAACAAACGGGAAAAAGTTATCATGCAGGTAATACATCATCGGGACGATCATATCCTGCTTCCCGTTCTGCATCCACATTTTCGGATCCTGGAAGACACTTTCATAAGCCGTCCATCCGGCGTTCGGAACACGTTCGATGCGGTTATACTTGCCGAGCGGCGAACTGCTGACCTGTATCCAAGGCTTTACCGATTTCACCCAGTCATAAATGCGGTAAACCATCTTATTGATATTCTCCCGGCGCCATTCTGCCAGCGGGCGTTTCTTACCATATTTATTATACAAGTTTTTATCCGGGAAAGATTTTGCCTGTTCCGGATAGCGGATATAATCGAAATGGATGCCGTCGATATCGTATCCGTTCACCAACTCCTTTACTAAAGACAACACATAGTCGGAAGTTCCAGGAACGCCGGGGTCTAAATACCATTCGCCGTTATGACGCTTGCAGAGTTTCGGCTGGCGCCTGACAACCGAGAGCTTTCCCTGTTCTTTCACACTCTTGTCCGTGCCTAGCGGGAAAGTTACAAACCAAGCATGGCATTCCATCCCCCGTTTGTGGCATTCGTCGACCACGAAAGCCAGCGGATCATATCCCGGCATCATTCCATATTTTCCAGAGAAAGTTTTGCTTGCCGGTTCAATAGCCGAACGCCAGATGACGTCGCCACGCATACGGACCTGCAAAAAAACAGTATTGAAATTCGCATCCTGCAAACGGTCCAGAATGTCACAGACATCGCGTTGTTGCGCCTTTCGCCCCGTCTCCGTCGTTGCCGGATTATGTGGCCAGTCCAGACCATAGACAGTTGTCAGCCACACTCCCCGAATCTCACGCTTGGGAGGTTCGACTGCATTCGAAACCAATGTCAGGAACAAGAGCAATAACGACAAGCAATACTTTCTCATTTCACACATTTACTCAGCGGTACAAATGTACTGCTTTTTGCGCTTCTTCGGGATAGTCGGTAGTCAGAAAGTCCACACGCTTCTCGATCATCTCTTCCATCACCTGAGGATCATTGACCGTCCAGACATTGATTTTCAGTTTCAGATCTTTTGCTTCAACAAACCATTCCGGATGTTTCTGCATCACCTTATAATTATAGTCGAGACCGGCAAAACCGAGTTCTTTCAACTGTTTCGGAGACAAGTCGCCGTTCAGGTAGTAGACTGGAGTCTTCGGGGACAGACGGTGAAGCTCCTTTGCGGCTTCCAAACTGAAAGCGATATATTCGGTGCGTTTCGTCAATTTCTTACCATTCACCATGTCGACTACAATCTTTGCCGCTTCCCGATCCCGCAGGGGAGTCGCATGGGATTTCAATTCGAAAATCAGCTTGGTCTTTTTCAGCTTCTTCGCCCTGTCCAAATACTGTTCCAACGTCGGAAGCGTTTCGCCGTTCGAAAGTTTCAGATCTTTCAGCTCCGCATAGGAGGCCGTCTGGATATCCTTTCCTTCTATTTTACGGTCATGGTACACAACCGGGACATTATCAGCTGTCAGGTGTACGTCAAACTCGGAACCGTATACTTTGATCTCATTCGCCCGCTCCAACGAACGAATAGAGTTTTGGGCGGCCCCTTCCGTTTTCCAATAACCGCGATGAGCGATCACCTTTGTCTTTCTTTTAGCCGACACGGGAACC
>ERZ772812.2515-NODE-2515-length-11567-cov-50.496352_pt1 | contig 11567 bp, 10 predicted proteins | sample MGYA00511343_ERZ772812 | MGnify/ENA primary metagenome ERZ772812 (study PRJEB29015, sample SAMEA2737706) | human gut metagenome | biome: human gut; feature: human-associated habitat; material: faeces | place: China | collected 2012 ...
GGACAATGTATCCTTTGACGACAAGCGGCGGGTGGTGGATTTGATGATTACCACCATAGCCGCTACAAGCGACAGCTTGAACATCACATGGAAAATCTGACGGGCGGAACCCCTCCCGTCAGACCGTTACCCTGTGTAGTCCCTTGTAAACTGTACTTTGATGCGCCATAAAACTCAGCCGCACCTTTCAGAAGACCACTGATGATAGCTTCTGAATCCTCGGTGTTTCGCAGATTGGCCTCCAACACGCTCATTCCACGGTGGAATGCACTGCATTCAACAAATGGTGTGTTTTCCTGCATGATTTCGTTGCTCATGGATACGCCTCCTTTGATTGATAAAAAAAGCGCAGAGACTGACCAATCTCTCAAAATCGGGCAGTCTCTGCTGTGCGACCGCACAGCAAGGCTGAGCGGTTATGTACTTATAAAAAGGACACCTATTCTTTCGAATAGATGTCCTTTTTTGTTGTGTCGAGGGGCTGTTTTTGAATTGGGTCAGATGGCCCAGCTCTGGCTTTCGGTCTGCAGATCCACCATGTGGGTGTACTGGCCGTTCCGGGCATAAAGTGCATCGGGTGCGCCCTGTTCGGCCACGATGCCGCCCGACAGCACCACGATTTTGTCCGCCCCGGCTACGGTGCGCATCCGGTGGGCAATGATAAGGACAGTTTTGTGTTTTATGAGCCGGGAAAGTGCCTCCTGAATGGCAGTTTCGTTCTCCACGTCCAGACTGGCGGTGGCTTCGTCCAGCAGAATGATGGGCGCATCCTTCAGGAAGGCGCGGGCAATGGAAATGCGCTGACGCTCGCCGCCGGAAAGGGCGCAGCCATTCTCGCCGATGTTCGTGTTCCACTTGTCCGGCAGCTTTTCGGCAAATTCCTCGCAGTTTGCCAGCTTTGCCGCCGCAAGGACCTCCTCGTCGGTGGCACCTTTGCGCCCCAGACGGATATTTTCCAGTATCGTATTGTCAAACAGAGTCACATCCTGAAACACGATGGAATACAGGCTCATGAGCTTTTCCGGGTCGATTCGGGAAACCTCCATGCCGCCCACGGTAATGCTGCCCTTCTGGTAGTCCCAGAACCGTGCCGCCAGCCGGGAAACGGTAGTCTTGCCGCCGCCGGAGGGACCCACCAGTGCCGTGACCTCGCCCTGCTTTGCGGTAAAGGAGACATCCCGCAGCACCGTTTCGCCGGAGTTGTAGGCAAAGCCCACATGGTCGAACACGATATCACAGCCCTGATTGGTCAGCTGCTCGCTGCCGGTCTGCAGGGGAGCGTTCAGAATCTCGTTCATCCGCCCTACATTGGTGCGCATGGCAATGACCGCCGCCAGATTCTGCAACGCGCCCTGCATGGGGTCGTACATCCGGGAAGCCGCCATCAGGAACAGAAACAGGGTCAGCACATCGATACTGCCCTGCACCAGCAGCACCGAGCCGGTGAGTGCCACCGATGCAATGCCCAGCTTGAGCACCATGCTCGCAGAGGACACAAACAGCGCTGTTTCCAGTTCTGCTGCGATGGACTGCTTTTCCACAGCCCGAATTTTGCCGGAAAGACCGGACAGATAACGCTGCTCCGCATTGCTGGCTTTCAGGTCCCGGAGAGTCTCGATGTACTCCTGAATGCCGTCCGCACAGGCCATTTTCGCCGCCATGGTCTTGGCCTGCACCTTGTCCTGCACCCGGTAGCTGCCCACCACGATAGCGGCGGATACCGGGATGACCCACAGGGCTGCCAGAGCCATCCGTCCGTCAAAGGCGAACAGGCTCAGAGCAATGAGCACCGTGGAGATGAGGGAACCGAATAGACCGGGGATGAAGTGGGAGCAGTCCTTTTCCAGCACCTCGCAGTCTGCCATGATGGTGCTGGTCAGGTCGGCAAGATCCCGCTTGCCGAAAAAGGACAGGGGCAGCTTGCGCAGCCGCTCCGCAAGGGTCAGGCGGCGGGTGCCGCTCTCTTTATAGGTCGTAAAATAGGTGCCGTTGTACTGGAACCATGTGGTCAGCAAAATCAGCGCAAAGCAGACCGCACACCCCAGCAGATAAAAGGCGGTTCTCCCACTCGCGGAGCCTGCAAGCAGGTCTTTTACCAAGAGATACAGCAGCCCGGTGGGCAGCATGAATGCCATATTCTGGAACGCACACGCCAAAACGCCCTTTACAAGCCCCCTTGCACCCTCCGGGGAGCTGGCCGTGGCGTGTTGAATTTTTTCAATCATCTTTACCCCTCCTTTGCGACCTTCCACTGCACCGATGCCTGATACTCCTGCCACATCCGGGCAAACAGACCGTTCTGCGCGCACAACTCGTCCTTTGTGCCGGATTCTGCAATTTGCCCATCCTGCACCACATAGATGCAGTCGGCGTTGGCTACGGTAGACAGGCGGTGTGCGATCATCAGCACGGTTTTGCCCTTGGCAAGCCGGGCAAAGGCTGCCTGCACCTTGGCTTCATTGTCCGGGTCGGCAAAAGCGGTGGCCTCGTCCAGAATCAGGATGGGCGCATTTTTCAGCATGGCGCGGGCAATGGCAATGCGCTGCTGCTCGCCGCCGGACAGATACACGCCCTTGGTGCCGATAACGGTATGGATGCCCGCCGGGAACTTTTCTATAATATCCATACACTGCGCCGCTTTCAACGCTGCCAGCACCTCGACTTCGGTGGCCTGCGGTCTGCCCAGACGGACATTATCCAGAATGCTGCCCTTGAGCAGGCGGCTGTTCTGGAACACAAAGGAGATGGTATCCATCAGCTCTTCCTTGGGGATTGCCCGCACATCCGCTCCGCCTACTCGGACGCTGCCGTTCTGCACATCAAAGAACCGGCAGACAAGGTTTGCCAGCGTGGATTTTCCGCCGCCGGAGGGGCCTACAAAAGCCACAGTCCGTCCCGGCTGAATCTCCAGCGAAACGCCCTTGATAACCTCGTTTTTTCCGTCGTAGCTGAAATGCACATTCTGTAGCGCGACAGAAGCATCCTGCGGGTGCTGCGGAACAGCCTGAACCTGCATGGGTGCTGCCTCCAGCACCGAGTCGATGCGTGTCAGCGCATCCGCTACCACCATCTTGTTCTCGCTCATGTACATTATGCGGGTCAAAGTCAGGGAGATCACCGGCGTGATGATGATATAGAACAGCAGGTTCAGCAGAAATTCCGGGGTCACGCCGTGTATTGTGAACAGCAGCCCGCCTGCAATCAGAAAGGCGAACACGCCGTTGACGGCGGCGGTGTAGAACATCATGGGCAGGCGCAGGTCTTTGGTGTAGGAGACGACCCACTTTTCGTACTCATCAATGGTGGCCTTGAACTTTTTGAAGGAAAACACACTCTGCCCGAAGGTCTTGACCACCGGAATGCCCCGGACGTATTCCACTGCCTCGTTGGACATGGCCTCCAGCGCGTTGCCGTACTGCCGCATTTTTTCAACCATCCGCTTGCCGGTCATGGTCGCCATAATGAGGAAAGCCAGCACCACCGGCGCAAGGCTCAGCAGCCCCAGCCGCCAGTCGAACGCCAGCAGCAAGACCAGCAGCCCCACCGGGGTGGCGATGGCGTTGTACTGGTCGGGCAGCTGGTGGGCCAGATAGGTCTCGGCGGCTCCGGTGCTCTCGTGGATGATCTTGCGCAGCTTACCGCTGCCGAAGTTCTCGGCAAAGCCCAGCGGCAGCAGTGCCAGATGCTCCGACACTGCCAGCCGCAGATTGGTCGCCACCCGGAACGCCGACAGATGGGAGCACATCAGCGCCGCAATATAAATAAGGTAAGACAGCACCGCGAATAGCACTGCCATCCAGCCGTAATGAGGAATGTTCACCGCCTGCGCATAATCCGGCGCAGCGGCCAGTACATCCCGCAGAATCATCCAGATATAGAGGAACGGCACCAGCGCCGTCAGCGCGCTGATGGCGGAAAGCACCCAGGAGGCATAGGTAAAAACCCGATACCTGCCCGCATAGCCCATCAGGCGGGAAAAGTCAGATTGTTTTTTCAATAAAATCACATCCTTACCGATAAGCGCGCCTGCGCACCCGTCTGAATCAAGCGGGTGCGCAGGCACCGTTTATTCTGCCGCAGATAAATTTTCCGTGGTAAAAAGCTCAATGACATTTTCCATGGTTGCCTGATCGTAATCCTCCGCAATCGCGGCGGCATTCCAATAGGCATAATTGCCCTCGAACCAGCTTTGAAGATCACTCAGATCCTCCGCATAGCGAAACTCCAGATGATAGGTGGTTTCCATGGTGTCGGGCGAGAAGGCAAAATAGGTAAACTGGCCGGAATTTTCATCCTCGCTCTGATAGAAGATGAAGCCGTTTTCGTTCTCCTCATTCAGCAACTTATAGGTGTGGGAGAAAACCTCCTGTCCCTGCGCGTCCAGACCGGTGATCGTGTGACCGTCCATCACAAACTTGTCCACGCCGCCCAGAAAATAGCAGTTAAACGCCATGCTGTCCGGGTCTGCCGCGTATTTTTCCGCCGCCTCCGGGCCGTAAGGCTCCGCCATGCACATTCCCAGCAGCATATCCGTGGCAGTCTCCGCGTTCTCCGCGCCTGCCAGCGGCGTGGTGGCATCGATCCAGATATTCCGATACTCGGATTTTGACAGCTCCGGGAACAGCTCCACATACGTGCCGCTGATGGTGGTCAGATAATCGTCGGTCACCGCGCTCTGGTCAGTCGGCGGCGTCTGTTCATCCGTTTTCGCCTGGCCGCAGCCGGCAGCCGACAGCAGGCAGATCACGCAAAGCACAAAAGCAGCAAATTTCTTTTTCATACAGTACCTCCTAAAACTCTTTGGTTAGCTTCCTCTAACCGCCGGGTATTCTAACACGCTTTGCGTTTTTAAACTACTCCGTTTTGTTTTTGATGCTCCGTTTTACCGCATTCTTTTTATCGGCACGATAGCGGGACGGTGTCTTGCCGTACCGCTTTTTGAAGCTCTCTGAAAATTTGCTGGCGTTGTCATAGCCTGCTTGCTGCGCGATCTCCGTAACAGACTTCCCGCTGCGAACCAGCTCCACTGCCGCCTGCTCCAGGCGGTATTCCTTGATATATCGGTAGATCGGCACGCCATAGACCTGCTTGAAGAGCTTTTGCAGATGCGATACCGATATCTCATGCTCCGCCGCAAGGCTGGCGAGGGATATGTATCCCTCCCGGTTTGTCAGCAAGTGATCCCGGAGATGGTGCGCAAGAACCGTCTGCTCGGACGAGCAATATAACCCCGCCGTATTCTCCTGTGGAATACGCCCAAGCAGCATCAGAAGTTCCAGCGTCTTGAGCTGCAAAAAGCCGGGATCTTCATAGAACGCACTTTCGTAAAGCTCCCGGAATACATGCTCACAGCGCGGCCCCGCAGCGCCGACCATATACCATTTACAGCCCAGAAGATTTTGCTTCCATGCGGCAAAATCCACTGAAAACGCAGGTGCGTTCTGCTTTATCCAATTTCCCGCGGCGGCCGGTTCGATCTCCAGACAGATTCCCTCGTAGTAGCCCAGCGGAAAGCAGGACGCCGAACTGCTTCCGTGAAAGCCATCGTAGCAACTGACCGCCATGTCGCCCGGCTTCAGAAGAACACGATCCCGCATGGAAAAGCTGGTTTCAAACCGTCCGTTCACGCAGAAATTGACTTCCAGCCTCCCGATCTGTGTCCGAATTTCTGTGTACGCCTCCATTTCCAGCCGCAGCAGCATGATTCCCACGCCGTCAAACAGCCGGTAGTAGTGGATTTCTCCGTTACCATCCGCATATTCAAAGCCATCTATTTGTCCGGGGAAGCCGGAAACCACGCCCGTTTTGTCATGAAAAAAGATGTCAATCATATTGTTTATTCAATCAAATCTCTGCAATCTGCATTTGTTGCCCTGCTCCTCGACCGCACAAATTTAAGCAACGAACCCCGCAGGGAGCGCAGCTCTGACCAGCCGGTCGCTTTTTTACCGCAGATAGCTCCCACATTCTGCTTCCAGCGTTTTCCAGACCGGATACTTTGCGCCGGTCACGTCAAAAAATGCTTTCATGTCCCGATTCAGTGCGCTCATTTCGTCCACCGCGTTCATGGCATGGTCGGACGCACAGATTTTCCCTAAAGCCGTTGCACACATGAGCTTAAAAAAGCGAAAGCAGGTCTTGCGGTATGCTGCATCCTCAAATTCCTTGTCTGCATCCGGCAGAATCTCGTGACCGGCGTTTCGGATTGCCCGGTAACCCTCGATATTCGCATCGATCAGGCGATTCAGATAAGCGTTGTCCCTTTTCAGCTTTTTCAGGTCGCCGTCGGTCTTGTAGCAGGCAAAAACCGCCGGGAGCACAAACGCAGCGTGGCACAGGAGATAGTCCTCCATGTTCGGCTCGTAGGTGACCTTATACTTCGTGCCTGCAAAGATTTCCTGAACCAGCGCTTCTTGCGACGGCGCATTCCGCAGCGGCCCGATGGTAATCTTGCGAAGGTCTACCGAGGCCACATAATTGCTTTCTCTGTGTCCGGCGGCGCTGGTAAAGGCAAACAGCACGTTCTTCTCCAGCAAAAGCGCTGCCGTTTCCGAGGCGCGCACATTGTTGCCCACAAAGATCATCGTTTTCGCCAGGCTTGCCCGCAGAGTTTCGAGAATTGTTTCGATCTGCGTGTACCGCACAGCCACAAAAATTACATCATAGTCGTCTCCCGGCAAAAGCTCCGCTGCCACCGGAATGGGGTTGACTGCCGTGCGGCGGGAAAGTGTATTTTTGATCCGCAGCCCGTTTCGCCGAATCTCATCTGCCCATGGGCCTCTTGCCAGCAGCGTGACATCCTTTCCTGCGCGGAACAGATTGTTCGCCAGATTACACCCCAGAACGCCGGCGCCGAATACCAAAAACTTCATGGCCACTTTCTCCTTTTCCTTATCGGTTTCTGCGATACCCTGCCGCATCGCGGTATTCGGGATGGTCGTTTAAGTACGGGTCTTTGTCGCCGCAGATGGTATAGTCGCACCTGCAGCCGTCCACGCAGGTGGTTTTCCGGACAAGCCTTGCGTGAAGCAACTCCATGGACGCAAAGTCCACATTGCACAGGGCGGGCATGATGTCCGTCAGACCGTGCTTGATGGCAAACTCCGCCGCCGGGCAGGCGGTGAACTCATAATAGATAGGTTTATCTTTGTCATAGGGCGCAACGTGCATCTCGTAATCGTGCCACTTGGCGCACTGCTTTTCGGCGTTCTGAAAGGCCCAATACATCAGCCTCTTAAAAAACGGTTTGTTGCAGTCCACAAATCGGGAGAGCTTGCGGAAGGTAGGCAGAATCAGGTTTTCCTCGATCTCTTCGATCTCCCGGAAGGAGACAACATCCCGGCACACGGCATAATAGCTCATGATAGCGATGCAGTCGTAAGTGCCGCCCGCGCCGTTGTGAAAGTTTTTCTTCCCGCCCAAGTCCGTCCGCCAGTCCGAGAGAAATTCCACATACTGCCGCTGCACCCGCTCCCAGACGGCCTCGCGCTGCGCTTCCGGATAATGCAGGGCAATCTTCGATTGAATCTGCTTTTTGCAGGCTTTGGAATACAGCACATGGCAGCTGCGATTGAATTGCAGTTTGTTGTCTCTCATCGCTTCTCCTTTTGCAGGCTGCGCCGGTGCGCGGCCTGCACCTCTTTTGAAAACTCCCGCGGGTGTTCGCCCGCCAGTGTGCCGTGACCCATATTGGGAAAAACCTTGTAGGTAAAGGCATAGCCCTTGTCCTGCCACGCTCTGACATGTTTCGCCAGCTTCTTTTCCGTCGAGCTTGCAATGCCGTGCCAGATGTACATGTCCGTGCGCTTGAAAAGATCAAAATTCCGGTGCCGCCCGATCATGTACTTGTCCTGATTGACCCAGCTCTGCCAGGTGGCGTCTTTGTAGACGATGCGGTCGAAGGATTCCTCCGTGCGGCCCATCATCTTGCAGACGAGCTTCTTCCGGATGGGGCCTGCCTTCCCGATGAGCCAATAGGAAAAGCCGGTCAGGAAGAATATGTAGAGGTTCTGCAAAACCGGGCTTTTGATGTCGGCGTAGTCCATGGTGGGCATACCGTTAGCAATGGTAGTCGTGATGGTCAGCCGCTTATCGGCCAGCACGTCCATGAGGACGAATGTTCCGTAGGACACGCCGTAGAGAATGTCAATCTTCCCGCCGTAGCGCTCCACGATATAATCGCCCAGCCGCCTTGCCTCATCCGGCACGGACCGGAACTGCGTCTCCGGCTCATCTGGATTGAAGCCGTCGTAGGCCACCAGCACCACATGGTAGGTTTTCGCCATCTCCTCTGCCACCGGCAGTGCGCCGCGATAGCACACCCCGCCGCCGTGGAGCATGACCATCAGCTCCGGATGCTCCTGCCCGAACTCAAAGTATTTCAACGGTCTGCCGCCTCACACTCGTTTCTTTTGATATCCGCAGTCGCAGTAGGGTCCGCCGGAGGCAAGGGTATACTGCCGCACAAAGTTCGTCACGCCGCCTGCTGCGCTCATGGTGTAGTCCAGACGGCACAGGGCGGGGGTCAGGTCATAAAGCCCCAGCTCCTGCATCAGCGTGCAGATACCGCATTTTGTGAAGCGCCCCTCATAACCGCTGCCGTCGGGATACTCGTAAAAGTCCATATTCCACGAGTAGGGGTTGCGGTCAGCCGCCTTCCGGGCAGCGGTGGCTTTCATTCCGGCGATATCCTTGGGCGTGAACTTCGACTTGCCGCTTTGGCGGCAGAACCACTTCATCAGCGGCGTCATCTGGGCATTCTCATAGTATACCGTCAGCACCTCCGTATCCGGCCGCTTCGGCATACAGAGGACGAACGCCCCCAGCATAGCGCAGCCAATGATGTTCAATTGGAAGCGGTCACCCTTTTCAAACTCCGGCAATTTGGCGATGATCTCTTTGTACTTCGGCTTGGCGGTTTTGGTGATCTGCTTTGCGGTGGCTGCATCATAGCCCAGCACCGCCGTCAGCTGCGTCTGAAACGATTTTGCAAACACGGCCCACATCGCCATAGGGGTTCCCATCCAACGCATTTTACTTTTCCCCTTTCCATTCTGCCAGCACCCGGCTCATCCGCTTTTCGATATCTTTCCGGGTCTCCCGGCATTCCTTCGGATATTTCCGGGCCGCATGGAAGGCCCATTTCACAAAGAGGCCGGAGCCAACCGGCAACATGATCTTCAGCATCTCCTCCGGGAAAACGAAGTGGGTGCCGTGGGCATAAACCATCGTCTCGATCTCGCATTCATGCGGTTTTTCGGCAAGGCGCTTTTCCATCCGGCGGATATACTTTGCGGTGTCCCACAGCGCATCGCCCTCCGCGCCGATCAGCAGCAGCTTTCCCCGGATGTTTTCAACGGGAATGTATTCTTCCGGCTCGATCGGATGAGCTGTCTCGGAATCGTCAAACAGCTTGCGGGAGTTTACCATATCGCCGACGCGTTTGCTTTCGGCGGCGATGCAATGCCAATAGTCGGGATGCTGATAGCAAAACGGCATATAGGGCAGCGGCTTGCCCCGGTAGGAGAACAGCGACTCGCCCTCGACCGGCCATTCCTTGCAGCCGTCCCTTTTGCCCTGCATGAAACCCCTGCCACACAAAATCGCTGGGCGTCATGGCAATGGTCAGGGTAACATCCGGGAACATGGCAGCCGCTGTCAGCGCGAGCGTTCCCGTAGTCGATGCACCGGCAATGCCAATTTTATGGTTGCCGTTGACTTTCAGCCACGAAATGGCCGTCTCCACGCGCTCCAGCGGATAATTATGATGGCCGTAATCCTTTTTCTCAGGCGACATGGTGAGCACATTTACGCCCCGCCCGCAGAGCCATTTCACGGCTGAACGCGCAAGCCGATCCTCCGGATCGTCTCCGATCATAGCGATCACCGCGCAGTCCGATCCGCCGGTGCACGGCCAATACGCGCCGTAGAAGTCGGCGGTCTCCACATCAAAGTGCAGGTGCTTCATTGTTTCCCTCCAAATCCGATCTTTATGATCTGCATGTTCATCATCCCGTCGCCGACCCGGGCAAGAAAGCGGAAAAAGCCGCTGACTGACGGGTCTTTCAGATCGTTGTAGCCCAGCATATAGCCCCGGCTGGAGACCCGCAAACTGCTGTCCCACGCACCGATCTCGCGCTTGGCGTCCGAAACAGCAAAGTATGCGCCCACATCCTTGATCTCGGCATCCTTTAGCCATGTTTTCAGCATCAGTTTCACCGCCTTTTCGTTGGCGGCGTCAAACACAAGTACGCCGCCTTGAAAGGCGTCTGCCATGGCCCGTACCAGTATCCTCACCTGTTCTTTCAGGAAATAGTAGAACACGCCGGACGCAAAGAACACCGCGCCGCCGGAGGCGTCGATTTTGTCAAGCCACGCTGTGTCGTTCAGGTCGCAGGGAATGTTCGTTTCCCGCTCTCCGGCGGGAAGCAGCTGATTCCGCACCGCGATGACATCCGGAAAGTCCAGATTGTAGATTTTGCAGTGCCCGTTGTCGCAGGCGCGGCCGGTGCAGTCCAGCCCACAGCCGAGGTTTACCACTGCTGCCGTGGGGTGCGTTTTCAGATAATCCCGCACCTCGTAGGCAAGGTCGTTCTGCCGCATGGCGACCTCAAGGAAGCCGAAGCGCTGCATCAAATTGCGGGATTTTTTCTCCAAGGCGGAAAAATCATAGTCGACCGCGTTTACCAGCCGCCGCGCCGCCTCATCCCGGTACAAATTGGGGTACAGCTCGGAGCACATTTTCCGTGCGTACAGCGGAATGATCAGCGTCTCCTGCACCGTGTTCTTTTCAATTTTATAGCGCACAGTCATCCTCCTTTATCGCCCCACAGCCTGAAGATACCCGGCCCTCGCCACTTCCTCCGTATCGTCTGATTCATCATAAGCGTCATAAGGCGCGGTGGGGTCGGGAACCCGCTTTTTGAACGGTGAGCAAAGCTTGTCCTTATGGGCAAAGGCGAACTCGAAGTTGTCCGTCCAGCCGGTGTGACCGGTGAGAAACAGCGGGCGCAATCCGCGGCTTTGCAGCTTCTGCTCCAGCGCCGCCAGCGACTTTACCGCCAGTTTGTTGTCCTCTGCCAGAGAGGAAATGAAACTGTAGCCGCCGTCCGCGCCGAACCAGATAGTATCGCCGGTGAAGAGATATTTGTCGTCAATGAGATAGACCATATGCCCCCATGTATGGCCGGGCACGAGAAAGCACTCAATTTTGATGCCGTCAATCTCGAAAGACTCGCCGTCATGCAGCAGCACCTTTTCGTTGTTAATTGCGACCTGCGGCAATTTATAGAGATGATATATGACTTTTCGCCGCACCTCGCCGGTGAGATACCGGTTTTCAATCTCGCCGATATAGAGCTTTGCGCTCCGGAACAAACCGGGGCTGTCTGCCTCCACCGCGCCCACGTGGTCGGTGTCCTGATGAGTGATGAGGATGTGCCGGATGGACTGCGGGTCGATGCCCAGCCAGTCCATTTTTTCTGCCAGCCGGTCGTAGTTATACCCGGCATCGATCATGATGGTGGTGTTGCCCTTGCGGTAGAAGAAAATGTTCGCCACCCACTCCC
>ERZ772812.2521-NODE-2521-length-11535-cov-9.698868_pt1 | contig 11535 bp, 9 predicted proteins | sample MGYA00511343_ERZ772812 | MGnify/ENA primary metagenome ERZ772812 (study PRJEB29015, sample SAMEA2737706) | human gut metagenome | biome: human gut; feature: human-associated habitat; material: faeces | place: China | collected 2012 ...
CAAAGCGGAAAACAGCCTTGCCGTCCATCGTGATCGGCGCGGTATCGCAGGCCGCAGGGCCGCCCGCGCGGATCGCTTCACTGCCCCGTGCGCCTAACGTTACGGCGAACGGTACATTTTCGGCCAGCTCAAAAACAGCCGCACCCGCGCCGTCGCCAAACAACACACAGGTCGTGCGGTCAGTCGGGTCCACCATGCGGGAGAGTGCCTCGCAGCCAATGACCAGCGCATACCGCCCGCCCAGCGTGCTCAGAAGCCCGTGGGCCGCGGCGGCGGCATAAATAAAGCCGGAACAGGCCGCATTCACATCAAAGGCAGGCCGGTTTTCCGGCAGACCCAAGGCAGCCTGTACGCGGCAGGCAATGCTTGGGGTAGCCGTCGGGGCCGAGAGCGTTGCCACAACACAGCAGGCAATGTCGTTTGCCGCCAGACCGCTGCGGGTCAGGGCCTGACGGGCGGCGGTGATAGCTAGCGTGGCGGCATCCTCGTTTTCGGTGCAGTAATAGCGCTGGCAGATGCCGGTGCGGGTCGTGATCCATTCGTCGCTGGTGTCCACCTGTCGGCGCAAGTCCTCGTTCGTCACTATACGGCCGGGCAATGCCCCGCCGGTAGCCAGCAGCTGTAAGCCTTTCATGCGCCCCTCATTTCTCCGATGCGGCGGTATTTTTTGTAGCGCTGGTCTGCCAACGCCTTGCCGCTCATCTTACATAAAGCGGCAAGGTGCGCCGCAATGGCAGTGTCCAACCGGCTGAAAAGCAGCTGCCGTCCACGCTGTGCGCCGCCCAGCGGTTCGGGGATGATCTCTTCCACAATGCCATCTGCGTACAGGTCCTGTGCCGTCAGCTTCATCATGGTGCAGGCCTCGCCGCTGCGGGAAGCATCTTTCCACAGAATACTGGCAAACCCCTCGGGGCTGAGCACCGAGTACACGGCATTTTCCAGCATCAGAATGTGGTTGGCAACGCCCAAACCCAGCGCGCCGCCGCTGGACCCCTCGCCTGTGACAATGGTCAGCACCGGGACGGTCAGGCCGCTCATCTCCATCAGGTTGCGGGCAATGGCTTCCCCTTGGCCGCGTTCTTCCGCATCCTTGCCGGGGTAAGCACCGGGAGTGTCAATAAAAGTGATGATGGGGCGGTGAAATTTTTCTGCCTGTTTCATCACGCGCAGGGCCTTGCGGTAGCCCTCCGGTCCCGGCATGCCAAAGTTGCAGCGCAGGTTTTCTTCCAGCGTGGTCCCTTTGCGGTGCCCCAAAACGGTAACGGGCATCCCGTGGAACCGTGCGATCCCGCATAAAATGGCCGCATCCTCTTTGCATTGTCGGTCGCCGCACTGCTCAAAAAAGTCGGTAAACAAGTTGTCGATCATTTCGGTTATATGCGGGCGGTCAGGGCGGCGGGCCAGAAAAACGCGGTCCGCCGGCGTCAGCGAGGTGCAGCGCTGTAAAAGCGTGTTTTCCTCTGCGGAAAGCTCAGCCAGTTCAGCCGCATGGGTGGTCGTGCTCGCCATTTCGGCGTCATCGGCACGGCTGCACAGCGCGTCGATCTGTGCGTCTAGCGGTTCCAACTGCTGCAAAACTTCTTTGATCATCTGCGCTTCCTCCCCTGCGTGTGGAGCTGCAAGATCCGCGTTAAGACCTCTTTCAACTCGGTGCGCGGTACGACCTGATCCACAAAACCGTGTTCCAGCTGGAACTCGCTGCGCTGGAACCCGTCGGGCAGTTTTTCACCGATGGTCTGTTCAATGACGCGCGGCCCGGCAAAGCCGATGAGTGCCCCCGGTTCGGCGAGCGTAATATCACCCAGACTGGCAAAGCTGGCCGTGACTCCGCCTGTGGTGGGGTGGGTCAGCACGCTGATGTACAACCCGCCGCTGCGGTTGAACCGTTCCAGCGCGGCACTGGTTTTGGCCATCTGCATCAGGCTGAAAATGCCCTCCTGCATCCGTGCGCCGCCACTGGCAGAAAAAATGATGAGCGGCAGGTGCTTGTCGGCAGCGTACTCAATCGCACGTGTGATTTTTTCACCAACAGCGGTACTCATGCTGCCCATAAAAAAGCGGCTGTCCAGCACAGCGACCACCGCCTGCACGCCGCCGATCCTGCCGATTGCTGTAACGGCGGCTTCTTTCAGGCCGGTCTTGACCGAAGCAGCGGCCAGCTTTTCCTGATAATCGGGAAAATGCAGCACATCGTTGGGCGCAATGTCCGGGTTCAGCTCTTTAAAAGTTCCGTGGTCCAGAACCGTGCTGAGCCGATAATAGGCGCCGATTGCCAAATGCACCCCGCAGTTGGGGCAGACATACTGCGCCTTGTTCCAGATCTGGCGGGTGGCGCGGCGTCCGCACTTTTTGCATTCCACGAACTGCGGGTCGTTCCACACGGCACCCGCATCCCGCCGGGCCTTCAGCTGGAAGGTGCGCTCCCGCATGCTGCCCGGCAGCAGGTCTTTGATACTGTTCATCGCGTTTCGCCTCGGTCAGCCTCAGACATGGGCATTGATGTAGTTGAAGATATCGCCCACGGTCTTGAGGTTTGCCAGCTCCTCATCGGGGATGGACACGCCGCAGGCCTCTTCCAGTGCCATGTTCAGCTCCACAGCGTCTAGGCTGTCGGCCTCCAGATCCTCGGTCAGGCTGGCCTCCATGGTCACCTTGTCCTCATCGCAGCTCAGGGTATCGACAACGATCTTCTTCATTTCCTCGAAAGTCATGGTAGTATTCTCCTTTATGTTGTATGATTGTATTGATTATTTACCTAAAATTTGTGAGGTATTGAACACGACCATTATAGCCAAACCGTCGGATAAGTCAATGGTTTTAGTTAAATATTTTTATCTTTTACATTTCTGTCACAGTTTGCTTCCTCTTTATATAGGGGCTCCCACAGACGCAAAAAAGCCGCTGCACAGTACTTTGTGCAGCGGCCTTTCCCGCAATAATAATATTTCTTATTCCAGTCCGATCTGCTGGGCGTATTCTTCCAGCAGTTCCCGCTCAAGGAAGGGGGTCTTGACGCCCTCGCGGTCGCGGTAGGTCTCGTGTCCCTTGCCGATGACGGCGATCAGGTCGCCCTCCTGTGCGTGATCCACTGCGTAGTGCAGCGCGTCCAGACGGTCGGGGATTTCCACGAACTTTGCGTCCGGGTTGCCCTTGTTCATGCCCTCGCGGATATCCGCAATAATGTCCTCTACCTTTTCAAAGCGGTTGTTGTCCTCGGTGAGGATGGAGAAATCGGCCATCTTGGCGCAGATCTCGCCCATGCCGTAGCGGCGCAGCTTGGAGCGGTTGCCGCCGCAGCCAAACACCACCACCAGACGGTGGGGCTTGTAGGCGCGCAGGGTGGTAAGCAGGCTCTCGGTGGATACCTCGTTGTGGGCATAGTCCAGCAGGATGGTGAACTTTTTGCTGATGGGCACCAGCTCCACACGGCCCTTCACCACGCACTTGCCCAGACCGTCGTGGATGGCGGCATCCGGCAGACCCAGCACCTTGCCCACGGCCAGCGCTGCCAGCGCGTTGTACACGCTGAATTCGCCGGGCATATTCACCTTGACGTCCATCTCGTCCTTGCCGGTAACGTGGAAGGCAACGCCCAGAAAATCGTGGGTGCGCAGCAGCTCGTAGCCGGTCTCGCGGTAGTCGGCCTTTTCATCGCGGCCATAGGTGACCAGCTTGCAGGTATGGCCTTCCAGCAGGGCGGCGGTGTTCTCGTCGTCAATGTTCACCACGCCCACATCGCAACGCTTGAACAGCTGTCCCTTCCAGCTGCGGTACTCCTCAAAGGTCTTGTGCTCACCGGGGCCGATGTGATCCGGCGAAAGGTTGGTGAACACACCCACATCGTAGTGCACGCCCGCCACGCGGTCCATCATCAGGCCCTGACTGGATACTTCCATCAGCGCGGTATCGCAGCCGGCATCCAGAAACTCCCGGAAGGTCTTTTGCAGCTCGTAGCTTTCCGGGGTGGTGTTGGCGGTGTCCTTGTGGCGTCCCATATAGTAGATGCCGTTGGTGCCGATCATGCCCACCTTGCGGCCTGCGGCCTCCAGCACGCTTTTGATCATGTGGGTGGTAGTGGTCTTGCCCTTGGTGCCGGTGACGCCGATCATGGTCATCTGGCGGGCAGGGTTGCCGAAGAGGTTGGCGCTCATCAGCGCCATGGCATAGCGGCTGCTCTCCACCTTGACCACGGTCACCCCGGGCAGGGTAGAAAGGTCGATGTCGTGCTGGATGACCAGCGCGCTGACCCCCTTGGCGGCGCAGTCAGCGGCAAACGCGTGGCTGTCCCGTTGGGTGCCCACGATACACACGAACAAAAGCCCCGGGGCAGCCTTGCGGCTGTCGTAGATGATATCCGCGATCTCAGTATCCAGACTGCCCTGCACAAGGGTAAAGGGCACGCCTTCCATCAGTTGTTCCAGCTTCATACAGTCTCCTCCAAAGAGCTTCTTTACATGGGGTTTTCTTCTTCGTTGGCCGTCATGCGGTCAGGGTGGGTCAGGGGCAGCTGCTCGGTGTCCGCGTCAGCCGCCGGTTCGGTGGTGTCGGCAGTATCCGTGCTTTCTGCACTGTCGGTGCTGTCGGCGGTGTCCTCTGCCGGGGCGGGTTCCTCAGCCTTGGGCGGCACCACATAGCCGGAGGGCAGGGTGGGCTCGCCCTGTGCAAAATAGATCTTGCGTGTGCTGCTGGCGCTGGTATGGCTGAAATCCAGCCGCCCGGTGTCGGTGGGGCCGCAGCCCTTGCCGTCGGCGTTGGTCAGTACATAGCGGGCGCGGTCCAGCTTATAATCCAGATCGTTCAGCGTGCCCAGCAGCACGCTGATGCGATCCTGATACAAAAATGCGAGCTGCTCGGTGTCTGCCACTTCCAGCCGTGTCACGTCCTGCGACAGGCCGTATTCCTCCAGCTTGCTGCGCAGTGTGCGCAGCGCTTCCATACGGTCGTTCTCGGTGCTCACCGCACTTTCGCTCCCGGCTGCTTCGGAGCCAGAAGCGCTTGCCGCGTCCGCATCGTCCACGAACCAGAAGCCCTGTCCCGGGGTGGTGTCCTGCAGCTTGCCGCCGTACAGGGTGCAAAGCCCCTCGGGCTGGGTGCTTTCCTCGGACAGAATCTTCCATTTGTCCGAGATCACAAGCCATTTATTGCCGTTTTGCACCGCGTAGGCGGGCACGGCCTCGGTCACCTGCACCACCACGGTGTTGGGGTAGTCCCGGATCACCTTGATGGAGCCCAGCAGCGGGAAGTTCTGCTCCAGCACTGCGGCCTTTTCGCCGGGTTCAAAGCTGAAGATGTTCTCTTCCAGCTGCACGCCCATCTGCTGCAAAATGCTGTCTGCGGAGTAGCCAGCGATCTCGGTCACCTGCTTGCCGTCCGGGGTCTGCACCTGAATGGAGTTGATGCGGAACAGCATGGTCATGGTCAGGTAGATGCCCGCGCCAATGACGCACAGCAGCATGGCAAAGGCGGTCAGACGGCGCAGTATCCGTCGGCGGCGCAGGGTGGCGCGGGTCACCTTGCGCTTTTTGCGCTGTTCCCGCCGGGCAGGGCTTTGCTGCGGGGCGCTCTGGCTGCCTGCCGGGTGCTGCCGGTTTGCATTCTGGTAATTCTGTTTTTTTCGGCTGTTCTGCCCGCTGCGGGCATTGTTTGCCGGGCGGCGCTGCTTGCCGCCAGACTTCGCGTTTTGGGGTCTGCTGCCCGCCGGGCGGTTACCGGCGGGGTACTGGGTGGTATTGCTCCCCTGCCCCTGCGCCGGGCGGCGGGGCTGAGATTGGGTTTGGGTGGGGAACTGGATGCTGTTATCTGCCCGGGAGGAGCGCACACTGCCGTTGGCACTGCGGGAGGGCGGGCGGCTGAGCGGCTCGCCGTTGTAGCCGTAGCGGCTGCTGCCGGTGCTCCGGGGCGTATTATGATTCTGCGAAGGCGCAGAGGTGCGCGCCACATCCCGGTTCAGGTCATAGGGTCTCGGGTTCCGGGGTCTGCCGTTGCGGTCACGGTTCTGCTGCATCGTTCGCACCTTCTTTCCTGTTTATTCCGGGGCTGCATCACGGGGTTTTTACCAGCTTGAGCAGCGCCGCAGTGATGCGGTCCAGACTGTCGTCCACAGACAGGCTGCGGGCGTTTTTGCCCATCTCGGCCAGCTTGCCGGGCTGTGCCAGCATGGCAGAAACAGTCTGCACCAGCTTTTCACCGGTCAGGTCTTTTTCTTCAATGACCACAGCCGCCCCGGCCTTCTGCAGTTCCATGGCGTTGTAGTACTGGTGGTTCTCCGCCACGTTGGGGCTGGGGATCAGCACAGCGGCGCGTCCCACAGCCTCCAGTTCGGCCAGCGTCAGCGCACCGGCGCGGCTGATAACGAGGTCTGCCGCAGCCAGCAGCTCCGGCATATTGTTGATGTATTCCTTTACCACAAGGCTGTCGCCGGGGGCAAAATCCTTCTGCTTTTGCAGCTGCTCAAACAGCTGCACGCCGTACTGGCCGGTGGCGTGCAGGTGCAGCACCGGCTTGTGCTCATGCTGTTCCCAGGCGCACAGGTCTGCCACCACCTCGTTGACCCGGCGTGCGCCCAGGCTGCCGCCGAAGGACAGGATGACCGTGCGGTCGCCCGCACCCAGCTGTGCGCGGATGGCCTCGCGGTTAGCGGCCTGTACAAACACCTCCGGCCGCACGGGGTTGCCTACCACAAGGGTCTTGTCCGGTGCGCCCAGCTTTTCCACGGCGGCGGGCACGGCGGCAAACACGATATCCACATCCGGGGCCAGCAGCTTGTTGGTCACACCGGGGAAGGCGTTCTGCTCGTGCAGGGCGGTGTGGATGCCCATTTTGGCGGCGCAGCGCACCACCGGGCCGGACACATAACCGCCGCAGCCGATGACGAGATCCGGCTTTACTTCCTTCATCATGGCCTTGGCCTTGGGACCGGAGAGGGCCAGATTCCACAGGGTGATGATGTTGCGCTTGATGTTGTGCAGGCTGAGCTTGCGCTGGAAGCCGGTGATCTCGATGTGGTGGAAGGGGTAGCCCGCCTGTGTGACCAAACGGTACTCCATGCCCTCCTTACGGCCTGCAAAGTGGATCTCGGCGGTAGGGTCGGCTTTTTTCAAAGCACCGGCAATGGCCAGTGCGGGGTTGATATGTCCGGCAGTGCCGCCGGCTGCGATGAGAACACGCATGGTGATTCCTCCTTATAAACGCCCGGCCTGCGGCCGGGCGGGCTTGCGGTTTGTTTTACTGTTCTGTACGGGCTGCGCGGGCAGAGGCCAGATCAATGGTCTTGCGTGCAAGTTCTGCTTCCCGCTCGGCGCGGGCGGCCTCCCGCTGGGCACGCATCTGCTCCCGCTGCTGCGCTGCCCGCTCGCCGTTGCGGCCAATGTTCACCATCACGCCCATCTCTGCCAGCAGCAGGATCAGGCTGGTACCGCCGGAGGAGAAGAAGGGCAGGCTGATGCCGGTGTTGGGCAGGGTATTGGTGACCACGGCGATGTTGCAGAACACCTGCCACGCGATCTGCGCCATGATGCCGATGCCTACCATGGTGCAGTACAGATTTTCCGCTTTATAGGCGATGAGCAGCCCCTGCACGATGAACAGCACGAACAGCACGATGATGAGCACTGCGCCAATGAAGCCCAGTTCCTCGCACACCACGCTGAAAATGAAGTCGTTGGTGCTTTCCGGCAGCCAGAGCTGCTTTTCCACGCTGTTGCCCAGCCCCAGCCCCTTCAGTCCGCCGGAGCCGATAGCATAAAGGCTCTGCACGGTCTGGTCGGTCATCTGGCTCAGATCCTGCGTCCAGCCGTCCAGACGCTTTTGCAGGTAGGGGATAGAGTCCACATGGGAGAGCAGGGTCTCCAGCAGGGCGCCCGCCGTGATGGCACCCGCCCATGTCAGCACACCGCCGCTGCCGGACAGCAGCAGGATGGTGCCCACCACCGCCACCGTCAGCACGATGCCGGACATGTGCGGCTCCATCGCCAGCAGGATGACCACCGGTATAAGGGGCAGCACCGGCACCACCAGCTGCTTCCATACCCGCACCCGCAGCCACTCCCGGGGGGTAAGCAGGATGCGGCGCTCCGGGTCCAGCCGCTCCACCTGTGGCGCCTTGGCTGCAAGATGGGAACTGAACAGGATCATCTCAAACTTTGCCACCTCCGAGGATTGCAGCGTAAGCCCACCGAAGCGGATCCAGCGGCGGCAGCCGTTCAGAGGGGCCATGGTCAGGGTGACGGCCAGCATGGCCAGCACGATGATGTACCCCGGCACCACCATCTTGCGCAGAAAACGGTGATCCACATAGCTTATCAGGAACATACAGCCAAGCCCCAGTATCATGCACAGCGCCTGCTGCTTGATGTAGTGGAAGCTGTCGCCCATGCGCAGGTAACCGGTGGTGTAGCTGGCGCTGAACAGCATCACCAGCCCAAAGATCATAATAACGGCCAGCGTGGCCAGCCAGTCGATCAGCAGCCGGGACCACGGGCCCGGGTCTCGCTGGAACACCGGCACCGGCGCTCTGTGTTTTTTGCGGTTAGTCGCCATCTGCGCTCCCTTCCCTCTCTGTGCCCGGTCAGCACCAGCGCAGCAGCGCCAGCGCCAGTACATAGCCGACAGCGCTCAGCGCAAAGCTGCACAGAAACACCGTCTCCGGGCTCATTTTATGCTTTTTTACCCAGCAGCGCAAGGGCTTGCCGGTGCGTTTTGCACCCAGCAGCTGCGCTGCCCAAAGACCGCCCGCCGCCCAGAAGGGCAGCGCCAGCGGCACGGTCAGGCTGGTCATATCCAGACTGAGCGGGATGCAGCCGATGGCACCCGCCGCCAGCAGGCTGCCGCAGCAGCCCACCCCCAGCCTTGCCGGGGGGAACGCCCACAGCAGCAGTGCCACCAGTGCCCCGGCAAGCGCGGCGGGCAGCACCGCCAGCCCGGGCACGCCCAAGCCGGCCTCTGCCATCATCAGCGCCAGCATAGCCACAAAGGCCGCGCCGCACACCGTACCCTCGTCCCGCTCGGCGATGCGGGCACACTCAGCCAGCACCACCATGAGCACCGCCCACAAAAAGGGCACGGCGCTGCCCAGCAGCACATACCCCGCCCCAGGCACGTCCAGTCCCCGGGGCAGACAGCCCGCTGCCTGCAGCAGCAAAAGAACGAATGCCGCGGCCAGTGCTTCCAGCAAAAGCCGCACGTCCCGCCGCAGCCCCAGCGCCGCCGGGCTGCGCATCCGGGCAAGGTCCTCTGCAAGACCCACTGCCCCAAAGGCAAGGCTTCCGGCCAGTGCCGTGAGCAGCCGTGTCATCAGCCGGCCCTCGCTGCCCAGCAGCTCCGGCTGGCCTACGCAGGCGGCAAGCCAGCCCACGCCCACCGCAGCCACCGTGCCCGCCGCCGCACACAGCCCACCCCACAGCGGGGCGCGCAGGGGTGCAGGCCGGGGCTGCTCAGACTGTGCCGGCTGCTGGTTTTGTTCGCGGCGTTCCAGCACCCGCCGCAGCGGCACAAACAGGCTGCACAGGGCTGCCGTAAGGGCAAAGCCCAGCACCACCGCCGCTGCCAAGGCGAAACGCTCCATAACTCAGACACTCCATTTCGCCAAATAGTTATACTTCTGCTTCTTTATGCTCTTCGTAGAAGATATCCAGCACTTTTTCCAGTGCCATGCCGTGGCTGGCCTTTACCAGAACAGCATCGCCGGGCTGCACCCGGTCCAGCAGGGCATCGGCGGCCTCGCGGTAATTTTCTGCGTGCAGGGTCTCTACCCCCTTGGCGGCAGCCACCACGGCGGTGCGCTTGGCCTGCTCGCCGTAGGTGATCAGGCAATACAGCCCGCTCTCGGCGGCAAGACGTCCCAGCTCCTCATGTGCTTCGCGGCTCAGCTCGCCCAGCTCCAGCATATCGCCCAGCAGGGCAAAGCGGCGCTTGCAGGGGAAGTCCTTGAACATCGCCAGCGCGGCCTTCATGCTGTCCGGGTTTGCGTTGTAGCAGTCCTCGATGACGGTCACGCCCTCGCTGTCCACCACCTTCTGGCGGCGGCCGGTCTGCTCAAAGTTGGAAAGGCCCCGGATGACCCTCTTGGCGTCGCAGCCCAGACGGGTAGCGGCGCAGTAGGCAGCCAAGGCGTTTGCCACATTGTGGCGTCCCATGGCGGGGATATTCACCACAAAGGTGCCGTGCTCCTGATCCTCCAGCACAAAACTCATGCCGTCAGTCTCCTGCCGGATGGACAGGGCGCAGACGTCTGCGTTTTCATCGCTCAGGCTGAACCACACCGGGCGCACATGGGCGGGCAGTACTGCCTTGCGCAGGAAGGGGTCGTCGTAGTTCAGCACCAGCGGCGCGCCCTCCGGCAGACCGTTGCAGATCTCCAGCTTTGCCTTGCAGATGTTCTCCTGACTGCCCAGATTGCCAATGTGAGACACGCCGATGCAGGTAATGATGCCCACATCCGGCCGTGCTGCCCGCGCCAGACGGTCAATTTCACCGGCGTGGCTCATACCCATCTCGATGACCGCGTACTCGGTGCTGCTTTCCAGCCGCATCAGGGTGCGGGGCATTCCCAGCTCATTGTTCTGGTTGCCCTCGGTCTTGATGGTCTCGCCAAAGCCGCTCAGGGCGGCGTAGGTCATCTGCTTGGTGGTGGTCTTGCCCACGCTGCCGGTGACACCCACCACCTTCGGGTGGAACTGGCTGCGGTAGTTTGCGCCCATGACCATCATGGCGTGGTAGCTGTCGGGGCTGATAACAGCCTTTTCAGCCGGGACGCCCTCCACCGGATGGTTGAGGACGACGTAGGCCGTGCCCTCTTCCAGCGCCTTGGCCGCGAAATCGTGGCCGTCGAAGCGCTCACCGGGGAAAGCCACAAAGATGCAGCCGGGGCAGACCTCGCGGCTGTCGGTGGTCACGAGGCCGATGGGCTGGCTGTCGGCGAAGCCCTCGGGGGCAAGGCCCTTCAAAAGCAGGTCTGCTGCGATTTTTTCCATAATAAATCTCCTTATCCGCAAGTGATGGTGACGACGGTGCCCTTCTGAACGCTGGAGCCGGCGGCCTCGCTCTGGCTCTGCACGGTACCGGCGCTGTCGCCCGCCACCTGACAGTTCAGGCCGGCGGCGGTCAGCATCTGGCGGGCAAAGTCGGCACTCTTACCGCTGACGTCCGGCACTTCCGTGTGGCTGCCGGAGTAGGTATCGGTGTAAAGATAGATGGTGGTGCCGCTGGCCACCGTTGCGCCCGCGTGGGGGTACTGGTAGGTGACGACGGCGGCGGTCTGGTCGCTCTCGCTCTCCACGAGCTGATGCTTGAGGCCCTTGGTATTCAGGGAGACCTGCGCATTGCTCCACTCCTTGCCCACGAGGTTCGGCACCTTGACGGTGTTCTGGCTGCGGTCGATGCCATCGGTGGCAATGCCCAGATAGGGGGCTATCTCACTGATGATGTTGCCGACCACAGGCGCAGCCAGAATGGACGAATAGTCGGTGTGGGCGTTGTTGGGGTCGTCCAGCATGACGTAGACCAGAATTTCCGGGTCGTTGGCGGGCAGGACGGCGG
>ERZ772812.2524-NODE-2524-length-11523-cov-3.250349_pt1 | contig 11523 bp, 8 predicted proteins | sample MGYA00511343_ERZ772812 | MGnify/ENA primary metagenome ERZ772812 (study PRJEB29015, sample SAMEA2737706) | human gut metagenome | biome: human gut; feature: human-associated habitat; material: faeces | place: China | collected 2012 ...
CCCGGTGCATCACTGCAGCGGGGAAAGTTAAATAGATGTATAGAAAATTCGGGGGTTCAATTCCAGTCAGATAGAATAAGATTAATATAGTTCAATGTTTCATCCCACACATCTGCTCCCTGGTAATTATTATTGAAAAGATAATCTGCATCCAGTCGAAGCAGTGTCCACTCGGATGAACCTTCAGGTTTCCAATATAAATGCAAGGCTGGAGTAGCATAGCCAGTACCATTTGAATCTGTTGGACTTTTATAATACTTAGTTATCTTACACTCCATGATTCCTTTCCAATATCGGATACCTGGCTGAATGTCCACACTCACCCTGCCAATTTCATCCGCCCACTGCACATCATTTGTTGTATTCTGTTTCTGGGTGCCGGGCCGATAAGAATTTGACTTCAGCTTAAATTCACGTTCCCAGACCGCCTTGGATTTCACCTTTCAAGGCCTTCTTTCCCTTATTGGAAAGGGTATACACCACATTAAATGACTCATTAAATGGTACTCGATATGCTAAAAAATTCGTATTGTCACCTTCTTTCTCCAGCAAAATATCCCTTAACGCCGGGAGATTATCCGGAGCAGGAGCCTTCACCTCATACATCCATTCCTCGGGTGAACCATTCTGCTCATAATCAATTGCCTTGAACCAGGTAGATTCACCTTTCCGCTGGAACAGCGGTACAAGCTGGTATGTACCCGGTGCGGCCGTCACATAGCACTGAATCTTTTTTCCGTCCCAATCTCCCTGAACTTTGATGTCAATAGGCTGGAACTTCTCCACAATCTGACTACCTTGCATAAACACAAAACGTACTTTTCCCTCAAACAGTTCACTTCCCCAATGAGTATAGAAAAGGCCGAAGGGTTTACCTTCATTCTGATAACAATCGTATCCGAACTGTGTATGATTGGTACTTATAGAAAACTGGTTTTCAAAATCAGAAAAATCAACCTCTCTGATAACAATATCATCCGTTTTCCCGAACTGACTCCAGTATTCCACATCAATGGGCACATCTTCCTTGTTAACCTCACCATTATAGGCACCCTTAATCTTGATGGAATAGGTATAGATTTTTCCAGCTTCCCATTCATGATAGGATGGGAAGGTATAACTCATATCCTTTCCGTCCAGCTTGAAGGATACGGATACGTCCTGCGGATGATAAAGCGGGGGCAAGATAGCTTCCGGAACTGTCGGATTGGCATCATTCAGCATATATCCGCCACCGATAGGTATATCACTCTTTTTATCCTGTTTCCATACAACTCCGTCCTGGATATTCATTCTCAGGTAGGAAGTCACATTACGAATGGTCACGTCCGTAACCTTTCCTTCACCCAAATATTCGTCACGCAGAATCTTTACCCTGACAAGCGAAAGCGCATGATTCATTTCCGGCTTTGCAGTCGGGAAATCAGACGTAACCACACACTGGCCATACATCACATCTTCCTGCTTCGTTACATCAATGTCCAGATACATGTCCCTAATGTTTTCCGAATAGGGATGATAAGCATAAACGGTCTGTTCCTTCTGCACCTCGTACGGTTCAGCGGCTATCCACTTGCTTCCATTATAGGTATATTTCAGGTTCTTGTCTTCCGTGTACAAGCCTATTTCATTGCCAGTCTGCCAGGCATTGATTACTCCACTTCTGGATTCTACCAGATTTTTAAGTGTTGCATTCAGTCCGAGTAGCAACTCTTCATTTATTGGTTCATCCTCTGAGTCTCCCGGTTCTTCAGGTGTTTGCTCCGTATTACCATTTCCTTCCGGAGGCACCGGAATTTCATCAGTCTGACAAGCCGTAAAACATAACGGCAAAAGTCCAATCAGCATGTAGTTTCGAATTTTCATAACTTATTCTATTTAATTTGTAACACAAAGATACAATTAATTTTTTATTTGCACCTTATCAAGTGCATTATAATTTCCACTCATTAATCTTTTTTCACATATAAAGGATGAAAGAAATACATTTAGAGTGCAACGTTGTTGCACTGGTGCATACATAGCTTTGCAGTATAAATCAAAAAATTAAAGACATATGGAGAAAGAAAAACTTAGAGAAAAAGCATTGAAAATGTATGCAGAATTGATGGTTCAAAAAATTAAGGAAGTAGACGCCAGTGATTGGCAAAAGCCTTGGTTTGGAACCAATTTTTCTGGTCAGGCACAAAACATCAATGGCAGAAGGTATAATAACTTCAACCAGATACTTCTTTCATTTATAAGTGAAGAAAAAGGATACAAGGTACCCGTATTTCTAACATTCAATCAGGCTAAGGAGATGGGCGCAAGCGTCCTGAAAGGAGAAAAAGGATTTCCTGTTAATCTTTATACGCCAATAATTACAGATAAAGAAGGAAATAAAATTTCAAAGGAAGTATATTCCAGCTTAACTGACGCAGAAAAGGAGGCATATACAGTTAAGCCATATACTACATTCTATCATGTATTCAACGTTGAACAAACTAACTTTAAGGAGATACAGCCTGAAGCCTGGGAACACATGTTAGACCAGTTTTCATTAGAAAAACACGCACAAGGTAATGAATATGTAAATCCTTTCCTTGACAAGCTGATTAAAGAACAGAATTGGGTATGTCCAATCCATCTCGAGAAGCAGGACAGAGCTTTTTATAATTGGAAGGAAGATGCTATTACTTTGCCTACATTTGAGCAGTTCGCTGACAAAAAAGAATTTTATTATACCGCATTACACGAAATGGCGCATTCAACCGGACATCATTCGCGTCTGAACCGCACATTCGGTAAGTTTGGAGATGAAAGTTACAGCAAGGAAGAACTTGTAGCGGAATTATCTTCCGCCTTCGCAGGGAAACAGCTTGGTATGAACCCACTTCCACGAAAGGAAAATGCACAATATTTGAAAGGATGGCTGGAGGCTATTGATAAAGATCCGGAGTTCCTTTTTAAAACATTGAAAGACGTAGGACGGTCTGTAACCATGATTGAGAACAGTGTATCAGCTGTATCCAACCAGCAAGTGGTCCAGCCAGAACAGCATCCTGAAATAATGAAATTCTATAAGGACAATGACGGAATCATTAATGCCAGCGTAAAAGAAAATGACCATATAAAAGATGTGGTGATTTATCCACGTGGAAATGAATTCTGTTTCTCAATGGGAAATATCGGAAGTAAAAACATGCAAACCTACTTTCTTACACCAGGAGAAACAAAAACTGTAAATGATTTATTGCAGAACAATATTCTTTCCAAGAAAATAAAAAGCGTCCGTAAAACGCTCATACTTGATGGTGATACAGCCACTATTGAATATGCAGGTAAAAATTATGACGCTACTGATGTTATCAAAACATTAAAGAAAGACAACATTAATGTGGACAACATTAGTACGTCGGAGTGGGAGAGACTTCTAAAAGGCCAGGGGTTACAACTGGACAAATCAAAAAAAGCAGTATACAGCATTACTAAAACGCCTGCGGGATACGGTATGAAGGTTATGAGTGTTGCAAAGAATATAACCAAAACAGCGAATATAGAAGCTGAACCTTAAATATTGACAATTATGGAAGAGAATAAATTAGACTTCAAAGCTCAATCCAATTATATAGTCGTTACGGAAAAAGATAACCCCAAAAATGTTGCCCAAATTGAATATAACCGAACGGTTTCAATACTTTCTGGCAGTACATTCACTCCTGAGAATCTCCAGAAGATATACCATATGGCAGAACATGGTAATATGATATGTCCTGGTTTTGAATCGTTTTTTCCTCATGGGCACCTGGTACTCACTCCAATAAATAGGCTTAGTAAAGAATATTTAAATCCAGAGACAGATATAGTTGAACAATTTTGTATAGAAACGATAGACGGTAAAGAGTACGTCTGTACCGGTAAAGGAGTAATCGTTCCGAAATTACCTGAAGACTTTAACGATATTCCGCACATCTCAAATCCGGAAGATAAGAAGTACATGCTTACGAACTATACGAAAGAATACGACGGTCAAACATTGTACCGCATCCGCGCATTGAAGGACTTCGGTAATGTAAAGGCGGGAGAACTTGGTGGATTCGTCTCAGGAGAGCACAATCTATCCCAAGAAGGGGATTGCTGGGTTGATTATTTTGCTACCGTTACACATAATGCACGAATAACGGATAATGCAATAGTAAGTGGGAAAGCAGTTGTTACCGACAACGCTAGAATAACCGAGAATATCATTATAAATGACAATGTTAAGATAGGTGGAGATGTTAAGCTATCAGAGTATGCACAAATAAAAGGTTTCGCTTGCACCGACAAACAAGAACAAGCTGATGGAATTTGCTCACAGGGAAAAACCTCACAATCAAAAAGACTTTTTTTTAAATGCGAGTATGGTAAAATACACATTTATGAAGAAGGAGATAAAGCTTATTCAGCCATAATAAACAGTGATAGAAAGATAGAAATAACTCCTGGTAAAATATTCACCCATGATAACCTCCAAAAAGTATATGATATGGCTGATAGTGGGAATATGATAGTCAGTGATGGCAAATTCAGGAATCATTTTGCCTTACCTATTATTCACAGAATTCCGAAAAAGGAATATGTGGACAATATTAAAGATGAAGTGAATCAGCTCTGTATAGAAACGATAGACGGAACAGAATACGTCTGTAATCATCGTAATGGCGAAATTTTTCCAGGCAAACCAGAGGACTACAGAGATATACCAATAATCGTAAATCCGGAAGGGAAGAAATATATCCTTACCGATTACACCTGTCAAGTTGACGGCCAAACATTGTACCGCATCCGTGCTGTTAAGAGTTTCCCTGGTGTGAAAGCTGGAGAACTTGGCGGGTACGTAGCAGGTGAACACAATCTATCCCAAGATGGGATATGTTGGATTTTTCCCAAAGGAGTTGTAAGAGAAAACGCATTAGTTAGGATGAAGCCAGAGTATTTGGCAAGTCACGATTAGAAGGAAATGCTTTGCTCGAAGAATATGCCAGAACATATGACTTTTCTCACATATCAGGAAACACCCGTATAGGGGGAAGTGCACAGGCTTCAGGCTATTCCCGGATTTCCGGATTTGTTCAAATGTCAGGTGAAAGCCGTGCAGAAGAATATGCACAATTATCAGGCAGCGTAATATTAACAGACGGAGCACGTGTTCGTGACCACGCAAAGCTTTCCGGGAACGTGCAAATGTCAGGAGATAGCATTGCATCCGGATTTGCTGAAATAACAGATAATGTACACCTCCATAATGAAGTACTCGTCTATGGACATGCAAAGATTTCCGGAAATGTCCGTCTATACGACAAATCCTCTGTTACAGAGTTTGCAGAACTAAAGGACAATGTACTCATGTGTGATGAAAGCTCTGCATTCGGAAATGCTCGCCTTTCCGGGAATGTACAAATGAGTGAATACTCATGCATCAGCGGATATGCACAAGCTAAAGACAATGCAAAGCTGAAGGATGATTGCTATGTTGGTGGAAATGTAAAACTTTCAGGTGACTGTAATATATCTGGCTCCGCACAACTGTATGATAATGTACAGATACGTAAAAAAGGGCAGGTGAGTGGAACTGCTGAACTAACGGGAAATGTATGTGTCACTGAAAATGCCAAGATTGACGGCTATATAAAACTATCAGGAGATACCATTGTCAAGGGTAACACACATATCAGCACCCAGGAACAAGCAAATAAAGTGATTAAACCGTGTATCAGCAAAACATCATCTAACGAAATTACACTATAACTTAAAATAAAACTATATGGAAATTACAGGAATAATAAAAAAAATCTACCCCTTACAAGAAGGAACAAGTAAAAGTACTGGTAACAAATGGAAAAGCATGGAGTTCTTATTAGAAACAGAAGACAGATACCCACAAAGTGCCTGCTTACAGCTTATGAATGATAACTGTACCAGGTTCGAAATTAAAGAAGGTGATAAAGTCAAGGTACAATTTGACTTGAAAGCTAGAGAATGGGATAATAAAGCATATAATACGTTAAATGCTTGGAAGGTAGATAAAGTTCAATAACAATCAATTAAATACTAAGTAACGATGAAAGCCAAAATTTCTGAAATATTTGAATCACTATTCAATCAAGAACTAAGATTAATTCTAAGAAACCCAATATCAATAGGAAGCATATCTGAGCCTTCTGAGGACTTACAGTGTACAGCAGTTCGTCTCGATGAGCATGCTATCAACATGATCAGCAAACCCTGTGAGCGTGCAAAAAAATATGTCATACTCAAAAATCCATACCACATTAAATTCATCGAGAATCCTTCTGAGGAACTACAGATTCTCGCTGTAAGCAAAGAACCTGATGCAATCGAACTTATAGAAAAACCTTGTTTGCGTGCAAAATTTGCATGCATATATTCTAAACCCGAAAATATCAAATATATAAAGAATCCGGATAAAGAGATTCAGGTGTCGGCAATTCAGAAATCTCCATGCCTCATAAGTGAGCTGGAAAATCCATGTGAAGCTGCTCAACTTACTGCTGTTCTTAACACACCAGAGACTATTTTTAGCATCCCTAAACCAGGTATCCGTACTATGCTGGTTGCTGTCGAGAAACTTGCTGGTTTCAAAATATTCCCCAGTGACAAGAATTTGGATACCATTACAGGAATCATTACACAATGCTATAAGCTCAAAGAAAATGAGCTGAACTACAAGGAATATTTTAAGAATGAAATTTTAAAACTTAAATTAAACGATACGCTATGAGATTCAATTTAATAGAAAGTTTACGCTCACTCTTCAATGCAAGAGCGATAAAGAAAGATCCATTCAGCATAGTTTTACTGGACAACCCTTCAGAAAAGTTACTCTCTTCAGCTGTAAGTAAAGACAGCAGAGTCTTTCTTTTACTGAAGAACCCTTCAGAAAATGTCAGCCGAATTGCAATTACTAAGAATCCATCTTTTATAAAACTTATCCCAAATCCACCTGAAACACTACAGTTATTAGCGATAAGTAAAGACCCTACACAAATAGTCAATATTAAAAACCCTACATTAAAAACTCAGTTAAAAGTAGTGTCCGCATCTCCTGAATGTATCAAACTAATTGAAAACCCTTCATTAGAAACGATTAAAGTATATGTAGGAAATGATTACAAGAGACTCTGGGATCTGAATTTAAGTAATGACAAACAAGAAAAAGTATTTAATGAGATATTCCGTGGGAAAGAATCATGGAACATTCCAACAGAAGAACTTATTACCTGGTTAAGCAACTACACAAAATTTAAAGCTAACAATATAAAAGACATCTATAACACTATTAAAGACTCTATCAATGTAGATAGAATGAGCATTAAGCAATGGCAGGAACTTATTACGACCGGTATGTGCCGTGTAGGGAAAAAAGAAATCGTGCTATCACAGAAGGATGGAGTTTATAATGTAAATATAAACCAAGAAACAACAGAAAATCAGATAGAAAAGCAATCAGATATTAAAAAAGAAAATGTCAAGTCTGAAGAGACCGTGAAGATAACACCGGAAGTAGAGAGAATTTCACCTCAACAAACACACCTTCGCGAATGTCTGAAAGGCACGAAGAAGAAAATAACTGAAGTAGAACTGTTGGGTGAATTAAAGAACAACAATCTTACATTAGATGAAATGAGCACAGACCAAATCAGCGAATTAATCAAAAGTGGAGAAACATCAATTAAGGACAAAACCATTAAACTTAAGAAAGAACCGTCTGGATATAAAATCAAGATAACAGAAAAACAAAATGATCAGACTGGAGAAGCTATCAAAGAATTACCCAAGATGCAACTTCAGGAATCTCAAGAAAGTGTAGAAGAAATCCACCTCTCTAAAGCTCAATTAAGAGATATTGAGAAAAAAGGGTTCGCTAACATTCCGGGAGGAAAAATTATCAGCAAGATACAAACACCAGCCGGCTATACATTAAAAGTTTATAATGTGATTAATACATTGACACGTCAGGGTCAAGCAGAAGCATGATATTATGGTACATTCAAAATATTATAAAGAACTAAAGCAATATTTAGAAGATTATCATCCTAATCTGGTAAAGGATGAAGAATTTATTACAACACGTAGTGAACTTGCACAGGAAACATTTATCGAATGTTCAAGAGAAGGCATGAACATAGAAGAGTGCCAAAATGAAGTTAATGAAGTTCTGTATTCAGGACTTCATTTTTCTCTCTATCAGCTTGTCGAGGATATAATAGAGGAAATGAATCTCTCATTCAGCGATAAAGATAAGTTCATCATGCAAATGTTCCTGCTCATCCAGCCCATTGCAGAAAAATACAAACTGGATGACAATTTTGAGAGAACATCAGAATATGACAAACTGTATACAGAAATCAGCCAACATATTAACCAATATATCAAGGATTATGAGCTACAATAAAAGTCAGGTACTGACAGACAACATAAATGCCATTCGTACAGCTTTTCTTCTTCAATCAGAGAACCGTGCAGCCAATAGGGAAGAAAAGGCTATACTGGAGAAATACAGTGGTTTTGGTGGGCTTAAATGTATCCTTGATACGCGTCCGGTAGAAGAGTGGCCAGCTTCTGAAAAGATGCTCTTTCCACTTGTTGAAGAACTCAAACAGGTAATTAAGGAAAACAGTGATTCCGAATCTACTGCAGAGTCCTTCTACCGCAGCCTGAAGAACTCCGTGCTAACAGCTTTCTATACGCCAGAACAAATCGTCAAAACAATAGGAAAACAATTAGAAAATTCAACCAAGGGAAATATTGATTATATGCTGGACCCTTCAAGCGGAAACGGAGTATTCCTGAATTTCACGGAAGGGAAGGTACATCGTACAGCGTACGAAAAGGACTTATTGACTGGACTAATTTTATCAGCCAAAGAGCCGGGAACGGAAGTCCGTGTAGAAGGTTTTGAAAATCTTCCGGAAATGGAAGAAGGAATATACGACCTGGTTATGTCAAATATTCCATTCGGAACAGTGAAGGTATATGACTATAGCTATCAGAAAGGAAACGCAATTAAGATGATGGCAACAAATACGTTGCATAATTATTTCTTCGTCAAAGGGCTTGATGCTGTAAAAGAAGGGGGACTGGTAGTATATATTACTACCAGAGGCGTTGCTGATTCTCCATCAAATAAAGAAATCCGCCGTTACCTGATGCAGAATGCTAATCTGATTAGTACAATCCGTCTCACCGATGATTTATTCACCGGAACTGAAGGAATAGAAGTGGGTTCTGACCTTATTATCCTTCAAAAGAACACACAAAAACGACAGCTTAGTTATGATGAAAAACTGTTTATAGGGAGCCGTGAAGATAATCCTATTACACCCAATAATTATGTAAACAATCCGATTGAATTACATTATCTCGGTATTCCATATGCAGGTACTAACCAATATGGGAAAGCTGTAACTAAATTCAAAAGCAATGATACAACTTACAGCACCTTGTCTGAATTACTTGAAAGAGACTTCAATGAGAAATTTAACTTGGAGTTATATCTGAAGCATAGTTATCTTGGTAAATCAGTAACAGGTGATGAGCAGAAATCTGTAACCGGTGAAAAACTTGTAAGTCTTGGTGATTTGTTTAATCTTCCTGAAGAAAAGCCTGAGCCAAAAGAAACCTTTGAAAAGGTTACAGATGAAGTCATGACCAATGAATGGCTTATGGACCATTATAAGCCAGGCACCTTCGTCCTATATCGTGACAGAGTAGGGACTATGGAATACAACGAGAAAAGAGTTCTCGGCTTCATCCCTGCCACCTATCTGACGCGCAACGAGCAATGTGTGATGAAAGATTACATACATGTCCGGGACGACTATTACCGATTGTTTGACTTTGAAAAAGACACACAGACAGAGAGTCGGACACTTCGGGATAAGCTGAACGATAGTTACGATTATTTTGTATCGCAACATGAAGGCCTCCGTGAATCTGCCTCAAGTATTATCATGTCGGATAATTTATCGTCCGATATTTTACCTCTGGAAAGATACGAGAACGGAGAACGCATCAAGGCAGACGTTTTCTTTGAACCGGTTGCATTTTCCAAGAAAGTTACAGAAACTCTTACATGTGACGAAGCTCTGGCATCTTCACTTAACCTTTATGGCTGTGTTGACTGGTCACACCTGGAAGAACGTACCGGGCTTGACGATAATCAGATACAAGCAGAACTGAAAGGTAAAATATATTATAACCCAACAACATATCAATGGGAACATTCCGGAAGTATGTTATCCGGAAACGTGTATAGGAAAATCGCGGAGATTAAACCCTATCTTACAACAAGACCGGAAAGAGCACATGATATTCAAGATACATTAAATGCACTCGAGGAAGTTAAGCCGAAGCCTATTCCTTTCAATGAACTGGATTTCAATTTAGGTGAAAGGTGGATTCCGCAAGAATTATATTCAGGGTTTGCAAGTGAACTGTTCGGTGTAGAAACGGCCATCACCTATACGTCCGCTTCAGACTCATTCCTTGTTAAAATGAAAGAATATTCTTCTGCAGCCAACTCCTTGTATGGAATCAACTACCAAATGAATGCAGAGGAAATCATGAACAATGCACTACAGAACACATTTCCACAGATTACGAAAACTGTCTATATCGACGGTGAGAAAAAAACAGTTGTTGATACAGAATCAACCCAGCTTGCAGCCAGCAAGGTACAGGATATTCAGGAGAAATTCATTGACTGGTTGAATAACCGGCCTGATGAAGTGAAACTATCGCTAGCAGACATGTATAATGAACGGTTCAACTGCTTTGTCCGTCCGGATTATGACGGTTCCTGCCAGACGTTCCCTGGTCTGAGTTTTGATAAGTTCGATTATAAGGATTTGTACCCATCACAGAAAGATTGTATCTGGATGCTGAAGCAGAACGGTGGAGGAATAGCCGACCATGAAGTAGGAGGGGGTAAAACCATGATTATGTGTGTAGCATCATACGAGATGAAACGTATCGGAGTCTGCCACAAACCTATGATTATCGGTCTGAAGGCCAACGTACATGAGATAGCTGCAACCTATCGGAAAGCCTATCCACATGCAAAGATTCTGTATCCAGGAAAGGATGATTTCAAACCTGCCAACCGTCAGGAACTGTTCCAGCAAATAAAAAACAACAACTGGGACTGTGTGATTCTTACACATGACCAGTTCGGGAAGATACCGCAGTCGCCGGAGTTGCAGCAGCGCATCCTGCAAGCGGAGCTTGACACGGTGGAGGAAAACCTCGAAGTGCTGCGCCAGCAGGGAAAGAACGTATCGCGGGCGATGCTGAAAGGTCTGGAGAAGCGCAAGCATAACCTTGAAGCGAAATTGGAGAAGGTGGAACACGCCATAAAGTCACGCACGGACGACGTGGTGGACTTCAAGCAGATGGGCATCGACCACATTTTCATTGATGAATCGCACCAGTTCAAGAATCTGACTTTCAACACGCGCCACGACCGTGTGGCGGGATTGG
>ERZ772812.2527-NODE-2527-length-11515-cov-2.203665_pt1 | contig 11515 bp, 13 predicted proteins | sample MGYA00511343_ERZ772812 | MGnify/ENA primary metagenome ERZ772812 (study PRJEB29015, sample SAMEA2737706) | human gut metagenome | biome: human gut; feature: human-associated habitat; material: faeces | place: China | collected 2012 ...
ATATTGTAATATCACAACAATCTTTTGCTTCCATTAATCCCGCTAATACCGCATTTTGATGTCCTCGATTTCTACTCTGGCTGATTCCAATAAAGTGCTCATCTTTCTTTGCAAGTTCTAGGATGATTTCCCAAGTTCTATCTTTGCTCCCATCATTGACAAACATAATCCTGCTTTTTTCATCTATCTTTTCGTCTTGGATTAATTTTTGCATTTTTTCAAGAAAGATTCCACTTGTAATCGACAACACTTTTTCTTCATTATAACATGGAATGACTATGTATAATACCGCCTTAGTTCCCATGAGTCATCGTTCTCCTTTTATTCCTAAAAATACCGAATTCATTGCAGCTTACATATCTCTCATTATTTTCCCTATTTCCTCGCTGAACACATCTGACTGCTCTTCATACATATGTCCTTCATAATCCGAAAATCCATTCAAAGATCTGTCAAATCCTGAAATCTCCTGATAATTGTAATTATAATATTCTACCCCTTCTTTTTCCATAAGTGAGGTAAAGAATTTATTCGCATTTTCAAAATTATCATGATATTTTTCCAATGTCTCCTGTGGAACCGGAGTAGTTACCACAGTCAACTTAATATTATTCTCTTTACAAAGCTTCACAATCTTTTTAAACGATTTTACAGCATCTGACTTTAATTTTTTCTCATCCCATAAAATTAGATTAGCTTCTGTTTTAGGGGCATCGTTTCTGTGAATCCGAATCTGCCCCTGGCTTGTATAAGCCTGTGATGGTTCATTGTAAAAGCTGTCATCATAATTTTTGTAAGCATGGCTGAATTTTGATGTAAATCTTGCTCCAGCGCCTTTGATTCCTTTTCGGTATAAATACCACGGAAAAAGAGTTGTTCGAAAATCTACATTCCATATTTTGTCCAGATAATATTCTGCTTTCACTTCGGACATCGGGAACTCATCATACACCGTCCGGTACTCTGGCCCAAGTGTTGCAGTAGATACCCAATATCCCGGATCCAATTCATAGATAATTTTTTTCGGTTTATTTACACGGCATGCTTCTTTTATAATATAATAACTGTCTTGAACCTCTTCTCCCCCCAGGCAAAGATTCAAACTTTTTTCCCCTGTAATCTTATCTACAATCTCCGGGTTGATTCCAGCTTTGCCATGAGAAGTGCCCACAAACAAATCATCGTATTGATTTGTTTCCAACTTGTGCATATCATTTCGAAAACTGGTATATGGTTTCAACGCCAGCACCAAAATCTCGTTGATACATAAAATCACAGCAATAAATAAAACGGGATAGATATACTTTTTAAAATTGTGCATAGATAAAACCTCCCGCTGTATTTGCTGGTAAACTGATTGCTGAAATTGACAGAACCAATGCCATATATACAGCCCACCTTACCAGTCTTGGCTGCATTGCAATACTTTCTCGAATCTGCATTCCACACTCCTGTTTATAACTGACAATAAATTGCACCAGACAACCTATACACAAAATCCCAATTGCCATTATTGTATAAGCTGGTCCGGAAGTTCCAATTCGAATATCCAAAACCTGCACCGGTTTCCACACAGTCACTGCATTTTTCATCATTGTGAGTGCCTGCGGAATTGTATCTGCCCGGTCAAAGAACCAGCTGATATTGACCAGTATAAATGTCCTTACTATCTGGAATATATGCCATCCATTTGACTTGTCGTTAATCTTTAATTTCTTTTTCCAGTCTCGATAGTTCTTTGCCATCAGACCACTGAATCCAATAATAATACCATTATACAGACCGTACACAATGAATTTCCAAGCGGCACCATGCCAGATACCGACTACAAGGAATACCACGATATTTGCCATACAGATTGGTAAGGCCCGTCCATAAGTCTTTCCAAATGTCTTTTTTGCAAACTTTCCGAACTTGCCCATTCCTTTTGAAAGAGACAAAGGATAGAACAGATAATCTTTCATCCATGTTCCAAGTGTAATATGCCAGCGATGCCAGAAATCTGTAATAGATATTGAAAAGTATGGACGCTTAAAGTTTTCGTCCATTTCTATTCCAAACATACTAGCAATTCCAATCACAACATCCATTCCGCCGGAGAAATCTCCGTAAAGCTGTGCAGAATATGCAAGTACTCCGAGAATTGCCAGACCATTGTAAGTCTGGTACTGGTCAAATATTGCGTCTACGAACACTGCTGCAGTGTCTGCAATGACCATCTTCTTAAAGAATCCCCATAAAGCTCTCTGAACACCACGTTCTATTCTCATAAAGTCAAAACTATGTTCTTCATAAAACTGATGAGCCAGATTCGAATACCGTCCAATCGGTCCCTGCAGGATCTGTGGAAAGAATGATACAAAGAGTGCAAATTTAAATATATTTTTCTCTGGTTCATAACGTTTCCAATATACGTCCAGAATATAGCCTACTGACTGGAAGGTATAGAAGGAAATTCCAAGTGGAAGCAGGAATTTCACCATTCTAATATCTGCATGAAACAATGTGTTGATATTTGCGATTGCAAAATTCGTGTATTTCAACACTGCCAGCATGCCAAAATCCAAGATCAACGCTAACAACATAATACTTTTCTTGTAAGTTTTTATCTTTTCTTTCTGCTTAGCAAACTTTTGATCTGCTCCATATATCATTCTTGCTGTCCCGTAAGTCACAACTGTTGTATACAACAAAAACACCAGATACTTCATACCTGATGATGCATAATATATATAGCTGAATGCAAGCAGCCAGACCCACTGATACCTTTTCGGTATCAAGTAGTATCCGATAACTACTACTGCAACAAACGTTAAAAATTCCATTGATATAAGTGACATATTTTCCCTTTCTCACTCACTGCTAATTTTCCATCGATTTTACTCTTTATTTAGCTTACATTATTTCATTTTCCTGATATTTAGCTTTTCATAGCTTCGTATTTATACTCAGACTCATCTTTTAAACACTACCAGTCTCTGTCCCAAATAATTGAACACTACAAATGCTCCCATTCCAACCAACATCGATACATTATCACGAACAACTGTAGCTTGTCCTGCAAGTATCCAGTTGACAAACGGTTTTGCCAGACCATATGCCAGCAAATAGCAAATCGTAATATTAACTACAAATATTCCCACCTGTCTCCAGGATTTTTTCTTATCCTGAAAGGTAAAATATTTATTTAAAAAGTAGCTCACAATACTGCCCACAACATAATTGGATGCTGACGATACCCAGTAATTCAGATGGCACAGATTATATGCTACGAACATTACTGTTGTCCCCACAAGTGTGTTTATAATTCCAACTAAAATAAATTTCCAAAAAGTCAAATCTAAATACTGTTTTATATTTTTCATCTTTTTATTGCACACTTCCCATTCCTTCTCCGAGGAAATACTGTTGTCCATCTGTGTTTACAGCATATACATGTATATGATACTCTCCCAATACAAAATTAAAATTGGCAATGTTCACATTTGTCGAATATGTCCCATCTTCGTTCTGTGGTAACTCCACCCATTGCAAATCACTCTGATCTTCGTTGTGCCAAACCACTGCTGTTACAGATGCAATACTGTCATCATTTGCAATGTTATATACAATAACCGGTAACGCCGCGGTATGATAATCATACTCTCCGACTGCTATTTCACCTGTTAAACTTCCATGATTATACCACACACTGTATTTTCCCGCAATAAAACATATCCAGTGAATGTCTTTTTACAATCACTGGATATCATGTCCCTCTGCCTTTATTCTGCTTCCGGCTCTTACCTTATATACATTTCGGCTGTGGTTTGATCGCAATGTTCCGCCCTTTGTGATCTTTTTTCGGTTTCCAGTCTCTTCCCACCAGGTCGTCCAATGATACATCAAAATAATCTGCCAGTGCACATAATTTGTATATGTCCGGCAGTCTCTTGTCTGACTCGTATCTTGTGTATGTAGAACGGGCGACACCGATGGCATCTGCAATCTCTTCCTGTGTATACCCTCTTCCGATTCTTTTAATCTTAATGTTCAATCCTACTTGCATGCTGTCACCTGTTTTCTCTTTCGTCAATTTATGAACCAAATCCTCTGGCACTGCTTCAATTATAACATTTTGTCTCATAATACGGAACTATTCTTTTTCTAGTTTAAATGTTGCATACCTATTCGTTTTTGTTATAATAAGGTGAGATTTGTTGAAAAGGAGGGGTTTTTTTGGTTCCTTTATCTGGTTCTGATGTCTCAGCACAGGATATTGAACAGCTGCTTCGGACTCTTGGTGCTTCTCCGGTCTATGCCGGCTTTACGCCAGCCGTAACAGCTCTTCAATATGTTCTGGCGGACCAACAGCTGTTGACATCTCTTACCACCAGACTTTACCCAAAAGTTGCCGAATCTTGCGAAATTGCGCTTCCTTGCGTTGAACGGAATATCCGTACAATGATTGCAGTCATCTGGGAGAAGAACCAATTTTTATTCCAGATTGTTGTTGGATATCGCATGACCGCAAGACCATCTGTCGGAGACTTTTTAGCCAGCCTTTCCACTTTTCTGATGTATCATCCGGCCAAAGACTGGCCGGACTATCTGCGATAAAAAAATGTTATCGCAAAACATAAAAAAGTACCATGTTAGGCATTTTCTCGTGTCAACATGGTACTTTTTGTCATTCTCGTGTCCCCGTTTGTTCTCTTATTCAGCCTGCAGTCTCTGTACCATAGCCCAAAGTGCCTGTGCTGAGTTAAAGTTTTCCGGAATAATGTCAGCAGGTGTTACTGATACATCGAACTCGTCTTCCAATTCTCCTACGATAGACAGGATTGCAAAAGAATCCAGGATTCCATCATCAATCAATGTTGTACATGTCTCATAGTCAGCATCCGGCTGAATGTCCTCTAAAATCTCAATTAATTTTTCCATAGTTATTATCTCCTTTTCTATTTTTTCATTTTTTCTGTACATTCCGTGTTGATTGGGTAACTTTCTGTTGCTTTTCTGGCCTCTGTAAATCCGTCTTTTTCAGACCAGAACAGAATCCTTGGCATGCGCCGGCTCAAGAACAGATAGATTCCTTCTGTTACAGAATAAGCGCCCACCCGTTCAAATACAAGAGCGTCACCGATCTTTGCATGTTTCAGTGGCATCTGTTTCACCAGTACATCATTGACCGTACACAGAGAACCACAGATATTCCAAAGAACTTCTGATTGTTCATCAGATATATCCAACGGAGTGTCCGGAATGTGTTTATGATGCGGCATCTTCATAGCCATTGCCTGTCCATAGTAATTCAGATGGTTCAGTCCTCCATCTACGATACAGTAGTTCTGTTCGTGGTTGACTTTCTGATCTACGATACGAGTCACGTAATAACCACAGTATGCTACAATATAGCGTCCCATTTCCAAAGTGATTTTCCCCTGGAATTTTAATGTTGCAAGTGTATCTGCAAATTGCTGCAGCAATGACTCATCATCTACCTCATCTTCATTTTCAAAATAAGGGATATAAAATCCCGGTCCATATTCCAGAACTTCAGCATCATAATCGCATGTTTCTTTCAGACGGGTAAGTATGTCATCCAGCCAATGCAGCTCTTTTTCAATCTTAGAGAACTTCTTTTTCTGAGTACCGGAATAGCACTGGATCCCTTCAATTCGCACATGTGAGTAGTAGTCCTTTTTGGAAACAATATCAAAGACTTCTTCTTCATCTATGCCGAACTGGTTTCCACTTGTCACACGGATCAGTGCATGAATCGTAATGTTTTCTTCTTTTGCACACATTTCCAAAAGTTCCAGATGCTTCCTGGATTCGATTGTATACACGCCTGCATTCCCGTAAGTATGCATCGCATGGGTGATGTCGCATTTTTCCTTATTCACACCGGACAGTACAATTCTCTCCATTGGAATTCCTACTGTCTCACAAATGTGAAATTCTCCCGGGGAACATACCTCAAATTTGTCTGCCGTATCCTTTAACGGTCCGATCAGAAATGGGTTGGCTTTCATTGCAAAACAGATTTCTGCCCGTTCGCCCAGTATCGTTTTCATCATATGAACTCTGGATTTTAACATATCCAGATCAAAGATATACGCAGGAGTCTCTTCCTGTCTAAGATAAGCTTGTAAGATTTCCTGATTCATAAGCTTCCTCCAGTTTCTTACGGTCGATTTTTCCATTTTTCGTAAGTGGAAATTCTTCTACTTTCACAAATACATTCGGAATCATGAATCCCGGAAGTCTTGTCCCGATTGCCCGGACGATTTGTTTCTTTTCCAGGTCTCCTTCATAGAATGCAAGAATTTTTCCCTTTGCCTCATCATACATGCAAAGGCTCCGACCTAGTCCTTCCACTGTCTCCAGTGCAGTCTCAATCTCTCCAAGTTCAATGCGATGTCCCATATGCTTGATCTGGAAATCTTTTCGTGATGCGAAGTACAGATTCCCATCTTCGCCGTAATATGCCAGATCTCCTGTCCGGTAGATTGGCTCCAGATAAGATTGATTCAATGGATTTTGCACAAATACTTTTGCCGTCTGTTCCGGGTTATTGTAATATCCAAGTGACAAAGCAGTACCGGATACGCAGATTTCTCCTTTTTCTCCAGGTTTTGTCACTTCCCGGTCTTCTTCATCTAAGAGAAATACCTTTTCATTTGGAAATGATCTTCCAATCGGAAGATTTTCTCCTGGTTCATACTCCCGGTCAATAATATGATATGTACAGTTACATGTAATTTCAGTCGGACCGTAAACATTCACATACATAGCTTCCGGCAGATATTTCTTCCAGATGTTCAGATGCTTCACCGGCATTACTTCTCCACTGAATATAACTTTATGGATCTTCTGCGGCACTTTATAATCAAATCCTTTTAATGTGGATATGATACATAGTGCAGAAACTGCCCAGATCAGAGTTGTTACTTCCCGCTCGACCAGATAATCCAAAAGTTTTGTCGGAAATGAGAAAAACTTCTTTGGAATGATCTGCATAGTTGCTCCACATTTTAAAGTAGAGTAGATATCTTTTACCGACACATCAAAATCGAATGGAGCCTGATTTCCAATAACATCCTGTTCTGTAATATTGAATAATCTCGTAAATTCTTCTATAAAATCAATGACCGATCTGTGGCTTACAACTACACCTTTTGGCACACCAGTGGAACCGGAAGTGAAGATTGCGTAGAGTGGATCCACATCCCGGCTCTGTTTTCTTACATTGTCAAGATACTCCGCATCTTCCTGTGTCTGAAGTGCCTCTTCCATCATAATGACTTTGCCGTCAAATTCCAGACGCTCTCTTGGTTTATCATAAGCCGGATCCGTCAACAGGACTTCTGCTTGTAATGTATCCAACACTGATCTCAGACGTTCTGTCGGAAGTTTCGGATCCAACAGAATATAAAAACAGCCTGCAGATACGATTCCCATAAATGCATAAATAGCTTTTACGCCTTTCTCCATAAGTACAGGAACCGGTTTTCCAGGAGTTACTTCCCTTCCCAGTCTTGTTCCTACTGCTCTGGCACTTTTGATCAGTTCGTCGTATGTGCACGCTGTCTCTTCATCTGCAAAGGCAGTCTTACCCGGAAATCTCCGGGCAGACTCCTCTGCATAGCATAAAATATTTCGAATCAATTTATTACTCCCCTAACCCGCTTTCTACAGCTTCTATCATTGCTTTTAATGCTTTTTCTTCTTCTTCCCCTTCACAGATCAGCAGAATCTCATCTCCGGATTTGATTCCGGCACCAAGAATACTTAGTACACTCTTGGCGTTGGCAATAGAATTCTCATACTCAAATGTGATCCGGCACTCAAATTTGTTTGCGATATTGCTGAAAATTCCAGCCGGACGCAGATGCAGTCCTGTTGGATTTGTGATTTTTACTTTCTGACTTACCATAGCTCTGCTCCTTATTTCTCTTCCAATATAACATTTACAGATACCGTGCTCTCAAGCACACAGCCATCCGGAACGCCTACCGTTACCGGGACTGTATAAGTTCCAGCCGTCTGGTAGTTCTTAAGATCAATGCTTACATTATCACTGATCTTATATTGATCCAGTATATCTCCCGGCCCGCGGATCTGAATCTCCAGTACATCTGCTGATTCATAGCTTAGTGATAATCCATTTGCCAGGTTATTTACCTTGATGGCTCCCATAGAAATATCATAAGATTTTGTTCCATCTTTGTCAATTCCTACAGTCACAACTACAGATCCGGCATTTTCATCTGTCAGTGAAATATCTTCCGGAAGATAATCTGTGATGTCCACAACTTTCTCTGTCTTAGAGGTCAGTCCGGACATATTAAGTGCTGATGCCGGAACTGAGATCTTCTTCAACTTTTTCAGTTCTTCCGCTCTGCCGGTTACATTTACATGATCCGGCTCATACTTGATATCGCTGACGGAATATCCGTCTGCTGCTGTAATCTGTGAAGTATCAAATTCAACCTTAACGCTCTTCGTCTCAAGCACCTGTACACTGACAGATACACCTTCCGTACCAAGGTTATTGGCAAGAAGTGACTGGTCGATCACATTGTTATCACTATCGTATAATACAAGCTCTGATTTCTTCAGATAATCCAGACACACTGACAGATGCCTCAACTTTACTGATGGAATCAATGACAGACTTCGGTCCCCGGATAGATACCATCTCCGGCACTGCCTGAATCTCTCCAAGTGTATAACCATCTCGGACGGTTCCTGTCGTCTTTGGAACAATCGGGAATTTCTTCGTCTCTTCATCTTCCAGTTTTACCTGAAGATTACGTGGAGATACTTCTACACTTTCATAGTTGACTCCTGTAATCTCAACGCTGATCGGAATCTGTGTCTGAAGCGTCAGCTCTTTCATGTCTGCAGTCGCTTTAATATTATCTGCTTTTATCTTATTAAGTACAGATCTCTTTGCCCGTACTGTCACAGAGACATTCTGCGTGCCATCCTCAATCTGATAAGTCTGATTGGTCGCCGCAAGCACCTCTGCATTCGTTACCGCTACCGGTATATTATTAAATGTCTGGGTTGTTACCGGGTCATCGATATTTACCACAATCAACCACAGCATCACTGCCAGGAGGAAGGATAATATCTTAAGGCCCCAATTATTCATCAGTCCTTTTTTCATCTTTATTCCTTCCTTTCCATATATGCTGCAGGAAATTCTTGTTCTCCGGCTTTCTGTTCTGTATATAAGTCAGCTTCTCGCGAAGTTCTTCCCTCGTTACTGCCCGGTCAAGCACGCCTCCCTGTGCTACAGATACCTTGCCGTTCTCCTCAGACACAACGATGATCAGAGCATCACTGACCTCACTCATGCCTACCGCTGCTCTGTGCCTTGTTCCAAGCTCCTTGCTAAGTCCCATGTTATCAGACAATGGCAGATAACATGTTGCAGATACGATTCTGTCACCACGGATAATGATAGCGCCATCGTGAAGTGGTGTGTTGTGCTCGAATATATTCATCAGTACCTGCATGGATACGAGACAGTCCATCTTAATTCCGGTACTCTCGTACTCCGTCAGATGTATTGCCTCTTCCACCACGATCAATGCTCCTGTCTTCACGCGGCCCATGTTGTAAGCTGCATCGATAATACTGTCCATGGTATCTTCACTGAACCTGCTGCTTTCTTTGTTCGTCTCAAATGGTACGATCGAACTCAGGAACTGCTTCTCCCCAAGCTTTTCCAGAGCCCTTCGAAGTTCCGGCTGAAATACTACAACTGCCGCCGTAGCCAGTACCGTTACCGAATTCCTTGCCAAAAATAAAATTGTATGCATCTTAAAAACTGCTGCAAGCAATACAAAGATACCAAGTACAACAATTCCTCGCATCAGCATCCATGCTTTTGTATTGATCAGCCACATTGCAATATGATAGATTAGATATGTCAAAATCAGGATTTCAATAATATCTGTCAGATGCGCATCTGGAAAATATAGTTCCTGACTGACAGATCCTAATACATGCATAATATACTGTTTCACCCGGTCACCCCCCTTTTGCTATAATTATTTATCTTCCCATTTAAAATTCTTTTTTATCTCATATCAGGATCATTTTCAAAACTTCTTCTTAAAAGCTCCTGATCCACATCAGCGTCCATAACATTACGTCTTTTTGATGCCGGACGTTTTTTCTTTTTTTGTCCCTGCTCGCTTTGACGTGCCTTTTCCTGTGCCTGTTTTTTTGCTTTTTTTCTAACTTCCGCAGTATCCATGATCTCTGTTTCCTGTCGTTCATTGATCCGCTTCACCGTCTTCTCCGGTGTAGATACTACAATCTTCGGAACTGCTTTTACATAGTAATAGTATTCATCATCTTCGTACTGAAGATTCTCACTTCTTGAATAATCTACGGAGAAAAAGAACAGTTCCAGAATCACTCCGATAACCGCTGCTCCGATACTTCCAAAAATCAGTGAAGCATAAGATGCATGGACTCCCATAGCAACATCTCCGATTGCCACTACTACAATATTCACAACAGCTCCCGTTATAACTGCAATAGTCCATGCATGTGCGATTGCCTGCTTGCGAAGCGTATAAACAACCAGTGTACAGATAATAAATGCAACAAGGACGATCCACAATTCTTTATTTTGGAAGACCTGTTTTGCATATTTCCCAATCTGTCCCATCATACCTTTCACAGAACCGCCCTGCATACCGGAGGCTGCTTTTTTCATGTAAGCCATCATATAATATACAACCGTTCCACATCCCACTGCCACCATGGAAATCGGTGACATTAACAGCGCACATGAGATTGGAATAACAACCGGAATCTTAAGTGCAAATGCCAGTGGTGTCAAAAGTACAACGATTGCCATCTTCGGTGTAAAACGAAGATAAAAAATATACATGATCAGGAAAATCAATGCTGTTACAACAAGTGCTGCGATGGATACTGAATACATATGTACAAGGATCAGTGCTGTTGCCAGAATCACTGTAATGATCGGTGGAAAGAAAGTGGCAATAATTGCAAGTGCCAGTGCCACCACCGGCGATGCCAGTGTCTTCATAAATCCTACATTATTGTTGATCATGTAAAATGTCATGACCGCCAGAACAAATTGTATTGCTTTATCCGCCACAATTGAGTATCTGGAATACAAATCCTGCATTCTCTCCCGTATTACATATAAACTGTCCATTACTTTGTCTCCTTTTCATACATCTTCAACAATCTCGTCAGAATGTGATTATATCTCTTTACCCGCTGTCTCGCTTCCTGATGCTTTTTATTATACAGGTGGCTTGCAATTCCAATATAAGACACAAGAACTACCACATATCCGACAACTGCCGCGAGAACCAACGTAATCAGTAATGCTGTTGACATCTTCTCCATCAGAGTATCAAGTCCTGCGATCATCGCAATTGCCCAGGCTGCTATATAGCCTATTGTCACCCACAGAACCGTATATAAAATGTGCACTCCGGCATAATCTTTTCGATAGTATTCACTGATT
>ERZ772812.2530-NODE-2530-length-11509-cov-2.874542_pt1 | contig 11509 bp, 7 predicted proteins | sample MGYA00511343_ERZ772812 | MGnify/ENA primary metagenome ERZ772812 (study PRJEB29015, sample SAMEA2737706) | human gut metagenome | biome: human gut; feature: human-associated habitat; material: faeces | place: China | collected 2012 ...
AGCAGCTTTGGTGGACTATTCTTGTATGCACCTGAACCTGGACGACAAGAACCTGGTTTTTGAGTCTTGGCTGACCCCCGATGCAGTGGGTGACAAAGGCTATATGCAGGCTCCCTGCAAGTCGCCATGGCGTACGGTTATTGTCAGCGATGACGCACGCGACATCCTTGCTTCCAAGCTGACTCTGAACCTGAACGAGCCTTGTGCCTATGAAGATGTTTCTTGGATTAAACCGGTGAAGTATGTAGGCGTATGGTGGGAAATGATTGCCGGCAAAAGCACTTGGGCATATACGGACGAACTGCCCTCCGTCAAGCTGGGCGAAACGGACTATTCCAAGACAAAGCCCAACGGACGTCATGGCGCCAACAATGAAAACGTGAAGAGATATATCGACTTTGCGGCTGCCAACGGTTTCGACCAAGTGCTGGTGGAAGGTTGGAACGAAGGCTGGGAAGACTGGTTCGGACATTCCAAAGATTATGTTTTCGACTTTGTGACCCCTTATCCCGACTTTAATGTGAAAGAACTTCAGAACTATGCGGCAAGTAAAGGTGTTAAACTAATGATGCATCATGAAACATCGGCTTCTATCCGTAACTATGAACGTCATATGGAAGCCGCTTATCAATTGATGAACGATTATGGATATAATGCTGTGAAGAGTGGATATGTGGGCATTATGATTCCGCGTGGCGAACATCATTATGGACAATGGTTGAACAACCACTATCTATATGCCGTAACCGAGGCTGCCAAACACCATATCATGGTAAACGCACATGAAGCCGTACGTCCTACCGGTTTGTGCCGTACTTATCCGAATCTTATCGGCAACGAATCTGCCCGTGGCACTGAATACGAAGCATTTGGCGGTAGCAAGCCGTTTCATACCACACTACTTCCGTTCAACCGTCTTATCGGCGGACCGATGGACTACACTCCGGGTATTTTTGATACAAAACTGGATTTCATGGGCGACCTGCCTCACGGACAGGTACAAACTACGCTTGCCAAGCAGTTGGCTCTTTATGTAACCCTTTACAGTCCGTTGCAAATGGCTGCCGATCTAGTGGAGAATTACGAGAAGCACATGGATGCATTTCAGTTTATCAAAGATGTAGCCGTAGATTGGGACGACAGCGAATATATTGAAGCTGAACCGGGAGATTACATTACCGTAGCCCGTAAGGCGAAAGGTACTGATAATTGGTTTGTAGGCGGCATTACAGATGAAAATGCCCGCACAGCCGGCTTTACTCTCGATTTTCTGACGCCGGGCAAGCAATATGTAGCTACTCTGTATGCCGATGGTAAGGATGCCGACTACAAAGAGAATCCTACTTCCTATCAGATAAAGAAAGGTATTGTAACCAACAAAACCAAAATCTCCGTTTGGGAAGCACGTAGCGGTGGTTTCGCATTGAGCTTGATTGAAGCTACTCCGGCTGAGAAGAAGAGTGTGAAAAAATGGAAATGATTAAGGTAAAAAGAAATTCTTATTAGGTATTGGTAAACTCCCCGCAGGACTGACTTCTTTGTTTTGGCGGGGAGTTTTTTATTATTTTTAGAGGTGGAATATATCGCTCACAAGGAAACTTCTTTGTACCTTTGTGCCCGTTAATAAAATAACTAATAACACAAGGAACTTATGGGAGGTTTTTTCGGGACAGTCGCCAAGGCAAGTTGCGTGGCGGATTTGTTTTACGGCACAGATTATAATTCGCATTTAGGGACAAAACGTGGCGGTTTGGCTACTTATGATCAGGATGAGGCTGTATTTACACGCTCCATTCATAATTTGGAAAGTACCTATTTCCGTACGAAATTTGAAGACGAACTGGATAAGTTCAAGGGAAATTCCGGCATCGGAATTATCAGTGACACAGACCCTCAACCTCTTATTTTAAATTCCCATCTCGGTCGTTTTGCCATAGTTACGGTTGCCAAGATTATGAACCTGAAAGAGTTGGAAACCGAACTTCTGGAGCAAAATATGCACTTTGCCGAATTAAGCTCCGGCAAAACCAATCAAACGGAACTTATCGCTTTGCTGCTGATACAAGGTAAGACTTTTGTAGACGGCATTGAGAATGTATACAAGCATATTAAAGGTTCATGTTCCATGCTGCTGCTGACTGAAGACGGCATTATTGCCGCCCGCGACCGTTGGGGGCGCACTCCCATTGTTATCGGTAAGAAAGATGGAGCATATGCAGCCACAAGCGAATCGAGTAGTTTCCCGAACTTGGGATATGAAATAGACCGCTATCTGGGACCGGGCGAGATTGTCCGTCTGCATGCAGAAGGGGTGGAGCAGATGCGCAAACCTAATGAGGAGATGCAGATATGTTCTTTCCTATGGGTTTATTATGGCTTTCCCACTTCATGCTATGAGGGAAAGAATGTGGAAGATGTACGCTTTGTTTCCGGACTGAAAATGGGACAGACCGATACCTCGGAAGTAGATTGTACGTGCGGCATACCCGATTCCGGTGTCGGTATGGCGCTGGGATATGCCGAAGGAAAGGGAGTGCCTTATCATCGCGCCATTTCAAAATATACTCCGACTTGGCCGCGTAGTTTCACTCCCAGCAGGCAGGAAATGCGTTCGTTGGTGGCAAAGATGAAACTCATTCCTAACCGTGCTATGCTGGAAGGTAAACGCCTTCTGTTTTGTGACGATTCCATTGTCCGTGGAACTCAGTTGCGCGATAATGTAAAGGTGCTTTATGAGTATGGAGCGAAAGAAGTACATATTCGTATTGCCTGTCCGCCGTTGATATATAGCTGTCCGTTTGTAGGCTTCACAGCATCCAAAGGAGATTTGGAGTTGATTACCCGCCGTGTCATTAAGGAGTTGGAAGGTGATGAAAACAAAAATCTTGAGAAATATGCCACTACGGGTTCGCCGGAGTACGAGAAAATGGTAGAAGTTATCCGTGAGCGTTTTGGACTGTCATCATTAAAGTTCAATACGCTGGAAACATTGGTTGAGGCTATTGGTCTGCCTAAATGTAAACTTTGTACCCATTGTTTTGATGGTAGCAGTCACTTTTGATTGACAAAATAGTTATTAATGAATGAAAAAGGGTCGTGAATTGCTTGGCAGTTCACAATCCTTTTTTTAATTTTACGGCAGTAAAATAGTGATTAGGGTTTAGTGATAAGTGATTAATGCCGTTCGGATAAAAGGAGGGCGCGGTTGTAGCCTACTGACCGTTAATCGTTCATCACTAACCACTAATCGCTAATCACTAATCACTAACTATAATCACTATCATCATGACTTTAGTAGAACGTTTTTTAAAGTATGTAAGTTTCGATACGCAATCGAATGAGGAGAGTGGGGTAACACCGAGTACTTCAGGGCAAATGGTGTTTGCTAAATATCTGAAGGAAGAATTGGAGGCTTTGGGCTTGGAAGAGATCACACTGGATGAGAACGGTTATCTGTTCGCCACCCTTCCTGCCAATATAGATAAGTCTGTACCTGTTGTCGGCTTCATTGCCCATATGGATACTAGTCCCGATATGAGCGGGAAAGATGTTTCCCCGCGCATTGTAGAGAATTACGATGGAAAGGACATTGTTCTTTGCGCAGATGAGCAAGTAGTTCTTTCTCCTGCTCGATTCCCCGAATTGCTCGACCATAAGGGAGAAGATTTGATTGTTACTAACGGAAAAACATTATTGGGTGCCGATGACAAAGCCGGTATTGCGGAGATTGTTTCGGCAGTAGCTTATCTGAAAGAACACCCTGAAATCAAACATGGTAAAATCCGTATCGGTTTCAATCCCGATGAGGAAATCGGTTTGGGTGCGCATAAATTCAATGTTGAGCAATTCGGTTGCGAATGGGCTTATACTATGGATGGCGGTGAAGTAGGCGAACTGGAGTTCGAGAACTTCAATGCGGCTTCTGCCAAGATTGTTTTCAAGGGACGCAATGTACATCCGGGCTATGCCAAAAACAAGATGATAAATTCTATCCGCGTAGCCAATCGTTTTATTTCCATGTTGCCCAGCCACGAAACACCGGAACATACCGAGGGGTACGAGGGCTTCTATCATCTTATTGGAATTACGGGTGAAGTGGAGCAGACCACGGTTACTTACATTATTCGCGATCACGACCGTGTCCGTTTTGAGAGCCGCAAGAAAGAATTTGAACACCTTGTCTGCAAAATTAATGCCGAATATGGCGAGGGTACAGCCGCACTCGAACTACATGACCAATATTATAATATGCGTGAGAAGATTGAGCCGGTGATGCATATCATCGATACAGCTTTTAAAGCTATGGAAGCCGTCGGTGTAGAGCCTCACGTAAAAGCTATTCGTGGCGGTACGGACGGTGCGCAACTTTCGTTCAAAGGCTTGCCGTGCCCCAACATCTTTGCCGGTGGTCTGAATTTCCACGGACGTTACGAATTTATTCCTATTCAGAATATGGAGAAAGCCATGAATGTTATCGTCAAGATAGCCGAACTCGTTGCCGCTGACAAATAAATCATAATCTATAACTTATAAGTCACACCATGAAAACCACTCCATTTACAGAAACGCACATCTCGCTGGGAGCTAAGATGCACGAATTTGCGGGATACAATATGCCTATCGAATATTCCGGTATCATTGATGAACATCTTACTGTTTGTCAGGGTGTCGGTGTGTTTGACGTCTCCCACATGGGAGAATTTTGGGTGAAAGGTCCGCATGCTTTGGACTTTTTACAGACAGTCACCTCTAATAACGTAGCAGCCCTTACTCCCGGTAAGGTACAATATACTTGCTTTCCCAATGAGGATGGCGGTATTGTAGACGATTTATTGGTCTACCGGTACGAGCAGGAGAAATATCTGTTGGTAGTCAATGCTTCCAATATCGAGAAAGACTGGAACTGGTGTATGTCTCATAATACGATGGGAGCTGAGTTGGAGAATGCTTCCGACCGTATGGCGCAGCTTGCGGTACAAGGTCCGAAAGCTATCGAAGCATTGCAGAAACTGACACCTGTTAATCTTTCCGAACTTTCGTATTACACCTTTACGCATGGTGAATTTGCAGGTGAGCCGGATGTTATAATCTCCAATACCGGTTATACTGGAGCCGGTGGTTTTGAACTCTATTTCTATCCTGAAGCTGCAATAAAAATATGGAATGCCGTGTTTGAGGCTGGTGCGGAGTTCGGTATCAAACCTATCGGTTTGGGTGCTCGTGATACGCTTCGCCTTGAAATGGGATTCTGCCTGTATGGAAATGACCTGGATGATACCACGTCACCTATTGAAGCTGGATTGGGATGGATTACCAAGTTTGTAGAGGGTAAGAACTTTATCAATCGTCCAATGCTGGAGAAACAGAAGACGGAGGGTACGGTACGTAAATTGGTCGGTTTTGAAATGGTAGATCGCGGTATTCCCCGTCACGGTTATGAGTTACAGAATCCGGAAGGTACTCCTATTGGAGTGGTTACTTCGGGCACAATGTCGCCTACCCGTAAAATCGGTATCGGTATGGGGTATGTGAAGCCCGAATATAGTAAGGTTGGTACGGAAATCTGTATTGATATGCGCGGCCGTAAGTTGAAGGCTGTGGTGGTGCGTCCGCCGTTCCGCGGGAAAGTCTGATTTACCTAAACAGGATGATGCGGTTTCCGTGGAAATTATGTCTTGCATGGGACTGACGTTGGGTAGTATGCATATAGTAAAAAAGGGAATCTGTAGCAGATTCCCTTTTTCCGTTTCTTTGAAAAACAGATTATTTCTTACGGTTACCGTAACGGCTCATGAACTTATCAACACGACCGGCTGTGTCAACCAACTTAGACTTACCAGTGTAGAACGGGTGAGAAGTGCTGGAGATTTCCAACTTTACCAACGGATAAGTTTCGCCTTCGAACTCGATAGTCTCCTTAGTATTTACTGTAGAACGAGACAAGAACACATCGCCGTTTGACATATCTTTAAATACTACCGGACGGTAATTTTCAGGATGAATACCTTTTTTCATTTCGATATTTGTTTTTTAATTTATATTCTGTTACTATTTTGGTAATAAATAGTGTAATGGTCTTTTTCAGTGCGCAAAGATAATGCTTTTCTATGAAATGAAAAAAGGTTTTTTGCAAAAAAAAGCTGGCAATTGATAGGTTTATAACTTTTTATTTTAGATTTTTGCAGGAGATTAATATCATATCACCTATGAGAAAACTGATTGTATTCTTTTCTTTTTGGTTCAGCGTTACAATAGTTGTAGCCCAGAACACGGAACGCAAACTGTATAGCATAGCGTTTTATAATCTTGAGAATCTGTTTGATACCATCCATGATGCAGGTAAGAATGACTATGACTTCCTGCCTGATGGCAGTTACCGGTGGACTGCGAAAAAGTACGAAGCTAAACTGCATAATCTCTCGGACGTGTTGAGTGCCTTGTCGCGTAATCTGGTTCCTGAGGGACCGGCAGTAATTGGCGTGGCAGAAGTCGAGAATCATAGGGTACTGACGGATCTTGTCAGTCAGCCGGCTATGGCTAACTATAAGTTTGTTCATTATGAGGGACCCGACAGACGTGGCATTGACTGTGCACTTTTGTATGATCCGCAACAGTTTGCCGTGACGAACTCTAAACTGGTACTTTCCGCTCCGTTTGAAGGGGATACGGTGCATCTGACGCGCGGTTTCCTTATTGTAGACGGTAGAATGGCGGGTGAGCGTGTGTGTTTCATTGTGAATCACTGGCCTTCCCGCGGAGCGAAATCACCGGTGCGGGTGCATGCCGCCAGGCAGGTAAAGGCGTTGACGGACTCCTTGATGCATGAAGACAAAAAGCTGAAACTCTTTGTTATGGGAGATATGAATGACGATCCGATGGATGAAAGCATGCAGACTTTAGGGGCCCGTAAATATATATCGGGCATGAAAGCCAATCAGTTCTTCAATCCCTGGTGGGAAATACTGGAGGATAAGGGTGTGGGAACCTTGCTCTATCGTGGCAAGTGGAATCTGTTCGACCAGATTGTACTGTCCAGACCGTTGGTGAAAGCGAAAAAAGGACTGCGTTACGACCATAGCGAGGTTTTTATCCGCGACTACCTGATTCAGCAGGATGGTAAATACAAAGGTTCACCTTTGCGTACTCATGGCGGGCGCGTATGGCTGAACGGTTACAGCGACCATTTACCTACGATTATCTATCTGAAAAGATAATATATAATAATGTGTAAATAACAGGCCGGAAAACAAACTCGCTTTCCGGCTTTTTTGTTTATAGAGGTAAGAACGCAAAAGGAGAGAATGAACAGACAGATGCAAAAACTTTGTAATATAGAGATTACAATATTCTGTTAATTCAAGCCAATAGCTTTAAAATAGAATGGATTTGACTGGTGAGTAGAGGTATTTTATTCTTCTCTTGTTCTTCTTTTTAAAGGATAATGCTTACTTTTGCGTAGAATTTTAATTCACTAACAATAAACTTTAAACAAAATGGTTAATTACAAAGATTTAGGCCTTGTAAACACAAGAGAAATGTTTGCTCGCGCTATCAAAGGTGGATATGCAATCCCTGCATTCAACTTCAATAACATGGAACAGATGCAGGCTATCATCAAGGCTGCAGTAGAGACTAAGTCTCCGGTTATCCTTCAGGTATCTAAGGGTGCTCGCCAATATGCTAACGCTACTTTGCTGCGTTACATGGCTCAGGGCGCTGTGGAATATGCTAAGGAACTGGGCTGCAAACATCCTGAAATTGTTCTTCACCTTGACCACGGAGATACTTTTGAAACTTGTAAAAGCTGTATCGATTCAGGTTTCTCCTCAGTAATGATTGACGGTTCACATCTTCCATACGAAGAAAATGTTGCTTTGACAAAGAAGGTTGTTGATTATGCTCATCAATTCGATGTTACAGTGGAAGGTGAACTTGGCGTGTTGGCTGGTGTAGAAGATGAAGTATCTGCTGAACACCATACTTATACCAATCCTGAAGAAGTTATCGATTTCGCTACTCGTACAGGTTGTGACTCTTTGGCTATTTCTATCGGTACTTCTCACGGTGCATACAAGTTCAAACCCGAACAATGCCACGTAGATCCTGCTACAGGTCGTCTGGTTCCTCCTCCTTTGGAATTTGCCGTATTGGATGCTGTAATGGAGAAACTTCCTGGATTCCCTATCGTTCTTCACGGTTCTTCTTCGGTTCCTCAGGAAGAAGTTGATACTATCAATCAATTCGGCGGTAAGTTGGAAGCAGCTATCGGTATTCCCGAAGAGCAACTGCGCAAGGCTGCGAAGTCTGCTGTTTGCAAAATCAATATCGACTCAGACTCTCGTTTGGCTATGACTGCTGCTGTTCGTAAGGTGTTTGCTGAGAAACCGGCTGAATTTGACCCGCGTAAATATCTGGGTCCGGCTCGTGACAACATGGAGAAACTTTACAAGCACAAAATCGTTAACGTGCTTGGTTCTGAAAACAAATTGGCTCAATTGGACTGATAAGGTTAATCTGATTATAAAAATAGGGAGTGCATTTTAATGCACTCCCTATTTGTTTTTAGGTACGGACTTTATGGATTTATTTAGTTCGTACCTGATTTATGTCAAACTTGAATTTATTTACAATTCGATGATCAGGGATTCACGCGCTTCCATCTTCAACTCTTTTTCAAAGAGAATTGTTTTGCCGCTTAGAATATCTTTTCCTTGTTTCTTGTCTTTCAAAATTTCTTTGTAGAATTTTAAAGGAACGGTGGTTTCTGAATCTGTACCGTTCAGCATTACGAAAACAATTTTGCCCTCATACTGACGGGCATAGGCATATACGCCGTTTTGTACCATAAACTGAGTCATACTGCCTTTGGCAATCACATTGTTTCCTTTACGCCAATTCAGTATTGTTTTGTAGAAATTGTAGCAATCGTTTTGAATTTTGCTGCGGCCTTCGGCTGTCAGTGCGGTTTCTTTATCGTCTGCCCAGCCGCCGGGGAAGTCTTTACGAACATAACCGTCGCTCTTGCTCTTTATGCCGTTCATCATAATCTCCGTTCCGTAGTATAATTGCGGAATGCGTCGGGTGGTGAGTAACAGGGTAGAGGCTTGTTTCAGCATGGCCAGATTACTACCTTCACCTAAAAAACGATCTGTATCATGGTTTTCGATGAATGCCAGTACGGAAGCGGGGTTGGGGTAGAGGAAGTCGTATACGAAGTTATTGTATATGCGGTCCAGTCCCTTGAACCAAGTTTCGGTCTGTTCATTCTTGGCGGTGTTTATCTTGTCGAAGAAGCTGAAGTCCATAACGGTCTTGAGGTTACTGTTCTTGGGGGCTGATAGCTTGGAATCCTTCTGCCACCAGGCGGTGTAGGCGGGTTCGGTAACCCAGGTCTCGCCCACGGTGTTGTAGTTGGGATATTCTTCGTTGAGCTCTTTCATCCAGTTGCTCATGGCATCATAGTCGGCATACGGGTAAGTGTCCATGCGGATGCCGTCGATGTTGGCGAATTCAATCCACCAGAAACTGTTCTGTACCAGGTAGCGGTAAACGTGAGGGTTCTTCTGGTTGAGGTCGGGCATGGAAGGTACGAACCAGCCGTCGTTCATCTGGTCGGCATCGTACTGGGAAGTATAAGGGTCTACGTGCGGGGTCAGTTTGAAGGAAGTCTGCACGAAGTTGTTTTCGTGGTCGGGGTTGTTGAACCAGTCTTTGGAGGGCATGTCCTTAATCCATACATGCTCTACACCGCAGTGGTTGAAAATCATGTCCATTACGATTTTGATGCCGCGTGCATGGGCTTTTTCAATCAGTTGCTTGTATTCTTCGTTGGTACCGAAGCGCGGGTCCACCTTGTAGTAGTCTGTGGTGGCATAGCCGTGATAGGAACCGCCGGTCATGTTGTTTTCCAGTACCGGAGTAAACCAGAGGGCTGTGACGCCGAGGTTGGAGAAGTAGTCCAGGTGTTGTTCGATGCCGGCAAGGTCACCGCCGTGGCGTGCATTGGGGTCTTTGCGGTCTATCTTGTACTCGGCCATGCCCGCAATCTGGTCATTGTCCGGGTTGCCATTGGCAAAGCGGTCGGGCATCAGCAGGTACAGTGCGTCGGAGGCGTCGAAACCTTTATGTTCGCAACCTTTCTTGTTGCGTGCCTTCAGTTCATATTCCTTTACGAGTTTCTTTTTTCCTTCAGTGAAGGTGAGGTTGAATTTGCCGGGTTTTACATCCTTGTCCAGTTTCAGATAGACCAGGAGGTAGTTGTTGCTTTCCAGCTTGACGGTGCTGCTCAATGAGACGCCAGGATAATTGACGGATACTGCCGCGTTGCCGATGCCTTCGCCATAGACCATCAGCTGGAGTTCCGGGTTCTGCATGCCGGTGTACCAAAACGGAGGGTCGATTTTGTTTACGTTCATAGCTGCATAAGTACTAAGGGAAAGTAAAAACGTTCCCAGGATAAGGAATAATTTTTTCATGATATTAGCTTTTCGTTATTTTCTCCGCTAAATTAAAAAAAATAGCGGAGAAGGCTGTTACCTCTCCGCTATTATCCTTTATGCAGGTTATGCAAACGTTTTCACTGCTTACATCAGGAATCCCAACAGAATACCGGCAGCTACTGCTGAGCCGATAACGCCCGCTACGTTCGGACCCATGGCATGCATCAACAGGTAGTTGGTTGGATCATATTCCAAACCTACTACTTGAGAGATACGTGCGGAGTCAGGCACTGCAGATACGCCTGCATTACCAATCAGCGGATTAATCTTGTTGCCTTTCTTCAGGAAGATATTGAATATCTTCACGAAGATTACACCGGAAGCGGTTGCGATAATGAATGAGAATGCACCCAGACCAAAAATCCACAATGAGTCTGTAGTCAGGAATTCGGATGCTTGTGTGGAAGCACCTACAGTCAGACCAAGCAGAATTGTGATGGTATCAATCAGCGGACCGCTGGCTGTGTTAGCCAGACGGCGGGTTACACCACTCTCTTTTAGTAAGTTACCGAAAAATAGCATACCTAACAAAGGCAAACCGGACGGAACAAGGAAACAGGTAAGTAACAGACCGATAATCGGGAACATTACTTTTTCCGTATGAGAAACTGCACGTGGCGGTTTCATGCGGATAAGGCGCTCGTTCTTGCTGGTCAGCAGACGCATGATAGGCGGTTGGATTACCGGTACTAATGCCATATAGGAATAGGCGGACACGGCAATTGCACCCATCAGGTTGGGAGCCAGTTTGGACGAAAGGAAAATGGCTGTCGGACCATCGGCACCACCGATGATACCGATAGCACCAGCTTGCATCGGATCGAATCCGATAGCCAAAGCAGTCATATATGCACCGAAAATACCGAATTGTGCGGCAGCACCGACTAGCATCAGCTTCGGGTTAGAGATTAGAGCGGAGAAATCCGTCATAGCTCCGATACCCAGGAAAATAAGTGGCGGATACCAACCGGAAGTTACCCCTTGATACAGAATGTTAAGTACAGACCCTT
>ERZ772812.2534-NODE-2534-length-11486-cov-3.281953_pt1 | contig 11486 bp, 5 predicted proteins | sample MGYA00511343_ERZ772812 | MGnify/ENA primary metagenome ERZ772812 (study PRJEB29015, sample SAMEA2737706) | human gut metagenome | biome: human gut; feature: human-associated habitat; material: faeces | place: China | collected 2012 ...
CCGCTGCCCGTCCTTTCCGATATGTCGGTTCGGCAACGGATCACCCCGTTGCGTCGCGCCCTCGTTCGCCCCTGCGCCGTGCGTCTATAATGAAGGTGTAGGGCAAGCCGTCCTGCGCAACTTCGCCTCCCGGAAAGGGGATCGCTATGTATACCGAAACAAAACGAGACTGGGGCACGATCATCGCCGGCATCCTGCTGGTGATCTGCGCGTTCGTGTGCATGCTGATGCCGGGGGTGACGCTGGTGACGATCACGATGATCGCCGGAGCGGGCTTTTTGATCTCGGGCATCATGGATGCCGTCGAGTACGCGCGCTTCCGCAGGCAGCTTATGCTATCGGGCTGGGTGCTCGCTTACGCGATCCTGGACATTCTGATCGGCGCGATGTTTTTGCTGCACCCGATGGCGTTCTCGGTGGTGCTGCCGTGGATGATCGGCGGGTTCTTCATCGCGTTCGGCGTGTTCGAGATCGCAGGCGCCTTGCGCGGCCGCAAGGCGGGCGTGCCGCTGTGGGGATGGGCGCTGTTCTCGGGAATCGTGGGCGTGCTGTGCGGGCTTACGTTCTTCCTCAGCCCGGCGACGCTGTCGATATTCATCGCGCTGTTCATGATCATGCGCGGCGCGACGCTTCTGGTGTTCGGTTGGAACGCCGGGCGCATGCTTCTCTAGCTGCCGCCGCGTGGTAGAATCCGACATGAACTGAGAGGGAAAGGCCCCGGCTTCGGGGCCTTTCTGCTGCCGGGGACCCGCGCGGGCGCGCGGGCGCGCAGAGGGCAAGGAGCACGCATATGAGCGACCATACCGTCAACGAGCAGGCAACCCTTTTGGGCGCCCAGGCGCTCGCCGAGGCGACAAGCGATCCCGGCACACGCATCGAGGAGCTGCGGCGCGAGATCGAGCACAACAGCTACCTGTACTACGCCAAGGACGCGCCCGCAATCTCGGACGCCGCGTTCGACTCGCTGATGCACGAGCTGCGCGCCCTCGAGGCGGCTCACCCCGAGTTCTACGACCCCAACTCGCCCACCCAGCGCGTGGGCGGCTACGTCGGCGAGCAGTTCGCGCCCATCCGCCACGAGCGCCGCATGTACTCGCTGGACGATGCGATGGACGCCGCCGAGCTCGACGCCTGGCTCGATCGCGTCGAGGAGGCGTTCGGCGGCATGGTCGACGTCGTCTGCGAGCTCAAGATCGACGGCAGCTCCATCGCGCTCACTTACCAGGACGGCAACCTCGTGCGCGGCGCCACGCGCGGCGACGGCACCACGGGCGAGGACGTCACCGCCAACATCCGCACCGTCAAGAACCTCCCGCTGCGCCTGCGCCCCGACGCGCTGGGCGGCCTTACCGATCCCTCCCGCGCCGTCGAGCTGCGCGGCGAGGTCTACATGCCCAAACGCAGTTTCGAGTCGCTCAACAGCGCGGCCGAGGCAAACGGCAAGCAGCCCTTCGCCAACCCGCGCAACGCTGCCGCCGGCAGCCTGCGCCAGAAGGACCCCGCCATCACGGCGGGCCGCGACCTCTCGACGTTCCTCTACGCCGTTGCCGACGAGCGCGCGCTCGCGTTCGGCACACAGTGGGAGCTGCTCCAGTGGCTGGGCGAGGCGGGATTCCACGTGAACCCCGATGTCCAGCTGTGCGCGACGCGCGACGAGGTGCACGCGTTCTGCCAGCGTGCCATCGAGCGCCGCGACAGCCTGCCCTACGAGATCGACGGCGTGGTCGTGAAGGTGAACTCCTTCGCGCGCCAGGAGGAGATGGGCTACACCGCGCGCGCCCCGCGCTGGGCGATCGCGTTCAAATTCCCGCCCGAGGAGAAGACCACGCTCCTGCGCGACATCACCGTCCAGGTGGGCCGCACCGGCAAGCTCACGCCGGTGGCGGAGATGGATCCGGTCCGCGTCGCCGGCTCGACCGTCGCGCGCGCGACGCTGCACAACGAGGACGAGGTGCTGCGCAAGGACGTGCGCGTGGGCGACACGGTCATCGTGCGCAAGGCGGGGGATGTGATCCCCGAGGTGCTCGGCCCGGTCGTCTCGCTGCGTCCCGCCGACGCGCGGCCGTGGGCCATGCCCAAGACGTGCCCCAGCTGCGGCAGCCCGGTCATCCGCGAGGAGGGCGAGGCCGACTACCGCTGCATCTCCATCGACTGCCCCGCCCAGGCGCTTGAGCGCCTGCTCCACTGGGCTAGCCGCGGCGCGATGGACATCGACGGCATGGGCGAGGAGATCGTCGCGCGCCTGGTCGAATCGGGCCGTCTGACCGACGTTGCCGACTACTACACGCTCGACGAGGTCGAGCTGTCGATGCTCGACATGGGCCGCGTGAACAAGGACGGCGAGGCGATCTGCCTGGGGAGGACCGTCGCCGCCAAGCTCGTCGCCGCCATCGACGCGAGCCGCGGCCGCGGCTTCGCGCGTGTGCTCTTCGGACTGGGCATGCGCCATGTGGGCAAAACCACCGCCGAGGCGCTGGCGGCGAGCTATCCTTCCATGGACGAGCTCAGGGCGGCGACCGAGGAGGACCTCGCGGCGGTGGAGGGCATCGGCCCCAAGATCGCCCACAGCGTGTACCTGTTCCTGCGCACGCCCGACAACGTGGCGGTGATCGACCGTCTGCAGGCGCGCGGCGTCAACCTTGCCGACAGCGCCGCCGAAGACGCCGCCCAGCTGCCCCAGACCCTCGCCGGACTCACGTTCGTCCTCACCGGAACGCTCGTGCAGAGCGGCATGACGCGCGACGAGGCGGGCGCGGCGCTCAAGGCGCGCGGCGCCAAAGTCAGCGGCAGCGTCTCCAAGAAGACGAGCTTCGTGGTGGCGGGCGAGTCGGCCGGCAGCAAATACGACAAGGCGATCGCCCTGGGCGTGCCGGTGCTCGACGAGGACGCCCTGCTGCGCATCATCGAAACGGGCGAAGCTCCGACGGCGGAATAGCCGCGGTTTCGACGACAGCGAAAGAGGCGCAGCGCGGCGCTGGCAACAGAGCGCATCGCGCGCGTCCGACCGCAGAACAGACGCAGCGGAGGAGCGCGGCGGGAATTATTGCGATTTCGAAAAATAATACCCCCCCCCGGTGATATTTGCCTTTGCAGGGTGCTAGAATGATCTGGTGCATTAACGTTGATTTGAGGCACTCAGATCCGCCGGATCGACGCCTCGGCGCCGCTCGATTGCTCGTGTTCCGCTAGCGACCTTCCTTCGACGCGAAAATCGGAAGGAGCAGGTGCATGCTCTGCGCATTGACGCGTCGGATACGACGCGACGGTCACCCCCGCGCACTGCACCACTGTGCCCTCCCTGCTCGGGAAGGCAGGTAGCCATGGCCTCCTTCTCGCTCTCCTCCGCCACCGGCCTGTACGCGTTTGACACCATCGAGCGCCTCGTCAACGACCTCCTGACGCAATCCGACCAGAAGCGCACCCACGCGCTCTTCGTCGTCGACCACGACGCGCTCGACGCCATCAACGCCAAGTACGGGCGCGAGGCGGGCGATGCGGTCATCATGCACACCACGCAGGTGCTCCCCGCGGTGTTCCGCTCCACCGACCTGGTGGCGCGCACGCACGACGACGAGTTCGTCGTGCTGATGAAGGACGTCTCGAGCCTCGACGCGATCGAGTGCATCTCCGGTTTGATCCTGCAGCTTCTGCGCTGCCCCTGCGGCACGGCGAAAGATCCCCTCGAGGCGACCGTCACCGTCGGCGTCGCCACCTCGCTGGGTCGCCGCCCGCGCACGTTCAGCGACCTGTACGACAACGCTGCACGACGCCAAGCGCGCCAAAGGGCATCGATTCGCCATCTACGACTGCGACGGCAAACCCGCGCACGGCAAGTTCGGATTCGACCGGCTCGTCGGCGCTTCGACGCCCAACCTTCAGCCGTTCCTCGACACCATCGGCAACGGCGGCGTGCTGCTGCGCGCCGAGCGCGGCAAGCGGCTCAAGCCCCAGTACTTCAGCGATTCGTTCCTCGCCCTGCTCGGCGGCATGGCGCGCGAGGAGGCGCTGAAGGTGTTCGGCGACGACATGGTCGCCGGCATGCATCCCAACGATCAGCAGCGAGTGCGCGAGGAGCTCGCCGAGGCGATCGAGACCAACTCCCCGTTGATCACGATCGCGCGCATGCGCGCGGCGCGCGACGCCTATCTGTGGGTTTCGATCAACATGACCTGGAACCGCGGGGAAAAGGGGCAGATCGACGCGTTCGCCTCGCATGCCAGCGTCGAGAGCATCGTCGAGAACTACGACTACGCCACCACCGGCTTGCAAAGGCCGCCTTCGGAATCGATGACGCTTTTCATGTTCGCCGTGACGTTTGCCGACGGAGTCCCCGACGGCTATCAGGTGTTCGACGGCGAGGGCAAGCGTCTTGCCGACGTCGAGGGCGCATCCTTGCCGGAGGCGTTGATCGAAGGTGGGATCATCCACCGCGACTCTCAAGCGAGTTTGGACGATTTCTACCGCTGCCTCCAGGAGGGCAACCGCTACGGCGGCATGCTCGTGCTGTGCCGGAGCGCGCAGGACGGCGTGATCCATTGGGCGCGCATATCGTTTTTGATGACCTACGACGATGACGGCATGCCCTTGCGGGCGAGCGGCAGCATCCGCGAGCTCCCCCATATCGCCACCGCCCAGGGCAGGTTCTTCCGCGAGGAGAAGCTGTTCGAATCGGTGGGAGAGCGGCTTCTGCGGGCGGTCCGCGCCGACCTCACCGCCGACGTCGTCGAGGACATCTATCCTGCGGGCATCTCGACCAAAGGGACGTCCTACGAGGCGCTGGTCGCTTCGACCGTGTCGAAATACTGCTACGCCGATGACGCCGTCGAGATCGCGCGGATGATGACGCGTGAGAACGTCCTCAAGGCGATCGACGACGGGATGTTCCAGATGAGCAAGGAGTTCCGTCGCGAGGACGGAGGCCGCATCCGCTGGACGAGCATCGTGGTGCACCTGGTGGAGAACCCCGCGAACCGCCATATGGTGGGATTCGTCTACATCGCCGACATCGAGCGCCGCCATGTCGAGGTCGCGTTCGCGTCGGCGTTCGCAAAGCCCGATAAGGTGTCGGGCCTGTTCACAAGGGACTCGCTCGATCGCATGGTCGCCTCGCTGCAGTGCGCTGAGACGACGGAGAACCCCTTGGCGGCGGTGGCGGTCATCCGCGTCGCCATGCCGGCCGACCTGCGCGCGCTGCTCAGCGCCGAGGATGCCAACTCCGGCCAGGTGTATTTGGGCCAGCAGCTTGCCGTGTGCTTGGCGCAGGAGGGTCTTGTCGCCCGGTACGGGGCGGACGGGTTCCTCGTCCTGTTCCCGCGCGTCGATTCGGAGAGCTGGGTGCGCCTGCGCGTCAGCGAGGCCATCGCCGATCTGCGCAAAGCGTACGTCGACAAGGAGGGCAATCCCCACTCCATCGTGCTCGCCTGCGGCTACTGCGTCGAGCATGTGCGCGCGATGCGCTTCAGGGACGCCGTCGCGCGCGCCAACAGCGCCTGCCGTGCGACCGATGCCGAACCCACCGGATCGCTGCGCTCGTTCGACGAGCGCATCTCCCTGCTGCGCAACCGCTTGAAACCGGGCAGCGGCAGGAGCTTCCGCGTGATCTCCTCCGAGGAGGCGAAGCGCCCGTTCACCGGATTCGAACGCGAGGCGTACGACGCCGCGATGCGCACGTTGATCATGGCTGACAGCTTCGACGAGGGGATCTCCGGCGTGCTCGGCATCCTGGGGCAGTTCTACCGCGCCCATCGCGTGTTCACGGTGGCCTTGCTGGAGAACGGAACCATCTCGGGTCTGCACGAATGGCACGAGATGGGTGCGCAGCCCATCCTCGGCCAGATGGTCGCGCGCGCCCTCAAGGATTACGGCGCATTGAACGACGCCGCCAAAGCGGGCGCTCCGGTGCTGGTCGAGCGCACGCATTCGCCGCAGCAGGGACTCGGCGAGCTTTCGGCGAGCATCTGGCGCTTCATCGCGTTCCCCATCGTCAAATACGGCCTGTGCGTCGGGCTCATGTGCGTCGAGGATCCGCGCGTCAACGAGTGCGACGTCGTGCTCGTCACCGAGCTGATGCCCCTGCTCATCCATTCGCGCGACAAGGAGGGCGGCACCAGCCCCGCCATCGCGGGGCGCACGCGCGACGCGCTCACCGGCCTGCCCAACAAGCTGGTGTTCGACCGCAACGCGATCACCTTCGATCCGACGATGTTCCACTCGGTGGGCGTGCTTCGCCTGGGCATCGAGCGCTCCTACACCATGGAGGGGGAGCGTGACGTCAACGCCGAGGGGCAGCAGCTGCTCTACGCCGCGCGCAACCTCAGCGGGCTGTTCCCGCTCGACTCGGTGTACCGGACGGGCGAGCTGCAGCTCATCTGCGTCTGCACCAACATGGCCTACGACGCGTTCAACGCGCGCACGACGCGCATGGTGGCGATCATGCGCCAGCGCATGCGCTCGGGATTCGCGCTGTGCGATGCGTGGAGCGACAACATGCCGTCGCTGACCAAGCTGCTCGAGATGGCAGCCACCTCGGTGTACGGCGATCGCAGCATCCTGTTCCCCGAAGAGCGCAGCGGCGCGGAGGCGCCTGTCCAACCGCGGCGCGTCTTCGACGGCGACGCGTTCTCGATTCGCCTGCAGCCCCAGGTCGACCTGAAGACCGGCGAGGTGATCGGCTCCGAGGCGCTCGCGCGGTGCCTCACGCCCGACGGCGAGCTCATCCCCCCGTCGGAGTTCATCCCGCGCATGGAGGCCGAGGGCGATATATCCACGCTGGACTACTTCGTGTTCGAGAAGGCGCTCTCGACGCTGTCGTCGTGGATGGAGCGCGGGCTCGACCCGCTGCCGGTCGCGGTCAACTTCTCGCGCAAGACCGTGCAGGACGCCAGCTTCATCGCGTCGGTGCTCGCCATCGCGAGCCGCTACGACGTCCCCGAGAACCTGCTCGAGATCGAGATCACCGAATCGATGGGGTCGTTCAAGAGCGTGCAGCTGCGCACGGCGATGGACGTCCTGCGCGACCAGGGGTTCCGCTTCGCCTTGGACGATCTGGGCTCGGAGTATTCGACGCTGAGCGCCATGAGCGACCTGCCGTTCGACACGGTCAAACTCGACCGGCTTTTGGTGAAGCGTTTCATCGACGACTCGATGAGCAGCTCCATCGTGGAGGGCATCGCGCATGCCTGCGAGAAGAACGGCATCCGCTGCGTGGCGGAAGGCGTCGAGCAGCCCTCCTACATCGAGCCGCTCGTGTCCTTGGGGTGTCAATACGGTCAGGGGTATTGCTTCGCGCGCCCGATGACCGTCGATCAGTTCACCGATGAATACCTTACGCGAAAAGACGGCGCCGGGGATGCTAAAGTCATCCTGCCGCGCGAAGCTTGAGAGGAGCGAGACGATGGACGACAACGTTCGTGAAACCGCCCGCGACATCGAGTCCGCCGACGACCGTGGAGCCGGCGTCGAGGCGAAAGAGGCCGAACGCCGCCACGACAACGAGCACAAGAACCTGATTGTGGGCGTGGGTGCCAGCGCCGGCGGCCTGGAGGTCCTCCAGCAGTTCTTCAACGCGATGCCGCGCATCAGCGGCTGCGCGTTCGTCGTGGTGCAGCACCTGTCCCCCGACCATCGCAGCATGCTGCCCGAGATCCTGGGCAAGCAGACCAAGATGCCCGTGATCCAGGCGCGCAACGAGATCAAGGTGATGCCCAACCACGTCTACCTGATCCCGCCGCGCAACAACATGGTGCTCCATGACGACCACCTGTACCTGAGCGAGTACGACACCACCCAGGTCAACCATCCCATCGACATCTTCTTCGACTCGCTCGCCAAGGAGATGGGCGATCGCGGCGTCGCCGTGGTCCTGTCGGGCACGGGCTCCGACGGCACGCGCGGCATCAAGGCGGTCAAGGAGGCGGGTGGTCTGGTGATCGTGCAGGATCCCACCACCGCCAAGTTCGACGGCATGCCGCGCAGCGCCATCGGCACGGGTCTGGCCGACTTCGTGCTGGCCCCGCGCCAGATCGTCGAGGAGATCCTCAACTTCTCGCAGCATCCTTCGGTGCTGATCGCCAGCGACAACATCGAGCTCTACGACGACGATGAGGCGATGCTTCGCATTTACGGCACGCTCAAGCAGGTGTGCGGCGTCGACTTCACGCATTACAAGCGCTCGACGGTGGTGCGCCGCATCGAGCGTCGCATGGTCGTCACGCACTCCGCCACGCTGTCGGATTTCGCCTCGCTGCTCGAGATCGACGAGCGCGAGGCCAAGGCGCTCGGCCGCGAGATCCTCATCGGCGTGACGCGCTTCTTCCGCGACGAGGAATCGTTCCAGAAGCTCAAGTACAAGGCGATCTACGACATCTTGGCGCGCACGAGCGAGCGCGACACCGTCCGCGTGTGGGTCGCCGGCTGCTCGACGGGGGAGGAGGCGTATTCGGTCGCCATCCTGTTCCGCGAGGCGATGGACGAGCAGAACATCCGCCGGCAGGTCAAGATCTTCGCGACGGACGTCGACATGCAGTCGGTCGAGATCGCCAGCAAGGGCATCTATCCCGAAAGCATCGCCGACGACGTGTCGGCCGATCGCCTGATGCGCTTTTTCGAGGTCAGAGGCGACTCGTACCACATCGTCAACGAGATCCGCAAGATGATCGTGTTTGCGCCGCACAACCTGTTCACCGATCCGCCGTTCGGCAAGCTCGACCTTATCTGCTGCCGCAACGTCATGATCTACTTCCAGCCCGTGCTGCAAAAGACCCTGTTCGGCATCTTCCACTCCGCGCTCAAGGACGGCGGCTATCTGTTCTTGGGTAAAAGCGAGTCCGCCAACGACGTGTCCGACGTGTTCGTGCCGGTGTGCGGCACCGAGCGCATCTACGCGCATATGGGCGAGGGCAAGATGCCCGACAGCGTGCAGACCGCCTACAACGTCCAGATCCCCCCGACGCCCACTTCGGTCGGCGCGACGCTGCACGACGTCCGCGAGGACGGCGAGGATGCCGAGAAGCTGTACTCGACGTTTTTGGAGCGCTTTTTGCCCCCGTCGGTGGTCATCGACGAGAACAACCAGGCGATCCACTTTTTCGGCGACTATTCGGCGTATCTGTCCCTCTCGCCCGGCAAGGCGTCGTTCAGCATCTTCAGCCTGGTGCACGACGACCTCAGCCTGGCTGCGTCGACCGCCATCAGCCGCTGCCGCTCCGACGAGAAAGCGGTCACCTACACCGACATCGCCGTGCGCACCGGCGGCAGCGTGCGCCACGTGGATATGACGGTGCAGCCGCTGTGGGAGTACAGCCCCCAGCTGATGGGGATGATCGCCCTGGTCTTTACCGACCACGCACGGCAGGTCGTCGAAGACGGCGAGTCCGAGCGCTACGACATCGAAAAAACCGCCGCGCGCCGCATCGCCTATCTGGAAAACGAGCTGCAGAACACCCAGAACGAGCTCAAGGCGTCCATCAGCGACCTCGAGACAGTCAACGAGGAGCTGCAGGCCGCAAACGAGGAGCTGCTGACGACGAACGAGGAGCTGCAGGCGGCCAACGAAGAGCTCTACACGGTCAACGCCGAGTACGAGCAGAAGCTCGACGAGCTTACCGACACCACCAACGACCTGACCAACTTCCTGTCGTCGACGATGATCGGCATCCTGTTTTTGGACAACAACCTCAACATCCGCAAGTTCACCGAGTACGTGGGTCGCGAGTTCAACATCATGTCGCACGACGTCGGGCGCAGCATCCAGATCATCGCGCACCTGTTCCAAGACATCGACATCGTCGAGGACGCCGAGGCCGTGCTGCGCAGCCTCATGCCCATCGACAAAGAGGTCAAGACGGTGGACGGCAAAAACTACACGCTGCGCATCGCGCCGTACCGCACCACCGAGAACAGCATCGAGGGCCTCGTCCTCACCATCATCGACAGCATCGGCGAGAAGTAGGGGCTCGTCGGTTTTTCCGTCGGCGGGCCAAGCGAAAACTCCCGGTTGCGAAGAGCCGATCCCGGAACCCATCCGGGATCGGCTCTTTCCGTTTGGCCTGCCTGCGGTTCGGCGGATCCTTTCGTTTTGAATATCGGCAATCGGAAATAAACCTTTTCGCAAACATAATCGCTTGACTATATTATTAAACAAGAATAATATTCTTGAACGTGGTACCGATGGGACGTCCTGTCCTTTCGGGACAGGAAGGGAACGGACCAATAGAAGGAAGGGATCGATATGAAGAAGCCCATGCGCATCGTCACGGCATCGGTGTGCGCGTTGGCGCTGGCCGGGTCGTTCGCGATGTTCGGCTGCTCGTCCAGCACCGAGACCGCCGAAGAGCCCAAGGCCCAGGAGCAGGCCGCCGAGCCCGCCGAGCAGGTCGAGCTGCAGATCTTCGCCGCCAACTCCCTAGAGAAGGCGCTCAACGAGGTCCAGGCCCTCTACACCGAGCAGACCGGCGTCACCTTCGCCGACACCCAGTACGAGGCCTCCGGCACGCTGAACGAGATGCTCGGCGGCGGCGCCACCGCCGATATCGAGATCACGGCGTCCAAGGGCACGATGGACACCGCCGTCAAGGAGGGCTATGTCGATGAGGGCACCCGCTTCGACATGTTCACCAACGACCTGGTGATCGTCGCCGGCACCGACTCCGACATCGAGGAGATGACGCTTGAGGAGGCCGCTTCCGGCAAGTACAAGATCGCCGTGGGCGATGACAACGTCCCCGCCGGCAACTACGCTAAACAGGCGCTGTCCACCGTGGGCGCGTGGATCGACGATGAGGGCACGGTCGGCCCCGAGTCTGACGGCAAGGGCGGCACCTTCGAGGGCACCCCGCTCGCCGGCATGGTGACCGAGGGCAAGTCCGTGGGCGATGTGTGCTCCTACGCCAACACCGGCGACGTCGACCTGGCGTTCGTCTACAGCTCCGACGTGTACCGCTTCGGCAACGTGAAGATCGTGGGCACGGTGCCTGCCGACGCCTGCAAGGCGATCGTGTACCCGGCCGCCGTGTGCGCCGAGACCGACAACGCCGACGCCGCCCAGGCGTTCCTGGATTGGGCCGTCAGCGACGAGGATGCGCTGAAGATCTGGCAGGAGTGGGGCTTCGAGCTGGCGTAAGCCCGAACATGCCCGTTGGCTTCTAGGGCAGCGCCTCTCCGAGGGGCGTATTCCGTGAAGACGAGGAGGATGGGTGAGGCACCTGCACCCATCCTCCTTTGCGTATAATGTGAGGGCTTCGCATGCCGGGCGCTTCGGAGGAAGCTTCCGGCACGCGAAGGCGCGCCGCAGGATCGCGGACGCGCTGCCCGCGGGCCGCCGACCGAGAGGGGCGGAGCCGATGGGGCCCGAGAGGGGACAGGGGAGGATAGATGACGGTTGAGCTGAAAACGGCGAGGGGTTTGGCGGCGCGCGTCGTCGCCTTGGCGCTCGCCGTCGTTGCGGGCATGGCGCTTGCGCTGCCGTTCCTCAACGCGATCAACGCAAA
>ERZ772812.2538-NODE-2538-length-11475-cov-5.784063_pt1 | contig 11475 bp, 9 predicted proteins | sample MGYA00511343_ERZ772812 | MGnify/ENA primary metagenome ERZ772812 (study PRJEB29015, sample SAMEA2737706) | human gut metagenome | biome: human gut; feature: human-associated habitat; material: faeces | place: China | collected 2012 ...
GATGGACTTCAACCACCCGATGGCGGGCAAGACGCTCAACTTCGACGTGGAGGTGGTTTCGGTGCGCGACGTGACGCCCGAGGACCTGCAAGGCGGATGTTCGTGCGGCGAGTGCGGCGGTGACTGCGGTGAAGGCTGCGGAGACCACGACGGCCATTGCAATTGCCATTAGCGGACGCAGGCGTAAGAGGCCTGTTTTCGGGGCGGCCGCAAGCCGGAACGCTTTCGGAGAGAGGCTGCGCCTTCGGGCGAACAGATACCATCCAACGAAAAAGCCGGGCCTTCGGGTCCGGTTTTTTAGCGGATTTTCGTAACTTGCGCCGTCTCCGACAAGTCGGACGACGCTAAAAATCCGATTCCCGCCACGTGTTTACCCTCCGTCAATACCTGCTGGCTCTTCTCGACTCCCGCGGCCTGACGCGCACGCTGGGTGAAATCGACGTGTGCCGCGACGAACAGGGCCGCCCCTGCTTCAGCGCCGGCAACTCCGCCGCCGTATTCCGCATCCGCCTCGGCGGACGCATCCGCTCGCTGCGCTGTTACCTGCGCCCGATGCGCCACCTGAAGGAGATTTACGGCCAGCGGCTTCTCGAAAAGGAGCTTTACCTGCACACCTCGCCCGAAACCGGCGTCTGGGTCGATACGGTCCTCGGCGACTGGATCGAAGGCTCCACCCTGCACGAAACCGTGGCGCAGGCCGCCGCCCTCCGGGACCGCGAGAGTCTGCAAATCCTCGTCCGGCTGTTCGACCGGCTGGCCCTCGCGCTGGTCACGGACGACCGCGCCCACGGCGACCTGAAACCCGAGAATATCATCGTCGGCGACGACGGCACGCTCTGCCCGATCGACTTCGACGCCTCGTACCTGCCCGCCTTCGCCGGGGAGATCAGCCCCGAACTGGGCACGGCGGCCTACCAGCACCCGGCCCGCACGGCGGCCGACTTCGACGAACGGATCGACGACTACCCCGCGGCGCTGATCTCGACGGCGCTGCACGCGCTGGCCGAGGACCCTACGCTCTGGGACCGTTACGGAAGCTCCGACGGATTGCTGTACACGCCCCAGCGGATCGCCTCCGACCCGGCCTACCGGGAGACGCTCGCGCTGTTCGAAAAACGCGGCATGGCCGTTCAGTACCGCATCGCGCAACTGCTCACGGCACCCACCCTGCGGCTCTTCGGACTTGCGGAGCTGCTCGCCGAAGCGGTCCGGGAGAAACCCGCCGCCCGGAGCGGGACGGAGGCCGAAACACCCGAACTCTTCGTCGAAAACGGACGCTGGGGCTACCGCACGGCGGAGCGGGTCGTCGTCGCGCCGCTCTACGACAACGGGTTCGACTTCACCGAGGGGCTGGCCGCCGTTCAGCTCGGCGGCACGTGGCACTACATCGACACGGCGGGCCGCACGCGCCTAAGCTGCCCGGGCTGTGCGGCGGTGAAGCCGTTCCGCGGCGGAAAGGCGCAGGTCGTGCGCAACGGCGAACGGCAGGAGATCGCACATCCGCTGAAAACGCCCCGATACCAGTGAGGCAGGGCAGCGGAAAGAGCGGGATCAAAAATCGCTTTCGGGCAAAATCCGCCCCCGCAGGCACGCCGCTGCGGCCCGCGCAAACCCGCCCCGGAACGGTCCCGGCCGGAAGAAAAGACGAGTTCCCCAAAAGGGTTCATGCAATTTAAATGCAATTTGTTATATTTGCATCTAAATAACTCCACAATCAATGACTCCATTCAGAAAATTAACCTCCGCGGAGACCGCCGCACTCGAAGCACTCGGCAATTCGGCCGAAGATTGGTCGAAGGTGCTGGTCTCGGAGGATTTCAAACCCTTTCAGCTGTTGCAGAGCCACCTGGAAGGAGATGTAGAAATAGCCGCGGAGGCCCGCATCGTCCGCTCGCGCGTGGCGAACTACCGCATCGGAACCAGCTCGCTCGTAGAAGGCGTCACGGCCCTCGAATGCCGCCGCCGCTCGGCCTTCGGCAACGGCGTCGGCGTGGCCACGATGAACGAATGCGGCGGCCGCACGGTGAAGATATTCGACCGTCTGTCGGCACAGGTCGCCTACGTCATGGCCGTTTACCGCCACCGCCCGCAGACCATCGCCGCACTCGAAAAAATGGTCGACGCCTACGCCGAAGAACGCTCGTCGGAGATCGGCGAGGTGGGAAGCGACTGCCGCATCGTCGGGGCGCGCTTCATCCGCGAAGTCCGCATCGGCAACGGAGTCGAAATCGACGGCGCCTCGATCCTCGAAAACGCGACGCTCTGCGACGGCGCGCGCGTCGGCGTGGACGTCAAGGCCTACGACCTGATCGCCGCCGAAGGGTCGGTCATCGACAACGGCTCGATCGTCGAACGCTGCTTCGTCGGCGAAAGCTGCCGGCTGGACAAGGGTTTCACAGCCGCAGAGTCGCTGTTCTTCGCCAACTCGCACTGCGAAAACGGCGAGGCCGCCTCGATCTTCGCAGGTCCCTACACCGTCTCGCACCACAAATCGTCGCTGCTGATCGCCGGCATGTTCTCGTTCTTCAACGCCGGCAGCGGCTCGAACCAGAGCAACCACCTCTTCAAGAGCGGCGCCGTGCACCAGTCGGTGCACCTGCGCGGCTGCAAGTTCGCCAGCAGCGCCTACATCATGTCGCCCGCGCTCGAGGGCGCCTTCACGATGGTCATGGGACACCACTCCTACCACCACGACACCTCGGCCTTCCCCTACTCCTATCTGATCGAGAAGGAAGGGCGCACGCACCTCATGCCGGGCGCCAACCTCACCAGTTTCGGCGCCGTGCGCGACATCGAGAAGTGGCCCGCCCGCGACCGCCGCTCGGTCAAACGCGACGTGATCAGTTTCGACGAATACAATCCCTACATCACGGGCGCCATGCTCCAGGCCGTGGACATCCTCCATTCGCTCCAGGAGCAGGACCCCGACGCCCCGGTGTTCACCCACAACAAGACCCTGATCCGCTCGGCAGCCCTGCAACGGGGGCTCAAGCTCTACAACAAGGCCATCGTGGCGGCGTTGGGCGCAATGCTCTCCAGAGGAGGGTCGGACCCGCGCTACGACGGCGACGGGCAGTGGCTCGACCTGGGCGGGCAGTACATCACGCGCCGCGAGACCGAGGCGATCCTCGCAGCCGTGGACCGCGGCGAACTGACCACGACCGAGGCCGTGGACAACCGCTTCCGGGTCTTCGCCGTCCACTACGACGACTACGCCCACAGCTGGGCCAAACAGGTTTACGCCGCCCTGCTCGGGCACACGCCGACCGTCGACGAGATCGACGAGGCCATCTCCGCGGGGCACAACGCCCACGCCTCGATGCGCCGCACGACCGACGCCGACCGCGACCGCGACTGTTCGCTCGACATGGCCGTCAGCTACGGTCTCGACTGCACGAGCGAGGAGGAGCGCCGCGAAGACTACTACTCGGTCCGCGGCCTGAAATAGAAGAACATACGACGCAACATGTATACACAGAGCATCACACGCACCCATCGCACCGCCATCATCCTCGCGATCGACGGCTCGGGTTCGATGGCCGAAAAAATCCGGTTCCGCAACCGGCAGATGACCAAGGCCGAAGCCGTGGCGACCATCACGAACGGCATGCTGTTCGAACTGATCGAACGCGCCCGCCGCAGCGACGGCGTGAGGGACTACTACGACATCGCCGTGATCGGATACTCGGGCGACGACGAGGTCTACTCCCTGCTGCCGGGCGGCAGGGAACTGATCTCCGTGGCGGAGCTGGCGGCCGGGGAGCCTCCGATAAAGACCGAAGTCATCGAATACCGGCTGCCCGACGGCAGCATCTCCCTGCGCGAAATTCCCTACCCGGCATGGGTGGAGCCAGAAGCCGCCGGGCAGACTCCGATGTGCGAGGCCCTGCGCCGCGTGCGCGACATCGCCGCGGCATGGTGCGCCGACCCGGCCCATGCCGAAAGTTTCCCGCCGATGGTCTTCAACATCACCGACGGCGAGGCCACCGACTGCGACGACGCCGAACTGCGCGCCGTGGCCGGACAGATCAAATCGCTCCGCACGGCCGACGGCAACGTGCTGCTGGTCAACATCCACATCGCCGCGGGCGACACCCCGCACACGGTGTTCTTCCCCTCGGCCGAAGAGGCCTCGTACCCCAACCGCTATGCGGAGGTGCTCTACGACTGCTCCAGCCCCATGCCCGAGGTCTTCAACGAGGCGATCCGCGAAGCCAAAGGCCCCGGCGTCCTGCCGCCGTTCCGCGGCATGAGTTTCAACGCTTCGGCCGAAGAGCTGATCACCATGCTCAACATCGGTTCCATCAGCGTAAAAACCGAATAACCATGACACCGACGCTGCAACTCTTCACCCGGGCGCTGCTGACGCCCGACCTCTCGTTCAAAACGCTCGCCGACGCCCGTGTGGCGACCGGGGCGGACGGACTGCCGCGGCTGATGCGCACGACGCGCTTCGCCGAGGCCGAGATCACGTGGCGCGGCCGGCAATGGCTGCTCTCAATGCCGCTCTCGCCCGCTGCGCTGGCCTCCGTGGAACGCACGGCGTCGCAGCTCGGACGCCTCAACACCGACCATCTCGCGGAATACCGCATCCTGCGGGACGAACTGCGGTGGACGGACCCGGCAGGCCGCGAACGCCGTTTCGACCTGGCGCTCCAACACCTTCCCGCGGGCAAACCGTTCGCCGAAGCGCTCCACACGGAACCCGCGGAGCGGCTGCTCGCGGCGCTCGACACATTGCAGGCGGCGCTCGGGGAGCTGGAATTCACACACAACAACCTCAAGGAAACGAATCTCCGCTGGCACCGGGGACGGTTCGTCCCGATACGCTATTACGATGCCCGCATCGGCACGGCGGAGCTCGGCACGGGGGACAGGGCGGCATTCGCCGCACTCCGGCACAGGATCGCCGAGGCACCCGCGCCCCGCCAGACGGCCAACGACGTCACAGCACCCTACAACCCGCTGCGCAGCCTGACCGGGCACCGCTGGACGAGCCACGTATTCGAAGGGCTGGTGTGCGTGGAGGACGACAACGGATTCGGGTTCGTGGATACGGACAACAACCCGGTGATCCCGGCGCAGTTCGTCTGGGCGGGCGATTTCCGCGAAGGCCGCGCCGAGGTACAGACACAGACGGGGATGGGGCTGATCGACCGCCAGGGACGCTACGTCATCCCGCCCGAATACGAGATCGTCGACTACGCGCCGGCCGAAAGCGTCGTCCGGGTGCGGAAAGACGGCCGCTGGGCGGAATTCGACTACCTGGGACGACGCCTGACGGAATTTGGAACGAATAATGATTGAAACATGCAAACAACAACCGATACCATGGAAGAACAAGTAAGAGTCCTGATCATCGGCAGCGGCCCCGCAGGGTACACCGCCGCCATCTACGCCTCGCGCGCCAACCTCAAGCCGGTGCTTTACGAAGGCATCGAACCGGGCGGACAGCTGACGACGACCACCGACGTCGAGAATTTCCCGGGACATCCCGACAGCGTGAGCGGTCCCGACCTGATGAGGCTGATGCGCAGGCAGGCCGAGCGGTTCGGCGCCGACATCCGCACGGGCAACGTCACGCGCGCCGACCTCTCGTCGCGTCCGTTCCACGTCGTGATCAACGGCGAGAAGGAGATCAAGGCCGAAACGCTGATCATCGCCACGGGAGCCACGGCCAAATACCTCGGTCTCCCGTCCGAGACCAAATTCCGCGGGCAGGGCGTCAGCGCCTGCGCCACGTGCGACGGATTTTTCTACCGCAAAAAGGACGTGGCCGTGGTGGGCGGCGGCGACACGGCCTGCGAGGAGGCCACCTACCTCGCATCGCTCTGCCGCAAGGTCTACCTGATCGTGCGCAAACCCCACCTGCGCGCCTCGAAGGCGATGCAGCAGCGGGTGTTCAACACGCCGAACATCGAAGTGCTGTTCGAGCACAACACCGCCGAGGTGCTGGGCGACGACTCGGGCGTAACGGGCGCGCTGCTGCGCAGGAACGACGGCTCGGAGCGGAAGATCGACATAGCGGGATTCTTCCTGGCGATCGGCCATCACCCCAACACGGAACTTTTCGCCGAACAGCTGGCGCTCGACGCCGAAGGCTACATCAAGGTCGAGCCGGGAACGTCGAAGACCTCGGTCGAAGGCGTCTTCGCCGCCGGCGACGTGAAGGACCCCCACTACCGCCAGGCCATCACGGCGGCTGCGTCGGGATGTGTCGCCGCCCTGGACTGCGAACGGTTTCTGCTGCAATAAGGCAAAAGACAGACCATGAAGAAGCTCCTTTTACTGCTGGCGGCGGCATGCTGCATCGCCTCGTGCGCCGAAATCCGCACCACTTATATCGGCAAAGCCTATCCGACAACCGGAACCGCGCCGGAACTTTATTTCGACTGGAAGGACGTTCCCTCGGACTACGAAACGATGGGCAGCATCAAGGCGACACCCTTCGGCAAAACGCTGGAGGAGGCGCAGGCCCTCATCGAACAGATTGGCCGGGAGAAAGGAGCCGACGCCATCGTCTTCGAAGGCGTCGTGAGCGAAACCTCCGCCCCGACCTACACGACGACCGAAAAGATCGAGAAAAACGACGACGGCAGCAAAACCCGAACCGCCACCACATCCCAGAGCGTTTTCACGACCAACCGGCTTCTGGCGACATTCATAAAGTATAAAACACAGACGAATTGAGTTTCTCGGTCACCATACTGGGCTCGTCCTCCGCAAAGCCGACCGTCGCCCGCCACCCTTCGGCGCAGGCGGTCAACGTCCACGAACAGTATTACCTCGTGGATGCGGGCGAAGGCGTGCAGCAACAGCTGGTCCGCTACGGCGTCAATCCGCTGAAAATCCGGGCCGTATTCATCTCGCACCTCCACGGAGACCATGTTTTCGGACTGTTCCCGCTCATCTCGACGCTGGCGTTGTACGGACGCAAAACCCCGCTCCGGGTCTTCGCCCCGGCGCCCTTCGGCGAGATTCTGGCCTGCCACCTCCGGTACTTCGACACGGAGCTGCCCTACACCGTCGCGTGGACCGAGGTCGACACGACCAAGCACGCCCTGCTGCTGGAAAACCGCACCCTCGAGGTGTGGAGCGTCCCGCTGCGCCACCGCGTGCCGTGCGCCGGGTTTCTGTTCCGCGAGAAGGAGCCGCCGCTGAACGTCGAGAAATTCAAGATCGCCAAATACGGGCTTTCGATCGCGCAGATCACCGCCGCCAAGCGCGGCGAGGAGATACGGCTGGCCACGGGCGAGGTGATTCCCAATGCCGAGTTGACCTACCGCCCCTATGCGCCGCGCTCGTACGCCTACCTCTCGGACACGAACTACTCGGCCAAGGCCGCGGGACTGTGCCGGGGAGTCGATCTGATGTACCACGAAGCAACCTATGCCGCCGCCGAACAGCGGAGCGCCCGCGACCGCGGGCACTCGACCACGACGGACGCAGCGAAAGCCGCCCTGAAAGCGGGCGCCCGGCGGCTCGTGATCGGCCACTATTCGTCGCGCTACAAGGACGAAACGCCGCTGGTCGAGGAGGCGCGGACGCTCTTTGCCGAGAGTTACCCGGCGACCGAAGGAACCACCTACACCATCGAAAAACAACGATGACAAAAGCCGACATACAACTCGTCCGCGCGCTGGCCGACAAACGCGGCCGCACGGAGCACGGACTTTTCGTCGCCGAGGGGGAGAAACTCATCGGCGAACTGCGCGCATCGCACCTCTCCGTACGCAGGATATTCTCGCTGGAAGGGGTTTTCAACGGGCCCGAGGTTGAGACCGTCGCCCCGCGCGACATGGAGCGGCTCTCGCTGCTCAAAACCCCGAGCAACTCGCTGGCGCTGGTCGAAATCCCCCGCTGCGACCTGAAGCCGGAGCGGCTGCGGGGACGGCTGACGCTGGCGCTCGACGACGTGCAGAACCCCGGCAACCTGGGCACGATCATCCGGCTGGCCGACTGGTTCGGCATCACGGACATCGTCTGCTCCGAAGCCTCGGCCGACTGTTTCAACCCCAAGGTCGTACAAGCCACGATGGGGGCGATCCTCCGCGTAAGGGTCCACTACACCGACCTCGCGGCGCTGCTTTCGAAGGCCGCCGCGCTGGGACTTCCGGTCTGCGGAACCTTTCTGGAAGGAGCGAACATCTACGAAACCGAACTGAAGCCGGCGGGCATCGTCGTGATGGGCAACGAAGGGCGCGGAATCACCGACGCCGTGGCCCGCACCGTCACGCAGAAACTCTTCATCCCACCCTGGCCGGCCGACCGCCGGGGTTCGGAATCGCTCAACGTCGCCATGGCCACGGGCATCGTCTGTGGTGAATTTCGCCGCCAGGCGAGCGCAAAAGCCGGAAAATAAAGTCCGAAGGACTAAAACGCATCAGGCCCCGCCGGAAATTCATTTCCCAGGCGGGGTCCGTTGCGTTTTAAACCGGCTCCGGTTTTTCCGGCTTTTGCCGAGCCGCCCAGGAAATCACGGAGCGCGGTTATCCCGAGCGAAGGCGAGGGTGCATGACAGAATCCCTGCGACCTACGGTCGCAGGGGCCGGGCGGAGCCGGCATCCCGCAGCTATTCCGAATCGTGCGAAAGAGCCGCCGCAAGCCCGGCGGCGCAGGCCGCAGGCAGCGCATTCCGGATGCGTCCGACCAGTTCCTGCGCCTCGGCACACTCCACGGGCGAAAACAGCCGCGCTTCGGCGATCTGCCGGACGGCCCGGTCGAGCGCTGCGACGGTCTTTCCCAATTCGTATATCTGCGCCCCGGAGGCCGAGGCGAAGTCGATTTTACCCAACAGCACCGACGCATGGCGCGCATGACGTTCGAAATTGACCAGCACCGGGAAATCCCGCCGCAGGTCGTAAGGGGCCACCCAGAACGTTTCGAACATCAGACGGAATACGATATCTACAAGTTCAGCATTGCATTTCAACATTTTCCGCTCACATCTTCTCATTTCTCCAAACTTGCTTGGTCCGGAAAAAAAGCGCGGGCAGACTTGCTGCTCCACCGTCGAGGTATTGGACGACCCGTAACGTAGAATGCGGCAAATGCCCACGCTGGAAAACAGCGAGAGCATCAACCCTTATTCCTTATGTTACACAAAAGTGTCCAATTTTCGGCGGTAAGAAAAAAAGCCGATGCGCTTTTTATCCCAAAAATGTCAGCAATCCTCACAGACTGCTGTAACAAAGATAGTGAAAAATTGCACTTCCGGCGCAAAGCGGGGTAAAAATTCATTTTAATCGAATCCGAGGCATTGTGTATTCTGAATATTTTATAACTTTGTAAGTTGAAATAAAATTGATTATGCCGGAAAACAAATTCAAAATAGGCATCACGCAGGGCGACACGAACGGCATCGGCTGGGAAATCATTCTCAAGGCGCTCGCCGACCCGCGGATGACGGAGCTTTTCACACCCGTCGTCTACGGCTCGCCCAAAGCCGCGGCCTATTACCGAAATACCGTCGCGGAGATCGAAGCCTTCTCCTTCAACCCCGTGGCGTCGGCCGCCGAGGCGCGCCGCGGAAAGGCGAACCTCGTGGCATGCGGGGAGACGGCCGACATCGCGCCGGGCAAGCCGACCCCCGAAGCCGGACGCGCGGCCGTAGAGGCGCTGTGCGCGGCCATGCGCGACCTGAAGGCGGGACACCTCGACGCGCTCGTGACCGCACCCTTCGACAAGGAGACCGTGCAGGCGGACGACTTCCGCTACACGGGACACACCGAATACCTGGCCGCCGAACTCGAAGGCGAAGCCATGATGATCCTGTGCAGCGACGTGCTGCGCGTGGGGCTGGTCACCAAGCACATCCCCGTCTCGGAGATCGCCCGCAACATCACCAAAGAGCGGATCGTGCGCGACCTCGACACGCTGCGCCGTGCGCTCATCGAGGACTTCGGCATCGTCGAGCCGCGCATCGCCGTCATGGCGCTCAACCCCCACGCCGGCGACGGCGGACTGCTGGGACGCGAGGAGCAGGAGATCATCCGCCCGGCCATTGTCGAGGCGTTTTCGAAAGGCGTGCTGGCCTTCGGGCCTTTTGCCGCCGACGGGCTTTTCGCCGGGGGCGGATACGCCAAGTACGACGGCATCCTGGCCATGTACCACGACCAGGGGCTGGCGCCGTTCAAGAGCCTGTCGCCCGACGGGGTGAACTTCACGGCGGGGCTTTCGGCCGTGCGCACCTCGCCCGACCACGGCACGGCCTTCGACATCGCCGGGAAGGACAAGGCCGACCCGCAGTCGATGCGCAATGCGATCTATGCGGCCATCGACATCGCGGAGCACCGCCGCGCATGGGCCGAATGGACGCGCAATCCGCTGCAACGCGCCGAACGCGACCGCGGCGGCCGCGACGTCTCGGTCAAGGACCTGCCGCAGACCGAAAAGGAGGATTGACAAAGACCCGAACAAAAACACCGGGCAACCCGGAGGCGTATTCCGTCTCGTAATTGTGGAAGCGCCGAAGGCCCCGAAAACTTAATTTATACAACAAAATGATCAAAATCACTTTTCCCGACGGCTCCGTACGTGAATATGCCAAAGGGACTACTGCGTATCAGATCGCAGAGAGCATCAGCCCTCGTTTAGCTGCTGACTCGCTCGCGGCCGCGGTAAACGGCGCGACGGTGGACATGACGCGCCCGATCGAAGAGGACGCTTCGGTCAAATTCTACAAATGGGACGACGAAGAGGGCAAGCACGCCTTCTGGCACACCTCGTCGCACCTGCTGGCCGAGGCTCTCGAAGCGCTCTACCCGGGCATCAAGTTCGGCATCGGCCCGGCCATCGAAAACGGCTTCTACTACGACGTCGATTCCCCGACGCCCATCACCGAGGCCGACCTGCCGACGATCGAAAACAAGATGGTGGAGCTGTCCCGCAACAAGGAAGCGCTCCTCCGCCGCGAAGTCCCCAAGGCCGAAGCGCTGAAGACCTTCACCGAGAAGGGCGACCAGTACAAGGTCGAACTGATCACGGACCTCGAAGACGGCACCATCTCCTTCTATACCAACGGTGCGTTCACGGACCTCTGCCGCGGCCCGCACATTCCCAACACGGGATATATCAAGGCCCTGAAACTTACGTCCGTGGCCGGAGCCTACTGGCGCGGCAACGAGAAGAACAAGATGCTGACGCGTATCTACGGCATCTCGTTCCCCAAGAAATCAATGCTCGACGAGTACCTCGCGATGATGGAGGAGGCCAAGAAACGCGACCACCGCAAGTTGGGCAAGGACCTCGAACTGTTCACTTTTTCGCAGCGCGTGGGCCAGGGCCTGCCGCTGTGGCTGCCCAAGGGAGCTGCGCTGCGCGACCGGCTGGAGCAGTTCCTGCGGGGCGTGCAGAAGGAGTACGGCTACCAGCAGGTGATCACGCCGCACATCGGCAACAAGGAGCTTTATGTCACCTCGGGCCACTACGCCAAATACGGCAAGGACTCGTTCCAGCCGATCCACACCCCGATCG
>ERZ772812.2542-NODE-2542-length-11468-cov-2.636292_pt1 | contig 11468 bp, 8 predicted proteins | sample MGYA00511343_ERZ772812 | MGnify/ENA primary metagenome ERZ772812 (study PRJEB29015, sample SAMEA2737706) | human gut metagenome | biome: human gut; feature: human-associated habitat; material: faeces | place: China | collected 2012 ...
GACGTTGGATATATGCCTTTCCCGATGAGCGTTAACGGAACACAGTATGCATTAGCTGGTGGTGACTAAAGCTACTGCATTAATGTAAACTCTTCCGATGATAACAAGGCAGCTTCACTGGTATTCATTAAGTGGATGACCGAGAAGTCCAACTGGTGCTACAACGAAGGTGGTTACACCGTAGTTAAGGGTGGCGAGAATCCGGATATGTACAAGGCATTCGATGGATGTACTACAATGGCAGATCAGCCTGCTTTAGCCGGCGAAGAAAACCTTCTGAACGATATGAACTCTGAATCCGAACTTTCCTTCAATGCAGGCGGTAACGATAAGGTTCAGAGAATCGTTGAAGCAGCAGCTACCGGATCTGAAACCTATGATGATATCATGGCAGACTGGACCAAGGCTTGGAACGATGCTCAGGCTGAACTTGGAGTAGAAGTTAACAACTAATCCATAAATCAGTTTATTACAAGTAAATCAATGAGCCAGGGGAAGTAATTCTCCCTGGCTCGATTTATCAGGGAGGTCACAAATGGCGGCAACTAATATTGCGACACAAAAAAAGAAAAGATCATTTGGCGAGTGGGCCAGAAGCAGAGACGGGCAAAAGGTATTTGTTATGATTGCCTTTTTGATTGTACCTCTGGTATTACTATTAGTATTTACCTATCTTCCGTTTGCAGAGATGGTAAGCTACAGTTTTTATAACATGAAATATACCGGTGCCCGTAAATTTGTAGGATGGAAAAACTACATGAAGGTGTTCCAGAGAAGCGACTGCTTCGGAGCATTGAAGCTGAGCCTGTACTATATGCTTGGATCGGTAGTACAGCTTGCAATTGCATTGTATCTTGCTACAATGTTAAGCTTTAAAACCAGATTTGGGGATTTATTCAAGGGATTTATGTTCTTCCCGTTCCTGATTAACGGTATTGCCGTTGGATTTATCTTTAAGTTCTTCTACACCAGAGGGTTCGTATTCGATACCGTTCTCCAGTGGTGTGGATTCCAGTTGGACAATCTTCCGTACTGGCTCAAAGACCAGAGTATTAACAACTTCTCTCTGGTTGGAACCTCTGTATGGCGTTATTTCGGACAGAACATGGTATTGTTCATCGGAGCAATCATGTCCGTGGATCCGGAGCTGTATGAAGCTTCCATGCTGGACGGTGCAAATAAATGGCATCAGTTCTTATATATTATTCTGCCGAGTATTAAAACAATTTTAACATTGAATGTTATCCTTTCCATTACCGGATCCTTAAGTGCATTCGAGCCGCCTTACGTTATTACCGATGGTGCAAACGGAACGGGTACTTACTTCGTAATCATGCATCAGATTGCACATACGCAGCAAAAGGTAGGTCTGGCATCCGCAATGGCGGTTGTGCTCTTAGCGATTATTCTGGTTGTGACAGTGGCACAGAAGCTGTTCTTCAAGTATGTCTTCAAAAATTCTGAGGATGAGGATATTAATGCTGCAGTGAAGCGAGAGAAGAAGCTTGCCAAGCTTGCTGCAAAGAAGGAGGGAAGATAAGATGACAATTTTCGGACATATTAAAAAATTCATTCTGATCTTTTTAAAGTATGCATCCCTTGTTTTCTTTTCCCTGGTTGCGATTATTCCGCTGGTTTCCTGCGTAATTACCGCTTTCAAAACGGATGCAGAGTATAACAGTACGAATGTTATGACTCCCCCGTCGAGCTGGCTGTACTTTGAAAACTTCGTAAGTGCCTTTAAGAAAGCCGGAATGGGAAGAGCATTTATTAACTCCACGATCATTCTAATAGCAGTATTGATTTTATCTGTGTTTATCGGAACGCAGCTTGCTTATGTACTGAACCGTTTCAAATTCTTCGGAAATACCCTGATCCGTAACCTGTTCCTGGTTGCCTGCCAGCTTCCCGGTGTGGCAATGCAGATCGCAGTTTACGAGATGATGTATAAGTTAGGATTTATTAACAATATGTTTGGTTATATCCTGATGACCTGTGGTACGGACGTTATTTCAATTTATATTTACATCCAGTTCTTTGAGAATATTGATTATTCACTGGATGAGTCGGCAATCATGGATGGTGCATCTTACTTCACTATTTTCTACAAAATTTTGTTACCACTGTTGAAACCGGCTATTGTAACTGCATGTATTCTGAAGGGCGTTGGTACCTACAACGAATACTATAATGCGAACCTTTATCTGCAGGATAAGAAAAGATATGCAACGGTAGCCACCTCTCTGTATACCTTCGTAGGACCCCTGGGAAGTAAATACAACCTGATCTGTGCCGGCGTTATTATTTCGCTGCTTCCTGCACTGATCGTATTTATTACCTGCCAGAAGCAGATTTATTCCGGGTTGACAGCCGGAGCGGTTAAGGGTTAACACAAGACTGATTTTACGGAGGGCGGAATTATGATGGTAAATGAAATTCAGGATCATCTTATGCAGACAATTATTCCCTTTTGGAAGAATTTGAGAGACAATGAGTATGGCGGATATTATGGTTATATGACCTATGATCTTGCAGTGGATAAGAAGGCTGTAAAGGGATGTATCTTAAACAGCCGTATCATGTGGTTCTTCTCCAATGCCTATACCCTGCTTAAGGATGAGTCCCTTTTGGACGAGGCAAAGCATGCTTTTGAGTTTTTGAAGAACTGCTGTCTGGACCGTGTGAACGGCGGAATCTTCTGGTCCATCCAGTATGACGGAAAGCCGGAGGATACCACGAAGCATACCTACAATCAGGCATTTGCAATCTATGCTTTAAGCTCATACTATGAAGCGTCCGGTGATGAAGAAGCATTAAGTATTGCCAAAGAGCTGTATCATATTGTTGAAAATAAATGTACCGATGAAATCGGATATCTGGAAGCGTTCAATAAGGAATTCCATCTCATTGAGAACGATAAGCTTTCTGAGAACGGTATCATCGCAGATAAGACAATGAATACCCTGCTTCATGTATTTGAAGCATACACAGAGCTGTATCGTGTGGCAAAGCTGCCTGAGGTGGCTGAAAGCCTTAAGTGGATCATGGATACCTTTGCAACGAAGGTCTATAATCCGGAGCTTCATCGCCAGGAGGTTTTCTTTGACGCAGACATGAATTCGATTCTCGATCTTCATTCCTATGGACATGACATTGAAACCGCATGGTTAATGGATCGTGGTATCGAAGTCCTTGGAGATCCGAAGTATGAAGCGCTTCTTTCTCCAATTACGAAGGATCTGACGGCTCAGATTTACAAGGTTGCCTTTGATGGACATTCTCTGGCAAACGAATGTGAAAAGGGCGTTGTGAATACACATCGTATCTGGTGGGTACAGGCAGAAACGGTGGTTGGATTTTTAAACGGTTATGAGAAGGAGCCTTCAAAGACGGAATATCTGGAGGCAGCAGAGAGCGAATGGCAGTTCATTAAGGAGCATGTCATTGATAAGCGTGCAGGCTCCGAATGGTTCTGGGAAGTGGATCCGGAGGGTAAGCCTTATGAGGGCAGACCGATTGTAGAACCATGGAAGTGCCCGTATCATAACGGAAGAATGTGTTTCGAAGTAATTAAGAGATCCCGTAAAGAAGGAGGAAAATTCTAACAATGAATAAGCATTATGAGATCGAGTCAGCAAAGCAGGAACTGCTCATCAATCGTAAGAATGAGATCGATCCTGATTTTTACAATGGTATTTATGATAAATACAAATATCCGGTACTGACAAGAGAGCATGCTCCTTTAATCTGGCAGTATGACTTTAATCCGGAAACAAATCCTTATTTCATGAAGAGACTTGGAATTAATGCTGTACTGAATTCCGGTGCAATCGAATTAAATGGTAAGTATTATCTGGTAGCGAGAGTAGAGGGCGATGACCGTAAGTCTTTCTTTGCGGTAGCAGAAAGTGACAGCCCGGTAGACGGATTCCGTTTCTGGGATTATCCGATCCTTCTCCCGGATACCTGCCCGGAAGAGACCAACGTATATGATATGCGTCTTACCAAGCATGAAGACGGTTACATCTATGGCGTATTCTGTTCCGAAAGTAAAGATACTTCCGTAAATGATCTTTCTGCAGCAGTTGCAGCAGCCGGTATCGTAAGAACCAAAGATCTGAAGACGTGGGAGAGACTGGACAACTTAACCACGCTTCATTCTCCCCAGCAGAGAAATGTTGTACTTCATCCGGAATTTGTAAACGGTAAATATGCATTCTATACCAGACCGATGGATGATTTCATTGAAACCGGATCAGGCGGCGGAATTGGTTTTGGTCTGTGTGATGATATTGAACATGCTGTAATTGACGAAGAGAAGATGACCAGCTTACGTAAGTATCATACCATTACCGAGGTTAAGAACGGTGCAGGCGCTGTTCCGATCAAGACCGAAAAGGGATGGATCCATATTGCACATGGTGTACGTAATACAGCAGCAGGTCTGCGTTATGTTATTTATGCATTCGCAACAGACTTAAAGGATCCTTCGAAGGTGATCGCTGAGCCTTCCGGAATGCTGATCGGACCCAGAGGCGCAGAGAGAGTCGGTGACGTTTCCAATGTCGTATTTACCAATGGTGCGATTACAACAGAAAACGGAGATGTATATATTTATTATGCATCCAGCGATACCAGAATGCATGTAGCATCTACTACAATTGACAAGCTGATTGACTATGTATTCAATACTCCTCAGGATCCGCTTCGTTCTGTAGAGTGTGTTGCACAGAGATGTGACCTTGTAAAGAAGAATCTGGAATACCTGAATCGCAGATAATTACAGTTCAGCCATGCCTTACACAATTATTTCTGCATGGCTGAACTGTTATCGCAGATAATGCGCTGCGGCTTATAAAATGAAACTATAAACCAACAGAAAGGAAAATAAAATGAGCGAATTAAAAATGATTGCCCCTCCTGTTAAGAATGTACCCTGGCAGGAAAGACCTGCAAATTTAACAGGAGCACCGATCTGGAGATATACAGAGAACCCAATCATCGGAAGAAATCCGGTAGAGGGTGTTGCAAGAATCTTTAACAGTGCCGTAATGCCTTACGGAGATGAATTCATCGGTGTATTCCGTGGCGAGCAGACAAACGGTATCCCTTATATCTATATGGGAAGAAGTAAGGATGGCATTCACTGGGATTTCGATAAGGAAAAGATTCCTTTTGTCAATGAAAAGGGAGAACCTTTCATGCCCAGATATGCCTATGATCCGAGACTTGTAAAGGTAGAGGATACCTATTACATCATCTGGTGTCAGGATTTCTATGGTGCTTCCATTGGTATGGCGAAGACCACCGATTTCAAGACCTTCACAAGATTGGAGAATCCGTTCATTCCTTATAACAGAAATGCGGTATTATTCCCTCGTAAAATCAACGGCAATTATATGCTGTTAAGCAGACCTTCCGACAGTGGACATACTCCGTTTGGTGATATCTTCTTAAGTGAGAGCCCGGATATGGTATACTGGGGCAAGCACAGACATGTAATGAGCCAGGGAAGCGAATGGTGGGAATCCGTTAAGATCGGCGGCGGTGCTGCTCCGGACTCCTACCATTATGTCGATTATATCGAGGGTATCTATGTAGGCTATCGATACTATGAAACAGCCGCTGAGGATGGATTCATTGACTACGACGCCACGGTTCAGTATCCTTTCGGCTACGGTCTTTCTTATACGGACTTTGAAGAAAGCATCTCTGATTTCTCGTTTGACGGCAACAATGTGACCATGACGGTCAATGTGAAGAATAACGGCTCTGTTGCCGGTAAAGATGTAGTAGAGGTCTACTACTCTGCACCGTATACTGAGGGCGGAATCGAGAAGAGTTCTGTCGTTCTCGGAGCCTTTGGCAAGACTGGAATGATTGAACCCGGTCAGAACGAATCTGTGACTTTGACTTTCACTGCTGAGGATATGGCGTCTTACGACTATACCGGCGTGAAAGCAAAGGGCGGTGCCTATGTTCTCGAAGCGGGCGAATATACTATCAGCCTGCGCAGCGACAGTCACACGGTCATTGATTCTCGGACTCTTACCATCGACAAGGATAGAATCTACAACGACTCTAACGATGGTGCCCGCTCTACTGACGGTGTCGCAGCAACCAATCAGTTTGACTATGCTTCTTTTGGCGAATGCACAAGCTATGTGAGCCGTGCCGATTGGGAGGGAACTTTCCCCAAAGAGCGAGCCGCTGCGAGCCGTGAAGCCGGTGCTGCCGCTCTGGACGCAATCAACAATAAATCCAACGGTCTTGTTGACACAGCCGAAGACATTGCCGTTGTAAATCATGACCTGAAGATTGAAGATATGAAGGGTCTTGCTTATGATGACCCGAAATGGAATGATTTCCTGGAGCAGATTCCGGTCAGTGAGATGGTTAATCTGGTTTCCAACGGCGGCTGGGCAACACAGGAAGTTCCGTCTGTAGGCAAACTGGGCTATACTGAAGTTGACGGTCCCAACGGTGTCAACAACATTATGGCAGGCTCTACCGGCAATCAATTCTGCGCACAGTCCGTTCTGGCATGCAGCTGGAATACTGAGCTGGCATACGATATGGGCGAAACCTTCGCGCAAGAAGCGGTAGCTATGAAAATCGCTGCTCTGTATGCCCCGGCTATGAACATTCATCGCAGCCCGTTCAGCGGCCGTAACTACGAGTATTATTCTGAGGATGGTCTGCACTCCGGTAAAATGGCTGCTGCTGAAACGCAGGGTATCCAGTCTCAGGGTGTTACGACCTACTGCAAGCACTTTGCTGTCAATGACCAGGAGAGCAACCGCGATTCCGGTGGTCTACTGACTTGGGTGAATGAGCAGGCAATGCGTGAAATCTATATCAAGCCCTTTGAGATTGCCGTTAAGGAAGGCGGCACACGCGGAATCATGTCCTCCTTCAACCGTATCGGTGAAATCTGTGCTGCTGAAAATGCTGATTTGCTCACTACTGTCCTGCGCAACGAATGGGGCTTCCGTGGCACTGTCATTACCGACTGCATCCTTCAGCTGTCCTATATCAACATTGACCGTGCAATCGCAGCAGGCAATGACTTGATTCTGTCTTTGATGAATATTCAGGCTCCGAGTGAGGCAGTCACCAATTCTCCTGCCGGTCATCAGGTCCTTCGCACTGCTACGCATAATATCCTTTATACCTCTGCTAATAGCATTGGTCAGGAAGTCAGCACTATCCCGGTTCCGTACTGGCTGTATATCACGGTTGCGGTTGTCGATGCTGGCCTCATCGCACTGTGCGTGTTCTACTTTGTCCGCCGCCGCAAGAATGTTAAGCGTTGGAAAGAGCAGAATTCTGTGCAGGCTTAATATGGAGGAGCAGAATGGAGTTTTGGAATCGATTTGCAGCCAAACACCCTGAAACCGCAAAATGGGTACGAGAAGGCGGACTGTTTGTCATCGTATCGAATCTCATTACTGTTTTCAAGTATCTGCTCTTGCAGTTCTTGCCGAAAGCATTTGCAAGTTTGCCGGTTGTTGATTTCGGCTGGCCGGGTATTCCTGTTACGCTGTTTGGAGAAACCTTTCAGTGGAATATTCTTGGCTACGATGCAGCCCACGGTGGTTTACCGTATTTCTGTGCATACATGATTGCTATGGTCATTGGTGAGTGCATCAACTTCCCGATTCAGCGAAATTTCGTGTTCCGAAGCAAAGAAAATCTGGGAAAGCAGATTGCGGGATATGTGGTCGCATTCTGCATCATTACCTGCATTGTCAACTCAATCAACTGCGTGTGGGTCGCTGTTGCAGGTCTGGTTGTTCCTGATTTTATCTACAACATTGGCACGACCGTGCTAAACGGCGGCGTATCTATGGTCATCTTCTTCTTCGTGAATAAAATGCTGTTTCCGGCCGCAAAAGATTAAGCATGGACAGCAAAAGACCGCCATGACAAAATTCATTTTCTGACATTCTCTTCATTAGCGTTTTTCCTCAGAAAAGGTCGCTGTGCATTATGCATGGCGGCTTTTTCATTGCACAAAAAGAAAAGCAGCACTCTGTTTTTGAGCGCTGCAAATCATTCAATCTTTAGTTTTTTGTGCCGAAGGGGTTCAACACTAGAAGATTGGTGGATTTTTTAGAATAGCTTGTCGCTACCATGAACCGCACGATTCGGTACAATAAATCTTTAGAGTGTGCCCTGCTTGTGATGGGTTATAAGATGGAGCACTGCTTTCTCCGCAATAATCTCGTTTGACAACAACAACTCATAAAAAGCACAAATAGAAGAAATCTTTTTACTTGTCAATCTGCTGTAAATTATCGACTGAATTTGTGCAAAGCTAACAAAGTGAAAAAGAGAGCCGTTCTTGTCTTGACACTCCACAAGGAATATGGTATTGTAATCATGCACAGAATAAGTCGCTATTCAAGTGCCTGATTTGTTTGTGCCTTACAAAAAAGAAAAATGTACGTGAGCAGCGTCGTTGGATTGTTACCGTTTGGCGGGCTAGACCAACTCTGCATAGCACAAGCCGAAAGCGTGTTTCAGCCTTCGGTATGTTTGCTGTGTCAAGGGTGGTCTTTTTTTATTGCCTTTTTCAACCCCGAGGAGGAGAAACAATGCAATATACCGTCAAAAAGCCAATCAACAACAATATTTTGCGCGTGGTGGATTCCACGGGCTGTGAGTTGATCGTCACCGGGCGTGGTCTGGGCTTTGGTGTTAAGCCGGACTATAAAATCGAGGCTGAAACCGTGGAGTGCAGCTACCGCATGACCAGCCCTGCCGTGCAGCAAAAGTTGGTGGAACTTCTGGAACGGATTCCGTATGAGCATCTGCTGCTCACCGATGAGCTGGTAGAAACCATCCGGCAGCGGCTGAAATACCCACTGAACGAAAGCCTGCTCATCACGCTGGCCGACCACATCAGCTTTGCCATTCAGCGCAGTGAACAGGGAATTCGCTTTTCTAACCCGTTGATGACTTCCATTCGGGAATTCTACCCGGAAGAGTATCACCTTGGCATGGAGTGCCTTGCCACCATCCGCCAGCGCTGCCATGCAGACCTTTCGGACGACGAGGGCGGCTTCATTGCGCTGCACATCGTCAACGCAGAGCTCAACACCACCATGAGCGTGGTGAACGATGTCACCCGCTTTGTGGATGGTTGCGTGCAGGTAGTAGAATGCTTTTACAACTTTCATTTTGACCGGGATACACTGGATTTCAGCCGCTTTACAGTGCATTTGCGCTTTTTTGCACAGCGCGTATTTCAAGGAAAACAGGAGCAGGAAAACGATACCCATGACGAAGTGTTCCGCGCCCTGATCGCCCGCAATTGCAGCGAACACTACAAATGCGCTTGCTGCATTGCGGAGTATGTGCGCAACACCTAGCACAAGGAGCTTTCGGACGAGGAACTGGTGTTCCTTACTATCCATCTGAAACGGATTTGGATGGGGAAGTAAGCTTTTTGTTTCGCCTTTGATTCTCCACAGGTATTTCCTGTGTAGATATATGCTGGTTACGAACTTAAGAAAAAGGAGAATTGAAGATGAAAGACAAGATCTTTGGCGTACTGCAACGCGTGGGACGCAGCTTTATGCTGCCCATTGCACTGCTGCCCGTGGCGGGCCTGCTGCTGGGCATCGGCAGCTCGTTCACCAACGAAACGATGCTGGCGGCTTATGGCCTGAACAGCGTCATCCATCCGGGCACCCTCATTTATACCATTCTGGACGTGATGAGCCAGACCGGCAATGCGGTGTTCAACAATCTGGCGCTGCTGTTTGCCATGGGTGTAGCCATCGGCATGGCTCGCAAGGAAAAAGAGGTCGCGGCACTGTCCGGTGCAGTGGCCTATATCATTATGAATACAGCCATTCAGGCCATGATCAATGCGGCAGGCGGCGTAGAAGCGATGCCTGCCAACTCCACCACCACCATGCTGGGCATCACAACGCTGCAAATGGGTGTGTTCGGCGGCATCGTGGTCGGTCTGGGCGTGGCGGCGCTGCACAACAAGTTCTATAAGATCGAGCTGCCGCAAGTGTTGGCCTTCTTTGGCGGCACACGCTTCGTGCCCATCGTCAGTTCTATTGTGTATCTGGTGGTCGGCATTGCCATGTTCTATATCTGGCCGGTGGTGCAGAACGGTATTGCCGCGCTGGGGGCACTGGTGCTGGCTTCCGGCTACGCAGGCACCTTTATTTACGGCCTACTGGAGCGTGCGCTGATTCCCTTTGGACTGCATCATGTGTTCTATATGCCGTTCTGGCAGACCGCTGTGGGTGGCACTGCCATCATCGACGGCGTGACCGTGACCGGCGCACAGAACATCTTCTTTGCCGAGCTGGCTTCCAAGTCCACCACTGTGTTCTCGGTCAGCGCTACCCGCTTCATGGCCGGTAAGTTCCCCTTTATGATGTTCGGCCTGCCTGGCGCGGCGCTGGCCATGTACCAGTGCGCCAAGCCTGAAAAGAAAAAGGCGGCAGGTGGCTTGCTGCTGTCTGCTGCGTTGACGGCTTTCCTCACCGGCATCACCGAGCCGCTGGAATTTACCTTTATCTTTGTGGCTCTGCCCATGTACGCCGTGCACTGTGTGCTGGCCGGTCTGTCCTTCATGCTGATGCACATCCTGAATGTGGGCGTGGGCATGACCTTCTCCGGCGGTCTCCTCGACCTGGTGCTGTTCGGTGTGATGCAGGGCAACGCCAAGACCCACTGGGTGTGGGTTGTCGTGGTCGGTGCGGTGTACTTTGTGCTGTACTACATCATTTTCCGCTTTATGATCTCCAAGTTTGACTACAAGACCCCGGGTCGCGATGATGCCGAGGAAGTCAAGTTGTACACCCGTGCGGACGTGAACGCCCGCAATGCTGCTTCCGGCAGTGTGCCTGCCGGGAATGACCCGGTCAGTGCAAAGATCGTGGAAGGTCTGGGAGGTGCCGCTAATCTGGCCGATGTGGATTGCTGCGCAACCCGTCTGCGCTGCACGGTCAATGATGCGGCATTGGTCAAACAGGATGTGCTCAAAGCCTCCGGTGCCTCCGGTGTGATCTGCAAGGGCAACGGCGTACAGGTGGTGTACGGTCCCAAGGTGGCCGTCATCAAAGCAAAGCTGGAAGATTATCTGGAAAGTGCACCCAAAAAGCCGGTTGTCGCTCCCTCGCCGGCAACCGCACCCGCAGCAAAGGATACCGTGCTGTCTGCCTGCCTGAACGGTACTGTAGTGCCGCTGGCCGATGTGAAGGATGAAGCCTTTGCCAGCGGTGTACTGGGGGATGGCATTGCCATTGAGCCCTCCGACGGTGAACTGGTGGCACCTGCTGACGGTGAGATTTCCTCCACCTTTGAGACCCACCATGCCGTAGGCATGACCACGGCTGACGGTGCCGAACTGCTGATGCACATCGGCATCGATACGGTCAAGCTGGGCGGCAAGCACTTTACCTACCTCGTCAACGAGGGCGACAAGGTGAAGAAAG
>ERZ772812.2543-NODE-2543-length-11464-cov-25.349110_pt1 | contig 11464 bp, 6 predicted proteins | sample MGYA00511343_ERZ772812 | MGnify/ENA primary metagenome ERZ772812 (study PRJEB29015, sample SAMEA2737706) | human gut metagenome | biome: human gut; feature: human-associated habitat; material: faeces | place: China | collected 2012 ...
GCCTCAGTCTTGGTTTCCTTGCAGACCGTGCAGGTGTAGGTCTTCACGCCCGCCTCCGTGCAGGTCGGCTCGGTCGTGACCTTGCAGTCGTCCCACTTGTGGCCGAGTGCCGCGACGGCCTCCGTCTTAGTTGCACCGCAATTGCTGCAGGTATAGGTAATACTTCCCGGTTGCACGCAAGTTGCCGCCGTTTGACCGCTCACCGCATAATTATGATTTGCGTACAGGGTGACCTCAAACTTTCCTGTTTTGGAAGAATTATAAAGTCTTGCCCCAAAGTAATAGGTTGTTCCGGCAGTCAGTGTGTAGGTAATGGAGAAATTGCTTCCGCTGCCACCATCATCATTGTATGTGATCTGGCTTCCGTCGGCGTTGTAAAGATACCCATATGTATCTACAGAGCCGGACGAGCTAAAGGTATAGCTCTCCGTATATTCCGGTGTGTAGAAGTAGTAGACATAGGCACCGGCTGTCGTAATCTGCGCTGTCTGCGGCGTGTCCGGAATAATTTCTCGGGCACTTTCTTCCGTATAAATATCCCCACAGCGGGAGCAGGTATAGGTTTTGATCCAGCGCTTGTCTACAGTGCAGGAATAGCTATGCCCATAGGCATCTACCTCCATCGTGTAGCTGTCTCCACAGACGCCGCAGGTATAGGTTTCTGTACCCGCTTCCGTACAAGTCGCCGTTGTCGTGACCTCATATGCATGGATTCCATTTGCACAGTCGGAGTACTGCTTAAATGTATAGCCGTATTTTTCTGCGTACGTCTGCGCCGTAGAATTCTTATAACCAATAATTGCGGTTGTCCCAGATGAGCCAAGCGTACCAGAATAGGAGAAGATGCTGCAAGCTGGGTTCAAAATGGTAACACTTGTCAGGCCGGTGCATCCGTCGAACGCAGAGCGTCCAATGCTCGTCACGCTCCCCGGAATGGTGATGCTCGTCAGACCGGTACAGTCGGAAAACGCTTCGCTTCTGATGCTCGTCACGCCCTCTGGAATGGTAACGCTCGTCAGACTGGTACAGTTATCGAACGCAGAGCTTCCGATGCTCGTCACACTCTCCGGAATAGCAATACTCGTCAGACCGGTACAGTCGGAAAACGCCCAGTCTCCAATGCTCGTCACGCCCTCCGGAATGGTGATGCTCGTCAGAGCGGCGCAGCTGGAGAATGCAGAGCTTCCGATGCTTGTCACACTCTCCGGAATAGCAATACTCGTCAGGCTGGTACAGCCGTAAAATGCACGTCTTCCGATGCTCGTCATGCCCTCCGGCAGGCTGACCGTCGTAATCCGACTACGATATGTATACCATGGGACATTGGAGCTATCACTGTAATCCGTCATTGCACCAGTGCCAGTAATTACCAAGCTTCCATCATCAAAACTGAATGACCAATTCAAGTTTTCACCGCAGCTGCCGGTAACCGATTTGGGCGCTGCGCCGCAGACTGTGCAAGTGCCGTTCTCATAGCTATGCGGTGTGAATGTATAACCATTTTGGGCAGCATAGGTTGCCGCCGTAGAAACCGCATAGCCATGAATTACAGTCGACCCGGCTGCGCCAAGCGTATCAGAATAATAGGAGGATATACTGCAATCTGGGTTCAAAATGTTAACACTTGTCAGGCCGGTGCAAGCGTAGAATGCCCCGCGTTCAATGCTCGTCACACTCACAGGGACGGCATATGTTCCGGAAAAGGCTGCCGGACAGCAGATCAAGCTGGTCTTGTTTTTGTTAAAGAGTACGCCGCTGTCATCGTTGCAATAGGCAGGATTATTCGCATCAACCCAGATTCCGGTCAGAGCGGCGCAGCTGGAGAATGCAGAGCTTCCGATGCTCGTCACACTCTCCGGAATAGCAATACTCGTCAGGCTGGTACAGTCGTAAAACGCCCAGCTTCCGATGCTCGTCATGCCCTCCGGCAGACTGACCGATGTAATCTGACCGCAGTATGCATGCCATGGTGCAAAAGAGTTATAGCTATTATAACTTTTCATTGCACCAGTACCGGTGATTATCAAGCTTCCGTCATCATCAAAGCTAAATGACCACTGCAAATTATCTCCGCAAGCACCACCAACTGATTTGGGCGCTGCGCCGCAGACTGTGCAAGTGCCATTCTCATAGCTATGCGGTGTGAATGTATAACCATATTGGACAGCATAAGTTGCCGCCGTAGAAGCTGCATAACCGTGAATTACAGTCGTCCCGGCTACGCCAAGCGTACCAGAATAGGAAGAGATGCTGCAAGCCGGGTTCAAAATGGTAACACTTGTCAGGCCGGTGCATCTGTCAAACGCATCGTATTCAATGCTCGTCACGCTCCCCGGAATGCTGATGCTCGTCAGGCTGGTACAGTTATAGAACGCAGAGCTTCCAATACTCGTCACACTCTCCGGGATAGCAATACTCGTCAGGCTGGTACAGCCGTAAAATGCACAGCTTCCGATGCTCGTCATGCCCTCCGGCAGGCTGACCGATGTGATCCGGCTGCGATATGTACACCACGGGGCAGACTCGAAACGATAATCCGTCATTGCTCCGGTACCGGTAATGACTAGGCCCCTGTCGTCAAGACTCAATGACCATTGCAAGTTATCGCCGCAGCTGCCGGTAACCGATTTGGGCACTGCGCCGCAGACTGTGCAAGTGCCGTTCTCATAGCTGTGCGGTGTGAATGTATAACCATATTGGGCAGCATAGTTTACCGCCGTAGAAACCGCATAACCATGAACTACGGTCGTTTCAGCTGCGCCAAGCGTACCAGAATAGGAGTCAATACTGCAAGCCGGGTTCAAAATGGTGATGTTCGTCAAGCCGGTGCAGCCAGAGAACGCATTGCTCCCAACGCTCATCACACTCTCTGGAATGGTGACGCTCGTCAGAGTGGCGCAGCCGTAGAACGCACGGCTTCCAATACTCGTCACGCCCTCTGGAATGGTGATGCTCGTCAGGCTGGTACAGCCGTAAAATGCACGTCTTCCGATACTCGTCACACTCTCCGAAATAGCAATGCTCGTCAGGCCGGTGCAATTTTCAAACACATTGTACCCTATGCTCGTCACGCTCTCCGGAATTGTGACGCTCGTCAAGCCTGTGCAGTCATAGAACGCATAGTCTCCAATGCTCGTCATGCCCTCCGGCAGGCTGACCGTCGTGATCCGACTACGATATGTATACCATGGGACATTGGAGCTATAGTCGTAATCCGTCATAGCACCAGTACCGACGACAGTCAAAAGTCCTGCGCCATCCAGTCTCCATGTCAAATCATCGCCGCAAGAGCCGCTTGCAACCGTATAGTCTGTGCCGGACATACCGCAGTAAGTGCAGCTGCCGTCTACGAAGCTGTGTGTCGTTTGCAGAAGCACTTGGAAAGATCCGGTGCTTGAGGTACTGTACAGCCGTGCACCGAAATAATAGGGCACTCCGGCAGTCAGCGTGTAGGTAATGGAGAAATTGTTGCCGCTGCCGCCGTCATCGTTTGATATAATCTGGCTTCCATCTGCATCATACAGATAGCCGTAGGTATCCGTGCTTCCCTGAGAAAAGAAAGTATAACGGTCTGTATACTCCGGAGTAAAGGAATAGTACGCATAGCTGCCCGCAGTGGTAATTTGTGTCGTCTGCGCTTCGCCCGGCACAAGTTCCGTGACATTCTCCGTCGTGTAAGCGTCTCCGCAGCGGGAGCAGGCGTAAGTTTTCCCCCAAGGTTTGCTCGCCGTAACGGCATAGCTATGGCCATAGGCTGCAACGTTGGTGGTCACTGTGTCGCCGCAGGCGGCGCATACCTGCGTTCTCACACCATCCTGGGTACAGGTTGCTGTGCAGGTTATGATATAGTTATGATACCCGGCATCGCAGTCCACATCCAACTCAAAGGTGTATCCATACTTCTGAGCATACGCATCCGCCGTGGAGCCTTGGTGGGCATGGATCGTCGTTGTATCAGCTTGTCCCAAAGTTCCGGCGTTCTCACTGATGACACATTGATCGTTGCGAATATAAACCTCCGTCAATGCAGAGCAGCACCAGAAGGCCGCCTCGCCGATTTCGTTTACCGACTCAGGAATCGTGACGGAGCTTATGAAAGCGTTGAACGTAAACGCTCCCGTCCCAATTTTCGTAACGGTCTGGGGTACTTCATATGTCGTATTCGTCATACCGCCGGGATAGCAAATCAGCAGCGTACCGTCTTTGTTGAAGAGCACTCCATTAATGGAAGTATACGCCGGGTTTTCATCTTTGACAGATATCTCTGTCAAGCCGGTGCACAGAGCAAAGCACGAAGTCGCAATGCTGACCACGTTCGCAGGCAAAGCAACAGAGGTCAGCGCCGTACAGTTCCAAAATGCATTTTCACCCAAAGAGACCAAAGTCGATGGCAGCGACACAGACGTCATGTTCATGCAGTTGCTAAAGGCAAGGGCACCAATACTGGTACAGCCTTCCTCTATCACTGCACGAGCAATTCTGTTCGTGTAATCGTCCCATGGGGCAGTACAGGAATAATCATACATTTCACCCGTTCCGGTAATGGTAAGAACGCCATCAGAATCCAGTGTCCACGTCAGGTTTTCTCCGCAGATACCTGAAACGGTTTCCGGCAAATCAACGCTGCCTTTTATTGTACCGCAATCATTGACCGTGCAGCTCGTTTGCGGCATTTCCTCTGTATCATCTGATACTACATAGGTCCCGTCAATGATTTTTGCAATCAGCTGTGTATAATCAGCTTGTGTGAAGGTGTCGCCCCACAAGGTGGAATCCGGCAATCCGACATAGTTCATGCTGAGATTCTCGGCGCTTACTAGGCCTGAATTAGTTTCCTTGCCGCCGTAGCTCGACCAATTATCGTTTACAATCAGCTCCTCGAGCATATGATTGACGGTATTGCCAAGCTTCTTTTCCGCTGATGTAAGCGTCAGCCCCTCTTTGTATGTGCTGTTAATGATCGATGCCTGATCAACATTAACACCGATCACTTTTACATTTTCCACCTCTAACGCCGCTTCAGCGACCGAGGTGTATACTCCGCCGCCACAGGCAAAAGCCACCTCAACGCCCTTTTCCTGATAGAGATCATGCATGTAGGCTGTAATATCACTGTCGCCCCAGAACTGATTCGCATAGACATACTCTATCACGACCTGGTCTGCAACACTCAACTCTATTGCTGCGGTGTCGGCGCCCTGCATAAAGCCGTAGCCGTATCTCAACACAGCCGGCACGGCCATTCCGCCCAAAAACGCCAAGTGCCGGTAGCCCAGCTTAACCGCTGCATAGCCCGCCATATAGCCTGCAATTTCTTCCCTATATCGGATCAGCGCTACATTGGCAGGAATCTCGATCTCTTTTGAGTTATCGTCTACCAAGTCGCTGCGATAAACGTCAAGCGCCAAAAAGTAGACATTCTCATGCTTCTCAGCACAGGCCGCAATCGCCGTGCCGAAGATCCAGCCCGGCGCGACAATGGTGTTATAACCGTCCGCGATAGCCTGTTCCATCGCAGCAACACGAGCTTGCGTGCTATCCTCTGACGGCTGGTAGTAGGTATAATCCACCGTATGACTCGTGCACCATGCCGACACAGCATCGTAAGTCGCCTGATTATAGGATTGATCTGTTATTTCTCCAAAGTCTGTAATCATCGCAACGCGATAGACAAAATTTTGTGCAGACCCTTCTTGAACCGGGTCTGAATCATTTTCAGCACCCAGAGCAGATGTCGGCAGCATGGACAGCAGGATTGTCAGTGCTAAAAGTATTGCCAAAATGCGTTTCATACGCTCACCCTTCTTTCATAAAAATGCAATAAGGAGTGATTTCTCTACTCCTATCATCTTGTGCTCCGCTTTAGGAACACAGTCTAATGTATAACTCATGCGGGAAATTTTCCCATTCTGCTGCGGTATTAGAAGCAACGTCCTCCACAAGACATAAATGTTTTGGGAGGACGTTTGTCTTTGCTTATTCCAAATCGTCACCGGGAAGTTCACCCGGAGTGTGCGTCGGATCTACAGGAATCCCGCCGCCGCTTGAAGCAGTAAGGATATCCGCTACCGTAAAAAAGATGATCTCCAACTGGGGCTGTTCAAACTTCTTCATTTTTTCACCTCTCAATAATTCGGCATTTGGCCTCAATGAAATATGGAAAGCATTTTGTATAAGGCCTTCCACAATCAAAAAGTGTACTTTTTTGATGATGTGGGTTTCTTCATTTATTTTACACTACTACCGTCTATATTTCAAGTGTTGTATAAAATTTTAGTTAAATTTTTCTGCGCAGTAAATAGGCACGACCCGCAGAAGGTAAAGAAAACCGGGATAGAAAAAAATCAGACGTTAGAAAGTATTTCACGGAGGAGACCAAGAGGACTTTTGCCGCCAGCAGGGTCAATTCCAAATTCTGTGTACACGCTGAATTGTGGTGCAAATAGAGCAAAATAACTTTAAGGCGGGAGCGGTTCAGTCTCAGAAATGAGATCCCGGTTTTGTTTTAAGCAGCTTCCAGTAAGCTGCGGTAGGTTGCCGGTGGCAGGCAGTTCAGCTTGTGCTGACGCCGCTGGTGGTTGTAGTAATAGATAAACTGCTCAACAGCAGAGGCAAGTTCTTCATAAGCTTCAAATTGGCTGAGATAGTACATTTCGCACTTCAGAATACCCCAGAACCAGAATATCATTTGTAGTACCAAAATCCGTCATAAACGCACTCCCTCCCTATTTTTGCACTTTGAAACCGGCAATTAAAATCTGCCGCCCATGTACCAAGAGCCGCGATGGCGATCGGTATAAATGCCGAACTGCGAGTCGCTGAGATTGTGAAGGATTCTGCCGAGCGTCTTGCGATCAATGACGACCTCGTAGGGAGCTTCGGCAAGATAGGTGAGAATCTCCTGCTGCTTGAGCGGATGCTTGGAGCTGGAGTGCTGCTGTAGGATGAGATAAACAAACAGCGGCGCCATGCTTTTGCGGGTGTTGACGCTTTTCGGGCGGCTGAGCTCGTCCAGCTCTTCCTCGCTCATCAGCTCCAAGCGGTCATAGTAACGGCAAACGGCATGATCCACATATTCATAGCGCTCGCAGAAGCGGAATAAGGTCAGCGCGGAGGCAAGCGCCTTGGCCTCGTTTTCCAAAATTTGATCCGGCACATCCAAGCTGCTCAGCTTGCAATAGTACATTGCATGCAGCGCGGCTTGAAAAGCGAAGGGACGCTTCTCCAGCTCGTCTCGCAGCCTGTTAAATTCCTCGATTGCAGCGAAGCACTCGTCATAAAATTTCCAGCTCATCCCGCAGTGCAGGCTTTCCTCCTCGTCGCCCGTCTGCATGAAAAATGACGGCATATACAGCAAGCCATCCGCATCGGTGCGTTCAAACATCTTTTTTATCAGGTCATCGGCTGTCAGATCCCTCCAAATATCAATCTTCAACCTGCTCATCCAGCCTCCTTTTGATAAAAAGCGTGAAATTTCTACGCTATATCAAATTATACGAATGGCGTTGTCCCAAATTTGTCACAACCGCGTTGCTATAATGGAGTCATGCCTCAAATGTTACGAGCCGTTCTGAAGCCTGATCTTTTTCGGGGCACATTGCAGAATATTCCGTATTTTTACAGGAGGGACGCACCGAATGGCAGCAGAGTTCTCCGCCGCAGCGCTTGCGCGGAAAATCTTCAAGGATCGGGCGCTCACGCTGCGGGAAAAGCAGCACGCGTGGCTGTCGCTCGCGGAGGTCATGCCGGATGAAACCGTCCAAACGACCGACTCCTATCTGGATACCCCCGAGGAGCGCAGCCTGCATGAGCTGCTTCGCGCATTTGTCGCGGAGCAGAAGCAGATGGAAGCCCAGTTCTTCGCCGACGAGCCGGATGCGGTTTATCTCGCGGAATGTCAGGATGCCGAAACGGAGGAATGGTATGGTACGAGCGACCCATATCTGTCGTGGGACGACGTTTTGGCGCACGAGCTGTACTACGACCGTCGATCATGCGTCACGAAATATTATCCGAAGCAGTATGTGAACGGCATTATGCGGCAGCTGACCGCTGAATTCAGCGAGACCGGCTTGCTGATGAACATCACGTGCCGTATGCTGATGACGCGCCCGGTCTATAGAGATTCGTTCTGGGCAATGTTAAGCTTGTGAAAACGGAGATGCGGTTTTTTGTCCCGAATTCGCACCACGGGATTCACTATAATGAAACTGCGAACGGCAAACGTGCCGTCCCAAAGCCCCGCACCTTATAGGTACAATATAAAATCAGAAGGGAGAACTAGGGAACCTCTGATTAAATCGCAAGAGTGGTCAGCAAGGGATTTTGTTTCCAAATTGAGGTTTGGAAATCGCAGGAATCCTTTTCGTATTTCAAGATTTTCAAACCAATAAGTTGGGGCAAAAGACCCGCTGAGCGCCGCAGCCTATTTATTCAGAGGTTCCTTCCTGCAATTGTTTCTCAAGCTGCTCCGCCTTGTCATGCGCGGATAGAACGATGCTTTGCGAATCCGCACGAGACAGATCATTATTTTACTTTTTTTGTTATCAAGCGCTCTTTCTCCTTCATAAACCGGGAGTCAAGAGGATGACTCTTGGGTTATTTCATTTTTGCCCGAAATCTGCCATAATACAGTCAGCCAAAGGGCGACAACTTATGATGACAATGTGGTATTCACCTTCAAGGACAGGAAGGAAGTCACGATATAGGGAATAATATAACAGGCCGCTTTGATGGTTGATTTCCGTCTCGCGGCCTGTTTGTAATGAATGATTATCTACTGTCTTTCGGAAACTGTGGTTTCAGAACAGAATCCTTTAGTGCTATGCTCTTATCTCTGCCCGGATACATGATGTAATAAGGCGGAATCTCGTTTGCCTTTTTCAAGAGCTCTTTTATCAGCTTTGCCTTCCCAAGCCACAGTTTGAGAGGATTGATCTTCGGAAGGTCTTCCTCCGTAATCTTACCCTTCATACCGCCGAATTTCATGACTCTTTCTTTGATATAGCGAAGGTCATATCTGGCAGGATTCACCTCGATGATTTCCTTATCCAGACCCGTAAGCATGTAAACTGCCTCCAGCGGTGTGCGGACAGAGGTTTCAATGGTGAACACCACATCACGGGGAACCTCGACATATTGTCCAATGAGAGCGAGATTTGTGCAGTCCTTCGGAATGATCGTCGGGCGGTCGCTTTCCTTGCGAGGCATGAACTGTGAGGTGATATAGGGCATCATACAGGTAGAGATATGGGAATGTGCCAGCACCTCATCCTTCATATCCAACATTCCAAAATGGTACAGCATCTCTTCAATGATCTCATTTCCTGTGCACTCCGCCATAGGCTTTTTGATATAGCTGCCAATACGCTCTCCAAACAGGCCATCTCCCCACAGAACGTCACGGTTCTTCTCCCGCTGATCCGGGAAATAGTCCCTATCATAAATGACCAGCGACATTTCCCAACCGGAATCCATGAAGGTGATTCCGCCGCCCGTACCGCTCTTGCTTCCGGTCATCTTCTCCAATCGTTCAAAAAATTCGGGATAGTCTTCTACGGTGAGGAAAAAACTCATCCATTTGGTCTTGTCGATATGGCTTAAGAACTTATCTGGATTGCCGAACTTTTTATTCCGTGCGGCAAGGTTTTTCCATACCGTGAACAAGCCCACATCTTCCGTGTCCCGGTTAATTTCAGCGATATGTGTATTATCACCGTAGGAGGCGTTTGTCATCATGGAGCCGCTGGTAAGAAGGACGTAATCCTGAGCTCTTACAGGAATGGTTTCCTGATTCTTGATCTTAATACCGTAAACCGTATTGCAGGCCTCATCCATTTCCAGATCATAGACTGCAGTGTCCATACGGAAGGTGACACCCTGATCCTCCAACCATTTATGAATCGGCTTGATCACAGAATCCTTGTCATTGCGTTTTGTATGCAGAATGCCCTCCAGATAGTCGAGCCTGTTCAGAAGGCCGAATCGGTTGAAATACCGCTGCGCCTCCAATGCACTGTGATAGGGCTTAAAAGCCAGCATAGAGTGATAGCACCACCACAGAGAGCTATGGAAGAACTCGCTGTCCTTTCCGAAATAGTCCTCAATCGTCATATCCTCCAGATCCTTTTCCGGGATGCTGGTGAAGTGCTCCATTTTCAGGAGCAGCTCCGGACTCATGCGGTAGTCATGCACCTTTTCGTAAATATGTCCCTGTTTGCACAGGAGTCTGCTTTCGGAATGGATCGGCATATCCTTATTGGCTCTTACTGATTCATCAAGCACCGAGATCGATGGATCTTCCAAGGACGGGATCTTGCTGCACAGATACCAAAGGCACTCCATAAATGGCTCCAGTTCACGCTCACCGGGGCAGATATAGCCCGCTTCCCCGGAATAAGCGTCACAGCAGCCGCCAAGGGAATTTCGTTTTTCATACAGCGTGATGTTCTTTCCCGGCATTCCGGCATCATCAATCAGAAAGACCGCTGCCGCAAGGCCGGCCATTCCTCCGCCAATGATGTGGGCGTTCCTTTCTTCTATGCCTTCAGGTGCGGGAGCCTTGTAAAACAGATTGTAAATGTTCATGGCATACATTCCTTTCTGAAAAGTTTTCAAAACAGTGTTGAAATCACAACACTGTCTATATTATAATAAGGAATGTACTATGGAGCAACCATTGATGTTATGCGAAGTGTTGATATATCCACACTCAACGCATATTAGTCGATATATTCAGGAGGAAATTTATGAAGGCAAAGAACCTGAACGCTTCATCTGTAAAAACAAGAAACCTCATAAGAGATACTTTTGCAGAACTGCTTTACGAAAAGAAAAATATTAACAAGATCACAGTGACAGAGCTGGTGCAGCGAGCGGACATTAACCGGAGCACTTTCTATTCTCACTATGATGATGTGCGGCACGTTGCGGAGGATATTAAAGCCGAAACACTGAAAGCCTTCTTTGAGAACAAAACCATATCCAATGTACATGACATTGAACCTTTCTTTGATGAGATTTATGCCTATATCAAGAAGAACGATTCCTTCTTCCGGTTGATCTTCATCTCAGATGAAGTGACGAATTTTGTGCGTCATCTGGGCAACATCTGTAAAGGACGAATTTACGAGGCAGTAAACAAAGACGACTCTATTCGTGATAAACACCTGCTTGAACTGGAAGTTTCTGCATTTTCGGACGGCATCGCCATGCAGTTTATCCGTTATTATCACAATGACTATAACGTGACGCTGGAGGAGATCATCGAGTGCGGTAAACTCTGGTGTAGAACGATGATCGAACGCCGATCAGAGAAGACCGTCATACCGTCATGTTAAAGGAATGAGGCTGCAGAAACAAAAACTCTTCCAAGCGGTATATGGGTTCAGTCTCATCCTCGGCTTCTGTCATCACCTTGTGCCGCAGATAGGTGTTCTCCACCTTCGTGACATTGGCGTCACGA
>ERZ772812.2546-NODE-2546-length-11444-cov-2.329704_pt1 | contig 11444 bp, 20 predicted proteins | sample MGYA00511343_ERZ772812 | MGnify/ENA primary metagenome ERZ772812 (study PRJEB29015, sample SAMEA2737706) | human gut metagenome | biome: human gut; feature: human-associated habitat; material: faeces | place: China | collected 2012 ...
CATCAAAATCCGCATCAGTCAGATGATTATCAATTATCTCACGACATTTTAACAAAAAACGTTGTTCTTCTTTTGAATAATTCTCATCACCTTTATACAAACAATCTTTAATGTCTTTTCGGTCAAGTCTGCTTTTATGTCCAGTGCTATGAACTATTTCATGAAATAAAGTTGAATAAAATTCCTCGATATTCTGATACTGTTCCTTACAAGGTACTTGAATGTAGTCGGCAGTAGGTAAGTAAAAAGCTTTATCAGATATCATTTCTTTTATCTGTAAATGTTCACGATTCATATAATCGACTTTGATTTTTTCTGCCTGTTCAATTGGTTCATGCTCATTTACTTTTATATCTTCTTTTGGCTCAACTCCATCAACCTGTGAAATATGAAAGACATTGAAGTATTTAAGTATAGGTATCTGTCTTATAACTTTCTCACCGTCTTCGGTTTCTTCTTCAATCGGTTGAATTTTCCAAAACACTATCTGTTCGGCTTTCTCACCTTTTCTGATGTGACCGTCTAAATCAGTCCATTGTTTAAAGGTTGCATATTCACCAGTGTGTTGAAGTGTCATCTGATTCAATAATGAATATGGCTTATTGCTTATCCTATTATAAGCACCTTTATTAGATCCGCTCCAAGGCTTCTGCCAAGGTATCATACCTTTTTCTAACTGTTCAATGATTCTATTTGTAACCATCTCATACACGTTCGTTTCCATATATTTGAACCTCCTCTGTATTAAATTGTTGTAATTATAATACATTAGTACCAATACATGTGCAATATACATTAGTACCAATGTTTGCGTATGTATTTTGTTGATAATTGACAATGAGTGAAATAGTATTGGTACTAATACACAATGAATAGGTATTGGTGCTAATACAATATTGTACAAAATGCGAATTGAAAATGTATTAGTACCAATGTACAATATAATCACAAACAAAACAACAGAGACACACGAACATCCCGAAAAGATGTGAAGTTGAAATCCATATACCTGTGAGCGTCCCGAGAGATTAGCAATAGTCAGGAAGATGATTCAACCGTGTTTCTCCCATATAAGAAAGTGAGGAAAACGATATGTGTATCACAAGAGCAGAGTTAAACAAAACAGTATCCGAATTGAAGTCCTTAAAAATGTTAAAAGAAGAAACAGAGGCAGAAATTCGTGCACTTGAAAATAGCATTATTGAATTTTTAAATGATACAGAAGAATGCGAAACTACAGATAAAAAGGGGAAACCTATTAGGCAGTACATTGGAACAGATTACAAAGCTACATATTCTATGCAAACTCGCGAAAATGTAAAAAAAGAAGAAGTAAAAAAACTTCTCACAGATAAACAATATGAGCAATGTATTTTTAAAAGTTCTTTTGGAGTTCTCAGAATTAAATAACAGTAATGTAACGGCGGAGCAATCCGCCAACGCTGTAATGCTACCACCTACAAGGTGAGAGTTCCAAGTCTCTAAAAGCAGAGGACAGCGAGAAAGAAGAAAGAGAGGTAATCAAAATGAGATTCAAAACAGTGGCGGTATTTGATAACTATGAGGTGGTAGAGCCGACTGAACCAGTTAAACGAATTGAAGTTATTGATATTCGTAAACGTTCAGTTGCAAGTGTTCCGGTAAAACACAATAAGCACAAAATCAGCAAAGATGAATGTGACAGAGAATTGACTATATCTGCAATCGTTGCAAGTGTGATTCCGGTTTTGTTTGTCTTTGGGATGATAGTTACATGGATTGTCTTTGGATATTAAGAAAGAGGGTAAAGGATTATGAAGAGTTTCAAATTAAATCAGAAAGTATTATGGCACACAGAAGATTTTGACGGAACGGTAGACCAATCGGCAGTTATCACAGAGGTACATGAAGATCACTGTATAGCAACTACAGAAGACGGTATCAATCTTTGGGTTGATGAAGACACAGAAGAAGAGTTCATCATCATAGACGAGGAGGTGTAGCACCATGATGTACAGTGAATTTTTATCTATGACGGGTAAAGAAGAAAGTTATATCTCATACAAGGAGTATACAGAATCCATTGAGCCGATTTATATGGACTGCAAGCTTAATACCAAACAGGAGTTTATAGAGTTCTTCAACGAGACATTTGAGAAGATGGTATATCCGGTAGTTGAAAAGATTATTGATGATTTATCTTTGATTGATACATGGGAATATGTCCATAGTAACAGGTCAGATATACAAGAAAAAATTGAAACAGCAGACCACAGAGCACGACAAATTGCTTATCAGTATATGAGATTGTATTTAAATATTCTACCACAGGAGGACGAATAAATGAAGAAAAGAATTAATCAGTTTGCAGTTGTTACAGACAGTAACAAAGTAATTAAGAAGATTGGACACAGCACAATATTACAACCTAAGACATGCTTTAAAGGTGAGCCGACAAAATGGTTTGATGATTCTAAGCTTCTGAAAAAGAAGAAATAGAACAGGCAGTGACGGTTGAGCCGTGGGTCATTCAGTTGACCGCTTGCCATTAAGCAATATTGCAAATATACAAATAAATAATTCTATGAAAGTTGAGGTACAAAATTATGACAGAACACAGAAGAGGACGTAAAGCAGAGTACACAGATAGACCATTAACAGAGGAAGAAAAGATTTTTGCGGAAAAGAATCATGATCTGGTTTACCAGTTCTTGAGAGCGCATAACTACAGTATGGAAGATTACTATAATACCGTCGTATTTGGATATCTAAAGGGAATCCAGAAGTACTACAGATATGTTGGGAACAATACGGAAAATAATCTGGATGGGATTTGTTGGAACTGTATGAGATCGGAGATGAAAAGTCACTTCAAACTGGAAACAGCGAAGAAAAGGCAACCAGCGGAAGTAATCATAAAAAAAATACCATCCGCAGAAGATGAAGTAATTGCATTGGAAATTTTTAAGTCCGTGATGGAAAATTTAACCGTTCGGCAGCAGAACATTATTACATTAAAGTTGCTTGGATATAGCAATACAGAGATAAGTCTGATGATGGAAATGAGCAAATCATCATACTACAGGGAACTTGAAAACATTCGTCAGATGATTGTTGACGGAAAATTCTAAAGAGAGAAAGTTGGAGGAACGCAAATGTTTAAGTCAGTATTTTTTGAATTGGGTAGAGAAGTAGTAACACCTGGAATTTATGGAGCAATGGAGTCAAGCCGAGAGTTCGCATCGGAAATTATGCACGCTATGAGATTATTTTGTCTTGGGAACTGGGGTAGAATGTCAGAGGGAGACAAAGAGATGAATGAGCTTGCATTAAAAGATGGCGGTCGGCTGATGGGAACATATAAAACTTGTAAAGGGAAAGTCTGGATTATAACTGAAGCTGATAGATCTGTGACAACTGTATTATTTCCTAAAGAATATTAGGTGGTGGAAAATATGGCAATAGTTATCACAAATGGAGAGTATTATGTTAAAAGATGTACTTATTCTGGAGAACGAATGAATAAGACAAAAAATCTTTCTGAAGCCAAATTTTATTACAATGTCAACGTGGCACAAAAGAAATTGCTGAGTATGCCGGGACAATTAAAGGGATATTACATTTTTGATACAGAGGGCGATGAAAAGGGAGAAAATAAAAAACGCTATCAAGGGAAACGCAGAGTTTATACAAAAGAAGAACGCAAGTTTATATATCGTAAGTATGAGGGAAAATGTGCATTGTGTGGAAAGAAAATCACATACAAAGAACTTACATTAGATCATATCAAGCCAATATTTGTGGGTGGTGCAGATGAATTGGAAAATATACAGGCATCCTGTTATGCTTGTAATCAATTCAAATCGAATATCAGACCAGAAGACTTTGAACAAAAAATAATAGATATTTTCCTGTATCAGATGAAGCGAAAGTGTGCTAATGATTGGGTTTGGAAAATAATAGAAAAGATAATTTTGAAGAGATTAGATAAATAAATTATATACGTACGGCACTGATGGAAATTAATTCTGTCGGTGTCGTATTAACTACTAGGAAAGAACAGCGGAAATATGATATACTATTAATACGAATATGAGGTAAACCTTATGTTTGTATAATAGGGAAAGCGAGGACATAATGTTGGCTTTAACAGATGCAAGAAAAAAAGCAAATGAAAAATATATACAGAATAATTATAAACAGGTGAAATTGTCTATGCCAAAGGCAGAAGCGGAAACATTAGATGAATATTGTAAAGCGAAGAATTTGACTAAGGCTGGATTTATTCGACAAGCTATTAAAGAGAAAATGGAAAGAGAACCATAACACCACCCATCAAGCATTCAACCAGTAAGAAGGATGTTGGAAATATATGCCAAACAATACACATGATATTATTTAAAGTTTTCATAAATTGAGTATTGGCTGGGGCATTGTCATTTTATAATAATGTAAAGGCAGAAGGAATTGTGCTGTAAATGGATGATAAAAGTAGTAAAATTTTATTTATGATAATATTGACGTACAGAATACTGTACGTTATAATTTAAGTACAGAAAACTGTACGGAGGTGAATGGAATGTTAGCTGTAAATTATACATCATTAAGAGAAAATATGAAAAGTTATATGGATCAAGTAACTGATGATTATGAAACAATGATAGTTACCCGTAAGAACAATAAAAATGTTGTTATGATGTCTGAAGAAGCTTACAATAACTTGATGGAAAATATTCATGTTATGGGAAATAAAGCTAATTATGACTGGCTAATGGAATCAAAAGCACAGTTAGAAAATGGAAATTTTGCTTCTCATACATTAGCTGAGGTGGCAGAAGATGAATAAAATGTTTACTGATAATGGCTGGGAAGATTACACGTATTGGCAGACAGAAGATAAGAAGACCTTGAAAAAAATCAATAATCTTATAAAAGATATTGATCGGAATGGAAACGAAGGCATAGGAAAGCCAGAGCCTTTGACAGGGAATTTATCAGGTTATTGGAGTAGACGAATTAATGATAAAGACCGATTGATTTATCGTATTGATGAACAGAATATTTATATTTTGGCTTGTAGACAGCATTATAGCGACAAGTAATATTAAGCACTAGCGGAAGAAATAAAATCCTCTGTTAGTGCTTTTCTTTATCCTGCTGTCGGTCATGGATTTTTGATAGAGTCTTTTCAAGAGAAGCTTTATCCCATTGCTGACGGAGTGTTTCATGTTCTAACTCGGCAATTCGCCGATTCAGATAATCATTCGCCCAATTCATTAAGGAGCTTGGAACAATAGGTAAATGCTGAATGACGGAAAAAACAATATCTTCTGATTTCGATTTTATGTCCATTGATTAAATCTCCTTTACATCAACATTATAATGGAAGGCTTCTAATAACTCAACGAAAAATTCTTAAATTATTTTTCAAATTTCTGGGAAAATTCTTTTCAATTTTCCACTTTATATAATGAAGAGACAAGTGCACACAATACATTCACACGCAGAAAGGAAATAAAAGACATGGAGAGTAGAGAAAGAATGGAACAGATGATGGAAGAACAGTATAACAGAGGTATTACAGTTGGAATGGAGCTGATGATGGAAAAGTTGCGAATAGCAGCAGATAACGGTACACCAATTGAGATTGATGGTCGGGCATGGTATTTGAAGTCAGATATTGAGAACTTGAGAGATATCTTTGAAGACATGGAGAACGGAGGACTGTAAGATGGCTAAGACAAGAGAGACTCCATGTCTGTATTATATATGTGTTGGACAATGCAAGAAAGGAAGGCAGGCGGATCACAAACATTATTGTCAGCATTGTGATAAATATAGACCACGGGCAAGAGTTAGACATATTAATAAGAAAAAACAGAAATTAGAAAAGATCAGGAAGAATGAAAGGTATTAAGATGTTCACAAGAGAAGAGTGCAAATATACACAGTTTTTTAACAATAATAACACATATATAAATTTTGGAATAGATGGGAATCAAGACTGTTTAATATCCATTCCAGTGACAGAAGAAATGCCAGAATGTATAAAAGACAAATTGAATGATTTGCTCTATGAAAAAATGAATGAAATGAAAAATAAATATTCAGGAGATTTTCCGTGTCCCAAAGAATTAGATTTAGATGCAAGAATACAGGTAAATTATAATCATTTGGAAGGTACAGAATATTATATTTCTGGAATAATTACAGAGGTTATTCCGGCAAGTCATGACATGGACATATTTATTGTTGCAGAGTATAAAGTGAAGCATAATACGGAGATAGAAGATGAATTTATAAAGTATTGTCAACAGAAATTAAAAAAGACAATATTCAGAAGAGAGGATGGAAACAATGCAGATCACTAATAAAGATATCCAGTCAGAACAGATACGGCAAGAGATAAGAGAGCAACTGACAGAAGAATTAAAAACCGTTCTTCCGGCAAAACAGATTCAGAAAGTCGTGTTCGCTTATAATAAGGTATCAGTTAGATATGAGTTCGTAGAAAGAAGAGAATGACATGGGAATATATAAAAGAAGAGATAATATTAAGAGCTGTGATCTAAAAAAGGTCATGGCTTTTTTTGTTCCGGGAAGAGAGTTCGGTGGATGTGGAATAAATGCACAAAGCCCTAGTGAAACAGTAGGAAATATAAAATATTATTTATAGTTCACGTGTAGAAAGTATTGATTTACAAGCAAATTCGGTAGAATAGCTTAAATACGGGATAAAATAAATATAATCCATAGTGAAACAGTAGGAATTAAATGAGGAAGATTGTCAGAAAGCTTTATAGAATAAGGGTTATTCGAACAAGAAACCGAATAGTTTACTGAGAATGTGGTGAGAGTAGGATGGAAGAAATGTCCGTAAAATAAGGAAATTATAGAAATCATGGGGACAGGATATCGTGTGGAATGGAGTATTATATAGAAGGAATTGAGTTCGAAAGAAAAAATTTTTTTGGTAGGGTAGAGGAGATATTGAATAATCCGGCACAGCAGTACAAATATTTTTAAATTTGCATAAAAATCATAAATATGTATGTTACAGTAAGAACAGGTGGTAGGATATCAGAAATTTCAACTTTCACACAATTCACATTTGGATATGCTACAATAAATAGAAGAAGTCGATTTCTATTGTAAAAAATAATACCGATAAATATATTATTACTTGAACAAAGGAGATAAGAAATGCAGATTTACAAAAATTCAGTAATCGTAACAACATTAATATCCATTGTAAGCTTCAGTGCAAGTTTTGTATTGAAATTTTATCTTGCCGGAAAGGAAGTTGGATTTTGGTATGATATTTCAATAGGAGTATTCGGTGGTGCAATATTGACGTTGATAACATCTGTCATAGGCTATAGGGTTGAGAGAAGAAAGGCGTTAGAAGGATTTTGGTTATATATTCAAAAAATATTAAAATATTTCAGTAATTATGAAAGCTCGATGACCGTTGAACAGAAAATAGGATTTTTTATAGATCTTTACAATCAGGATAGAGTCGAGATGAACACATATTTAGGAGATATTCATTTTTTATTTGATTGGAAAGAAAAAACATTTCGCTATATTTACAATTCTATTTATTGTCCAATTGAAAGAATATATAACTTAGTTACATTGTATTATGGAGATTTAAAAGCATATAAAAATGGATTCAATAGAAATGACGGGGATATACAGAGCTATATAAGTAAAATAGAATCATTAATTATAGAAAAAACAATTTATAAAGTTCCAAGCGCAATAGATGAAAAGGGAAGAGTTATTTCAGAATCGGTTTTACCTAAAGAACGTAATAAGATAGTAGATAGTATAGCAGATGAACTGAATAACAGGTATTATATAATTATGTATGGAAAACGTACATATAAGAAGGAAAATGCTAAACAGAACAAATAAATAACGGGAGGTAATACATATGAAGAAAGCTACATTAGATGCAACAGATGAAAATATTTTACAATTAATCAAAGAACAGAATATAACATCAAGAAATTCTGAAATTAAAGATTTTGTAGAAGCGTTGGATACGATAGAAGGAAATATGTTTATAAGTCTTGATGCCAGATGGGGAGGGGGAAAAACATTTTATGTACGTCAGATTGAAAAGACGTTAGAATATCTGACGATGAAAAAATTTGGTACAGATGACATACAAGATGAGTTGAATAAAATGAAACCGTATTTTGTAGGTACTGCATTGGAAGAGGTTGCTTTAAAAAATTCATATTTCCCAGTATATTATAATGCCTGGCTGTATGATGATCATACTGATCCGTTGCTGTCGTTGTTATATGTTGTTGTAAAAAAATGTGGGAAAATAATTAATCCTCAACTTACAAAAGAAAAATCAGACAGAATAAAGCAAATGCTACAATCAATACAAGTTAATTTTCCGTTCTTTTCTATAAATGGAGAGCAAGTTGTTAATGCTGTATCTAATAAAAATATTTTTGAAGAAATTCAATTGGCAGAGGATATTAGAAATGAGGTTAAATTAATTTTTGATGAAGTAATTGTAGAGCAAGCACAGAAATTAGTCATATTTATTGATGAATTGGACAGATGCAGACCTAGTTATGCTTTAGAAATGTTGGAACGTATAAAACATTATTTTGATGATGATCGAATCATTTTTGTCGTGTCTGTAAATAAAGAACAACTGACGCATACAATAACCACGTATTATGGAGAAGGCTTTGATTCGACAGGATATTTGAATAAATTTTTTGATATCGAAGCATATCTTCCGACATTGAGTATAAATAATAATGAAATTAATGAATATAGATCAGACCAGAGATGGTTGAATCGTTTTACAAATATGTTAAATAAATATTATCGATTAACATTGAGGGATGCATTGATCTATAATCAGAGGATTGAATCATTAAGTTCTATTTCAGAAATTAACGATTACTCATTAGGTAGTTGCTGTTTGTCCTTGTTCATACCGATTATAATAGCACTAGACATGAAGGATGCAAGAATAAAGACAGAGTTTTTGAATGGAAATCGGGAGTTTTTTGAAGAAATAAATGAATTAGATGAAATTAGAAATTTTTATGGATGTTTTGCTGATCCAAACAAAGAGAAAGAAGAGAGGATTGCTTTAGGAAAAGAAAGAATTATGGCGGTTTATGATTATGCATTTAAAAATGATACAAATGCACTTAATAAAGTGTCAATAGATATAGCTGAGGTAAGAGGATTTAAAGAAAAATGCCTTAAATTTAGTGGACAAATGAGAGTGGATTCATAGACGTAATCTTCCACCAGCTCAAAGAATATCTGTAGTAGATAAATTCAAAAAAAAATCCAGGAACAGGCAAAATCTACACAAGGAACACGCACGGATTTAACTTCTTCTCCAAATGGAGAAAAAGTAATCAGTACTCATACAGACAAAGAACTCGCAAAAATGGCTGGTGTAGGCACTGGTACGATTGCAAGATATAACCGTGTGATGAATTCGGATGACGAAGCAAAACAGCGAAAGGTTGCCGTTGAATATGTAAAGTTGTGTGGATATAAAAATGGAGAAATGGGAAATGGAAGAAAGAAGGAGTGCCAAGTTGGCACTCTGCTATCTCTCGATGAAATAGCATCACAGCTAGGAACATCAAAAAGAAATCTTCAACGAGCCTTAACCATTGAGCGCAACCTTACTGAATCAATGAAACAACTTCTTGATGATGGTGTTATTTCAAAAACTGTTCAGCAAAGAAAGTAGGAAAACGTATTAAGGAACTTGAACGAATTTATGGAATTGAACATGGCGGTGACAGAAAAACTTCAAATCCGAAAGTTTCGGACTTGAATCAGTCAGATATTGCAGAAATGATTGGAATTTCAGTAGATACTCTCAATAACTACAAAAAATTAACAGAACTTATTCCAGAATTAGAGGATTTAGTTGATACAGGTGTTGTAACGAAATCTCTTATAACAATACAGATGAATAATCTTGTCCGTATAACATATATGTGTTACGCTTATTTCATACTTTTAGTTGGGGAGCGGAAGAAGATGAAAGAACTTATAGATTTTATAATTAAAGAAACACCAGCTCATGCAAATGAATTTTTGCCAGATTTAAAAAGTTTGCAGAATCATATAGATAATACTCAATCAGCACTTGAGAAGAAAATGGAGAAAATAGATAAAAACGATTTTGCTAAAATCGGGGAATACTATACAAGAATTCAAGGACTAAAAGATTTGAAAAAGAAAATTCAGGAAGCAGAGAGATGCATTGAAAAGAGTAGCGAAAGTAAATCCGGCAAAAAAGTACCTGTTAAGAATACTGATTCAAAAAATACTGTAAAAAAAGGAACAGTTAATCATTATCGAACACAAGCATCTGCCTCGTCCAATGGTAATCGCACATCGGTAATTACCGGCAATAATAAGAATAATAAAAATTCAGATGATTATAGATTTAGGAAAGATACGTATGTTGTCCAATCAGATCCTGTTAATGCTAGTTTGTCTCGAAATATGGGAACACCGTCTCATGTAGAATATTTACATATGGCAGAAGGGGATAGGAAGAGACATAAAAGCAGATGTATTGAATATGATAAGAGAAGCGCTACGTGTAGGTGTGTAAAATCTCCGTATTATACTTCACGTTGCGGAGGATCAAGCCATTGTCAGTATTATAAAGAGAAGAGTTCTATAATGTAATATATAATAAGAAGAAACACGTTCGATCATAAAGCATAAGATAATAAGAACCCTCCGGCACAATAACCGGAGGGATTTTTAATATTTAAAATTCTATTTCATCGGGCGGAAGATATTTGTATGTCTTTTTTGGAATATCTCTATAGTTTTTTCCTGTGTATTGTTTGAATAAAGTTTGTAATTGATGAAAATAGTATGATTTTCCTTTTGGATCGTCATCATTTTCAAATTCATCTAAGGTAGAAGCTATACTACGAATAAATTCATGTAAGTCTTCTTCTTTGGTTTCGTATAAAAAATCTGCGAACGGAAGTCCTGTAAGGTAAATGATGAATACAGGATCAATTCTCAGAGAAGTATTAATATTTTTTAAGCAATTTAAAAAGAAATCCTTGTCAGTATTTGAGGCTAAATTATCAAACGCCTGACGAAGTAATTTAGAATGTTTTTCCATTAAAGAGGAAAATAGCTGTTCTTGTTGTTCAGGAGTTCTTCCGTTATGGAGTTCATACCATTCAAGCTTTTTGACAGATTCTTTTAAAGGGACTGCCTTAATTTTGTTTAAATATGTGATACTTTGCTTTTCGAATTGTACTAAGTCAGTGGAAGATTGAGCGTTGTATTTAACAATAGATATAATATTAATTAAATCAGGTTCATATATTGTTCGTTGTCTGTTATCATCGCCATTTTTTCCACTGCGTTCTACTTGAGAATACCAGTAGTCGTTTTTCTTAATCATATTTGAAATTTTC
>ERZ772812.2552-NODE-2552-length-11419-cov-3.272615_pt1 | contig 11419 bp, 7 predicted proteins | sample MGYA00511343_ERZ772812 | MGnify/ENA primary metagenome ERZ772812 (study PRJEB29015, sample SAMEA2737706) | human gut metagenome | biome: human gut; feature: human-associated habitat; material: faeces | place: China | collected 2012 ...
CCAGCACCAGCGGCGAAGCGCCTCCGGCGAAAGTGCTGATGCCGCGAATCCAGAACTCGGCGTCGTCGCGTCCCGGCTCGGCGCTGCGCTGGATGCTGATCAGACCTGCGAGCTGGCCTGCGAGGTTGCTCGTCAGGTTGCTCGACGAAGACTGCATCAGGTCGCGCGACCCGACGGTGGCGATCGAGCTGACCATCGCCTGACGCTTCTGCTTGCCGTAGCCGACGACGACGACCTCTTCGAGCAGGTCCGTGTCGGATTGCAGTTTGATGTTGATCACTTCGCGTCCGTCGGTCGGGAGCGTCTGCGACAGGTAGCCGATGTAGCTGACCGTGATCTGCTGTTTGGGCTGGACGTCGATGACGAAGAGTCCGTCGGTGTTGGTCGTCGTACCGACATTGGTGTCCTTGATGTAGACGGTGGCGCCGACCAGCGGTGATCCGTCGGTATCGGTGATGGTTCCGGTGATGCGTCGTTTCCCCGTCTGTGAGGAGGCGCCTTGTGCATAGACTGCGCCGACGTTCACCGACAGAAACATCACGAGAAGCAGGGTGAGGCCCACGCTTTTCAGGGTTCTGGCGTACCCGATGCTTGTTTTATAAAATTTTTCCATACGGTTTTAGTTGATTGATAATGATTCAGGGGTTGTCCGGGCTGTGGAAGCCCGTGGTCCGGAAGGCGGGTTCCGCCCCGGACCGAATGTTCCTTCATTCGGTCTGCTGTATTTTTTTCATAGGCATGCAGGAGAGTTTTAGGTTTGTTTTCGTGACGTTTTATTTCTGTTCGTTTGCCAGTTCGGTCAGCGCGTAGGCGCACCACATCACGGCCGCCTGCCCGTGCAGGTCGCCGGTGTATTTCTCCCGGTCGCGGTAGTATGCGTAGCTCGTGCCGGCTCCGGTTCCGCAGCAGACGTTCCGGATCTCGAAATTCGACAGCAGATAGTTCTGCAGTCCCAGCCAGCCCTTGCGGGCTACCGTGCCGTAGGTCTTCTCGTCGAGCCAGCCGTTTTTCACGCCGAGGATCATTGCATAGGTGAACATCGCCGATCCGGAGGTCTCCTCCCACATGTCGCCCTGATTGGGGTAGATCAGTTGTCCCCACAGGCCGCTGTCGTACTGATAGGCGCTCAGCGTGGCCATCATCTTCTTGTACTCGGTGAGGATGCGGTTGCGGTAGACGTCGTATTTCGCGCTTTTGGGGAGCATTCGCAACATCTCAGGCATACCTACGGCCATCCAGCCGTTGCCGCGGGCCCAGAAAAACTTGGCGGTGGGTGCGTGGTAAAAGACCCCGTTCTCGCCCGGCAACTCGTCAAGATAGAGGATCATCTCTTTGGCGGCCCGTTCGATGTACTTCTCGTCACCCGTGGCCAGATAGGCCTGCGACTGGAGTGCCGTAATCATGAACATGTCGTCGATCCACAGACGCGTCTGGTACGAATAACCTTGGTCGTGCCACTTCTTGGCGTTGGGCAGCTTCTCAGTGTATTTCGGATCGTCGGGCAGCTCCCACTGCTGGTCGGCGTAGCGCAAGCCCAGATCGAGATATTTTTTGATGTCCGCCTCGGCTGCTCCCCGCTGTTTCTTGATGTAGTAGATGTGGAGCGGTACGGCGCCGAAGATGTTGTAGTCCACGGCGTTGTTTTCCGTGCGGGGGATCTGCGTCACGAGGCTCTTGTTCGGCTGGATGTTTTTGTCGTCCACCTCGAGGAACTGGTCGAATTTCGCTACCAGCCGGTTGAACAGGTCGTTGTTCCCGGCCGCCTCGGCGTACCAGAAAGCTCCCAGCCATGCACAGATGTCGGGATAGGAGGTCAGCGTGCTCTTCGAACTCGAATGCATGTCGCCCCAGTTGGAGTTTCCCGAACGGATGAAGAGTTCCACGACGCCTTCGCCGACCGTCTTGGGGTCTTTTCGGTCAGGGAAGGTCACCAGATCGTAATCTTCGACTTCGGGCGTCGGATCCGGCGTGGGGGTGGGTTTCCCGCCCCCGCCGAGGGTCGCTTTCTCGCTGCACCCTGCCACGCTCAGTCCGGCGAGGGCGATTCCGAGAAGGAATGTTTTCAGCATTTTGCACATAATGGGTTCTGTTTATCTGTTTCGGGCCGGTTTGTAAGGTTTTACGTCGCAGGAAAGGGCGTAGGCGCACCACAGCATTGCGGCTTGTCCGTGCAGATCGCCGGTCAGGCGGCGGCGGTTCTGATACCAGTCAAAACTGTTTTTGGCGCCGGTTCCTTCGCAGACATTGCGGAGGTTGTCCTTCTCGTCGAGGTAGGAGAGCAGCGTAATCCATGCCTTGCGTGCGGCCGTGCCGTAGATTTTCCGGTCGAGCCAGCCGTTCTTCACGCCCAGAATCATCGCGTAGGTAAACATGGCCGTCGAGGAGGTTTCCTTCCACGAGTTGGGGTTGTCGATGATCTGCCGCCACATGCCGTCGTAGGCTTGGTAGCGCAGCAGTGTCTCCATCATCTGCAGATAAGCCGCCTTGATGCGCGGAAGATAAGGATTGTCTTTCGGGAGCATGCGAAGCATCTCGGCCATGCCTACGGCCATCCAGCCGTCGCCCCGGCCCCAGAAGTAGGGCGTTCCGGTGTGGTGGTAGAAGAGTCCGTTGGGACGCTGGATGCGGTCGAGGTAGAGTGCCATTTCACGGGCGGCGCGGTCGATGTATTTCCGCTCGCCGGTGACCAGATAGGCCTGAGCCTGCAGGTCGGTGATCATGAACATATCGTCGACCCACAGACGCGTCTGCCACGAGTATCCCTCGTCGGCGTATTTCTTCGCCTCGGAGAGCTGTTTGTAGAGCTTCGGGTCTGCGGGAAGTTCCCATTGGCCGTCGGCGTATTTCATGCCCAGCTCCAAGTATTTCGGATCGTGGTTACGCTTGTAAATCTCTAGGGGTACGGCGCCGAAGACGTAGAAGTCTACGACGTTGTGGTCCTTGGGGAAGAGGTTGGGCTGCAGGTTTTTCTGCGTGGTGAACAACGGTTCGAAACGCTCCACGAGCCGGGTGTAGAGACTGTCGTTGCCGGTTCCTGTCGTGAACCACAACGCACCCAGCCACGCGCAGACGTCGGGGTAGGTGATCAGCGTGACCTTGTATTTCGAATTGATGTCGCCCCAGTGCGAGTGCGGGGTCTGGAGATAACGCTCGGTGAGCCTCACGCCGATTTCTTCGGGCTGACATCCCTTCGGGAAATGTTTCAGGTCGTAGCTTTTCTGTGCCCGGACATTCGAGGCTGCTGCGAGCAGCAGCAGGGTATGTACGGCTAAAAGGAATTTTTTCATGCGGATTTCCGGTGTTTTATTCAGTTCGTGTTACGAATACGGGTGTTTTCAAAGGGTCTCTCCCGAGGGCAGGAGCAGCGATTCGCCCCATCCGGCGCCCTTTCCGAAGTTGGGCGTGCCGTCGGCATTCCATGTGAACTTCTCCACGAAGGGGTAGCGCTGACCCCAGCCGCCGTCGGAGTAGCGCATGGCGTGGTAGACGATCCAGTCTTCGGTTCCGTCGGGCGATTTGGTGAAGGTGCAATGGCCCAGTCCGTTGACCCCGGATACCGGTTCCTTCGTGTTGTCGCAGCGCCAGAAGACGTAGTTGCTCGATTTCTGCCAGTCGTCGGGATTCATCGGATCGCCGTCGTTCATGTCGAGCATCAGCCAGGCCAGCCGGTAGTTCTTGGTCCATGAGGGGTTGCAGGAGTAGACGATGAAGAGTTTGCCTTTCTCCTCGTTGACGAGCACGGCGGGACCTTCGTTGATTTTGCGTCCGTCCAACGTTTCCCAAGACTGCGTCGGGGTCGAAATGACGACCATCGACGAGGAGATGGTGCAGGGGTCCGACATCGTGGCGATGCGGATCTGCTGTATGTCGTCGTTTTTTCCGTTGCCCGACCAGACGGCATAGCGCTGTCCCTTCAGCTCGAAGGTCGTCAGGTCGATGGCATATTCCGTGTTCTCCACCGTGGGCTTGATGCCCTGCTGGTAGTTATAGCCCGTGAAGAGCATGCCCATATCTTCCCATTCGCCCAGCGGATCGTCGGTCTTCGAGCGGAGCACACCGCTGCGCTGCGTGCTGTAACCGTCGATTCCGTCGTAACCGCGGCGTCCGGCTGCGTAGTAGACATACCAGCGGTCGCCGATGTGGAACATTTCGGGAGCCCAGAGGTCGGCGACATTCCACGGTTTGGCGGGGCCTTCATAGGGGAGGCTCCACTTCTTGGTGGTGCTGTTGATCACGGTGAGCCGCGTGGAGCGCGAAATGGCGATGCCGTTGCCGCTCGCCTTGCAGGTGTAGTAATACTCGCCGTCCTTGACGATGTACGGGTCGGGCATCGTGGCGATATTGCCTCCGAGGGTGACGGGGTTGGTGAAGGTCAGTGCCGACTGCGTGATGAGGATCTCGACCGGATTGACGCCGTCGGCCGTGAAGCGGACGGTTCCTATGCGTTTTTCCGTGTCGTTCTCCTCGAAGGAGATGCGTACCGAGAGGTCGCCCTTGCCGCTGCTGCGGTCTACGCTGAGCCATTTGCTGCGCGGTTCGGCGACCCATTCGGCGTTCGACGAAACGAATACCTCGAGCGATCCGGCCTTGTTGGCGACCATCTTCTCGTTGAAATTGAGTCGGAGGTACGGTTTCCCGGAGTTGCCGCCGCCGGAATCGTCTTTGCTGCAGTTGCTGCAGCATAACATTGTCGAAACGATGGCCAGAAGGGCTGTTAAAAAGAAAAATGTGCGTTTCATATTCAGTTTGTTTTAAAAGTTAGTCCGTTGTAATCCGGCGGAGCCATTCGCGCCGGGTGGTCGTACCGTCGGCCGTTATTTCCTGTCCGGCGAGCGAGCTCCAGAGGCGCGCCGTGCGTTCGTCGAGCGGGCGGTCGAGTCCGGCCTCCCATTCGGGGAAGAAACCCCGCAGCGCCAGCCGCTGTACGGCGGTATAATCGGGATCGCCGGGTTTCAGGTCCCGCAGGTAGACCAGTACCGCTCCGTGGCGGAGCAGGTGTTCCTGCAGCGAGTCCACGGTGATTTCGCGGACGTTCCTGCGGCTGTCGATCGTCAGCGCGGCGGCTGTTCCGGCGGCTTCGCCCAGAGCCATCCAGCAAGGCTCCATGCGCAGGGTCGAGAAGCCGACATGGCTGCCCGAGACGGCCACCGGGAAGAGCAGGTTCTCGACGCGCCGGGGAACCATCACGCCGTAAGGAACCGTGTAGACCGCCGTGGGATGGCTGAAGAAGCCGTCGAGGTGTATGCGTCCCGGCTCGCGCTTGCGCACGGCGTGCGAGTCGAGGGCGTAGTGGCTGGCGGTGATTGAACTGCGGTGGAGCGGCGGACGCTTCCCTTCGGCTTGGGGCAGGGCGTCGTTGGCGGTGAAGAAATGACACCCTTCCAATCGCCGGCCTTCGCGGACGTAGACTTGGCGCGGGAATCCGCCGTTGTCGCGGTATTCGTCGGCGGCGAGACCCCACCGAAGGCAGGCTTCGCGGAAATGCGGCGGCAACGCCTCGTCGTGCTGGGCGAACCACAGCAGTCCCAGCGTATAGTCGCGCAGACGCGCTGCAAACTGGTCGCGCCATGCCCAGCCGGCCGTCGGCCACAGCCAGTTCTCTTCGGGCAGGTCCGTGGAGATGAGCGCGAGATGCTGGTTGTTGGCGTCGGTCTTGGCGTTCGGCAGGCGGGTCATGCTCGTGATCTTGGCCATGCCCCAGACGTCGCCGGGCGCGGCGGTCCGCTCTCCGGATTCGATGCGCCGGCGGTTTCGGGCGATCGCCGCCGAATCCGCCGTGCGGTAACGGGCGTCCGTATTGCGTCCGTCCAACACGTCGCCGACCAGCGAGACATATTCTTCGCGGTTGTAGTTTTCGGGTTTGGGAGTCGCCAGCCGGTTGTCGGGATTGTCCGTCAGGCAAAGCCGGTAGTTGTAGGCTTGGATGGCCTCGTCGCCCTCGTAGGTCGTACCTTCGGCGTCGGGGCCGTGCTTCCACCAGCGGTAGATCTTTCCGGCGCACGGTTCGCCGTATTCGGCGGCTCCCTCGCGGCCGGTCCGGAACGGAACTCCGGCTGCGGCGCCCAGATCGCCTTCGTAGGTGGCGTCGATGAATACCGCGCCGTGGTAGTGCTCCTCGCGACCTGTCGCACGGTCGAGGATGCGGACCGAGACGATCCGGTCGCCCCGCTTCTCGACCCAACGCGATTCGGCGTCGAACTGGCGGCCGGTCAGCACCGTGATGCGTCCGGGACCGGCTTCGGCGAGCATCCGTCCGAAGGTCTCCGCCGCCACCGACGGCTCGAAATGGTATCCGTCGCTGCAATCGCGCGCCTGCGGCGAATCCGCGCCGTAACGGCTTTCGTAATAGGCTTTGTTCAGCGCGATGAAGCGCGCGAACAGTCCCGCCGTGGCGCCTCGCGTGGCGATGTCCGTGGCCCCCAGTCCGTTGACCGGGAGTCCGCCGATGTGGGCCGAACGTTCCAGAATGACGCTGCTTTTCCCTTCGCGTGCGGCGGCGATGGCGGCAGTGATCCCCGCGGGGGTTCCGCCTACGATCACCACGTCGTAGGTGTATGTGCGGGCTTGGGTTCCCAAGGCCAGCATGAGGAACAGGATATGCAGCGGGAGTTTCACGGACGCTGGATTTTGACCTTGAATTCCCGGGTGTCGAGGTTGAAGCCCCTCACGACGAGCGCATATTCCGCTTCGGGGAGTTTGTCGAGCGCCGTTTCGATGCGGATTGTCCGGCTTTCGCCCGGCATCAGGCAGAGGAAGTTGTCGGTGTAGAACGAGGGCCGCACGGGCTTACGCCGCCCGTCGAGCCACTGCACCTGCGTGAAGAAGGCCACGGTCCGCCCGGTGTTTTTCAGCCGGAGGTCGATGTAGTGGCGTTCGCCGTCCACAGAGGTTTCGTACGATGTGGCGACGCGGGTCCGGGCCAGTTCGCCGAGCGACTGGAATCCCGCCGTCGCCGGGCCGGTGAGTGTGTTGGCGCCCTTGTATTCGTTGTCCGAACGCCAGTAGAAGTTGCTGCCAGCCTGCTTGCCGCGTTCGTCGAAGAGTTTCAGCTTGATGAACTGCACCGGGGTCTTCGACGCCGAGAAGTCCAGCGTCAGCACGTCGTTCGCAACTCCGTCCTCCGGAAGGTCCACGACCGCCGACTGTGAATCGATGCGCCGCATGTCGAGGTCGTAGACCTCGGCTGTGACCCGGTAGCCGCGGTATGCGCGGTAGTGGTCGTTGACCACCGATACCGTATTTTTCAGGTAGTCGAACTGCGGGTGGAGGGGTTCGCAGGCGTTCTGTGCGGCGTAAAGCGCTGCGGTGGGTTCGAGCGACCAGTCCCACATGCGCCCGGCAACCTGACGGACGGCCGAATTGTGGTACCAGTAGAGGAATCCCGACGTGTAGCGGTCGCCGTAGCCGAACTTGTTGTAGTTCCAGACCTCCCAAATGCTTTTATAGTTCATGGCGCCGAGGAACTGCGCCTTTTCGGCGAACTCCTCGATGCTCTGCGAAGGTCCGTATTCGTTGGTCATGTCGGTGTAGAGCGTCGACATGAGGTGGAATCCATTGCCGTCGGAATAGTCCCAGACCGCCTTGTTGACGGGCCACAGGTCCTTCTCGTCCATCATTTCGCGCAGGCACTCGACCGTCGGCAGACACGGGGCGCCGTATTCGGGATTGAAGCCGTAGACGCGGCTGCCGCGCGGGGAGGCCTTGTCCTCGTAGTGGCTCATGATGTTGACCTGCTTGTAGGGGCTGCCGTCGTGTACGCCGCCGCACTCCGACTGCATCTGATAGCCGCGCGTGCCGTCGAGCCTTTCGAGCAGCCGTTCCATCTGCGGCATCTCGGTGCTCTCGTTCGACGAGACATAGTAGGCCAGCGAGGGGTGGTTGCGGATACGCTTCACCGTGGAGACCACGTTCGAATAGTAGACGCCGGGGTCGTTGGGGTGGTTGGTGTCGCCCGTCATCCAGAACTCCTGCCAGACGAGGATGCCCAGCGAGTCGCAGAGCTGGAAAAAGTAGTCCGATTCGGTGATGCCGCCGCCCCAGAAACGGATGAGGTTCACGCCCGACTGGGCTGTGTAGCGCAGTTCGGCATGGGTGCGTTCGTCCGATGTGCGGAGCATGGCCTCGGGCAGCCAGTTCGTGCCGCGGATGAAGAGCGGCCGGCCGTTGATGCTGAACGTGCGCGACTTGTCCGGCGTGTCGGTCGTCGAGGCAATCTCCCGGATGCCGAAGCGCGTCGAAATCGAGTCGCTGACCTTACCGTCGAATTCGACCTTCAGCGTCAGGTCGTACAGCTCCTGCGGACCCTTGTTGAGCGGCCACCACAGACGCGGGTTGCGAATCACCAGTTGCGGGAACTCTTCGGGGGTGAAGACGACCTCCTTTACCTCGCCGCGGTAGAGCGACACCTCCTTTTCGAAGCGGATGCCCTCGCCCCGGATTTCGCCGCTCACCCGGGCCTTGCGCCAAGTGTTCTGCGGAATGTAGTCGGGATAGCTCACCTCGACCGAGACGGTCTGGCGTGCCACGTCATAGTTCGGCTTGGAGAGTTCGGATTTCACGAACGGGTGTTCCAGCCGGATGCGCCCGGTGGTGAAAACGGATATGTCGCGCCAGATGCCGGTGTTGCGGTCGCGGATGCCGTCGAGGTAGAAGAAGTCCCACCCGACGGTCATCAACTGGGTGACGTTGCGGCCGATCTCACCGTTGCCGCCGTTCTGAAATTCGCCGTTGGCACCGAACGACTTGCCGCCCTTGGGCCGTATCGTGCCCGGCATGTCCACGGGATAGACCTTCACGGCCAGAACGTTCTCCCTGTCGAAGGAGACCTTGTCGGTGATGTCGATGACACGTTGCAGGAACATGCCGGCCGTGCTGCCCACCATGCTGCCGTTGAGCCAGATTTCCGCACGGTAGTTGATGCCGTCGGTTTGCAGCCAGACTTTCCGGCCGCCGCACTCCTTCCGGTCGAGTCGGAATTCCGTCCGGAACCAGTAGGTATAGAAATCCCGTCCGACGCGGTAAAGGTCGGGGATGAGGTTCGATTCCAGCTTGTTGTTGAGACCGTAGTACGGTTCGGGATAGACGTTGTTGTAGACCAGTGAATTGAGCACGGTTCCGGGAACCACTGCCGGCAGCCATCCTTCGGTCGGGAGCTTGGCGGAGGAGACCTCCTCGGAGCGGACGCCGACCTCGTCGGCACGTCTCATTTTCCAGACGAATTGTCCCCCGTGCCCGTCCGTCGAAGTCAGGGTGTGGATATACTCGCGCTCTTTCAGTGCGTTCTGCGCCGGTGCGGCGATGGGGATGATGATGAAGAGAAGCAGTAAAGTTCTTACCATTTTTCAGTCGGTTTTAGTTGGCGAAAAATGTTGCTACGCGTTCGGGACTCAGCATTTGCCAGAGCGACGCTACGGTCCATCCCGGTGCGAAGATGTCGTTGTAGAAGCCTTTGCCGTTCTTGCCGTAGTCCCAGGCGGTGTGCTGCACGACCTCGGGGTAGTAGCCCGCGCGGGCGATATCGAACATCGATCCTTCGACGGGCATCAGTTGTAGCATCGAGCTTTTGATTACGGCGCTGGTGCGCGCGAAACGGGGCTCGTCGCACGCTTCAGCCAAGAAATCAAGCACGGTCGCAAATTCGAAGATGAAGACGTCGATGTGGTTGTTTTCCACCGATACGTTGCCCCAGCCGCGCGATTTGAAGCCCACGTCGCCGAGCATCTGTCCCTGTGCGAAAGGCACGTCCCAGAGGTAGTACCACGACAGCGCGAAATAGGCCGCCTCGCGGCACAGGGCGATGTAGCGCTGCCGCTCGGCACCCTCGGAAACAAACGTCAGGTAGTACATCGCCGTTGAGGCGTAGAGCGATGCCTCCTTGTCTTCGCAGTTGGCGTCGAGCGTCGAGGAGAAGTAGTCGGCTTTCGAGATCAGGTTCTTTTCGAGGTAGTCGGCCGTATGCCGGGCGCTCTTCCGGTAAGCCGGATTCCTGAAATAGACATGCGCCATCGTCAGCGGCAGGGTGGCTGAAGGGGTGCTGCCGCCCGAGGCGTCCACGACGCTCAGGTTGTCGCGGAATTTGCGGGGGAAACTGCCGTCGGGGTTCTGGAGCGTGAGGAATTTCTCCAGCAGGGTCCGGATGCGGGCCTCCCATTCGGGGTGGCTGCGGCCCCGGCGTTTCTCGTAGGCGAGGTAGTTGAGCAGGGCATAGACGCCTTCCGACTGACGGCGGATGCTGTAAACGTCGGTCTCCCTCCCTCGCTTGAAATCGACCACCTCGCGCAGCAGGCCGCCCGGCGTGAATCCGTATTGCAGGTAGCTGTCGAAGATCGACCGTGCGTTCGCCGCAAGGTCCTCCCGGCCGTTGGCTTCACCGTACTCCAATGCGTTGAAGGCGTTCAGCAGCACGCGGCCCACGAATCCGATCTCGGCGATGCCCGTACTTTCGCAGTCGTCCGTGCGCAGTTCCACGCCGGAGGTGTATTTGAGCGGATAGTCCCCGACATAGCTTTGAGTGAAATACCCGGCCAAGATGGCCTTGGCCTCGTCGGGGGTGCAGCGGGACTCGACGGGCCGGGGCTCGAGCGCGTCGAAGGAGTAGTTCCACACCTCGGCCACGAACGACGAATAGGAAGAGCTGACGCCCTTGCGGATCGTCCATGTCAGACGGCGTGTCTCTCCCTTTTCCAGCTTTTCGAACGCCTGTACGGCCGGCGCGAGGGTCAGTTTGCGGATGTAGGATTTCGGGGCCTCGGAATAGGGGAAGCCGAAGACGAGCGCGGCGTGTGCGTCGGCGTTGCGGAATCCCGTAAAACCCAGCGATGTCCTGCCCGAAAGGATCACCTCCCCGTAGTTGTGGCAGGCAAGCGCTTCGCAATCGGGTCTGTCGGTGCGGAGTACCGTATAGTAAGTTCCCGATTTGTTGTCGTAGATACCCGTTAAGGGTGTGCTCAGACGGTCTTCGCGAACCTGCCAACTGTCGCCGGTATGGAACGAGGGGGCCGATTTGGGTGACCGCAGGTTCTTGTGATACCAGAACCCGGGCATGTAGAAATCGCAGTTTTCGTGGGTGAGGCCGGTGGTGAACAGCGCCTCTACATTATAATATAAGAGATTGTTTGCCGTCAGGGTGAAGACGAGCCTTATTTCGGTGTCCGTTTCGGTTTTTTGCCGCCGGATGGTCAGCGGCAGCGGTCGGTCAGCCTCTAAAATCCCCCCCCCCCTCGGCGGCTTCGCGGAGGTCATGGGTCACGGCGCGGTTGCCCGGGGTTTTCAGCGTGATCCGTTGTGACAGACTGCCCTCCATGGCAGCGGTTTCACCGGCTATCACACAGCATGCAAACAGAATGGAAATGCACTTTTTCATCGGTTACTTTCGGTCCGGCAGTCGTTTGGGGACGCGCCGTTTTAAGTTGGGTGTTTG
>ERZ772812.2553-NODE-2553-length-11417-cov-3.120489_pt1 | contig 11417 bp, 10 predicted proteins | sample MGYA00511343_ERZ772812 | MGnify/ENA primary metagenome ERZ772812 (study PRJEB29015, sample SAMEA2737706) | human gut metagenome | biome: human gut; feature: human-associated habitat; material: faeces | place: China | collected 2012 ...
GTTCATTGATTTCATTTTTATTTCTCCTTTCTTTTTAAATTATAGTTAAAGATCTTGTCTAAAGTGGTTAATGCCTAGAAAAGTGAAAAGGGAACTCCGTAATTAGAATTCCCTTAGTTAAACTGATTATGTTATTACTCTAATTTTTCAATGTTAAGTAACCACCTTCTTCTACTGGTTTTGCCATTTCAATATCTGTATTCTCTTGGCTAAAGTTTGGAAGAGAGTAGCACTTTTTGAACATATTATCTGAATATATTACAGAATTAGTCTTCCATTTGTCTGAGATGTAAATAGCAGTAAGCTTTTTACAATCATAGAACATTTCTTCTATATCATTTACTTTACTTATATTGAAACTACTGAGGTCAAGTGATGCGAGGTTTGAACAGTAACTGAACATATAACACATATTAGTAACCTGACTTGTATTGAAACTACTAATGTCCAACTGTGTTAAAGCTTCACATCTACAGAACATGCAATACATAGTAGTAACTTTAGAAGTGTCAAAATGACTAAGATCTAGTTGAATTAAGACTTTGCAGTGGTAGAACATTCCACGCATATTAATAACCTTACTTGTGTCAAAATTACTGAGGTCAATTTGTGTTAATGACTTGCAGTCTGAGAACATGCAATACATATTAACAACATTACTCGTGTCAAAATTACTGAGGTCAAGTTGTATTAAGGTACAGCAGTCGTAGAACATTTTATAGCAAGATGTTGTATTAAGTGGAATTATAGGAGTTAAACTACTATCTTCTTTATAATGTAAATAATTTATACAAGAAAAACGATCATACACTATTTCATACATTTTTGTATTGTAAAATACCCAATGATGCACCCCTGTTTCTTCTTTGAACCAATCATACTTGGTTAAAGAGTTAGTATTAACTTCTTTTTTAACTCTTTTCCTTTCATCTTCTGAGTTGGCATTTAAAGAATATATCTTCCCTTCTAGGCTAAAGATGAGATTACCATTTTCGTCTTGGATTAGTGTTAGTGGTAATGCTGTTGATTCTTTTAGATTTGTATTTTCCTTTAGTTTACTGTCTCCAAATAACGCTTCACTGGATTTGTCGTTACCTCCAAATAGGTTCATAGATTTCATTTTGATTTTTCCTTTCTTGGCTAAACTCTATAAATACAAAAAGGGAACTCCGTAATTAGAATTCCCTAAACTAAAATACCTTATCTCTTCAATGTTAAGTAACCACCCTCTTCTACCGGTTTTGCCATTTTAATATAAGTGTTCTCTTGGTTAAAGCCTGGAAGAGAATAGCACTCTCTAAACATATCATCTGTATTTAATATGCGATTAGTCTTCCATTTGTCAGAAATATAAATAGTTGTAAGTGTTCTACACTGATAAAACATACATTTCATATATTCAACCATAGAGGTATTAAAACCACTGAGGTCAAGTTGTGTGAGACTAAAACATTTGAAGAACATAGCACTCATATCAAATACATTACTTGTATCGAAATTACTAAGATCGAGCTGTTTGACATTGTAGCAATTAGTAAACATATGACTCATGGTAGTCACTTTAGAAGTATCGAAATTACTGAGGTCAAACGATGTAAGTTTTAAACAGCTGCGGAACATTCCTTCCATACTAGTCACTTTAGAAGTATTGAAACTACTGAGATTTAAATTAACCAATTTTGTACAATCACTAAACATGTAATACATATCAATAACCTCAGAAGTGTCGAAATTACTGAGATCAAGTGATTTAAGTCTTCCGCAGTTAGCAAACATTTTGCTCATAGTAGTAACTTTAGAAGTGTCGAAATTACTGATGTTAAGGGTTGTAAGACTGCAGCAACCATTGAACATATAACCCATGTCAGTAACTTTACTTGTATCAAAATTGCTTACATTAAGTGACATGAGATTTTCACAATCAAGAAACATACAACCCATATCAACAATGTTTTTAGTATTGAATCTACTTGAGTCAAGTGTTGTAAGATTTCTACAGACTTCAAACATTTTAAAACATGATGTGGCATTGATTGGAATTATCGGGGCTAAAGCACTGCCCTCCCTGTAATGTAAGAAACTACCTACAGAATAAATATGAATCACTTCATACATTGCTGTATCGTAAAGAACCCAATGTTTTTCTCCCATCACTTCTTCAAACCAATCGTACTTGGCTAAACTGTTAGAGTTTACTGCTTCTTTAACTCTTTCCCTCTCTTCTTCTGAATTAACATTAAGAGAATATACTTTTCCTTCTAATTCAAAAGTAATATTACCATTCTCATCTTGGATTGGTGCTGGTGGTAATGCTATGAGTTCTTTAGATTCTTTCTTACTGGTGAAGATGTTCATTGATTTCATTTTTGATTTCTCCTTTCTTGGTTAAATGGCTGTAAATATGAAAAGGGAATGCTTTAAGCAAAAGAGAATTGCTTAAAGCAAAAGAGGGAATTCCGTAATTGGAATTCCATTGGTTAGACTGATTATACTACTTCTTCAATGTTAAGTAACCACCTTTACCGTAATGAGCGTTGGTTTTCTTAGTCTTGTAGCTATTATAGTTAGGGAGGTTTATGCAATCTGTGAACATTTCCTCTGATTCTGTAACATTGTCTACATTCCACTTATTAGAGACATAGATGGTGGTGAGTTTTGAGCAGCTGTTAAACATTTCATACATTTTAGTGACCTTACTTGTATCAAAATTACTGAGGTCAAGTTGAGTGAGACTTGAGCAACCTTTAAACATCCACCTCATATAAGTCACATTACTTGTATCGAAGCTACTTAAGTCAAGTGATGTAAGTTTTAAGCAACCACAAAACATATAACTCATATCAGTCACTTTACTTGTGTCGAAATTACTTAAATCAAGTGTTGTGAGACTTTTGCAATTACAGAACATATGACTCATATCAGTTACTTTACTAGTACTGAAACTACTTAAGTCAAGTGATACGAGTTTTGAGCAGTTACAGAACATCCAATGTATACTAGTTACTTTGCTTGTATTGCAATTACTGAAATCAAGTGAAGTAAGATTTGAGCAGTTGTAAAACATATAACTCATGTTAGTCACTTTACTTGTATCGAAGTTACTTAGATCAAATGAAGTGTACTTTGAACACTCTTCAAACATTGAATAACAAGAGGTCGCATTAATAGGAATTATAGGAGTTAAATTACTATCTTCTTTATAATGTAAATACAATCTTTTAACATCTTCTACTATTTCATACATTTCAGTATTGTAAAGGACCCAATGTTTTTCCCCTGTTTTTTCTTTAAACCAGTCATACTTGGTTAAAGAGTTAGCATTGACCTCTTCCTTGACTCTTTCCCTTTCTTCTTCTGAATTAATATTCAGAAAGAAAGTCTTACCTACTAGCTCAAAGGTGAGGTTGCCCTTTTCGTCTTGGATTGGTGCAGGTGATAATGCTGTTGGTCCTTTGGATTCTTCCTTATTGTTAAACATGGTCTTGTTAAACATGGTCATTTTGTCCATGATTTCTCCTTTCTTGGCTAAAGCACTGTAAATTAAAAAAGGAAACACTGTAATTGGAATTCCCTGGGTTAGATTGGTTATGCTGTTATTCTACTTCTTCAATGTTAAGTAACCGCCCTCTTCGATTGGTTTTGCCATTTTAGCGTCTATCTTCTCTGAGTTAAAGTTTGGAAGAGAATAACACTCTTTGAACATGTCTTTTGCATTTATTACTTTGTTGAGATTCCATTTATTAGAAATATAAATAGTAGTAAGCCTTATGCAGTAATAAAACATGTTTTCTGTACGAGTAACCTCACGAGTGTTGAAATTACTGATGTCTAATTGTGATAAACAGTGGCAACCTTCTAACATCCCACACATATCAGTAACCTGACTTGTATTGAAACTACTGAGGTCAAGCATAGTGAGCTTCTTACAACAAGAAAACATTCCGCACATAGTAGTAACGTTACTTGTATCGAAATTACTGAGGTCTAACCGAGTTAACGATAAACAATTGTCGAACATATAACTCATTTCAGTAACGTTACTTGTGTCAAAATTACTGAGGTCAAGCTGTGTGAGCTTTAAACAGTTAGAGAACATCATAAACATAGTAGTAACCTGACTAGTGTCGAAATTACTAATGTCCAGCTGGGCTAAGGATTTGCATCCATAGAATATCCAACTCATTTCAGTAACATTACTTGTGTTAAAATTATTGAGGTCAAGTTGTGTGAGTCTTAAACAGCCAGAAAACATCATAAATATAGTAGTAACCTGACTAGTGTCGAAATTACTGAGATCTAATTTGGTTAAGGCTTCACAGCCATTGAACATCTCATTCATTGTGGTAACCTGGCTAGTGTCGAAATTACTTAGGTCAAGCTGTGCTAAAGCTATGCATCCAGAAAACATTCCACACATATCGATAACTTGACTAGTGTCGAAATTACTGAGGTCAAGTTGTGATAAGCTTTTACATTCTTTGAACATCCCACACATATCAGTAATATTTGATGTGTCAAAATTACTGAGGTCAAGCTGATTTAATTTATAGCATCCGTAGAACATATAATAACAAGATGTTACATTAACTGGGATTACTGGGTTTAAATTACTATTTTCTTTATAATGTATATATTTATCACAAGTATATATTTGTTCTACTTCATACATTTCTGTATTGTAAAATGCCCAATGTTTTTCTCCCGTCTCTTCTTTAAACCAATCGTACTTGGTTAAAGAGTTAGCATTAACCTCTTCCTTAACCCTTTCCCTTTCTTCTTTTGAATTAACGTTTAAAGAGTAAGTCTTTCCTTCTAATTCAAAAGTAATATTACCGTTCTCATCCTGTATTGGTGCCAGCGGTAATTGATTTATGTCTTCCTTTGGTGTATTGTTTCCAAATAGGTTCATTGATTTCATTTTGATTTCTCCTTTCTTGGCTAAAACACTGTAAATATGAAAAGGGAACTCCGTAATTGGAATTCCCTTGACTATTTTTATATCTATTATTTAATTCTTTCATTATTTCTGGAACATCAGTAATATAACTATTCTTCCCTCCATCCTTGATTATGGTCACTATCAGACGGGCTACATTCTTCATATACAGAATTTTTCAGCCTTGCAATTTTTATTGGATATTTCAACGCAGCATTCTGTTCATTATAACAAGCTATGCTTATTCCAATTTTTCTTTTAAATTCCTTTCCGTATTTCTTTTCCATTTCTTTATCTGGCAACACTTTAAAATCTTCCAATGCTTTACAACGCTTTTCGTATTCTTCTAAAGCAGCCTTAAAAAATTCTTCATCTTCTGGACGATTTCCATATCTTTTTCTATCAGGTTTTATTAAATTTTCTATTGTTATGTAGTTTTTATTCCAATCAGCTACTAAATCGTAAATGTCATGATTTCCAAAATTACCATAACCATCATAACACTGTTCCAATATATTTTCTTTTCCGAATTCTTTTGGAACTAAAACATATACATCTTTTATCTCATTGTTTACAACCTGTTCCTTTGTATCACATGTAATCCAACTAAATTGTCCCATACTATTTTCTCCTTTCAATTCTATATGTATTATATCAAATAAGCAAACCATTTTCCATAACAGAAATGATTTGTTTGAAATACGGTTTTCATCTTCTTTGAACCAATCGTACTTTACTAAAGCGTTTCACCTCCTTACTTTACTACTGTTAGATAACCGCCGTCCTTAACGTCGACTAACATTTCATAGTTAAGTCGATCTTGGCTAAAGTGTGGTAGATTAACGCAGCCATCAAAAACGAAACAGTTATCTATGTACTCTCCAGTAACCCATTTTGGGGATACGTAAATTCTTTTGAGGCTTTTACATCCATTGAAGAAATTAGCAAAGCTTTTAACATTAGAGGTATCAAAACTAAGTAAGTCTAATGTTATTAGGGATTCGCAATTTTGAAAAATGTTTGCCATTGAAATGGTATTCACTGTGCTAAAGTCTTTTACTGAAAGAGTAGTTAACTTTGTACAGTCTTCAAACATTCTTGACATATTTATTACGTTTTCTGTGTTAAAGTTGCTTAGATCTAACTCTTTAAGATTATGGCAACCTCTGAACATAGACATCATTGTTACAATGTTTTCTGTTCTAAAGTGACTTAAGTCTAACCTTTCTAAAGTGGTGCAGCCACGAAACATATCACAACAAGAGCTGGCATTGATAGGTAAGATCGGTGCTAAATCGGAGTCCTCGTTGTAGCGTAATCCTCCAGAACGTATTATGTACATCTCAGTATTGTAGAAAACCCAGTGTTTTTTACCAGTCTTCTCTTTGAACCAATCATAATGTGCGTGATGTTGTTCATTGAATGTTCTTTTTAATTTTTCTCTGGACTCTTTTGAATTAACATTGACTTCGTAGTTGTATTTGCCATGACCGAAATGAAGAAGACTTTCACTGTTCTGCGGTCTTTCTGGGCTAAAGCTGAGAGTATCCTCTCTGCTAAAGCAAGGTTGTCCAATACCAAAGCACAGAATACCTTCGTTGTCCTGCTGTGGTACTTTGGAGAAGTCATTGTGAATCTTTAATGCTTCTTCGATAGGTTTTAGATCAACAGGTATTACTCTTCCGAAATCAACTGGAGTACTTCTGGTCCATGTGTCGTAGTAGTGAGATTTGTTTGGCAGACTATCACAATGATAAAACATCTTTTTATATTCATCTGCATCTTCCATGTAATCTAATTTCCATTTCTCTGTGACTAGGATTTCTCTAAGATTCTCACAGTTGTAGAATAGTTTTCTCATCTTTATTACATTACACGTATTAAAACAAGTTAAATCAAGATGGCTTAATTTACAGCAATTCTCAAACATACTGTCCATGAATTCGAGATTAGGAGTGCTGTCCTGATAGAACTCTTCCTGATTAAATTCTAGGTCTAAGAATTCTAGATTTCTACAATTCCAGAACATGTAAGACATATTAGTTACATTTCTCATATCGAAGCCACTTAGAATTAAATAACGAAGTGATTGACAGTTGTAGAACATCCTTGCCATATTGTTTACATTTGCTGTGTTCAAGCATGATAGATTAAGTCTTTTGAGATTGTGGCAGTCTTTGAACATGGCATACATATTAGTAACGTTTCCTGTGCTAAAGTGTTCTATGTTAAGACGGTCTCCCCTGTAATGCTCAAACATGTAACCCATTTCAACTACGTTTTCTGTGTTAAAGCGAGACAGGTCAAGCTCTGTACAACATCTAAACATTTCATAACAACTCGTTGCGTTGATTGGTATTGTAGGGGCTTTGCTAGATTTGTCTTTATAGTATAAATGCCCATAGTACACATAAAATTGATTGGTGTCATAGAGAACCCAATGCTCTTTTCCACGTATCTCTTTGTGCCATGCAAAAGTCGTATTGGACACTTCGTTAATTTGTTTAAGACAGTACTCTCTTGACTTCTGTGAATCTGTGTTTACCATGTAATGGTGTTTTTCTTGGCTAAAGCAGAGAATACCTCTCTCGTCCTGTATCGGTGCTACTGGAAGTTTATTCATTTTGATTTCCTCCTTATTATTTATTTTGAGTATAATAAAAGAGCATCTGACTTTTACATCAAATGCTCTTGTGACTATTTATTCTATTCTTTGGTTTTGTTATTTTGTTCTGCTTCTTTTTTCATCTTTTCTAATACTATTTTACGGTTTCTATCAAATAAGGGTTGCATCCTCTTCTGTACGATATCATGTAATCGTTTATTCTCTTTTTCGTTCTCTTCTTCCCTCATGATCCAATCAACAGTGGCTTTCTCTCTAGCTAAAGATAACTCTTCTTGAGTAATATTTTCATTCTTTGTCTTTTTCATAATGGACCTCCTTACTTATTTACTGGAAGAAATGTGGAGGTGTGTGGTTGTTATGTCTCCATTCCTGCCTCGCTTCGCTCCTGCGAGTTTGGTGGCTGGCGTCGGAAGGTTCTGGGCTAAATATCTTAATTCGGTACTGCCGTACCTGCCATTAAGAATACTGTTTCTACAGAGCACACTTCGTAGAATTCCCTGGGTTAAATTGGTTAGGCTACTTTTTTCAATGTTAAGTAACCTCCCTCTTCAATAGATTTAGCCATTTCAATACCTTTCTTCTCTGAGCTAAAGCCTGGAAGAGAACGACACACGTTAAACATATCGTCTGAATATTTTACTGAATCAATGTTCCATTTATCAGAGATATAAATAGTAGTAAGTTTTTTACACCATGCAAACATCAGTTTTATGTCATACGTACTACTTGTATCAAAACTACTAAGGTCTAACTCAGTTAATTTATAACAGGCGTAGAACATATAATGCATATGAAAGACTTTTGAAGTGTCGAAACTACTAAGGTCAAGTTGCGAGAGACTGTAACAGTGTGAAAACATAAAATACATAGTAGTTACGTTACTGGTATCAAAATTACTTAGGTCTAATTTGGTTAATGTTTGACACAAACAGAACATAGAACCCATGTCAGTAACATTACTTGTGTTAAAACTACTGAGATCTAGCTGAGTTAAGTATTTACAGTGGTAGAACATCCCATTCATATTGATAACCTTTGAAGTATCGAAATTACTAAGGTCCAGATGTATAAGATTTTCACAACTTTCGAACATTCCATACATATTAATAATCTGGCTAGTGTCAAAATCATTTAGGTCTGGTTTATTTAATGATGTACACTTATAGAACATTCGATAGCAGGAAGTTGCATTGATTGGAATTACCGGAGCTAATCTTATACGATCTCTATAATTTAAATGATATCTATTAGCATGCCCATCGTAATTTATTTCATACATTTCAGTATTATAAAATACCCAATGTTTTTCTCCTGTTTCTTCTTTAAACCAATCATACTTGGTTAAAGTGTTAGCATTAACCTCTTCTTTAACTCTGTCTCTTTCTTTTTTGTAGCTAACGTTTAAAGAATAAGTTCTCCCTTCTATGCTAAAGGTGAGATTACCATCTTCATCTTGGATTGGTGCAGGTGGTAATTTTTTAGCTAAAGAGTTCTTGGCTAAAGTGGAAGTGCCTAAAGTCTTCTGCCAAGAATAAATAGAGCTAGTGGATACTCCTAACTCTTCTGCTGCTTTGGTAACTCCAATCTTATAAGCTAAATTAACGGCTTTCTTTTTAAAGTCCTCTGTGTAGATTTTCTTCTTCGGTTTTGTAGTTTCCTTTGATTTGACGTCTCCGAAGAGATTCATAGATTTCATTTTGATTTCTCCTTTCTTGACTAAATGGTTATGAATGTAAAAAGGGAACTCCGTAATTGGAATTCCCTGAGTTAAAGCTTTTACTTTTTCAATGTTAAATAACCTCCTTGCTCTACTGGTTTTGCCATTTCGATATCTATCTTCTCTGGGGTAAAGTTTGGAAGAGAACAGCATTCTTTAAACATATCGACATCTTCTGTCACCTTATTAGTCTCCCATTTATCAGAAATGTAAATAGTCGTGAGCGATTTACAATTGTAGAACATATATCTAACACTAACAACTTTGGAAGTATCGAAGTTTTCAATATTGAGTAATGTAAGATTTGAGCATTTGGTAAACATTCCAGACATATCAATGACCACACCTGTGTTAAAATTTGCAATGTCAAGTGCTGTGAAATGTTGACAATTATAGAACATCCAACTCATGTCAATTACGTGTGAAGTATCGAAACTACTGAGATTAAGTTGTGTGAGATTTGAACAATCATAGAACATATAACTTGTTTTAGTAACTTTAGAAGTATTGAAATTACTAAGGTCTAACTGAGCTAAAGCTTTACAATTATCAAACATAAAACTCATATTAATTACATTGCTGGTATTGAAATTACTTAAATCTAACTTTGTTAATTTTGTGCAATCTGAGAACATACCAAACATGTCAGTAATTCGGCTTGTGTTGAATATGCTAAGATTAAGTTGTGTGAGTTTAGAACAATCATGAAACATATAACGGCAAGATGTTGCATTAATAGGAATTGTAGGAACTATACTACAAAGTTCTTTATAATGCAGATATTTATTTGAAACACCAATAATTTCACACATTTCTGTATTGTAAAGAACCCAATGCTTTTTCCCTCTTTTTTCTTTAAACCATTCATATTCGGTTAAGGAGTTAGCATTTATTTCATTTTTAACTCTTTCTCTTTCTTCTTTTGAATTAACATTAAGGGTGTATGACCGTCCTTCTTGGCTAAAGTGGAGAATACCTTTCTCATCCTGTATTGGCGCTACTGGAAGTTTATTCATTTTGATTTCCTCCTTGTTATTTATTTTGGGTATAATAAAAGAGCATCTGACTTTTACATCAGATACCCCTACTACTCTATTCTTTTGTTTTGTTATTTAGTTCCAAACAAATTCATTGATTTCATTTTGATTTCTCCTTTCTTGGCTAAAGCCTTGTAGTCGCTTAAAGCAAAAAATGGAACTCCGTAATTGGAATTCCCTGCTAAATGTTATTAACTTCTATAGATTGCTGGAACGATTAAGTCCTTCTCTTTCTCTCTTGTTTCTTCTGGTACGATAATTCCTAGTTGTTCCTCTATCCAACCGGCAATCATACGTCTATGACAGAATTTCTTTTTCGTTGCTAAATCTTTTGAGGATTCGAAGCAGACTAATGTACAATCTTTTAAATCTTCATATACCTTTTTTGGATTTAATTTATCAAGCTGTGAATAGTAAGCTTTTCTAAAGTACTCAAAGCTTTCTTGGCTAAAGTCCTGGTCATGTGCCAGTTTAACCAAATCCCAGCTAGGCATAAGTGATTCATAGCTTAACATGTACTGCACTCCTGGTGGTGTTGAGCGTGAAATGCTGACATATTTCACATCACTAATCGGTTCGTGCGTAGCTTTCCAAAAGTAAGATGTTTTCATAATTCTTATTACCTCTTTTCTTTTTAGAAATTATAAAAGCACATATTTCAAATTAGGGTTAGCTATTTATTGCAATGAAGTAACTACCATCTACATATCCATTAATGAAACATTTTCCAGTTTTCTACCTTTTGGTGTAAAGTAACCTCCTTCATTTTTTGGCTTAGCCATTTCGATGCCTGTATGTTCTGGACTAAAGCCTGTAAGATTCACACAATCTTTGAACATTGTCTGCGAAATATCATCTTCAGATAACATAGATAAATCAAATTTATAATTCGCATTAATGATTGCGAGATTCCTACAATCTGCAAACATCCCGTCGGCTTTTTGTAAATTTTCTTTGCTAAAGCCTATAATAGAGAGTTCAAGGAGTTTTACACACCCAGTAAACATGTAACTCATATCTTCAACTTTAGGTGTTTTAAAGCTAGAAACATTTATAAATTGTACATTATTGCATCCATTAAACATTGCACAAAAGTCACTA
>ERZ772812.2554-NODE-2554-length-11416-cov-15.932136_pt1 | contig 11416 bp, 13 predicted proteins | sample MGYA00511343_ERZ772812 | MGnify/ENA primary metagenome ERZ772812 (study PRJEB29015, sample SAMEA2737706) | human gut metagenome | biome: human gut; feature: human-associated habitat; material: faeces | place: China | collected 2012 ...
GGGCGGTACAGCCCAGCTTTTTCACATACTCGGTACAGAGCTGGCAGCTCACATCTTTGGGGTATATTTGAACGTGTTGATATATACTTGCTGATAGATTGCTGAAAGTGATGTAGCCACCTTTTACAAAATCATAAATGGTGGCAAAATGTCCAAAAACGGAAGGAATATTCGTTTTAGTATAGGAGTATTTATGATATGCTATTATCAACAGCTACTGACAATTTCACTTTTCACTAGGAGGAATGAATTATGAAGAAGCTATTAACTTGTTTCAGCGTTGTACTTATTATGTCCATACTTCTTGTAACAGTATTTTTCTTAAAATCCGAGCAAAAAAACGCCTCTCCGTATGTTGATGTTCTCCAAGGAAACCGACAATTTTGCGATGCAACCTCTGGTAGATACCTTTATTTTTCTGAGTTGAAGGAGGTCATCACTCCAGATGACCTACCACTGAATGTGCAAAAATTTTGCCTAATTGATTTAACCCAGAGTGGGAGAAATGACCTCGTCCTCCAATTTTCATTTGCTGAAAATCAAACCGCAGGTTTTGTTGTATTGCATTGCCAAGATGATATTGTCTACAGCTACACACTTTCTCACCGCTCGATGTCTGAATTAAAAGGTGATGGTACATTCATCTTTTCTGGCGGTGCTTCTAATTGGGGCATTGGAAAACTCATCTTGAGTAAGGATGGTTTTTCCGTCGATGAAATATCATACTGCTCGGATTCTTCCTATTTTGTCGATAAAGTCTCCGCAACAAGAGAAGAATTCGAAAATGAAATTGTACTGCAAAACGCAAAGGAAAGTGCGGAATGGCTCAACTTCACAAATGATAATGTGGCACTACTTGAAAAGTAAACTCCATACGCAGTCGTCTTTGTATTTAAGAGAGGTTGCACTTGAACTGTGCAACCTCTCTACATTATTCTTTATAGGTAATCAAACCATTTTCTTGCATTTGCTACGCGTTCACTTATCGCAACGGTTCCCGGCCTTTCATAGTGCCCACAGAATACACGGGCAAGATCCTCCGCGCTCGCCTCGGAAACCTTAAATTGGCTTGCGGTCATGGACAGGGATGTACCATACTTTGAGAGATTGTCCGCAGGAGTATACCAATAGTTAGTATTGTTCATTTCTACAATCAAAAAGTCCAGTTCTGCATCCATTAGTTTTTGGGGATTGCTGTATGCAAGACTATTGACCGCATCCGCTGTTGCCGAGCCAATCACACTGTTATCCTTTGCCCAATCAATAAATCGTTTTCCATCGTCCCACTGAACTAATCCATACCCGAGAAGCATATTATTCAGGGATTGCCATACTGCAGGATTTAGGGTGCTTTCCCTTTCCATATTCCCGAGAACTCCACAAATCGCATTTTTACTGAAGCCTTTTGCCGAAAGGTAACTGTAAATATAGCTTGCATTTGTCTCCATCTGATTATCACCCAGAGATGCTGCTCCCACAGAGACTCTAGTATAAACATCAGGCAAGGATGTTGTTGTTACCTTCCACTTCTGAGCTTGTTTCCCACTTGATGTTGAGGAAAGCTCCGCCCATGACACATTGCTCCCTGAGCCAGTTCCTGAAGCTGTCAAATACTTTGTTGTATTTGATTTTAAGCGAATATAATATATTCCTGTACTTACCAGCTCAAAATTAACATACGTATCTGCGTTGCTTGTATAGACATCACAGTCCCATGTCGTTGTCTTCGCGTTCAACATATAGGAGAGATTATTGATAGTTTTGACTTGTTTGTTGTTGCCAAGAGATGTAATGGACCAAATCTGATCGATAGGGCAGGCTTCTTCCCAAATACCTACATTCTTACGACCAGAGATTGGACCTGTTGCCTCAACATTTAAAAATTTCCCTGTACCTGCGTGCGATCTAATCTTATAATATCCCATAGAGTCCTCCGTAAAGTTCATCTGTCTTTAACATTACTTTGTATTGTTTTGAGTGCAGGCCTTCCAAGCACCGCAATCCCAGTAGATTGTCCTTGCCCTAAAATTCTTTAGTCCGGTTGATATGTTGCCAGAAGATATTTCTTCGAGCTACTCTGTTCCACCAGAAGGTTGATTATTGTCAGTAGTGCCCAACAACTTACACTTATGTTGCTTTATTTAAACTCGATGCTATTTGCAATCTCTGCAACCTCCTCACTAGTAAGAGCTTTATGGTCGAGTTCAAATGCAACATAGACTGCCTGCTTTAGCGACTGAGAGAGAATCCCATAGTTGGTGGCATCATCCTCACCGGCTTTGTCCGTAAAACTGGGTGCATAGTAAACATCAACCATCGCCGTTTGATGCTGGTCGGTTTTCTTAACAACAGTATAGGTTTCGTGGACATTGAATTGATAATCGTTGCCCAAGGCGATTTGACTGTAAATGCTCATAGGCTCGTCCGTGATGGCTTCGTTGGGTTCGTAAACGTTATAGCCAACCGCACCGATGCAGTTCTCCTCTGCGTCGTACAGGCCGACGCGGGACCACGCGCCGTTATAGAGGTAGCCCGTCTCCGCGTCATAGTTACCGATGTTCCAGCCCTTGGGAAGCTGAAAGCTGATCTCAAAGGGCGTGATCTCGAAAATGGCGCGGTTAAGCTCAGTCCTTTCCGCATCGCTGAGGGGGAAAGTCACATGGAGCTGCTCATAACTGTCCTTTGCTTTTTGATTTCCGATTGCGGCATTGCATCCAGTAAGGGAGATGCCTGCTGCCGCGACAAGCAGCACGGCAAGCGTCGCGCATATCGTTTTCTTCATACGGTTTCCCTCCATAGAGGATATGGTGAATTCAGTAAACTGCTCAAGCCCGCTGCAAGGGAACAACGGAATCAATAATACTCGTATGTTTGGACAGTGCCCACATTAGGATTGTTATAGGCGGAATTATCATAATAGTAATGTAGGATTTCGGACCAACTGTAGCCGAGTTCAGTTGCCAGATAGTCAGAACCATTCTGCCGTAAACGTCCGGTGCCAGCCCCGGAATCATTGTAGCTTCCGGACCAGAACGATGCAAAGAAAACCTTTCCGCCACTACTAACCATGATGTATCCATCCATAGCTTCTACGGCATCCGTTACTGTCTGTGTGTTTGCGGTGGTCGTCAAAAGAGAGCTGCGGTAATTTACATCGCCATTTTTAATATCACAACCATAGGCCTCACGGTAAGACGCTTCTTTAGCCCACCAGCCACACATCTTCACAGCGATGACATTAGCCTTCAGAGCATTAGTGTGATAGCCCTCGTTTCCGATTTCGTTGCAGGTTACATTGATGATAAAGTCATCCAACGAAACGCTATGAATGGTACCTGCTTCGTCCATAACTGCAATCGTCGTAACTTCTCCGTCGAGATCACAGAAGCCGTAGCCTTTGCGCGCGGCACGTCCAGAAGTAGCGGTTTCAATCGATAGGGGTTCAGGGCATCCAAGAAAAGTTCCGATGTACCATGAGCCGCTTTCTTTGACGGTGATAACCAAGTGACTGCTGGTTCCGTTGAAGAAATAGCTATTAGCTTGGGCTACTGTAGTTCGAAGGGTTACCTTGTAGCACTCATATGCGGTCTCATCGGCAAAGAAGTCCATCAGTTCAGGATATACTTTTGGTGCATAGTCATTGGAAACTTTTTCAATGGAAATTACATTGACCGTTTCAACTGCCAAAATGCCTATGTTGTTCGCACGGTTCTCGGCATTCGAAACGAATCTTTGATATTCGCCCCGCACAGACGGGGCAAAGTATTCTGCCCACTGCGACCAGTTTCCAGTGCCAGCACTTTCGAAGAAGTTTTTCACTAGAACCTCATTGTTTTCTGTGTATGTATCCATCGCTAATGCGCAGGGAGCAAGTGTCAATACGATCGTGCATGAAAGAATGCTTACTATAAATTTCTTCAGTTTGTCCATACTGCATACTCCTTATTTTAGTCTATTTCATCTTGAAGCGTTTTTTGCTTGAATATGTAATTGCTGCTTTTACGGACAAGTTTTGCTGATTGGCGTTCCCGTGAAAGGTACGCCATCAATGGTGCCACTAACCATAAGTGTGTAGGTATGCCCACTTTCGACAATACAAGTACCGGATAGCGTCAAAAGTGAAGTGGCTGTGCCAGACCACGAGTCAACTAATGTGCGTCCACACCACAGTTCCATGGTTGCATCAATCCGTTGCCCACTATCCACAATAGTTGATTTGCAGTTTGCTGTTGTGCTTGAGAAAGTAAGCGATGAGGTTACTTGCTTTGCGCGAGAAGTGGCATTGGTGGTTATACTCATTGCCATAATGAGAACAAGTAACAGCGGGAGCAAAGACTTTTTAATGAAAATCACCCTCCTTTCTATGTTTTAACTACTAAAACGATTAAAAGGGGGGTGATTTGGACAATAGATTTAAATTATTTTGTTGGATCAAATAAGTACAGACCCTCTGCTATATGAACTATGCTTTCTTTACTTATGACACCATTTATTGTACATAAAACACCGGATTCATTATCGACCCAGAGCAGATTACTGGATGGGGAATCATCGGATGCTCCATAAAACTCTGCAATAGTTCCGTGAACTAACAGATACTCTGGTTGTTGACTGGTAAAAAGCTCTGTTTGCATTTCATCATTTAAAAGACAATAAAAAACAATAAGATCATTTCCTGTGATTTGGTTCTTATAGAGGGCAGTGTACGTTGTATCATCTTGATAAACGATAGGTCCGCCGAATCCATCTGGCAACCATGTTAGTTCACATTGCGGTAATGCTTTTGCTGTAGGCTTTGGCATAATGCGATATACAATACTATGCTCATACACTTCTTTGATCCAGCCAAGGAATGCAGCTCTTGCTTCCGTGTCAACTGCCAAATACATACTGCTGGCGAGAATGGCTGCAAGGAATATGGAGGCAATGCGCCGTATCGCCCTATAGAAATAGGGATACTTTGAGCGGCGAAGAAGCCTTCTGATTTTCTTTTCAAATAAATCGGAAGGTTCATACTGCTGCACAGGATCGTAGTCAGAAACGATAGTATATGCAAACAGTTCGCTTGACCGAGCAGCAGAAGACCGGAGCATTTCGTCTGTGATCATAGTTTACAGTCCTCATTCTCATACAATGTCTCCAGCTTCTTCCGAGCACGCTGATCTGCTTTGGTTGCTGCGGCAAGGGTCATATTCAGCATGTGGGCTATTTCACGAAGACTATACCCGTGATAATATTTCAGCCATATTACCTGGCGCTGTTTTGCTGGAAGCTTTAGGATAAGTTCGGAGAGCGTGTCTTCATTCTCTGTATGTACTGGGATGCCATAGGCAATGGCATCCAGGGGGATTTCCTGATGCCGTTTTCTGCCTCGGAGAATGTCGATTGCTCTATTCTCAACTATAGTAACGACAAAAGATTTCGTTTTTGGACACACAGGTTCGGATATTTTGGTGATGTTTTCTGCAATCTTAACAAAAGCATGATGCACTGCATCCTCGGCATCCTGCTCGTGCGTCAGGACTTTGAATGCGGCATGGAACATCAGGCCGCGGTATGCCTCATAGATTTGCTCAAACTTTGATTTGTCTTCGTCGGTTTCTATGATTTGCAGATATATCAGCATGGTAAATCCTCTTTCTGAAGCAACAGCCTATTACTAATCATAATATCGATCAGACTAAGGATTTTGGGTAAACCACATCATGTACATTTTTCCACTCTTATGAACAGTTTTCCACTCTATTTTCTCGCCTTTAAGAATTACGCTCTTTTGGCATTCCACGATTCTAGATGCCTTATCGACCTCGCATATGTCCATTCTCCAGCCTCTTAGGACGCCATCTGCCGGGTAAAGCTCTAACTTTACATCCCGGACCGATTCGCCATATGCCTCTGGATTGTTGAAATAAAAATCAGGGTTTTTAAATCGATATCCCTGCCTCCATTGCATTGTTACACGAAGACGTGCTCGCTCTCTTTGCCGCAGTTCCATCCCCTTTGGAAAATCAATGCGAAGGAGCCTCATATTTGCCACCGCATCATTGACTTCGGCATTTGAAAAAACTACTACTTCCGGTCTGACTGTCTCTTCTCGCCTGTTTTTTATAATTTTTGCCGTTGGTATTACAGTCTCTTGCCACGATGAAAGGGAGCCAAGAGTGATCGGCATATAAAACGTGTTTACTTCAGAAGAAATCAGATTAGCTATATCAATCTCCCATACAATCCGCTGCATAACTGTTTCTATGTCAGCTGCATTGTTCGGCCCCGTTCCTAAGTATACAGAAATCTTTTCGGCGCAAACATACAATTCGCGGTTTGGCATTTCTTTGCCTTCTAAGCCATTCAAGTACATATTAACACGGGAAGGAATGGTCGCAATTTTAGTACGCTGTCGTTGGCTGAAAAAATATACTGTCAGGATCAATGACACGGTTAGAAGCACTCCTAAAATGGCTTGTGCAATTACGCTTGGAAGTGCAATCACCTTAAGAAGCACTTCTATCAACGAAACTAATGTTAATAGCCACGAAGCAGCCACGCCAATATAAGTCCTGATGTCTTTAATATTCATCTGTCTTTCCTCTCTTTTCAGTAGTTTTTTCTCAATCTATCATATAATGTCAGGCACAGTCCCTCGTGAAGAAGCATGTAATAGACTTCTATAAAAGTGACATTCCTTTCGCAGGAAATAAAGGCATCTAATTTCTTTTACTCCAGAAGCCTATTATCATTATTTTCTCTGTGAATGTAGTAAGATGATTACAAAGAGCGGTGGCTTCGACAAGGTATCCTCAAAGGCGTTCTGCTCTTACATTTGCGTTTCTTACAACAATATCTCGAAACGGGCGACACAGCCAGATGAACCAGAACCCTTATGATGGTCGGACAAGATGTGGGCTCATTTGTACAGCTTTCTACTATTTCCCGCCGCACAGCTTTGTCTTGGTCTGGCGAATTGCTTACCAAAGCTGAGATCATCGCCAAGCCAATAGATGATATGGTAGACACTATTATTGGAAAAACTATATTTTCGAGCCACGAATTGTTCTCAAAATCAACCATTACGCCGCTCAGGGTGCTGTAAATTGTCTTATTTACATCCGTGTAGGTGAAAAAAATATAAAAGGGGAAAAAGCAAGGAATACACCAATATTGAATTTACAGCGGTGGTTCTCCGCAGTATAAAACCCATTACCATGACAGAATACGGTCCCCGCTGCCTATCGCCTGCTCATTGGCTGTGCGGTCGTTTTTGCAGGTGTCTCCCCAGTCGCCACGAATGTGCCGCCGAAGAAGCTGAAGGAGCCTTTGCTGGGAGAGCATCTCTGAGACAGCCCGCGTGACGTAGACTGTTCCGGAATGAAACCGGATGGGTTTGTACTGCATAGTGTGCAATCTCCTTTCTTCACGTTAGTGCCTTGAAGCCGTTCGGCGTCAGGACATTAAAGATCATTTTGTTTGAAATGGTTTCGGTGATTTCGCTGCCCATGTGATCGCCGCGATAGTTGAATTTTTCTTCGCTCTCCGTGCGCACGACCTTGATGATGCGGCCCTTGATGATATGCGGGGTGTCGCATTCGATCAGCCCGTTGATCATGCCGGAGCCTCCGATCAGCCCGATCTGGCTGATGGACAGCGGCAGCAGTGGATGCTTGACACCACTATCCAATTCGCTGCGCACCATCATCTGGGCGAAGCTGTCAGATCTTCTAAGCTGCTGCTCCAACTCCCTCTGGTTGAACCGCTCTCCCTTGAAGGTGTTGACCGTAATAGGCTGCGCCGGAAGCGCGTAGCGGCTCTCAGGGAGCTGCGTCAGTGGCGGTATCTCGGCAGGGCTGCACGCAAGCTGCTCCAGCCGGAGCGTATCCGGAAGCTCCGTATCCCGCTTTTTTCGGATGCCCAGCACCGCTGCCTGCTTGAACTTCTTGAACTCGCTGTCGGTGAAGCGCCAGACGGTGAGCTCGTCAAAATTGTCTACGAGGATGCGGCAGATATCCGAGGTCAGCCGGTAGTAGGGGATAACATAGATCAGCAGCCCTCCGTACATCAGCGTGGAAATGCTTTCGATCAGAAACCTTTTCTCGTGCCGGGAGCGTCCACCGTTTTCGTTGATGACCGACAGATACGGCGGGTTCAGGAAAAGCAGGTGAAACGCTTCGTGACTGATGCGGCTGTGAAAGAAGCTGCCGAAGCCGACTCGGTGCAGCCTTGTCTGCGCTTCCTCTGCGCGGCTCTCGTCCAGCTCCACGCCGTAGGCGTAGCAGTTATTCCCCTGCGCCAACTGACGCAGGGCCTTGCCGCAGCCGCAGCAGGGGTCGAAAAGGTTCGTGGTGACGCCCTCCGGAAACCGGATGCCGCGCAGGATCAGTGAGATGTGGTCGGGATCGGTGGGATAATAGCCCGGCTTGATGTTATTCATGAGCCGGCCGATGATCGCGGCGTTGGTTTTCTGCCCCGTGGGAAACGACGCGGCGAATTTGGCGAGCGCTTCATACACCGGCTTATAGCCCGTGCTCATAAGCTGGAAGCCTGCAAGCCCGTGCCGGAGCTGGTCTGCTGCAGAGGCGAGCGGGTATTCCTCCATTTCCAGCAGGAAAAGCTGGGAGGCGGTAAGCCGTTCGACCAGGTGCGTGCGGATACTCTCCAACTCCGTGTAGGTGTCCCGTGCTGCCGCAAGGTCGCTCTGCCGGTATTTTTCGATCCTTGCCCGCTGCACGACCATACCCTGCGCCGACTGCATGATCTGCGCTTGGAGCTGGGTGAGCTGGTCAAGGGCATAGGGCTTTTGCGCCTGCAGTTCAAGCGGCTCACTCATTGTCTGCACGATCCTTTCTCAGCGCACTCAGCGTATCCAGCAGATGCAGGTACGACCACTTCTTGAGGCCTCTGCATGTGAAATAACGGTTATAGCCGCCCTTATAGTCTCGGCTGTGGCGGACGGTGCGGTAGAGAAGCACATCATTTCCGCCACCAGCGGGCTGGTAAAGGCAGATATAAATACCGCCGGTCTCCCACATTCCAATCAGGGTACACTCTCCCGATACGGCGATGCCGCCGGGATTGGCGCTGACCATGGCGTCGCGGAGCCCCAGATCTTTGGCGAGCGCACGAAGAAAGGTTTTTCCCACATTGAGGAAGACCTTCTTGCTGCCATTAGGTCCGCACTCGCTATCGCCATAAGCTATAAAATACATCAAGTTTCGGTATTCGTAATATATTTCTTCGAACTTGGACCTATCCTCGCCAGTTTCAATCATTTGTAAATAGATTAACACGAGAAGCCACCATGAACAATGTAATATGATGAATGGTAAATGTAAAAATGATTAGATTAGCACTCATATAGGAATAGCCGTTCATAATCCAGGGGATACGGGGAATAAAGAGGAGAATATGGGGAGATAAATCCCCACGCCACGCTATGGAAAAAGGTGGCGTGGGGATTCAAAATGAAGCGTGGATGAATCTGCTGTGAGGAATATTGCCAGATTAGATGCTATCCGTCTAAACTCCTATTAGTAATTCCGCTATCCAGCAGAACTCGCCAAGAACAATGGCTATTCTTTCATTTGGGCTGATACGACTTGTTGTTGCCGAGACGGTAAAAAGCATAAATATAAATTTTTGATTGTAATAATCCGCATGAATGCTGTCAATTCAAAAAGATGATGCGGGGTAGAACGAGCAAGGTCGCTCGATGCTACCGTATACGGGCACTATCGCTGGACCAATAAAAGTTGGCTGTTGCCACACACACATAGCTAAAGGGAGAAGTTATTACATTGATTTATTTTTCATTGAGTTGCGGACTCCGTTTAGAGTCTCTTTTATTTCAGAAACTTTATCGAATACGCCAACAGACAAAACAATAGCCCTAAGTTCCCCCATGTCTTCATTAACCATAGGAGAAGAAGTGCCTTTCAAGCCCTCATATATCTTGTATATGATAACAAGCATCTCCTCAAGAAATGTGATATAAGCACATTTGCCGATTCGTCCAGCCAATTCTTGAGAGTCATCTGTTTGATTACCGAGTTTTCCGTGTTCAATAATACACATTTGGTGCAGCATTTTATTTAGTTTTTGAATTTCATGTTTTGCTTGCAACAATAAAAGAAGTTTTTTCCGATCGTCATTGGAGTTGTCTTCGTCAACCTGCTCTAATATGCTCTTCACTTCAATTAATTGCGGAATGGCAATTGCATAGAATTCATCAACAATGTCGTTTTGTTTTTCTACTGTGTTTTTATTGCTTGAATATCGAACAGCTATCCAGTGCACAGCACAGACGATTGCATAGAAGAGGAGTGCGATAATAATTGAGAGAAAAAGCGGTGCATTTTTACCGGAGATTGTTTTTAGCAGAAACTTGGGGAGCGGTTGTTCCTTTAAGAGATTCACTATATACTGACTCAATGGTGAAGCGTCGAAAAGGACTCCAATAGCTGCGGAAACTAAAATAGTTTTAAAATTTGAAAGCGAATCATTGACTGTTTTACTTATTTTGAGAAGCTCTTTATAGACTGGATAGGTGACATAATCTATTGATTTGACTAGTTTGAATAACTTCATAGTACCTCCCAATAGCCTAAAAAGTGAAATCCGGTAGACGGTCGATGATTTCTCTGGCTTTATTTACGTTCCTTCCACCGCGGGAGGATCGTGTGCTGAGAAAGTCATATTGAATTGGCATCAAATCACACCACTCCATCCGGTTTTGCTCTGCATATTTTTTAAGAGCTGCGCTCAAATCGGGATGCTGTACAATATATTCATAAAGAGCAGAGAGAATGAGATTGCATGAAAAACTTATAATGACAGGAGTGTAGCGCCACTTTCTAGATAAATACTTGATATACTTTCTGGAGATATTTATATCATTATACTTCGATTTTAAGAATTGATTAAGTATGGTATATCCTGCGTTTTCATATTCAAATTTATTATCGGCCACAGGAGAGTAATCTTTGAAAACATTAGGATTTTTTGATTGAGAAACCACATAACATCCGACTATCTTGAAAATATTTGTGAGTGAATTTTCTTTGCCCCAAATGCCATGGCCCATAGAGAAGAATCTTGCTTCACTTTCTGACATATTAGATCTGAGATATTTTTTTGACATCTTAGTACTCCGTTTCTCTTGTGATAGTAAGTTTAACAGGTGTTTATTATAAGCTGTGTGACTGTTTTGGCAGTAAAAGCTATGCGCGCAGACTTAGGTTTCTTCTTATTTTCCTAATGTGTCGATTTAGAGATTAGGGACAAACAATATGACAAAATTGCAGAAAAAATAGTGGGCAAAAGAAGATTCGATAACCAAGCTTTATCAGTGAGAACCATAGCAAGCCAGCCGGTCCCGTCAAGATTTATGCGCAAAATTGTTTGCAGGCTCCGGCTGAATGAAGTC
>ERZ772812.2558-NODE-2558-length-11404-cov-9.715305_pt1 | contig 11404 bp, 10 predicted proteins | sample MGYA00511343_ERZ772812 | MGnify/ENA primary metagenome ERZ772812 (study PRJEB29015, sample SAMEA2737706) | human gut metagenome | biome: human gut; feature: human-associated habitat; material: faeces | place: China | collected 2012 ...
GTCAAAGGCAAAGCCTCGCCGGAGCAATTCCGGCGGGGCTTTGCGGTATTCTCGGAATCCCGCTTTTCCACTCGATGAACAACATGAAAACCGCGCCGAGGCCACCCCATGAGGTGGGATGCCATAATCAAAGAAAACGGCCAGCACGGCGTGGGATTTTCCGGGAAGATCGAAGCTGGAGAAAAGGCGGGTGTGGCGTGTAAAGAACGCCTCCATATCATACAATAACCCTAAAGCTATGATACGGAGGACGACACCATGAACGAGCTGCAAGCCTTTGAAAAGCACCTGCGCGAAAACGAGAAAAGTCCCGCCACGATAGAAAAATACCTGCGCGACGCCCGCGCCTTCCTGTGCTGGCTGGACGGGCGCAAGCCCACCAAGGAGCTGACCGTCTGCTACAAGGAAGGTCTGACCGAGCGATACGAGGCCGCCAGCGTCAATTCCATGCTGGCGGGGATCAACAGCTACCTGTCCTTTTCCGGCCGCGCCGACTGCCGCGTGAAGCCCCTGCGCGTCCAGCGGACGCTGTTCGGGAGCGAGGATCGGGAGCTCTCCCGCGAGGAATACGCCCGCCTTGTCCGCGCCGCGGGCGGGACGCAGATCGGCGTTGTCATGCAGACCATCTGCGGCACGGGCATCCGCGTCTCTGAGCTTCGGCACATCACCGCCGAGGCGGTGCGGGAGGGCCGCGCTGCCGTCCGCAACAAGGGGAAAACCCGCGTGATCCTCATTCCCACCGCGCTGCGAAGGCTCCTGCTGGGCTATATGAAAAAGGCCGGCGTCACCACCGGCAGCGTGTTCCTCTCGAAAAGCAAAACGCCGCTGGACCGCAGCACGGTCTGGCGGCGCATGAAAGCCCTGTGTGAGCGGGCGGGGGTGGACCCGCGCAAGGTCTTTCCCCATTCTCTGCGGCATTTGTTCGCCCGCGTTTTTTACAGCGTGGAAAAGGATCTGCTGCGGCTGGCGGACATCCTCGGCCACGCCAGCGTGAACACCACGCGCATCTACACCATAGAAACCGGACGGCAGCACATGAAGCTGCTGGAGCGCGTCAGCCGAACACTGCTCACATAATGGCGATTCTGTTGCGGAATAGTTACAACAAGCCCATATTACATCTACATCATAACAGAGACCCAGTATCATTAGCAAGAAAAATTTGAAAAACCCAGCGAAAAAAGTCAAAAAACGATAACGGCAACAAGGCCGGATGAAAAAATCTTCTCTCCCGGCCTGATTTTGTGCGCTATTTTTACCCTCTGTTCCGCCGTTTAGGGTCTACGCTGTTGGCAGCGGACACAGTGATGCAACAGAATCGCCATTCTGTTGCTGCGGAAGTGTACCGCAGGAAAAAGGGGGTGACCGTAGGAGACGAGTTAAGGAACAGAAGAATTGCAGCGACCATATTAACCGATTACAAAGAAAACGGAGGAACAAGACCATGAGAAAAAGACTTCTCAGCATCCTGCTGCTCTGCTGCATGGTGCTGACGCTGCTCCCAACGACGGCACTGGCGGAGGAAGCTGCGCCAGCATTTGATCTGGCAACGGATCTGGCAGACATCACAATTCCAAACGATCTGGTCACCTGCGTCTGCACAAAGGCCAACGAAACCAAGCAGTATGGGCAACTGACGGACGGTTTTTCCGCTACTAAGGTTGCGAAGGAAGGGAACGTCTGGACTGTTATTATCTATGTCGAGAATTCCATCTATAAAGCTGAATTTGACAAGGACATGGGTTGCCCACATGCCGCAGATGGGAATTATCTGTCCGACTTCACTCCCCCGATTCAGTTTAAGCTGAAATATGAAGGAGGCAAATGGGTGCTTCTTGGCAAGATGCCCCAAAACAAAATGCTTCACTTCACCTGCAGCGGCGGCCATGTGTATCAGGGGGACATTCCTGTCATCGAACTGGTTACCAGAACGCATACGGATATTAAAGTGACGGAGAATGACAAATGGGAGTATTCCATAGACAATGGGACGACCTGGCAGGGCAGCTGCCATTTCACCAACCTGCAGCCCGGCACGGGATACACCATCATCGCCCGTGTGAGGGAAACTGCCACCCACAAGCCCAGCGGGAACAGCGCACCCCTCAATGTTACCACGATGCATCTTACCATCTCGGATGAGTTGAGGGACAAGCTTCGCGCTGTTGCAAGTGCCTACAAAGGGGAATATGACGGCATGGAGCACGAGGCGGTCATTGTGAATGACACTAAGATGCCCGAGGGCTGGAGCATCGCAGGTCACACCGCGGGCACCGGAGATGACTTCGTGTCCCAAATACCGAAGATTCGGAATGTGGCCGGTTCTAACCTAACGGTAAAGACCAAATTTACCCACCCGGACTATGCACAGAGTCTTATTATCTATTCCTATCCCGAGATCACGCCCAAGCCCCTGACCTCCGACATGATTGCCGACATCCCTCCGCAGCACTATACAGGGCATCCCATCCATCCCATGCCCGAGATCAAGGACGGCGACATGGTTCTGGTGAAGGGCAAGGACTTCACCTACAGCTACGATACCAACACCTCGCCGGAGCAAGGCGGCAAGGTGACCATAAACGGCATGGGCAATTACAAGAGCACAGCCTTCAAGACCTTCACCATCGTCTCCACTATTACAGAAGATGATCTTGCGGGGCTCAACATTCCCGCAAACCTTGTCACCGTCAAGTGCCAAACAACCGGCGATAGCAAGGCATACGGGGCAATTCCCGACGGCTTTGACTTGAGCAAATCGAAGCCCTACATGGATAACGGTGTTTTGAAGGCTATCGTCCAGCTCAATTTGCCCGCTTACAAGGCCAAGTACGATGCGGACACCAAAAAAACGCACGAAATTGCAGATTTGGGGGGAAACCTCGTAACGACCTTCACCCTGAAGTATGTCAACGACAAGTGGGAGCTGGATGGCACTTTTCCGAATGTTATCATTTTGGTGAAATGTGACGGCCAGCATCCGCAGACTCCGCCGTATCCCACGGAGGAGAATGTCAGCGGTCTGGGTGATCAGATCGTCGCGGTGCTCTGCAACAATGTTCCGACCGGTCAGCAGTCCGGCAAGTATTACGGCCTGATTGGCGGCGGCTTTACCTCAACAGCTCCCACGCTCAATGCGGATAAGGTGTACGAAAGCACCATTACCCTTATTCCCTCCGTGTACTGCAACCAGTTCAGCGGCGACACGGGCATCATGCACAAGGTGCTCTCCGCGCAGACCACCGATGGTCTGAAGTTCGTAGTGAAGTACGACAGCTCCACAAAGATGTGGAAGCCCGCAGAGGAAGTTAAGCAGATGGCCATTTGGGTGACGTGCGACAAGCATGAGACCGACACACCAGTCCCCACCGAGTTCACCATCACCTTTAACGGCAACGGCGGCACACCCTCTGTCGGCAGTATGAGAACCACCAATCAGAAGCTGACCTCTCTGCCCACCGCCACCCACAGCGGCAGATACAGCTTTGACGGCTGGTACACCGCGGCAAGCGGCGGCACGAAGATCACGACCGCTACTGTATTCTATGAAAACACCACTGTGTACGCCCACTGGACCTACATCGGCGGCGGTGGCAGCAGTGGCGGAGGTGGCGGTGGCGGCCACACCTACCACACCATCAGGGCGATCTCCGGTTTGAACGGCTCTATCTCTCCCTCCGGCTGGACCTCCGTCCGTCACGGATGGGATCAGACCTTCACCATCACCCCGGACAAGGGCTACGCCGTAGCCAAGGTGCTGGTGGATGGTAAGAGCGTGGGCTCTGTGAAATCCTACACCTTCAAGAATGTCACAAAGGATCACACCATCGAGGTAGTCTTTATGAAGGCAAATGGTAACCCCCAGACCGGCGTGTTCGTGGATGTGCCGGAGGGCAGCTACTATGAGGAAGCGGTCGACTGGGCAGTGGAGAAGGGCATCACCACCGGCACGGGCAATAATTACTTCACGCCGGATGGCATTTGTACCCGTGCACAGGCTGTGACCTTCCTGTGGAGAGTTGCCGGAAGCCCCACACCCAAAACAGAAGCAATGGTCTTTGAGGATGTGCTGGATGGCAGCTACTATTACGAGGCCGTCCTGTGGGCTGTGGAGAACGGTATTACCGTTGGCACGAGCGCAACGACCTTCAGCCCCGAGCTGACCTGCTCCCGCGCACATATTGTGACCTTCTTGTGGAGAGCAGCCAATTCTCCATCTGCAAAAACGGCCAATCCCTTTACCGATGTAGCCGCGGACGCCTACTATATCGACGCTGTGCTGTGGGCGGTCAAGCATAAGATCACGGTCGGGACAACGCTATCCACCTTTAGTCCTGATGAGGGCTGCACCCGCGCACAAATCGTGACCTTCCTGTACCGTGCTCACAGCAAGTAATTAGGGATGACGTATGCACCCGCTGAAATGCTATCACCTCGCGGCAAGCGAGATGGATCTGCATAAGCTATTTCATGGAAAACCTTCAGAGCGGGCTAAGAAAGGAGATCGGGTCCTGCTTATCAGAACGATCCAATTGACAGCAGACCTAACGGTGACTTGCCCCGTAACCTTTCTAATGCTGCCAGACATTCAGTTTATCACGAAGCCTTTTGCGCTGCGCACGGCTTGGGAAGATGACAGAAGTTCTGCGGTGCTGTGCTTTCGATCATGCTCGAAAGCAGAAAGCGTTCTCTCCCTTCTGTATTCTCACGAATGATTCTATTGGCAGCAGATATCTCTTTACCCGCAACGAGCAGATGCCGGATATACTCCTACGCGGTCATCTGCTCCCCCAAAAAGCAAAGGACAGCGCGGCGGACGGTCAATAGCACCGGCCTCCGCACTGTTCCTTTTTCGCCACAGGAAACTCTGTACGACATTCACAACCCATGAGCCATGCCGCCTTCCCACGCGGCAGGAGAAAACACTATGAAAAAGATCACTCGATTTCTGTTTTGCACCTTCGTCGCCATTATGCTGATGGGGACGGCGATCAGTGCCACCGCTTGCCATCAGAAAGAGGAATATCCCAGCGTACCCGAAGTGGCCGAGCCACAGGCCACCGGCGAGATCATCCCCACCGTGGATCGACAAAAGGAGCTGAAGGACGCAAGAAAGAAATACGCTGACGCCGTGGCGTGGCTGTATATGCCCGGCGCCGAGGTGGACGACCCCGTGGTGCAGGCGAAGGACAACGCTTACTACCTGCAAAAGGACGAGAACGGGAACTACAGCGAATGGGGCTGCTACTACGCCCACTGTGACAACCGTTTGAGCAGCCGGAGCAAGCTGGACAGGAATACCGTCATCTTCGGTCACTCTGCCAGCAACTGTGACCCGGACGGGCCCAAGCTCACGAAGCTCCATCGGTATATGGATGCGGACTATGTGAAGGAGAACCCGTATATCTACCTCTCGGTGAAAGGCGAGGACATGGTCTTCCAGATCACGGCCTGCTTCATCACGGATATTGACTTTGATTACATCGCTCCCAATCCCACAGGCGAGGATCTAACAAGCTTCTTTGAGCAGGTGGCAAAGAAGAACTGGCTGGAATTTGACGGTGTAACCTTCGGCGAGGAGGACACCATGCTGACCCTTTCCACCTGCTGCCGGAAGTACGATGAGTACAATACCGGCAACCAGCGGCTCGTCCTAATGGCGAAGCTGCTGCCGGAGGGTGCTATAGCGCAGGACTTCACCGTGCGCCTTGCTCCAGAACCGGAGATGCCTTAAAAAGACCAAAACGGAATACGATACCCCCTGAAAAAGATGATATTCTTCTCACGACTCCTTCAGCCAGCGGGAAAACTCCTCCGGCGAGATCACGCCGCCATCGCAGTCCTCTTTCTTCCTTCTGGCTTCCTCGCTCCAGGCGTAGAACGCGCTCTTGGTCAGCTTGCCTGCGTTGATGCGGGCGAAACGCTTTTTGTACTCTCTGCGGTATTCCTTGAACACCTCATCGCCCTGCTTGCGCTGCGTCCATGTGTTGATGGCCCCCATCTCCCGGCAGGTGCGGCCCTTGCTGTCGCAGATCCGGCCGCAGTACTCCATGCTGGCCTTGCCCGTTACGGCGAAGTAGCGCAGGCAGTTCTTGCACACACGCATCCTCACCTCCCGCTTCACGCACTCCCGCACATGGAAATCGATGAGGTCGTAGATGTCCTTGGGATAGAGTACCTCGGCAAAGATCTTGCAGTCGATGACCTCAAAGCTCATGGACTGGGGCTGGAACTGGAAGGTGTTCAGCGTGTCGCCGCCCTCGGTGTTGTAGTAGTCCACCATCTTCTCGGATACGGGTTTCTTTTCCCCGTCCATGTTCAGCACCTGCGCGATCAGCCCCTTGATCTGCTTCTGCATGGTGTCGATGCTGCTGCAGAGATGGGAAATCTTCTTGTGGGGCAGCAAGTCCTGAAAATCTCCGGGTGCGGTGCTCTCCACCATTTTCAGACGCTCCAGCCAGTCCAGCCGCAGCAGCTCAAAGCAGATATGCCGGGGCGCCAGTTCATTCAAACCAGCCGCTACGGTTTGCAGTTCGTTGTAGTCCCTGGACTGATAAAAAGACATCAGCGCCTTGTCCATCCTTTTGGTGATGGGCTCCAGCTCCCAGATATCCATATACAGCAGACTCATCAGACTTTCCGGAAACGGAAAGTCTTTTTTTATGGTCTGTTCTCTATCCGTCACATCGGTGTACTCGTAGTACTCCCTGCCGCCGTCGATGTAGGTTTTGAAAATATAGTTTTGCATAATGGACGCTCCTTAAAACGAGATTAGACTGATGAAATGTATAGTGTTCAATAAGACTTGACAACGAGGTGTTGACATGTTATAGTATGCCCAGAAGTAGACGCATGAAACGGATTTTATGAAATAAGTCTAATTCATCAGGACAGATATGTCAACCATTATTTTCGGAACCTTGAAAAGTGAATACCTGCCGCCGCAGCCCGGATGCTCCGGGCGAAGTGCCGCCACGAGCCCGCGAAGGGGGAGCGCACCAACGGAGCGAGGGCACGGCGTGCAGCAGAAAAAAACATAGGGGGTGAGATCGAAATACACATAACCGTCAAAAACTGAATACGCTCTACCAACAAAGCTGTAAGGAGGACACGATTTGAAGAAAAGCATTTATACCAGCTATGATGAACTGCCCCTGCTGCTGAATGTGAAGCAGCTGGTGGATCTCATGGGAGTCTCGGACTCCAGCATTTACGAACTCATTCAGGAGGCAGACTTTCCCTCTCTGCGGATCGGCAAGCGCATCGTCGTTCCAAAGGAGGAGCTGCGGAAATGGATCACCGCGCATACGAAAGGGGCGTCGGAATGCTGAACACGCCCTATGTGAAGAAGGACACGATCAAAAATTATTTTCCCCTCCCCAACGCCATTTTTGATCTGGGACTGCACCACATGGAGATCAACATCTACGCCTATCTGCTCCGCATTGAGGATCGACGAACCTACCAGTGCCTTGTCAGCTATCCCACCATCGCAAGGAAGCTGGGTATCTCGGTCAACACCGTGGCAAAGTATGTTGCCGCGCTGGAGGAGCATGGGCTCATCCGAACAGAGCGCACGGAGATCATCACCAGGGACGGTCTTAAGCGCAACGGCTGTCTCAGGTACACCATCCTGCCGATTAAGAATGCCCTCGCCCTCTGCTATGAGCGTCAGCTGGAAAAAGCGGGACAAGCCATGGAACGGCAGCGGACACAGGCAAGAGCCGAACAGCTGGGCACTGCGTTCACTCCGGCAGCGGGAGAGCAGAGCGCGTAAAACGGCAAAGTATGCCCTCCTGACTCGTGGCCGCGCAGGGGTTCGGGAGCACGCGGCCCACGCCGAGGGTAGTGATACCACCCCCGTCTCACTGATGCGGAATTTGCTGCTTTTTTGACACAGGCGCAAAGGGAGAACAGAGCGCATGGGTTCACCGCTTTCCCCCGGGCTATGGCGAGTTCCGCTGAAACCCACCCGTTCGATAAAAGCACAAGATAAAGAGAGGTGGTCGCAAAGCGACCCCTCTCGCCCACAAAGCCCCGCAGTGCGGGGCTTTCCGAGGATGCCGCTCCGAGGTCGGTTTGGGACTTCTTGCGGGTCTCAGGTGGTCGAAAAGACGAAAAATCCAGACACCGTGCGGGTTTGCGCGGTGTCACACCAGAGAAAAAGGAGAAATCAATATGGAACACGAGAATAAGACGCGGATCCCCGCTTGGCTCAGACCCTCGACGATCCGCCGCATGGACGGCTGGCTGGAAACTGCCAACTGCAAAAGCCGCAGCGAGTTCATTGAGAAGTCGCTGCACTTCTACATGGGCTATCTCGGCGCGGAGGATGCAAGCGAGTACCTCTCCAACGCGCTGACAGCGACGCTGCGCGGGATCGTGGCGGACAGTGCCAATCGCACCAACAGCCTCCTGTTCAAGTGCGCGGTGGAGCAGGGCATCATGGCCCACACCATCGCCGCACACTTCGGCGACGCTATGGAGGACCGCCGCGCCCTGCGCGGCTATGTGACGGACGAGGTCAAGCGCACCAACGGGCAGATCAGGTTTGAGGATGCCCAGGACATCCAACGGATGCTGCCGGATTTTGATTAGGCCCGAAGTAAAGCCGGATCGCGGGAGAGGATGGCGTGGTCGGATTGTTGCTTTCGTAGAACTTGCGCCGACGCCGGGGATTCCACTCGCTTTCTCTCCGCGTCTTCGGTATTGTGTGTTTACAGAATAACCCTCAGGAAACGCAGGAGCTGCTGCGCCTAATCAAAGAAAAAACCTCGGAGGTGAAACCACATGGCAAAACGAAGACCGTCCGGCGACGGCATGGTACGTAAGCGGGAGGATGGCCGCTGGGAAGGGCGCATCGTAGTGGGGCACAAGGACAACGGCGACCCGATCTTCCGCTATGTCTACGCCGACACCCAAAAGGAGCTGACCGCAAGGCTGCGGAAGTGCATCACCGCCTATCAGGGCGTCGACCTGACGGAGCAGAGCAGGCTCACCCTGTCCGAGTGGCTGGATCAATGGCTGGTGAGCAAGGAGGGGATGGTGCGGCCCGGTACCCTGAATGGTTACCGCGGCTACATCGAGAACCATATCCGTCCCTGTCTTGGAGAGAAGCGAATCAGTCAAATCAAAGCAGTGGACATCCAACGGTTTTATGATATGCTGTCCCGGAAGCTGGCCAGCGGCACGGTCCGCCGCATCCATACCACGCTCCATGGAATCCTGAAAGTAGCGGCACAGGCGCGGCTCATCCCGAGGAATCCAGTGGAGGAGGTGACGCCGCCAAAGTTCAGCTATCAGGAAAAGAAGGTGCTGACGGCGGAGCAGGTCGACCGCCTCATGGAAGTCATTCAGAAGGATGCCCTATGGCATGACCTCTTCTACACAGAGCTCACCACCGGCCTGCGCCGGGGTGAGCTGTGCGGCCTGCGGTGGGAGGACTTTGATGCGGCAAGCGGAAGCTTAAAGGTCTGCCGCACGGTGCGCCGGGAGAAGGGCAAGGGCCTTACCACAGGCGATACCAAGACCTACGCGGGGACACGGACGATCACCCTGCCGCCCAGCCTTGCGGCGCTGCTGAAGGAAAGAAAGCGGGCGGCGAAGACCGCTTGGATATTCCCGGACCTGCTCCGCCCGGAGCGGCCGACCGCCCCGGATGCCGCCTACCGGCGCATGAAGCTGCTGCTGGAGCAGACGGGACTGCCTGACATCCGCTTTCATGATCTGCGCCACACCTTCGCGACCCATGCCCTGACCTCCGGCGTAGATGTGAAAACGCTCTCTGGGATCCTCGGCCATACAAGAGCGGCATTCACGCTGGATACCTACACCCACACCACCGGCGATATGCAGAGGCGGGCGGCGGAGATCGTGGGGGAGTTCCTCACAGACATTTTCGGAGAGGAGCTGAGACCGTGGGAAGAAAACGGAAAAATGGAGAAGGAACTGTCCGCCTGAGAAAGGACGGCCGATGGGAGGGCCGTGTGGTCATCGGCTACGATGACAAGGGTCTGCCGAAAACGAAAAATGTGCTGGCTAAAACAAAATCTGAGTGTGTTGAGAAGCTGAAAACGCTGAAGGACGCCCTCGCGCCGCCTGCGCCGCCGAGGACCAGGGCGGATATGCCCTTCGGGGACTGGATGGAGCACTGGTATGAGACGCACAGCAGACCCGCCGCCCGTCCCGGCACACGGCGGATCTATGAAAGCTACATTCGGCTGTACATTAAGCCGGGGATCGGAGGCATCCCGCTGAATAAGCTGACCGCGAAGGATATGCAGCAGTTCTTCGCCTGGCTGAAAACGGAGGGGCGTGCGGACCAATCGGACGATGAAACGGGGCTGGCAGACTCCCAGCTCCGCAACATCCACAGCCTGTGCCGGCGGGCACTGGAAAAGGCAGTATCGGAAAACCTGATTCCACAGAACCCGGCGTCCGGCTGCAAGCTGCCGCCCGCCCGAAAAGGGGAAATGAATCTCCTCTCGCGGGAATCCATGCAGAAGCTGCTGATCCAGGCGAAGGAGGAAAAGTACTACGAGTTGTTCCTGCTGGAATTTGCCACAGGACTGCGGTTGGGAGAGCTGACGGCCCTGCAATGGGAGGAGCTGAATTTGACCACGGGCGAACTGCGAATCAGCAAGCAGGCGGTGGTCATAGGCTCGGAATTGGTCATCACTGAGCCGAAAACAAAGGCGGCGGTACGCACCCTGCTCCTGCCGCCCAAAGTGTTAGAGGTGTTCAGAGAGTACCGGAAAAGGAATGTTTCCAGATGGCTGTTTCCGTCACCAAAGAAGGAGGATTCGCCTCTGCTCCCATCGGTGGTGCGCCAGCGGCTGCACAGGCTGTTGGATCATGCTGGCTGTGAACGGGTACGCTTCCATGATCTCCGCCACACCTTCGCCACCAATGCCCTCGCCCACGGGATGGACATCAAGACGCTGTCCACCATCCTGGGCCATGTCTCCGCGGCTACCACGCTGAACACCTACTCCCACATCACGGAGGAGATGCGTCGGCAGGCGGCGGCGAGGATCGACGCAGGCATCGCCAAAGCGCAGCCGCTGCCGGCAGAAGAAAACGCACTACAAGAGCGCATGATGACCGACTTCCAAGCAAGAAAGCGATGGAGCAGACGGACGGCATAACAGGAAACAGTCCACCCCGCCTGAGGGAAATCCTCGGCGGGGCGGCTTTTCGCTGTCTGTGGGCAAATATGTGGTCAAAGGGGTGCGGCGCAAAAAGGAATGCTTAGATTTGTGCTGTAAATACACCTGTTTGCGGCATATTTGGCAATATGCAGGGGGAATAATCCACAGAGATCTCGGGTGCGCTCAGTTGCACTGGCAGAAACAAAGATAAGCGGCGGTTGAGAATTGATAACTTTCTGATAATAGTGTGGCTT
>ERZ772812.2567-NODE-2567-length-11357-cov-2.932844_pt1 | contig 11357 bp, 12 predicted proteins | sample MGYA00511343_ERZ772812 | MGnify/ENA primary metagenome ERZ772812 (study PRJEB29015, sample SAMEA2737706) | human gut metagenome | biome: human gut; feature: human-associated habitat; material: faeces | place: China | collected 2012 ...
GTTAAAAATATTATTTACAAAGAAACAAAATAATATCTAAACAAAATTACCAAAGGTGCATAATATGTTGCATAGTCAGACTGACAATGGTGATTCCAACCCAGCAGGAAGCACCGAGAAGAAGTGGTTTCCCACCCGATTTTATTAATTTTACAACATTACTGTTCAGACCAATGGCAGCCATGGCCATAATGATGAAGAATTTGGACAGTTCTTTCAGCGGTGCGAATACATCAGCACTAATTCCCATACTCATACATGCAGTAGTGATAATTGCTGCAATGATGAAGTATAAAATAAACATCGGAAATGCTCTCTTTATGCTAAAATTTCCTGCTTTTTCACCATTTACAGATGCGGATTTTGCGTGGATCAGAGACAATACAAGTGTAATTGGAATGATTGCAAGTGTACGAGTCAGCTTAACGGTAACAGCATTATTCAATGTTTCATTTCCAAGATTCCACATGCTGTCCCAGGTGGATGCAGCTGCGGTTACAGAAGAAGTGTCATTAATTGCTGTTCCGGCGAACAGTCCGAAGGAAGAACCGCTCGTTGTGTCAAAGCCGAGGACGTGCCCAAGTACAGGGAATAGTACAGCAGCAATGACGTTGAAGAAAAAGATTACAGAAATTGCCTGAGCAACTTCCGTATCGTCGGCGTCAATAACCGGAGCAGTAGCTGCGATAGCAGAACCTCCACAGATGGAAGAACCAACACCAACCAGAATCGCAGTGTTGGACGGAACATTGATAATCCTGCGAAGCAGCCATGCGATGATTAGGGAAGTACTGATTGTACAGATAATAATTGGCAGTGATTGTTTCCCGGTCTGCAGGATTACACCGAGGTTCATTCCGAATCCTAATAGTACGACAGCAGTCTGGAGAATAATTTTGGAAGTCCATTTAATGCCAGATTCTGCTTTCCCTTTATCTGTCCAAATCAATGTGATGAGCATTCCGGCGAGAATTGCAATGACCGGACCGCCGATGACCGGAAAAGCTTTTCCAAGAAGCCAGGCAGGTACAGCAATTATAAAACAAACCAAAATACCAGATAAGTTCTTTTTGATAAAATCCATAATTTTTTTACCTCTCGTTTAAATTTAATAATTTTCATTTTTCTAATTGATTATAACACTGGAAAACAATAATAAAAAATTATATAATATTATTGAACGATAATAAAAAATTATTGACAGATATGAAAGAGAATTAATAAAAATCATTTGTGAAAATCAAATTGACAATGAAGGGAAGAAAATTATGCTGGATTTTAGAACAGATACATTTCTTACGGTATGTGAGACGATGAACTTTACAGAGGCAGCAAAAAGATTACATATTACACAGCCGGCGGTTTCGCAACATATTCGTTTCCTTGAAAAGGAATATAATACCAGATTGTTTTCTTATTGTAATAAACAGTTGTATCTGACTCAGGCAGGAGAGATACTTAGAAAACGGCTGATGACAATGAAAAATGATCAGCTGGCAATTATGAATGAGATAAGAAATGAATCCCATAAGATGGAATCACTTTCCATAGGAGTTACGATGACGATTGGAGAATATGCAATTGTAGATAAAATAGCAGATTTTCTGATCAGCCATCCGGAGATAAACCTGCATATACATTATGGAAATACAACGCAGCTGTTGACATTGCTTGATGAAGGAAGGATTAATCTTGCGCTTGTAGAGGGCAATTATCCGAAGGAAAATTATGAACATAAAAATTACAGTACGGAAGAGTATATAGCAGTTTGTGCCAGAGATCACACATTCAAAGAAAAATTTCCAGAAACAATGCAGGAACTGGTGAAGGAGCGCCTGCTTGTACGTGAACCGGGATCCGGGACAAGAAATATTTTAGAGGAGTTACTTCTTGCAAGAGGAATGGGGATAAAAGATTTTCTCCATTATACAGAAGTGGAAAATATGCATACAATTATCGGGCTTTTAAAAAGAGATTGTGGAATTTCATTTATGTATAAGATTGCAGTAGCGGATGAACTTAAGAATGGAACATTGAAAGAAATCAGACTTTCAGATTTTAAAATGCAGCATGCTTTTGATTTTATCTGGGAAAAGGGCAGTATTTATACAGAAAAATATATTGGAATATGTGAGGAACTTCTGAAAAAAGAGAATATCATATATTGATTAGTTGTACTTATCGATAATGAAAGAAAGTATAAATCAGGAAGGATGGGAATCATATGATGACAAGAGAAGAAGCATTAGCATACGGAATGTCTTTTGACAATGTATATGAAGAAAAGCCATTCCGTGATCCAAACTGGCAGCTGGTGCGGATCAAAGGAAGTAAAAAAACATTTCTGTGGATCTATGAACGGGAAGGCTATATCAATCTGAATGTCAAAGTGAATCCGGAGTGGAGAGACTTCTGGCGCTCGACGTATGAGTCAGTGACGGCCGGGTATCATCTGAATAAAGAACACTGGAATACGATCATTCTGGATGGGACTGTTCCGGAAAAAGAGATTAAAAGAATGATCGCAGAAAGCTATGATCTGGTTACGGACAGTCCGACAAAGAGAATTTACGAAGCAGTGAAGCGTATTCCAAAAGGGCATGTGGCAACTTATGGGAAGATCGCAGAGATGGCGGGAGACCCCAGAATGGCAAGAGCCGTGGGCAATGCACTGCATAAGAATCCGGATCCGGAACATATTCCATGCTTCCGTGTAGTTAATGCAAAAGGAGAACTGGCCGGAGCATTTGCATTTGGAGGCCAGAATGTGCAGGCAGAACTTCTTCGGGCGGATGGAGTCGAAGTGATAAACGGAAGGGTAGATCTGGAAAAATACGGAATATAATTGACAATGCATTTCCAGAGAGGGCAAAAGGTGCTCAGGATGAGGCCTTTCTGCATGGTTATACCGTATTATTTGGAAGTACTGATAATAACTATATACAGGAAGAAAAGTTTTTGGATGCATTAAAAGCAAAGATGGTGGACGGTATTATATACGTCAGTTTCAATCCTGCAACAAGTGAAAAACTTCTGGAAAACATAACGGTTCCGGTGGTTTTTATGGACAGAAAGATAAAGAAAAGGGAGAATATGGGAAGTGTTCTGATCGATAAATTTTCTGCAATGAAGGATGTAGCGGCATATATTGCCGGAAAAGGCTGCAGACAGCCGGCGTATATTACAGCAGATATCTCGATATCGCCAAGCAAAGAACTTGGGAAAAAATTCCGGAAGACATTAAGATCATGGGATTTGATGATATTTACATTTCGAAATATCTGAATCCGAAACTTACTGCGGTCAGACAGGATGCGTATGAGATGGGAAGACAGGCAGCTGGAATGCTGATCAGATATATAGATCAGGGAATGCCGCTTACAGACAGGATCCTTCCATATGAGATTATGGAGCGTGGAACTCTGTATAATATGAAAACGTTTAACCAATTTACTTAAAGGAGGATATACACATGAAATATCGTAACGTAGGAAAAGCAGGAATCAAAGTCAGTGAGATTGCACTTGGAAGCTGGATGACAGATCTGAAAGAAAGTTCCGAGGAAGATGTGGCAAAAGAAGTTGTAAAACTTGCCTATGAGAATGGAATTAATTTCTTCGACTGTGCAGATGCATATTCAGGAGGAGCAGCTGAAAGGTTCTTCGGAGAAGTGTTAAAAGAATTCCCGAGAAAAGATCTGGTGATCTCAAGCAAGGTCTATTTCCCGACAGGAGATGGCGTGAATGATAGAGGACTTTCCAGAAAGCACATTATGGAAAACTGTGAGCAGTCTCTGAAAAATATGAACTTAGATTATCTGGATCTGTATTATTGCCATCGCTATGATGAGAACACAGATCTGGAAGAGACACTTCGTGCGATGAGTGATCTGGTTGCTCAGGGAAAGGTGCTGTATTACGGTGTAAGTGAAGAATGGGGAAGTGCAAGAATTGAAGAAGCACAGAAGATCATTGATAAGCGTGGTTTATATCCAATCACAGTGATCCAGCCACAGTACAATATGGTAGACCGCTATATTGAGCATGAGATCATGGGAACTTGCAGAAAATACGGAATCGGTATCACTTCATTTTCACCGTTGTCGCAGGGACTTCTGACCGGTAAATATAAAAAAGGACAGCCATATCCGGAAGGATCCCGTGCAACACATCAGGCAGACAAACAGATCAATAATCTGCTGACGGATGAAAATCTTGCAATTGTGGATGAACTTTCCAAAGTGGCAGATGATCTGGGAACAAATGTAGCAATCCTGTCACTGGCATGGATTCTGAAACACCCGGAGATCAGCTGCGTGATCGCAGGGGCAAGCAAGCCGTCGCAGCTTGAGAATAACCTCAAAGCTGTTGATCTGGAGATTCCGGATGATGCGATGGAACGGATTGAGAAGATTCTTGGATTCCAGAGATTTGAACGCCATGTAGGATAATACTGATATAAATGCATAGAGGCGGGGAAAAGTTATTTTCCCCGCCTTTAATCGCCATGCAAATGTGTAACAATGAAATAAGTTCTTGACAAATTTTGAAATCTGCATATAATTATCAATGGTAATTAACAGAGGTAATTATTTGGATTACTGTTTATTAACAGAATTTTATGAATGCATTGCAATATCAAGAGAATGGTAAGCAATAATTGTATGATGATTATATAAGGAGGACAAAATATGACAAGTGAAATCATAAAAAGGATGTTCGACGCATGCTATCAGGCAAAACGGACCCGGGATATGCTCCCGCCGCTGCCGGAAGGTGTCAGAGCATCCTTTATTCAGTATCTGGATGTGATTCAGTCATTGGAAAGAAAGGGCATACAGGTAAAAGTATCGGATCTCAGCGATGCAATGGAGCTTCCAAGACCGGGTGTTACAAGAACGGTCAAAGAAATGGAAGAAAAAGGATATCTTCAGAAGATTGCTTCCGAAGAGGATGGACGTGTCACATACATTACTGTTACGAAAAAAGGCTCAGAATTGTCACAGAAATATGACGAACAATATTTTGACAGCCTGCTTCCATATATGGAAGAAATACCGGACGAAGATGCAGAATGCATGATACAGACGATCGAAAAATTCTATCAGATCATGTGTGAAAGGAGGAAACACTACGATGAACGATAAGGCAGATTTTACACAGGGAAGCATTCTTAAGAAACTGATTGCATTTATGATGCCGGTGCTGGGAGCACTGATTCTTCAGGCGGCATATGGAGCAGTGGATCTTCTGGTGGTCGGAAGATTTGGTTCGACATCAGGACTTTCGGCAGTGTCCACAGGAAGCCAGGTATTGAATCTTGTCACTTTCGTAGTGATTCAGTTTGCGATGGGAATCACGGTTTTGATAGCAAGGTATCTGGGCGAAAAGAGACCGGATCAGATAGGTTCGGTTATTGGCGGCTCGGCAGTTGTATTTACTATGATTGCAGCCTGCTTATTTATCGTTATGGTAGGATTTGCACATCCGATCTCAGTACTGATGCAGGCTCCAAAAGAAGCAGTTGATCTGACATCAGTATATGTGCGTATCTGCGGAGGCGGTATCTTCTTTATCGTCGCATACAACCTTTTATCCGCAATTTTCCGTGGATTGGGAGATAGTAAATCTCCGTTACTATTTGTATTTGTTGCATGTATCGTGAACGTGATCGGAGATCTGGTACTGGTGGCAGGACTTCACATGGATGCAGCAGGTGCGGCGATCGCAACGGTTACAGCACAGGCACTCAGCGTAGTATTTGCCGTAATCCTTCTGATCAAAAAGAAACTTCCATTTAAGATTACCAGAAAAGATTTCAGCCTGAACAGCCAGTGTAAGAAATTTCTGAAGATTGGGCTGCCGCTTGCACTGCAGGAGTTTTTGACACAGATGTCCTTCCTGGCACTTTGTGCATTCGTAAACCGGCTTGGTCTGGAAGCTTCTTCAGGTTACGGTGTTGCATGCAAGATCGTCAACTTTGCGATGCTGGTACCAAGTGCGCTGATGCAGTCGATGGCATCTTTCGTATCCCAGAACATCGGAGCAGGAAAGACGAAACGTGCGAAGAAATCCATGTTCACCGGAATCGGTGTCGGCCTGGTTGTGGGATGCATGGTATTCTTACTGGTGATGTTAAAAGGCGATATGCTCGCAGGATTCTTTACGACAGATGCAGCCGTTATCCAGAAAGGCTATGCATATCTGAAAGGATTTGCACTGGAGACAATCGTGACAGCGATCCTGTTCAGTATGGTCGGATACTTCAATGGTAATAATAAGACGGTCTGGGTAATGACACAGGGATTGATCCAGACCTTGCTGGTACGTCTTCCATTTGCATATGTCATGAGTATCCAACCGGATGCGAGCCTTACGAAGATTGGTCTTGCGGCGCCGGTATCGACGATGGTGGGAATTGTGCTGAATGTTGGATTTTATATTTATCTTGGAAAGCAGGAGAAGAAAATAAGTAAAAAATAAAAATATTATTGTGATTATGATAAAATATAGATAATAAAAATGAAAGGAAGAAATGATTCAAATTCGACCAGTTTCTGATTTAAGAAACAAATTTCCTGAAATTGAGACAATTGTAAATAGTGGGAATCCTGTGTATTTAACGAAGAATGGTTATGGTTCTATGGTAGTTTTAAGTTTAGAAGAGTATGCAAGTCTTACTAACAATGTAGAAATGAAACTTGATGAAGCAGACAGGCAGGCGGCAGCAACTGAGGAAAGACTTTCTCATGAAAGTGTATTTAAGAATGTAAGGAGCGTGATACATGGAAAATAAATCGTATCAACTTCGTTATCTTCCGATGTTTGAGACGGATGTGAGTTCAAAGGTTTTACAATAATTTTTCGGGGAAAATACCAGAAAAAATTTATTTGACTTTTGGAAAAACAGGAAATATAATAGTCACAAACGAGTAGCGAGTAAGCGTAAATCCAGTTTACCTGCTGCTCGTTTTTTATTTGTTAAAACATAATATTTGTCATGAAAAAGTGTGTAGCCTGTCAGCGTAAGTCCAGCTTATATGACAAGGCACACACTTTTTTTGTGCAAAAAGAGAGGAGCTAAAACAAAATGGCAGAAAGTAACAAGATGAAAGATATGTCAGTGAATAAGCTGATGATCCAGATGGGAATTCCAATGATCCTATCTATGGCATTGCAGGCGGTCTATAACATTGTAGACAGTGCATTTGTAGGAAATATGAGAGTAGGCAGTGAAGCGGCATTAAATGCACTGACACTCGTATTCCCGGTGCAGATGCTTATGGTTGCGGTGGGAATCGGAACAGGTGTAGGAACCAATGCACTTCTTGCAAGGACACTTGGACAGGGAAACAGCAAAAAAGCTGCAAAGGTAGCAGGAAACAGTTTGTTTCTTGGTGTGATTATTTATGTGGTTTGTTTCTTATTTGGTATCTTTGGAGTAAAAGCATATATTTCATCGCAGACAGTAGATACAGAAGTGCTTGAGATGGGAGTCAGCTATTTGAGGATATGCTGCGTGATTTCTTTTGGTATTATCTTCTTTTCACTATTTGAAAAGTTATTACAGGCAACAGGCCGTTCTCTTTATTCTACAATCGGACAGGTAGTTGGTGCAGTTGTAAATATTATTCTTGATCCAATTATGATCTATGGTATCGGTCCGGTTCCGGAAATGGGTGTAAAAGGCGCTGCCTATGCAACTGTAATTGGACAAATTCTTTCGTTTGTTTTAGCCGTGCTCTTTCATTGCAAGGTGAATCGGCAGATTTCCAATCATTTGCGTAACTGGAAACCAAACTGCAGTTTGATCAAAGCAATCTATGCCATTGGTTTGCCTGCTATTCTAGCACAAGCACTGATGTCTGTGATGACCTATGGAATGAATCTGATTTTGGGAAGTGTCAGCAGTGCAATGGTAACAGCATATGGGCTGTATTATAAAATTCAGCAGTTCATTTTGTTTGCAGCTTTTGGTCTGCGGGATGCGATTACGCCAGTGCTTTCCTTCTACCATGGTATGCACAGCCGTTCCCGGATTCGCTATGGAATTCGTTACGGGCTGCTTTACACATGGATTTTGATGCTGGCAGGTACGCTGTTGGTAGAGGGACTTGCCGCTCCGTTTGCAAGGTTATTTGGATTGTCCGGTGAAACAGAAACACTCTTTCTACAGGCAATGCGGATTATTTCTCTGAGCTTTTTGTTCGCTGGAACCAATATCACGTTTCAGGGCATTTTTCAGGCGTTGGACGGTGGCTTGGAATCCCTGTTGATTTCAATTTGCCGACAGATGCTGTTTGTATTGCCGGTTGCATGGCTGTTTGCACAGGTTGCTCGTTCCGATCCAGAACGTGCCTGGTTGGTTTGGTGGACATTTCCGATTGCAGAATTTGTCTCCATGGGGATTGGCTGCTTATTGATGCAACGGGTACAGCGTAAGCAACAGTTGCATTTATAAGAATAATTGAGCGGGTGTTCCCATAAAATTCGCACCAGTATTTTATGGGAACATTCTATAAAAAGAAAAGGGAAGCGGTCGAGTACGCTTCCCTTTTTGATTTATTGATTGGACGTATCGTCCTCACTGGAAAGATCTAGGTTTTCCAGTGCATATTCACAGCACTGGATGACCAGTTGATTGAAAGAAATATCGTGATCAAATGCAAGTTGTTCCAATTTGTCGATTAACAGATCCGGCATGCGGATTGTTTTATTGGAAGAGGTTGGCTTTTTGATTTCGAACATGAATAAAGTGCCTCCTTTCTTGTAAGGATTCAGTACAAAGGATTCTTCTTTTATTGTAGCGAAAAATAAATTGAAAAAATATAATTAAAATTGCAAGTAAAAATAAATTGCAATATAGTGCAATGATTGCGCCGTTTCAAAATATGATTTGGAATGGATCGCACGCTTCTTCCAATTTCTGCATAAAATGAAGAAAAAGAAAGGAGAAACGCCATGCAGATCATATGGATTGCGCTGGCAGTGCTTTTGGGTGGAATGGCAGTGCTTGTTCTGGGGCTGCGCATTGCAGAAGTCACCCGAAAGGAAGAACGTCCAGCTGCATTGTTTACGGTGTATCCGCTGTATCGGGATCATGAGGAAGCACCGCAGCAGCTCAAGCGGCTGATGGGGGATATTTGCTGGATGGACAACGATCTGATCGCACATGTTTATGTCGTGAATGTCAATGCGCATGTGGAGCCTGCGGCGCAGTGTCGGCAGCTCTGTTTGCATCACCCCAATTTTACCTATTGTACGGCAGAAGAATTTACAAAAATTTTGGAAGAAGCAGAAAAGTGATTGCATTTTGTCAAAAAAGATTGTATAATAGAAAAATATAGAGATCGAAGCAATTACAGCAGAAGGGAGGCGTGCGCCAGTGGAGAACCATTCCATTCATCTGGAGGGTGTTGTGGAGACAGTTCTGTTCCGCAATGCAGAGAATGGCTATATTGTATTGGACTTAAATGCCAATGATTCCATGATTACTGTGGTGGGGGAATTGGGCGATCTAGAAGAAGGCGAACGCCTTTCCCTGGATGGAGAATTTACATCGCATCCGAAATTCGGAGAGCAATTTCGAGCGTATTACTGCGAACGGACACTGCCGGCAGATGCACTGAATATTCAGCGATATTTGTCCTCTGGTGCCATTAAAGGAATCGGCCCCTCTCTGGCACGAAAAATTGTAGAGGCATTCGGAGACCGTACCTTGGAGATTATGGAAAAAGAACCGACTCGACTGATGGAAATTCGTGGAATTTCTCCGAAAAAATGCGAATCCATTGCACAGGAAGTGCAGCAGATTTTTGCATTGCGCTCCATTATGACATTTTTATCTGCCTATGGAATTGCTTCGAAATATGCCATGCGTGCGTATAAAAAGTGGGGTGCCGGAACCATTGAAATGGTTTCTGCCAATCCCTATTTGCTTTGTACTTCCGGTGTGGAGCTGGACTTTCATAAGGTGGAGGCGCTGGCAAAGGACATGCATTTGGATCCCGATTCTCCGCAGCGGATTGCTGCCGGAATTGTTTTTATTTTGCAGCATAATACTCAGAATGGATTTACTTGCTTGCCGCTGGATCGGCTACAGCCGAAGGTTTGTGAGTGCCTGAATGTATCTGAAAGTGCCTTTTATGATGCCTATCAGGAAGCAAGAAACGAGCAGGTCATTGTGGAATACTGCAAGCGGGAACGGGAATTTGTTTACTTAGCAGACTATTACCGGGCAGAGCGGTACATTGCCGATCGGATCACCGTCATTCAGGATTTTAGTTCGCCGGAAGACAACGAAAATTTTCAGAAAATGATCGATCAACAGGAAGTAGAAACCGGAATTCACTATGAAACGTTACAGCGACAGGCCATTGTATCCGCACTTTCCCGTGGTATTTTGATTTTAACAGGAGGCCCCGGAACCGGAAAGACTACGACGCTCAATGCTATGATTGCGTTGAATGAAAAGCAAGGATATCGTGTGATGCTTGCAGCGCCAACCGGACGGGCAGCACAGCGTATTTCGGATTTAACCGGCTATGAGGCCAAGACCATTCATCGCTTACTGGAAGTGGAATTTGATATGACCGGTGGCACACGCTTTCTGCACAATGCTGCCAATCCGCTGCAATGTGATGTAATGGTGGTGGAGATGTCTATGGTAGATGTACTGCTGTTTGAAAGCTTGCTGCGTGCGTTGCGGTTGGGCTGCAAGCTGATTATGGTAGGGGACAGCGATCAGCTGCCCTCTGTCGGTGCTGGAAATCTGCTAAAAGATCTGATTGACAGCGGTGCCGTGCCGACCATTGAACTAAAGCAAATTTTCCGGCAGGCGCAGCAGAGCAGCATTGTAACGAATGCACACCGGATCATTCAGGGAACCTATCCGGATTTGACGCAGAAAAACAGTGACTTTTTCTTTTTTCAGCGGTTAAAACCGGAGGATGTTACCAAGCTGCTGCTGGATTTGGTACAAGTTCGTTTGCCAAAGGCGTACCAATATTCCCCAACAGAGGATATTCAGGTAATTTCCCCTTCCCGGAAAGGTGTGTTGGGTGTGATTGAATTGAATCGTGCGCTCCAGCAGCGCTTGAATCCGCCGCAGAAGGGACGGCAGGAAGTGAAGTCGATTTTGTACACATTCCGAGAAGGCGACAAAATCATGCAGACCAAGAACAATTATGACATTGTTTGGCACAAAGACGGTAATTCTGGAACCGGCATTTTCAATGGAGACATTGGTCGAATTCTTATGATTAATCGACAGACACGAGAAGTGGTAACAGACTTTGACGGAAGAAGGACGGTGTATCTGTTCGATCAGTTGGAACAGCTGGAATTGGCATATGCCAT
>ERZ772812.2578-NODE-2578-length-11315-cov-3.129396_pt1 | contig 11315 bp, 7 predicted proteins | sample MGYA00511343_ERZ772812 | MGnify/ENA primary metagenome ERZ772812 (study PRJEB29015, sample SAMEA2737706) | human gut metagenome | biome: human gut; feature: human-associated habitat; material: faeces | place: China | collected 2012 ...
GCACGGAAGCCACGATTGACGACAAGAAGTACTTGATCATGAATCAATCCGACATTCTAGTGGTTCTATAACAATTGAAAATGGAGAATTGAAAATTGGAAATGAATTACACTCCATTGATTTTCAATTTAAAATTTAAAATCTAAAATTAAAAAGGTTATGGCAAAAGAGATAAAATTTAATGTTGAAGCCCGCGATTTATTGAAAAAGGGTGTTGACGAATTGGCTAATGCGGTAAAAGTAACGCTTGGCCCCAAGGGACGTAACGTGGTAATCGAGAAAAAATTCGGTGCCCCGCATATTACTAAAGATGGTGTTTCCGTGGCAAAAGAGATCGAGCTTTCTGATCCATATGCAAACATCGGGGCACAAATGGTTAAAGAAGTGGCATCCAAAACAGGTGATGATGCCGGAGACGGAACCACAACCGCTACCATTTTAGCTCAATCCATTATCAGCGTGGGCTTGAAGAACGTAACTGCCGGTGCAAGCCCGATGGATATCAAACGCGGTATCGACAAGGCTGTTGCCAAAGTGGTTGAGTCTATCAAGAGCCAGGCCGAGATGGTAGGTGACAACTATGATAAGATTGAACAGGTAGGTACGGTATCTGCCAACAACGACCCGGTTATCGGTAAGCTGATTGCAGACGCTATGCGTAAGGTTTCCAAAGACGGTGTTATCACTATCGAAGAGGCTAAGGGTACGGATACTACTATTGGTGTAGTAGAAGGTATGCAGTTCGACCGCGGTTATCTTTCTGCCTATTTCGTTACCAATACTGAAAAGATGGAATGTGAAATGGAGAAACCGTACATCCTGATTTATGATAAGAAGATTTCTAACTTGAAGGATTTCTTGCCTATCCTGGAACCGGCTGTACAAACAGGTCGTCCGCTGTTGGTAATTGCAGAAGATGTGGACAGCGAAGCATTGACTACATTGGTTGTTAACCGTCTGCGTTCTCAGTTGAAGATCTGTGCAGTGAAAGCTCCGGGCTTCGGCGACCGTCGTAAGGAAATGTTGGAAGATATTGCTGTATTGACCGGTGGTGTTGTAATCAGCGAAGAAAAAGGCTTGAAACTGGAACAGGCTACTATCGAAATGTTGGGTACTGCCGACAAGGTAACTGTTTCTAAAGACAATACGACTATCGTGAACGGTGCCGGTGCAAAAGAAAACATCAAGGAGCGTTGCGAACAAATCAAGGCTCAGATTGCTTCTACCAAGTCCGACTATGACAAGGAGAAATTGCAGGAACGTCTTGCCAAGTTGTCAGGCGGTGTGGCTGTTCTTTACGTAGGCGCTGCTTCCGAAGTGGAAATGAAAGAGAAGAAAGACCGTGTAGACGATGCTCTCCGCGCTACTCGTGCCGCTATCGAAGAAGGTATCGTAGCAGGTGGCGGTGTGGCTTACATCCGTGCGCTCGAAGCATTGGAAGGTTTGAAGGGTGACAATGCCGACGAAACTACCGGTATCGACATTATCAAACGTGCCATCGAAGAGCCTTTGCGCCAGATTGTAGCCAACGCCGGTAAGGAAGGTGCTGTTGTGGTACAGAAAGTTCGTGAAGGCAAAGCCGACTTCGGTTACAATGCACGTACCGATGTTTACGAAAACCTGCACGCTGCCGGTGTGGTAGACCCTGCAAAGGTTACTCGTGTGGCTCTGGAAAATGCCGCTTCTATCGCAGGTATGTTCCTTACTACCGAATGTGTGATTGTCGAGAAGAAAGAAGATAAGCCCGAAATGCCGATGGGTGCTCCCGGAATGGGCGGTATGGGCGGAATGATGTAATATCGTTTTCCCTTGATTTCTTAATCATATAAATTGACCGCGATGTCTTGCATAAAGGCGTCGCGGTTTTTTTATGTTGGATAATATTGTTTCCTTTGCATATTCATTTCGATAATAAAATAGAAAAGACCATGAGAAGTTTTGCTTCAGATAATAATTCGGGGGTGCATCCTTTGGTAATGGAAGCGCTGAATAGGGCCAACCGGGACCATGCAGTGGGATATGGTGATGATGTATGGACGGAAGAGGCTGTCTGCAAAATCAGGGAAGCTTTTACTCCGGATTGCGAACCGTTGTTTGTATTCAATGGAACCGGCAGCAATGCTGTTGCCTTACAGTTATGCACGCGTCCCTATAATTCGGTAATATGTGCGGAAACTGCGCATATTTATGTAGATGAATGCGGCGCTCCTGCCCGCATGACAGGCTGTCAGATTCGTCCGGTTGCCACTCCCGACGGAAAGCTGACTCCTGAGTTGGTACGTCCTTATCTTTGTCATTTCGGCGAGCAGCATCATTCCCAGCCGGGAGCTTTTTATATCTCGCAATGTACGGAGCTGGGCACTGTCTACCGGCCCGATGAAATCCGTGCGTTGACGGAACTGGCGCACCGGCACGGCATGTACGTCCATATGGACGGCGCCCGTCTGGCAAATGCCTGTGCGGCCCTTAACCTTAGTTTCAGGCAGTTGACGGTAGATTGCGGCATTGATATTCTTAGTTTTGGCGGAACGAAAAACGGGTTGATGCTTGGCGAAAGTGTAATTATCTTTAATCCGGCTTTAAAGAAAGAGGCTTGTTTTGTACGCAAGCAGTCGGCACAGCTCGCATCGAAACTCCGTTACCTGTCCTGTCAGTTTACTGCTTATCTCACGGACGACCTTTGGTTGAAGAACGCTTCACACGCCAATCGTATGGCGCAGCTTTTATATGCCGGATTGAAAGAGTTGCCCGGAGTACGTTTTACGCAGAAAGTGGAAAGTAACCAACTGTTCCTGACAATGCCCCGTCCGGTAATTGACAACTTGTTGAAAGACTACTTCTTCTACTTCTGGAATGAAGAAGAGAATGAGATACGTTTCGTTACCTCTTTTGACACTACGGAACAGGATATAGAAGAACTGCTACGCGCCATTAGACGTTATTGTCATTAAGCGGTATTCATGTTTTGCCATATAAAAAAGCCCCCGAACCTTCACAGGCAAGGGGCTTGATTTAGACCTTTCCCTCTTTTTAGGGGGTGAGGGAAAGGCTTACTGAAAACAAACAGATTTACTTTACCTTAAAATACCTTTGATTGATAACCTTTTAACTAACCTTCTTTATAATGCTGAATTTGTCTTAATACCTATTGCTTCGAGTATGGGGGTAAAGGTATAACCTCTACGTTTCAATGTTTTTATCAATTTATCCAAATAGCTGTTGTAAAATTTATCCGTACGGCGGTTGTCTGTTCCGAAGTGTATCAGCATCAAATGTCCGTTCAGGCCCTCTTTCTTCTCTACTTCCATGATTTTGTTGTAGATGAACTTGCTGCTCCGGTATTTCTGTCCCATATCGGGGGTGGTATAATCTGCATTGCTCATGGTTCCGGGAGTATAGTTGACGACTTGTATTCCCATATTTTTTGCCCAGGCGGCTATCTCCTTGTTATAATATTCATAGGGCGGAATGTATATCGGGGCGTCTTTATATTCAATACCGGCCTTGCGCATGGTTTCGTAGCTTTTCAGCATATCCTTTTCAAATTCCTCGCGGGTAACCAATAAGGAATCGCGATTCTCCCACGGCATATAGAGCAGATGTCCGTAGCTATGGCTGCCTACCAGATGTCCTTCGTTGAGCAGTCGTTTTACTATTTCGGGGTAAAGCTCGTAAAATTCGCCGGTAAAGAAGAAGCTTCCTTTGATACCGTGCCTTTTCAGGGTGCTGATAATGGCATCCGCGCCGTCAGCCTTGTCGGCTGCTGTGAATACGAGGCTGATTTGTTTTTTAGACGGGTCGGTACGCACGATACCGCCATTGACGTATACATTTTTGTCTGCCGATGCACCTGCCTGTTTCATGCCTTCTTTCTGCATGGCAGAGAGATAATAGGTGAGGCAGGCGGTTCCGTCCATGGTCGGTTCATTGGTGGAATAGTCGTGGAGTGCATCGTGGTATACCATCAGCTCCGGTTGAAAGCGTTCGTAATCCTGTCCGGGCGTGCCGGGAATGCCGGTCATGTTTACCCCTCGCAGCCCCTCGAATATGCTGCGGTATACGGGGCCGTCCACCAGTCCGCCTGTCGTATTGCCTACGCCTGCATTGAGCAGGGAGGAGTGGGGTTGCGAAGGATAATCGCCGTAAAGCGGCAGTTCCACAATCATGCTCGTTCCCCACGGATTGCAGCCGAACAGCCAGTCGCGGAGGGCGGCTTCCATTTCGGCATAAGTCTCATCGCCGGTTGTCTCGCGGTAGAGACGGCATTGCGTCAACATGGCAGTAGTCAGGTTGTTGGAACACCAGATGTAGGGAATACCGTGCAGGAAAGGACTTTCGACTGCTTTCTCGTATGTGCGCTCAATACCGGTGCGCATGTTGCGGATAAACTCTTTACTGATGCGCGGGTTGTTTACAGTGGCCAGGTGGTAGTGTCCCATGTTCATGAACGGATACCATTGGTAATGGCGGGCGCTGTCGGCACCCATCCACGGAGTGACGGGTTCGCGGCGTCCGTATTCGAGGGCTTGCGACAGGTATTCCGGCTTGCCGGTAGCATTGTATAGCTCCATGGCTCCGAGCTCCATATCGTCCGTCCAGTTGTCTTCTTCATAGATGTAGGGTGATTTTACGGAGGCGGTCTGGCATGTTCCCGGTCTTTTTACACCTTCCTGATAGGCGGCATCGGCTTTTTCACCGATTTCAGCGGCAAATTCGGGGTAAAACTCTTTCAGTATCCTGGCTCCCAGTGCAAAACAAGCGGCAAACTTGCCGGCTGTACTTGCTACGCCGGTGGTGGCATTGGTGAATTTTCCGCGCACTTGCGGCTCTCCGCTGCAAAAGTAAACGGGGCGTCCTTTGCCCGGTCCGTAGCCATAATCCACCTCATCTTTATTGGGCAGGCGCATGCCGGCGTGGTCGCGGTCGTCGGCAATCTGGTTGTACAGTTCGCCCGGAGCGGGATTCATGCGGTTCAGCCAGTCCAGCCCCCATTTTATTTCGTCTACTATATCGGGGATGCCGTTTGCTTCCGGCAGTCCGGCTGCATTGTAGGCATCGCCGAATGCCTCGGGGTTTTCCTGGTAGGCAAACATCATTTGGTATATGGCATTGGCGGAAGTCGTGGTATATTGCAGGTAGTCGGTAGCATCGTGCCAGCCGCCGCGCACATCGATGTGTTGCCCGGTTTTTGTGGGGTGGTACACTATGTAGCCGTCGTGTACGTGGCAACTGTCTTTCAAGAATGGGTTGTAACCGCAACGTTGCTGGCGCATGTAGTTCAGCAGGAAGTCGGCTGTGCCGTTATATACCTGCGCATTGATAGGGAAGCGTGGAGAAACTGCTTTTCCCGCTTTCAGGTAATATGTGCCCGGTTCTTGAAAATTACTGAAATCCAACCGGTAAGTACTGCTCATGCTGCCTGATTGGCCGGTGGCTTTGGGCGAAGTAAAAGTGCGTACCGTTTTTCCGGTAAAAGCATCGACCAGTGCGTATTCTTGTACGTCGGTTTTTGTTTCGCTCATGAATACCGCTACTTTAATGGATTGCGGCAGATAGCCCAGTTGGTTGATTCTAATCCATTCGTCTGCCTTACACGGGAGTGCGGCAAATGCAAAAATCAGTGTTAAGAGCCGATAATAACGTTTCATAAAATGCTTTTCATTTAAGGTTGTGGGGGTACTATGTAACAAAAGGTTTTACCTAAATGCAAATAAAGCGGTTTCTATCAATTTTAGGAAGATTTGGTGTAAATTATTAGATGATATTATTTTTCATTTACAATATTTTAGAATGAGACAAAAAGTATGGCATTAGTCGTTTTGTCAATAAACTCTTGCTTGCCATATGTTTATGTGATATTGAATATCTTTTTAGCTTTCGTTTACGCATTTTAATTTCTTTAAAACAATGTTGGTGTGTTATTTGTTCTATCCATTTTAGAATACAAAACTTATAAACTATGGCTTACATTGATTATTATCAAGTCCTTGGAGTAGACAAAACGGCATCTCAGGATGACATCAAGAAGGCGTTCCGTAAGTTGGCGCGCAAATATCATCCCGACCTGAATCCGAATGACGCTACTGCCAAAGACAAGTTTCAGGCTATCAACGAGGCCAATGAGGTGCTTAGTGATCCTGAGAAAAGAAAGAAGTATGATGAATATGGCGAACACTGGAAGCATGCCGATGAATTTGAGGCTCAGAAGCGGGCACGGCAACAGGCCGGTGCAGGAGGTTTCGGCGGCTTCGGCGGTGCGGGCTTCGGTGGTCAGGGCGGTGCCGGTTTCGGTATGGATGGGGGCGGTACATACTGGTACTCTTCCGACGGGCAGGAGTTTTCCGGAAGCGGTGCAGACGGCTTCTCCGATTTCTTTGAACAGATGTTCGGACACCGTACACGCGGCGGTGGCGGAGCGAATGCAGGTTTTCGCGGACAGGATTTCCATGCCGATTTGAACCTGTCGCTTCGGGATGCCGCCCGGACTCATAAGCAGATATTGACGGTGAACGGCAAGAATGTCCGCATCACCATTCCCGCCGGTGTGGCGAACGGCCAGGTCATTAAACTGAAAGGCTATGGCGGCGAGGGTATCAACGGCGGGCCTGCGGGCGACCTGTACATTACTTTCGTGATAGCGGAAGATCCCGTCTTCAAACGCTTGGGCGATGATTTGTATGTAGATGTGGACATCGACCTCTATACGGCGTTGCTGGGTGGCGAGAAGTTGGTGGACACATTGGAAGGTCAGGTGAAACTGAAAGTAAAACCCGAAACGCAGAACGGTACGAAAGTCCGTCTGAAGGGGAAGGGTTTTCCGGTATACAAGAAAGAAGGCCAGTCCGGTGACTTGATTGTGACTTATTCCGTAAAGTTGCCGGTGAATCTGACGGAACAGCAGAAAGAAATGTTCCGTAAAATTCAAAGTATGAACTAAAAAGGAGAACGAGTTATGCAGAACGAATTAATTATAGTCAGTGAGTATTGCGACAAGTGTCACATAGAGCCCTCGTTCATTGAGATGTTACAGGAAATCGGTCTGATAGATATCCGGACGGAAGGCGGGGAGCGCTGTTTGCAGTTTGCCCAGTTGCCGGATGTGGAACGTTACAGCCGTATGTATTACGACCTGTCCATCAACATTGAAGGGATCGATGCCATTCATCATTTGCTGGAGCGTATGGAAAGTATGCAGCAGGAGATTTATTCGCTACATAGCAGGTTGAGGCTGTTTGAGGGAATTAAGTAAGTAGTCAGGTAGTAGGACATTTCTGCTTGACTGCTTACTACTTGACGATTCACTTGCTTGACAAAGTCTTTTATATTTCATACATTTGCAGTATGAAACAACAATGTTTTAAAATATCCGCGTAATAACAGCCTGCTGTTTCTTCTAAAAATGAAAGCAAATATTATAGTAAGACAGACAACTGAAGCGGATTATTCTGCTGTGTATGATTTAATCAAGACCGCTTTTGAAACGGCCGAGCATAAAGACGGTACCGAACAGGACTATGCTGTAGACCTGTGTAATGGCATGGGCTATCTTCCGGAACTGGACTTAGTTGCAGAAGTTGATGGGAAACTCGCCGGGCATATCATGTTTACCAAGACGTATGTAACTTTGCCGGATGGTAGCAAACATGATACACTTATGGTTGCTCCTTTATCCGTTTTGATTGAGTATCGTAAGATGGGTATTGGTTCTGCATTAATGAAAGAAGGTTTTCGAATTGCGGAAAGAATGGATTATACTACAGCTTTCTTGTTAGGTGATCCTGATTATTACCGGAGGTTCGGATATAAGCTGACCCAACTGTATGGTATTCACCACGAAAGTTTTCCGGCAGAATATCTTATGGCTAAAGAAATAGTACCGGGGGCTTTGGAAGGAATTACCGGGGTAATTCATATGTAATGTGTTTATCCAGTCCAAGAAATAATTGACGGTTTATTTATGCAGAAAGGGCTGCCAGTACATTGACAGCCCTTTTTATTATGGAAAAATAAATAAATTACTTCCGATAGCTTTCCAACTCTTCGGCCTTGAACTTACGGATGAAGTTGAAATGCTTCTCTATTTCAGACTCGGCATAGTTTACGTACACCAGCGCCGACTTGGCAAACATTTCGGGAGCTTTTGTCGCATCCTGAATCAGCAAGTGAGACATTACGCACACGGCAGCCATTTCGTAAAGACGGCGAGCCACGAAGTCCAGCAATTCCTGATTGCCGCTTTCCTTAACGGCATTGGTGCAGGCTTCGAACTTATTCGTCATTTCTTTTACGCGGTCCAACAGCGGTTGCATTTCCTCGCTGCACGGAATCAGCTCATAGTCGCGCAGGGTGGCGGCATAAGAACCGTTGGTGACGTAGCGGATGGCGGCTACCGTCTGTAACTGTGTGGTACCTTCGTAGATGCTGGTGATACGTGCATCGCGATAAATGCGCTGACAGGCATATTCCAGCATGAAGCCGGAACCGCCGTGAATCTGGATACTGTCGTAAGCATTCTGGTTGGCGTATTCGGAGTTCATACCTTTTGCCAGCGGTGTGAAAGAATCGGCCAGTTTGGCATATTTCTTCTGTTCCTGACGTTCTTCCGGAGTCAGTTTGCGTTCGCGGGCGATGTCGTCCAGTGCCTTGTAGATGTCTACGTAGCGTGAAGTCTGGTACAGCAGGGCACGGCCGGCATCCAGTTTGGCTTTCATGATAGCCAGCATATCGTACACGGCGGGGAACTCGATGATGGCTTTGCCGAACTGTTTGCGGTCTTTGGCATAAGCCAGCCCTTCGTTATAGGCAGCCTGTGACAGACCTACGGACTGAGCGGCGATACCCAGACGGGCGCCGTTCATCAACGCCATTACGTATTTAATCAAACCGAGCTTGCGGTCGCCGCAAAGTTCGCATTTCGCATTCTTGTATACCAGTTCGCAAGTGGGCGAACCGTGGATACCCAGTTTGTTTTCGATGCGGCGCACGTTTACACCGCCGTCACGCTTGTCGTAGATGAACATGGACAGACCGCGGCCGTCCTTTGTTCCCTCTTCCGAGCGTGCCAGCACGAGGTGCAGGTCGGCATCGCCGTTCGTGATGAAACGCTTCACGCCGTTCAGGCGCCAGCAGTTGTTGGCCTCGTCATAGGTCGCTTTCAGCATTACGCTCTGCAAGTCGGAACCGGCATCCGGTTCTGTCAGGTCCATAGACATGGTCTCTCCGGCGCAGACACGCGGTATAAAACGGCTGTGCTGGTCTTCGTTACCGAATTCGTAGAGCGTTTCGATACAGTCTTGCAGTGACCAGATGTTACCGAAACCGGCATCGGCGGCGGCAACGATTTCCGCACACATGGTGTACGGAGTAATCGGGAAGTTCAAGCCACCGAAACGGCGCGGCATGGTCATACCGTTCAATCCGGCTTTTACCATGGCGTCGAGGTTCTGCTTGGTGCCGCTGGCATATTCCACACGGCCGTTGGCACAGTGGGGACCTTCTTCGTCCACGCCCTCGGCATTGGGAGCGATAATCTCTCCGGTAATCTCTCCGGTGATTTCAAGTACCTTGTCAAAAGAGTCCATAGCATCCGCATAGTCCTGCGGGGCATAGTCATACTTGTCTTTGTCTTGGTAACCGCGTTCTTTCAGTTCGCAGATACGTTCCATCATCGAGTTGTTCAGATGATACTTCAATTCGGGAACTTCGGTATAAAAATTTGCCATAATTTCTTGGTTATTTAGGTATTCTGAAGTATAGGGGTATGGTGAATTTCACTCGCTTGGCCTCTCCGTCCTGATAGCCGGGCGACCAGCGGTAGACGTCGGCAATGGCCTCGAAAGCGCGTATGGCTTCTTTGTCGATGTCATAGCGCACGGACTGGAGAATTTGGGGATGGGTCATCTTGCCTTCTTCGTCTACAACGAATCGTAGGATTACCCTTCCTTCTGCCTTTTGCTTCCAGGCGTCTTCCGGATATTTGGTAACATTGGCCACCAGTTTCATGAGGTTCTCTATTCCACCGGGGAAGGATGGAAACATGAAATACGGCTGATGTTCCATTTCAGTTCCGTGCTCGTCGAACATCTTTCCACCGGTACACTGATTCTCTGAATAGTGTTCCTCTCTACGGAGTTTCCCGTCGGGATAGTACTGCAGGAGTGTTCCGTCAAGTTTACCATCGCTGTAGCTCCGGGCCAGATGTATGGCACCGTCGGGATAATACACCATGGTCTGCCCCTCCAGGCGGTTGTCTCTATATACTTCTGTCAGGCTGTCCTTGCCATTTGCATAGAATGATGTATGCAGGCCTTCCCTTATCCTTTTGCGGGGATTGCTTTTGTATTCGGAGAAATGCCAGACATCCTTCTTTTGTCCTTCCAAAGCATACTCTTCCACCTTGATGCACTTCTTGTTTATCTTGGAAACAAGAGCATACTTGACTGCCTGGATGGAGTCGTCCGTCCATTGGTAATTCTTGTCCAACCAGAGCTTTTCTTGAGCGATAGCGGAAGATATACCTGAAAGAAGAACAAATATAAGAATCAGCCCTTTCATGATTACCTTTATTGTTATTTACTGTGTGATTTATAATATTTTATCATCTCCGGGATAACCTCTTCCACCGTACCGTTGATGACATAGTCGGCAATCGTATTGATGGGAGCGTTCTCGTCATTGTTGATGGAGATGATAATACCACTTTCCTGCATACCGGCAATGTGCTGGATTTGTCCGCTGATGCCGCAAGCAATATACAGTTTGGGGCGGACAGTGACACCGGTCTGGCCAATCTGGCGGTCATGGTCGGCATAACCGGCATCGACGGCAGCACGGCTGGCGCCTACCTCTGCATGGAGTTCTTTGGCAAGCTCGAACAACATGTCAAAACCTTCCTTGCTTCCCATGCCGTAGCCGCCAGCAATCACGATGGGAGCGCCTTTCAGGTTGTGTTTTGCCTTTTCTACGTGGCGGTCGATGACTTTTACCACATAATCCGTCTCGGGCACGTACTTGGCAACGTCGTGGTTGATGACTTCGCCCTTATAGTCAGCGTCCAGTATCTCTTTCTTCATCACACCTTCGCGAACGGTTGCCATCTGCGGACGGTGCTCGGGATTCACAATCGTGGCAACGATGTTACCGCCGAATGCCGGACGGATCTGATACAACAGGTTTTTATAAACTTTGCCTTCTTTCTTGTCTTCGTGGTCACCGATTTCAAGTGAAGTACAGTCGGCAGTCAATCCGCTGGTCAGAGCGGAAGAAACGCGCGGACCGAGGTCACGACCGATAACGGTAGCACCCATCAAACAGAT
>ERZ772812.2582-NODE-2582-length-11303-cov-5.260313_pt1 | contig 11303 bp, 9 predicted proteins | sample MGYA00511343_ERZ772812 | MGnify/ENA primary metagenome ERZ772812 (study PRJEB29015, sample SAMEA2737706) | human gut metagenome | biome: human gut; feature: human-associated habitat; material: faeces | place: China | collected 2012 ...
TTTTTGTGAGCTCGTTTTTAGGTCAACTTTTTTGCTTTAGAATTTCCCCATGTTGAAGTCAGCACAGGATAGGACCTTGTAAGTTTATTCCGATCGGTGACAGTCGCTATAATGCATTAAATAGAAATTTTGGAATAAAATCCCATCCTCCTACATAAGAATACTATGAGGGTAAAGAAAAACAGCCACATTCAAATGAAACAGAAATGGAGGAGCGTTATGGGACATACTATCAGCCGGAAGAGCATAAAGAAAATCATTACCATACTGACGGCTGCAATCCTGGTACTGCTGCCCGTGGGAGGGAGTATCAGGGAGGTGCATGCCGAGGGAGAAGAGTCGTCGGATTCTGGCATGTCTCTGGAGCATGAAAAGACGGTGACAGAGAATGCTGATGGAACCTACGATCTGAAATTGACAGTAAAAGGAAAAGTAAACAGCGAGTCTTCGAAAGCACCGCTGAATGTCATCTATGTCTTGGACAGATCCGGAAGTATGGCTTATCCGATGGATCGTGACAGTCAGAATAGCTGGGAAAATAACGGGGAAAGAAGGAATGCGGCAAGTCAGGCAATCAACAGCATGACGAATACACTGGCGGCTAATGAGAATCTGGATGTCAGATTTGCGCTTGTGACGTTTAGTGGAAATAAGAGTGACTACTGGCCTGGTGGATACAGGGATGAGGCATGGAATGATGCAGAGATTGCTGTAAACTGGACGAATCAGGCATCTGCGATCACGAATCGGACTTCTCCGAAATCGGACGGCGGAACCAATTATCAGGCCGGGATCAGAAGCGCGAAAGGACTGCTGAATGGGAAAAGACAGAATGCCAAGACAGCAGTAATCTTCGTATCTGATGGAGATCCAACCTTCCGATATAGATTAGACGGTTATACAGAAGGCAATGGAAGCAGCGACGAAGATGGGAAGAGTCTGAAGGCAGGAAAAGATGCAGTCGCTGATATGCAGACCGATTATTTTTTCACGGTCGGTGTAGGACCGTCAGGGAATTACAAAAAACTTACCGACTTTGCCAATTCAGCAGTCAAAGCCGGAAAACATGCATCTTATGCCGGAACAACGCTGGCGAATCTGAACAAGGCATTCGATGACATTCAGAAACAGATCACAGAACTGGCATGTACAAATGTCACGATTTCCGATCCGCTGAGTGAGAATGTTGAGATGGTGAAGGGAGCAGATGGAAATGTCCTTGCACCACAGGTGCAGATCTTTGACACATCTGGAAACCCGGTTAATGCAGCAGATCTTGGAATTACGGCTTCTTACGATTCTGCATCAAAATCCGTTAAAATGCAATTTCCGGCAGACTATAAACTGCAGGAAGGCTATACCTATGAGGTCATTGCCAAGATCCAGCCGACAGAAACGGCATATGAAAAATACAGAACATCAGGCTACACAGATCAGGCAGATGCAGGAACCGGAACATATGCAGGAGGAACCGGATTCTATTCGAACCAAAATGAACATGCAGTACTGATGTACAAGTATGGAGAACAGAACTATACAGAATATTACAAGAAACCAGTCATAAAAGTACATCCGGGCAATTTAAAAATTTCGAAAGCTATTACAGGATTGGAAGATAACCAGGAAGCATTGCAGAAGGTATTACAGAACCTGTCCTTTACCTGTGCGTTGACGAAACCAGACGGAAAAACAGAGACAAAAGAACTGAAGTTGAATACAGACGGACTGGTATGGAATGCAGAAAACAACGCATACGAATATACATTTACCAATCTGACACCGGGAACAACATATAAGGTAAATGAAAATGATGCCGTACCTGATGGATATGATCTGACGGTATCACCGGATACAAAGGAAATATCCGGGCAGATTGCAGGAAGTACAACATCGGAAGCAAAATTCGTCAACCGGTATATCCGGAGTGACCGCGTACTGACGATTGCAAAGAGAGTCGGTGGCAACATGGGAGACCGTACCCACGCCTTTCGGTTCCAGGTGCAGACAAAGCTGAACGGGAAATCCTATACAGGTGGAATCAGCTATGTGAAATATGACGCACAGGGCAATCCAGTCAGTGAGGAAGAATTAAAAAACGCAGTTGCGGTAGAAAATGGAGTCTATACATTCCAGCTGAGGCATATGGAAAAAATCGAGATGACGATGCCATATGGTGTAGAATATATCGTTTCCGAAGAACCGGAAGACTATGATGTGCAGATTACAAAGAAAGTTTCGGAAGAAGAGGAACAGAAACTGGACAATGGTAAAAAAGAACTTTCGGATATTCTATCAGAAAATACAGATCTGACATTTACGAATACGAAAGAAGTACAGCCGTCAACCGGAATCCGGCAGACTTCGGCTCCGTATATGGTCATGACAGGGGCAGCATTCGGAATGCTGGCATTTTTCGGACTGGTATACGGAATTCGCAAATGGGGAGATCCGACAGGAGAATAACATCTGACAAGGAGCATATATGAAAGAAAAAAGAGAGATCATACTGTTCTTTACCCGTTTACTCATGCTGGCAGTGATGCTGGCGGTCCTGTTTGGCGTGATTTTTGGAATGACTTCTGCAAAGAATCAGGATATGTCCCCGAAAATATGTGCCGGAGATCTGCTCTTATATTACAGGCTGGAATGGAAATATTCCGACCGGGATGTTGTGGTATTTCAAAAAGAGGGGACATTGTATACAGGGCGTATTGTGGCGAGAGAGAAAGATAAGGTAGAGATTACAGACAAAAATGAATTGAAGATCAACGGAAGCATTGTGAATGAGCCGGATATTTTTTATAAGACACCGGCCTATGTGGATGGCATATCCTATCCGGTGAAAGTAAAGAAAGACCAGTATTTCATTCTGTGTGATTTCCGTGAAGGTGCAAAAGACAGCAGATACTTTGGTGCGGTCAATGCAAAGGATATAAAGGGAAGAGTGATTACCGTCCTTCGCAGATCGAACCTGTAAAATCAGTAACATGATTGCAGAACATGGAAAAAGAAAGGAAAAGAAATGATGGAAAAAAGAATGTTAAAAAAAGTATCCACTGTTACAGCTGCCGGAATAATGATGACAGCAATGCTCGGAATGCAGGTGTCAGCGGCAGAAAGTTCAGATAGCGAAACTGCAGTTAAGAAAACTCCGATGATCACAAAACAGATTACGAAGGAAAGTAATATATATGCACCGAAGACTACATTTAAATTTACCGTTGCTCCAGGAACGGCAGTGCCGGCAGGTAGGAATCAGAAGGCAATATATGCAGGACCGGCAAATGGGGTAACTTTGGATAAGGATGTCATTGCATCGGTACCGGCGGACAGCGATATTGGAAATGAGAAAATTACAGTAGGAACGACAAAGCTTAATGTTAATGAATCTGTATTCACAAAAGGAGAGGATGCAAAACCCGGAATCTTCCGCTATGTAGTAAGTGAGGCTGCAACGGACAAGGACGGAAATGCGTATGAAGGTGTTGCTTATACCAAAGAACAGAAGTATTTTGATGTGTATGTAACATCCGATGATGACGGAAATCTGGAAGTCAGCTCTTATCTGTTTGTAGATAAAAATAATCCGGAGTCAAAGGGTGAGGGAGTTTTCACGAATGATTACAGCAGTCAGCACGATACTTTGAAAGATCTGACCGTAAAGAAAGAGGTTACCGGTAATCAGGGAAATCGTAATAAAGACTTTAAATTTACTATAAAAGTAGACGGAGCAGCAGGAGAGCAGTATTATGTAACATTTTCAGATGGAAAAGCTCCGACCACACTGGTGTCGGGAGAGGCTAAGACAATTACATTGAAAGATAATGAGACAGCAAAGATCTTTGGATTGTCAGAGACAGATGAATATACGGTAACAGAGGCTAGTTATGCAGATGATGGATATAAAACAACTATTGATAATGTAGAAACACTGACAACAACAGGAACAATTACAGGGAATAGTGACAAGAACATTACCGTTGTAAATGATAAAACAACAAACTCTCCAACCGGAATCTTCCTTCATGTTGCTCCATATATCGCACTGATCGGTGCAGCAATTGCATCCAGCCTTCTGTTCTTCAGAAGAAAACGTGCAAAAGATATGGATATTGACTAATCGGTTGGGCGAAAAAAGCAGATAGAAGATATAAGAAAGCATTAGAGAGGAAGTGGCGAAATGAAAAAGGCAGCGATGGCAGCAAGAGTAGGTAATCGGATACTCAGTATCATGGCAGGAATCCTGATCCTTCTGATGCTTTCTTATGGAATGTATTCGTTATGGGATACTTATAAGATCTATGCCAATTCATTTGCAGATGAAGAACTGTTGAAGTTTCGGCCGACAGATGACGGAGCGGATAATCCGACGCTGAAAGATCTGAAAAAATTGAATCCGGATGTGAAAGCCTGGATTCAGGTGCCGAAGACCAACATCGATTATCCGGTGGTGCAGGGGCAGGATGATATGGAATATATTAATAAGAATGTATATGGGGAATTCGAACTGTCGGGAGCAATCTTTCTGTCATGCCTGAACAAGGATGATTTCTCCGATCCATATAATCTGGTCTATGGACACAACATGAAAAATGGTGGAATGTTTGCGGATGTGGCAGATTTCACGAATAAAGAATATTTTGAAACGCACCAAAAAGGAAAGCTCTATCTGACAGATACAACACGGAAAATCCGGTTCTTTGCCTGTATGAAAGTGACTGCAGCGGATGCAAAGATTTACCATCCGGATGGATACCGCAAGGAGAATCTGAAGGATCTGCTTGATTATATTCAGGCGAATGCAGTCCAGTATCGTGATGTAAATGTGGCGGATGAGAATTCGCTGATTGCTTTATCAACGTGCTCGGAGGCAGAGACGAATGGTCGTGTAGTTCTGATCGGGAAATTAGAGAGGGAGGTGGCAGAAAAACAGTGAAGATTCTAAGATATAGAAGTGTGAAGAAAATAGCAGCTGCGGGCGTAATGTTATTTATGTGGATAGGCAGTACAATGGCAGTTCCAGTGTATGCCGGAACACCGAATGTGGAGATCCAGATTCCGGTAAGTGTACAAGGTGCGGCAGGAACAATCGTGCTGGAGCCGGAGAAAGCTGGCATACCAGTGCCGGACCGGACAGAACTTCAGATCGGAAAAGATGAGAAGCAAAGCTTCGGACCGATATGCTATGAAGAACCGGAAGATTATCACTATAAGATTTATCAGAAGGCCGCTAATGTGACAGATGTTACTTATGATACGGCAGTATATGATGTGACGGTACGGGTGACCAGTACAGAAGCAGGAGAACCAAAAGCAGTAGTCTGGGGTGAAAAAGAAGGAACAGAAGGAAAATCGTACGAGATTATATTTACGAATTCGGTAAAAGAACAGGCGCCGGAGATAGCTCCGACGGGAAAAACGGCCATTTACCGGAACTATCCGGTCAAGACAGGAGATGTAGCACCGATTGCAGTTCTTGCAGCAATGTCCGGTATATCGGCCGGAGTTCTGACCGCAGTAGAGAGATGGAAGCGGAAAAAAGAAAATTAGGGAATCGTGGAAAAGAACAGGTCAGGTCAAAGTGCCGGAGCTGTTCTTTTTTGTACGGGATTATAGCTGTCAAAAACTGAAAAATACGTACAAAGTATACAATGAAAGTATCCTCTTGTGATTTTGAACAAAAGTAGATAAACACTTTTATAACATATGCCAAAATGTCAAAAAGCCTATTGACATTTTTCTCAGTAAGGAGTATTTTATAATCAAGCTTTGGATACAAAATCACATATCAAACATCAAATATCGGATAAGAAAAGAAATTTGTATCAGAGTAAATCGAACGAAATAGTTACAAGGAGGTAATGAAGATGAGTCAGATAACAATTACATTACTGTTTCTGGCATTTGCAATCATCATGTTCATGCTTGAAAAGATTCCGCTTGGGGTAACATCGATGATTGTCTGTGTGGGACTGGTAGTCACAGGGGTATTGGACTGGCAGACTGCATTCTCGGGATTCATCGACAGCAATGTAATCTTATTTGTTGCAATGTTCATTGTCGGTGGAGCACTGTTTGAGACGGGAATGGCGAACAAGATCGGAGGAGTGGTTACACATTTTGCCAAGACAGAAAGGCAGCTGATCATTGCGATCATGGTGATCGTCGGAGTGATGAGTGGCTTCCTTTCCAACACAGGAACAGCCGCAATCCTCATTCCGGTAGTTATCGGTATTGCTGCAAAATCAGGATATTCAAGATCAAGACTGTTAATGCCGCTGGTATTTGCAGCAGCCATGGGAGGTAACCTTTCACTGATCGGTGCACCTGGTAACATGATCGCACAGTCATCCATGGAGAAGATTGGACTGAAATTCGGATTCTTCGATTATGCGAAAGTAGGTCTTCCAATTTTGGTCGTAGGAATTATTTTCTTCGCACTGTTCGGATACAAATTCCTGCCGGATAAAGTGGACACAAGCGGTGAGGGAATCTTTGATGAGACAAAAGATTTCAGCAATGTTCCAAAGTGGAAACAGACCCTTTCACTGATCATCCTGTTATTAACACTTCTGGGAATGATTTTTGAAGATCAGATTGGTATTAAGTTATGTGTCATAGGATGTGTGGGAGCACTTGCACTGATCGTTACAGGCGTTATCAGTGAGAAAGACGCGCTTCTTTCCATCGACTTGAAGACGATCTTCTTATTCGGAGGTACGCTTTCCCTTGCGTCTGCACTGGAAGCAACCGGTGCCGGAGAACTGATCGCAGATAAAGTAATCGGAATGCTGGGAGATAACCCTTCACCATACATATTAACATTTGTAATCTTCATGCTCTGCTGTATCATGACAAACTTTATGTCAAACACAGCAACGACAGCACTGATGGCTCCGATCGGAGTATCCATCGCACAGGGCATGGGTGCAGATCCAAGTGCCGTACTGATGGCATGTGTAATCGGAGGCTCCTGTGCATTTGCAACACCAATCGGAATGCCGGCCAACACCATGGTAGTAACGGCAGGAGGATATACGTTCAAGGATTATGCGAAAGCAGGTATTCCTATGATCGTAGTAGCAACCATAGTAAGTATGATCTTGCTTCCAATCTTCTATCCATTCTTCCCATAAACATAAGGAAGTATTTGACCTCTAATCTCCATAAAAACGGAAGATGAAAGCAGACATACATCCTATGACAGTTTGTGATAAAAGTTTTCGCTGTCTTTCATCACAATACTGTTGTGGGAATATAGATAGGAACTAAAAATTTTTAATAGAATTTCAAGGAGGATATGAAAATGTCTAAAGAACAACAGGTAACACAACTTACAGATAATATGGCAAAATTTATTGCACATATCGCAAAGAAACTGCCAGATGATGTCATTGAAAAATTAACAGAGCTGCGTGAGAAAGAAGACAGCCCGCTTTCAAAGGTAATTTATGACACCATGTTCAAGAACCAGGAACTTGCTGTAAAACTGAACAGACCAAGCTGTCAGGATACAGGTGTATTACAGTTCTGGGTAAAATGTGGAACAAAATTCCCACTTATCGACGAACTGGAAGGACTTCTGAAAGACGCTGTTGTGAAAGCAACATTTGAAGCACCTCTCCGTCACAACAGTGTAGAGACATTTGATGAATACAACACAGGAAAGAACGTAGGAAAAGGAACACCGACTGTATTCTGGGATATCGTTCCAAATTCAGACAAATGTGAGATCTATACATACATGGCAGGGGGCGGATGTACTCTTCCTGGAAAAGCTATGGTTCTGATGCCGGGTGAAGGATACGAAGGAGTTACAAAGTTCGTTATGGACGTTATGACAACATACGGATTGAATGCCTGCCCTCCGCTTCTCGTTGGCGTAGGTGTGGCAACATCTGTTGAGACGGCAGCACTTCTTTCTAAGAAAGCACTGATGCGTCCGATCGGATCACACAATGAGAACGAAAGAGCAGCTAAGATGGAGACTCTTCTCGAAGACGGAATCAATGCAATCGGCCTTGGACCACAGGGGATGGGCGGAAAATATTCTGTAATGGGCGTTAATATCGAGAACACAGCACGTCATCCGTCTACAATCGGTGTAGCTGTTAACGTAGGATGCTGGAGCCACAGAAGAGGACATATTGTATTTGATAAGGACCTGAACTACACAATTACAACACATACGGGGGTAGAATTATAATGGTAGAAGTAAAGAACGGTAAAAAAATCTTAACAACACCTGTTTCAGCAGAAGACTTAAAAGATATCAAGATCGGTGACATCGTATATCTGAACGGAAGCATGACAACATGTCGTGACGTTGCACACCGCCGTCTGGTAGAAGAAGGAAGAGAACTTCCTGTAGATGTAAGAAACAACGCAATCTTTCATGCAGGACCGATCATCCGTCCACTGGAAAATGACAAATTCGAAATGGTATCTGTAGGACCGACAACAAGTATGAGAATGGAAAAATTCGAGTACGAATTCGTAAAAGAGACTGGTGTACGTGTGATCATCGGTAAAGGTGGTATGAAAGAAAATACAGAGCGTGCATGTAAAGAATTCGGAGCAATCCACTGCGTATTCCCTGCAGGTAACGCTGTAGTAGCTGCTACAGAAGTAGAAGAGATCGTAAGAGCTGAGTGGAGAGATCTTGGTATGCCGGAGACACTCTGGAACTGCCGCGTAAAAGAATTCGGACCACTGATCGTTTCTATCGATGCAAACGGAGACAACCTCTTTGAAGAAAGAAAGGTTGAATACAATAAGAAGAAAGATGCTGCTACAGAAGAGATCTGTAAGCATGTAAGTTTTATTAAATAAACTGAGATAATAATAAAAATAAATTCTTGAGAATCCATTTATATACTAATGTAAGTTATGCGATTCCCCCGGGCTTTTCCTCCTAAAGTGCCCGGGGGCTTTTTTGTGCTTTTTGCACCTGTTCAAACGAAATGGCTGTTTTAGAAAAAATTATGTGGTATAATGCTCAAAGTTGAATTGATTTTGTATAAAAACTGGAGGAAGAATCAATGTTATATACAATTCCGGATTATTATCATGAATTTTCCTGTATTGCAGGAGAATGTGAAGATACCTGCTGTGCCGGCTGGCAGATCGTAGCAGATGAGGCGGCACTGAAAAAATACAAAAAAGTAACCGGATCTTTCAGAAAAAGATTAAGACGGTCCATTAACTGGAAAGAGGGAACATTTAAGCAGGACAAGAATAAGCGATGTGCCTTTTTAAATGATGAGAATCTCTGTGATATGTATACTGCGCTCGGAGAGAAAAGCCTGTGCCGGACCTGCAAGATGTATCCGAGACACGTAGAAGAATTCGAAGATGTCCGGGAGATGACGCTGTCTGTATCCTGTCCGGAGGTAGCAAGAATTCTGCTTGGTAAAAAGGAACCGGTGCGTTTTCTGACTTATGAAAGTAACAAGGAAGAAGAATATGATGATTTTGACCCGTTTCTGTATTCAAAACTGGTAGATGCAAGAAAAGTGATGATCGATATTCTTCAGGACAGAGATAAGAAGCTGGATTTGCGTGTTGGTCTGGTACTGGCAATTGCACATGACTTGCAGGTGCGGGTCAAAAGAGAGGATATCTTTTCAATTGATGATGTATTTGAAAAATACCAGACAGAGAAGGCAGTACAGTTTGTAGAAGCAAAATTATCAGAAGATGAGAACTATGCATTTATTAAGAAAATGTTCCGGAATCAGTATCTGATGGAACGCTTAAGGGATGACTGGGGACCGCATCTTCTTGAGGCAGAAAGTTTACTCTACGGAGATATTGGTTGCAGCGACAGTGAAGAACAATGTACAAAGTACAAAGAACAGTATGCAAAGAACAAACGAGAATTTCACGAATGGCTGAATACATATATGCCAGATTATGAGATCCAGTATGAGCAGTTACTGGTGTACTTTATCAGCACTTATTTCTGTGGTGCAGTGTATGACGGGGAAGCTTATGTAAAGGTACAGATGGCGGTTGTCAGTGTACTTTTGATCCACGAACTTCTGCTGGCACAGTGGCTGAAGAATGAGAAGACACTGGAGATGGAGGATGTGATAGATACCGTATATCGTTATTCCAGAGAACTTGAGCATTCCGATCCGAATCTGAACCTGATGGAAAAGCTTATGAGGAGAGATCTGTTATCCTGGTTTAAGAAAGAAAATGACAGTGATAAGGAGATGGACAGGCATTAAAATTGAAACTACAGTTGCAAAATACCATACAGGTATGTTATAACTTTTAGAAAGGAATGAAGTTCTCCCTTAGTGATCATACTAGAACCGCTTATAAAGCTGATGACTTCTGCGAATAATGACGCAGAAAGTCTCAGCTTTTTCTGCGTTTATAGATCGCTATGCGGTTGAAAGAAACTGCCAGTGGCAGATTCTGTAGATAAGGAGGAATATAAAATGTTACTAAGCGTTGCGCTGATTCTGCTCTGTGGTATGGGGATGAGCTGGATCTGTAAAAAATTAAAACTGCCGGGGCTTCTGGGAATGCTTCTCACCGGTATCGTTCTGGGGCCGTATGTGCTGAATCTTCTGGATGAAAATCTGTTAAATATTTCATCGGAACTTAGGAAGATGGCACTGATCATTATTCTGATGAGAGCCGGATTAGGGCTTGACATTTCCGGTTTGAAAAAAATCGGGCGTCCGGCGGTAATGATGTGCTTTGTACCGGCAACTTTTGAGCTGTTGGGAATGTTAGTGCTGGCACCAAGGTTACTGGGACTTTCTGTGCTGGAAGCGGCAATATTAGGATCTGTACTTGCGGCGGTTTCACCGGCGGTTGTCGTGCCGCGTATGGTAAGATTGATGGAAGAAGGCTATGGAACGGAAAAAGGAATCCCACAGTTGATTCTTGCGGGTGCTTCGGTAGATGATGTATATGTCATCGTATTATTTACGACCTTTTCAGGGATTATGCAGGGAAAAAGCGTATTGGTTATGAGTTTCCTGAATATTCCGATATCTATTATCCTGGGAATGATCATTGGATTACTTGCCGGATGGCTTCTTGCACGGTATTTTGAGAAAGTACATATCCGGGATACCGTAAAGGTATTAATCTTACTCAGTATTTCATTTTTACTGGTAGTGGCAGAAGATCATATGACAACTGCAATTACGTTCTCGGCGTTAATTGCAGTGATGTTTCTTGGAGTGGGCTTACAGAAATACAGGGAAGTGGCTGCAAAAAGGATTGCAGTAAAATGTGGAAAGATGTGGGTGGCAGCAGAGGTATTCTTATTCGTACTG
>ERZ772812.2600-NODE-2600-length-11250-cov-3.065208_pt1 | contig 11250 bp, 7 predicted proteins | sample MGYA00511343_ERZ772812 | MGnify/ENA primary metagenome ERZ772812 (study PRJEB29015, sample SAMEA2737706) | human gut metagenome | biome: human gut; feature: human-associated habitat; material: faeces | place: China | collected 2012 ...
CAGAAGGCGGCGGTGGCGAATGGAACAAGACGCCTACCGGCCTGTCTTGGAAAAAATATTGTCAGGAAGAAGAAACATGGACAACTTACAACTCGTTTATAATTTTCCGTTATGCGGAAGCTTATCTGTTGAGGGCGGAAGCGTTGGTGGAAACCGGAGGAAGTACGGACGAAGCCAAGTCCCTGATAAAAGTGATTCGTGACCGTGCTGGTAATACGAACGATATTGACAAGATGGTAGCCGAACGTTATAACGGTAGTCTCCGGGATCTGGTTCGCAACGAAAGACGTGTGGAACTTGCGCAGGAAGGCCTTCGTTTTGCCGATATCCGTCGCTGGAACATTTTGTTGGATGTGATGAACAAGCCGATCGAAGGTATCGAATATCGCGACTTTTCGAGCGGGACGCCTAAACATACCGTTTTGATTCCAGCGGAGCGAGATGCTTATACGGCAAAAGATTTCTGGTGGCCGATTCCGCAAGCAGAGATCGACTTGAACCCAGGTCGTATCACCCAAAACGAAGGTTGGAAATAATAACCAGTTCTGAATTATAGGGAGAAAGCGTGTCAGGACTATCCGAGGATATTCTGATGCGCTTTTTTTGTAATAACATAATGATCGTATAAAAATGAAATTATCATATTTATCTCTTATCCTTGTTTTAAGTTGTGCTTGCGGCCAGCCAGGGCAGGAGATGTATCCTGATATAGCGGATGCTGCGCGTACCTCATTTTGTGTGGCATCCGATGATACGGCCCTGGTGAAGATCTTCGATTGGGCCGTAAGTAATTCGAATCGGTATGTCGGGGAGGATTCCGATCCGGTCGGACCTTGGTACGAAGCGGCTTTGCCGAATCGCCAGGCTTTCTGCATGCGGGATGTCTCTCATCAATGTATAGGCGAGGAGCTGAACGGGTATGGCAGGCAAAATGCGAATATGATGGGTAAGTTTGTCGAGAATATTTCCGAGTCGAAGGACTATTGCAGCTATTGGGAGATAGACAGGAATAACCTGCCGGCTTCGGCTGATTATGTCTCGGATCAGGATTTCTGGTATAACCTGAATGCGAACTTCGATGTGATGAACGCTTGTTACCGTTTGTACCTCTGGACAGGAAATGAAGTCTACATCAATGATCCTCGTTTTGAAGAGTTCTTCCGTTTATCGGCCAATGAATATATCGACAGATGGCAGTTGCAGGCGGATAAGATCATGGAACGTCCGGGGGTGATGCACGAAGACGATGCACGTGTCGATCCGAAGTTCAAAACCTTCCGTGGGCTCCCTTCTTATGAGGAATCGGTTCGTGGGCTGACGGTAACCGGCGATTTGATCGCTACGATCTACCGAGGATTGAAATCGTATGCACAGATTCAACGGCTGGGAGGAAATGAAGAGGCCGCCCTCCACTATGAGTCGAAGGCGGAAGAGTATGCCCGCCTATATAATACCGGTTGGTGGAATGAAGAGACTCAAAACTATTATGCCTATAAGTTGGAGAATGAAAACCTGAAAGAAGGCGGATGTAATGTTTTTCCTCTTTGGTTCGGTATCGTAGACAAGCCGGAACGTATCAATCGTTTATTGGCGATCCTGTCGGAGAAAGAGACAAACGTGGAAAGCATGTCTTACTATCCGAAGATCTTTTATAAATACGGCAGGCAGGATATGGGCTATCATTATCTAAAGGAGCTTTATGCGAATGAACGTCGGGATTATCCCGAAGTAGCCAGCGGTGTGATCGAAGGAATTGTGTGTGGACTTGCCGGCGTAGATGCCGATGTCACGGCAAACCGTATTACCACCCTTCCGCGCTTTACGGATGCTACCCGTTGGATTTCGATAGAAAATATTCCTGTATTCTCAGGAAAAATATCTATCTTGCATCAATCTGCCGGAAGTAGTACCTTCGCGAACAAGTCCGGGAAAGAATTGATTTGGAGAGCCATGTTTCCGGGTAATGTAGCCATGATTAGCGGGATGGATGCCAAACATACGAACGATGAACTGGGTAATTCGTTCAGTTATCTCGATATTGTTTGTAAACCGGGTGAAACGAAAACTGCTGAAGCATGTAAATATAAACTTGAAGAAGATGAAAAATTCGATTAAACTTGTTACCTTGTTGTTAACCGCTGGATTTTATTCCGCTTGTACCCGACAACTACCTCCTGATACCCAGAGTCGCATTCCCTTGGAGGGTAATTGGGGATTGCAACTGGATACTGCCGGTGCGGGGATTGCTCCTGATTGGTTGACAAAGTCTTGTACGGATTCTCTTTTTCTGCCCGGTACTACCGATATGGGGAAAAAAGGAACTTACAATACGGATATGACACTGACTACATCCCTTTCCAGAGAATATGTGTTTGAAGGGAAAGCGCTGTACACAAAGCAGGTCGATATACCGGAAGAATGGGATGGAACATCCGTCCGCCTGGTAATGGAACGCACGAAGCCCACGACGATCTGGATCGATGGAAAAGAAGTTGGGGCAAATAACGATATCTCTACGGCTCAACAATATGATCTGTCCTCTTATCTGTTTCCCGGAACCCATACCGTTGCTATTTTAGTCGATAACGGCAAGCAGGCCGTGCCAGAAAAGGTCTACGGCTCTTCACATGCTTATTCTGCTTCCACACAGACAAACTGGAATGGAATTATCGGTGATTTTTATCTGGAAAGCGTACCTCTTTGCGGGATCGATGACATCCAGCTGTATCCGGATGTCGCGAAAAAAGTCGTGACTGCCAGAGTAACCCTTCGTAACCCGGACAAAGGGGCGGGAAAAGGTATATTGTCCTTTTATGCCGAAGCCTGGAATACGGATAAACAACATAAAACACCGGTACAGACAGTTGAAGTGGACTGGACGAAGCCGGAACAGGAGCTCGAACTTGCGCTGGGGGATAAGGCTTTGCTTTGGAGTGAATTTACACCGTCTCTATATCGTTTCTCTGTCTCACTAAAAACAGATCAATCGGTCGATACGGAGCAGGCGACTTTCGGTTTGCGCGATTTCAAAACAAAAGGACGGCAGTTCACCATGAATGGCAAGACTACGTTCCTGCGCGGAAAACATGACGCCTGTGTCTTCCCTCTGATTGCCCATACCGCAATGGATGTGGAGACTTGGCGACACTATTTCCAGGTAGCGAAACAGTACGGCATCAACCATTATCGTTTCCACTCCTGGTGTCCTCCCGAAGCTTGTTTTGAGGCAGCCGACATCGAAGGCATTTACCTGCAACCGGAACTTCCTATTTGGGGAAATATCGATATCGATGATACCGAATTATGCGATTATCTGTTAAAAGAAGGGCGAAACCTGCATCGGGCCTATAGTAATCATGCCTCTTTTGTGATGTTCGGATTAGGAAATGAGATGTCCGGCGAGGAAGGGCTTGCCATGTTGATCCAGACCTTCAAAAAGGAGGATAACCGTCATATCTATTCTTCCGGTTCAAATAATTATCTGGGCTTTAAAGGAAAGCAAGCGAATGAAGATTATTTCACGACTTGTCGTGTCGGGCGTGAAGGCGACAAGCAGTTCAACACGCATGCCCGTGCCTCTTTTTCCTTTGCCGACGCTTATGACGGTGGGTATCTGAATCACACGTACCCAAACTCGGAGATGGATTTCTCGTCTGCCAATGTATTATGCGATGTTCCGATTATCAGCCACGAGACAGGGCAGTTCCAGGTATATCCGAATTATGAAGAGATCAAGAAATATACGGGTGTATTGAAGCCACGCAATTTCGAAATCTTCAAGAAACGCTTGGAAGAGGCCGGTATGATTAACCTGGCGTATGACTTTATGATGGCTTCCGGCAAATGGTCGGCCCTGCTGTACCGGGCGGATATCGAGATGAACCTGCGTACGCCGGAATGGGGCGGTTTCCAGTTGCTTGATTTGCAGGATTATCCGGGACAGGGCTCAGCTTATGTCGGAATCTTGGATGCTTTTATGGAAAGTAAAGGGTTGATCGCGCCGGAAGAATGGCGGCATTTCTGTTCGGAAGTGGTTCCTCTGTTCTGCACGGAGAAGTTCTGTTGGACAAACGATGAGGCGCTCACCGGAGAGGTTGAGATAGCCAATTATTCTGAAAGCGATTTGAATAGTAAACAATTGTCTTGGACATTGACCGACAGCAAACAACAAGTTTTAGATAAGGGAGTTTTACCTTTGCAGGTTAAACAAGGAGAGCTGGCAAAGGTAGGCACATTGAAACCGGCTATCGCTTCTGTCCGGAAGGCTGAAAAAGTCACGCTCGCCTTGTCGATAGACGGCACTCCTTACCGGAATGATTATTCCCTTTGGATTTATCCGGCGGCTGATAAAGAGGTTGCACCATCTGAAGACATTTGTGTGACGGATGATTTGGATGCCCATCTGAAATACCTGACAGAGGGGGGCAAAGTCCTTTGGTTCCCTTCGAAAGACAAACATAAGGATCAAACGGTAGGCGGACTTTTCCAGACGGATTATTGGAATTACCGTATGTTCCGGACTATCTGCGAAAACTTGGACCGCCCAGTTTCTCCCGGTACATTGGGAATCTTGACTGATCCCGGCCACCCTGCATTGGCTGATTTCCCGACCGAGTTCCACACCAACTGGCAATGGTTCCCAATCATCAAGCAGAGCTACCCTATGATTCTGGATCGTCTGTCCGATGATTACCGGCCGATCGTACAGGTAATCGACAATGTCGAACGCAACCATAAGTTGGGTCTGTTGTTTGAATTCAAGGTTGGGAACGGTAAACTCTTAGTTTGCATGTCTGATCTGAAAGCAGTACAGGACAAACCGGAAGCCCGGCAGTTCTACCGTAGCATTTTGGAATACATGGAATCCTCTGCTTTCGCTCCCTCTTACTCCTTATCTGCTAAGGATTTGCAAGACCTGTTTACGGCTAAGGTGAAAACGGGTGAGATGAAGAAGTTATTCAATATTTCGTCTTATAAGTAGTCCTAGTTTACTTATCTACATAGCATAAGAAAACATCGGAGTGCCTACTAATCTGTAATCGGCGTCAGTGATTACAGAATTAGTAGACATTTAAAAAAGAATTATTCGGGATGAAAAAAGATTTTTTAGGGATTCTGTAAAATCAAACTCAACGCTTTTAAGTCGTCGGCCCCGATCAAATCCACCCCTTCTTTAATAAAAAGTTTCTTGAACAGTGGTGTGTCCGGTGCGCCCCACCAGCGGAACAGTTTGCCTTCCGCATGGGTTTGCCGGATATATTCTCGCACCTTTTCGAGCTTTTCAGCGGGAATCTCTCCCTGGCCTTTCCAGCCGATATATTTGGAATAATTATCGCTAATGACAGGCATTAGGACGGCCGGAATGCCCTTCCCTAAATCTTCTATCGTACCGTCCAGAAAGATAAAACGGTTGGTTTCGGCGGCAATAGCTTTGCGGGGACTTTTTCCTGACAGGTAGAACAACACGGCACTTTCTTGCAGTTTCCCGTCCTTTTCATGACAGAAAAGAGATTCGTATGGTTTCAGTTTCTTTTTCAAGACGGGGTACATTGCTTCGCCGTCTGTCTTGCAATCGACCATCAGGTAAAACGGGCGGTCGCTGTCCGGATATACTTTGCCTCCGTTCTTTTTGATCCGTTCGACTAATGGCAAGAGATACAGTTTCTCGAATGTGATATCCGGGTTGGGGGCGACCGAATCGTGGGACACATACAGTTCGCCGTCGATTAGCCATAAATCCGCTTCCACACAATTGAATTGGAATGAAAGGGCATCGAATAGCGGACGGGGACGTTCATAATCGTTGTGTGAGAAAGCATTGTAATGAATTGTCTGGGCTTCGATAGAGCCGGATAACAGACTGATAAGCAGGATAATTACTTTTAGTTTCATATAGCAGATTCGTATTTGATAAGGCAAAGGTAAACAGTTTTATCCAATTCTCCGGGAATATTGTTTACATTTGCCCTGATCAATCTGATAAACCATGAATAGACGATTATTTTTTTAGAGATCATGCGCTGGGGCATTGCTTTTATCCTGTCCGGGCTTGTTGGCGCGGGAAAATGAAAAGAGACAGCGCTTTGGCTTGGTAACGGATATACATTTTGCTCATCGGAATGTACACGGAACTCGCTATTATGAACAATCCATCACAAAGTTATCGGAAGCAATAGACGTTTTTAATAGGCGGAAATTAGATTTCATGATTGAACTTGGAGACTTGAAGGATATGGGGGATATTCCTGAAAGAGGGCAGACTTTGTCGTTTTTAGATGAGATAGAAGCAAAGTTTCAGACCTTCGACGGCCCTGTTTATCATGTGTTGGGCAATCATGATATGGATAGTATCTCAAAATCTGAATTTCTCGCACATACGAGCAATTACGGGAGTGCGAAAGGAAAACCTTATTATTCCTTCGTACGGAACCAGATCAAGTTTATCGTGCTCGACGGTAATTGCAACGAGGATGGTTCCGATTATGATTCCGGTGATTTCGATTGGACGAAAGCGTTTGTCCCGGCCGGGCAGAAGGAATGGCTCTGGCAGGAACTGAAGAAAGACGATTTGCCGGTCGTGATCTTTATCCACGAATTGTTGGATACTTTCTCCGGGATTGACAAGGAACTTTGTATCGGCAATGCGGAAGAGATCGTTTCGATACTTGAGCAAAGCGGCAAGGTAGTAGCCGTTATCCAAGGGCACCATCATGCCGGGAACTATAGTTTTCGGCATGGAATCCACTATTTTACAATGAAAGGAATGATAGAAGGAAGCCTTCCCGAAAATAATAGTTTTGCCGTCATTGAGATAGACAAAGATTTGAATATCTATATAGAGGGTTTCTATAATTGCAAGAATAAGGAGATGAAACATAATAGATAATCATTATGAAAAACTTCACAGACGAGAAGACTCTTCTTCGGGAGATAAAGAACGGAAACGGCGAAGCATTCGAATTTCTGTTCAATAGCTATTATCCTCGGTTGCGGGGATATGCTGCTCGTTTTGTGACGGATGAGGAAGCAGTCAGAGATATCATACAGGAGAGTTTTTTGAGATTTTGGGAAAAACGTGATCTGATAGAAGCTGTTTCATTTCATCTCTTCTTTTCGCAATGGTGAGGAATGCCTGTCTGAATTATTTGAAGCATCTGCAACTGGTCGAGCAGCATAATCTGGAACATTTGGATAGGGTGGCCGGGCAGGAAGAACTTTATTATTGGGACTTTAACCTAAGTCCGGAATATACGCTTCTGTATAAGGAATTGCAACAACAGATCAGTCTTGTTATGAGTGATTTGCCTTCCCGTTGCCGTGAAGTATTTGAGATGAGCCGTTTTAAGAAAATGAAAAACCGGGAGATCGCAGATGCTCTCCAAATATCGACTACTGCAGTGGAAAAACATATAGCCAAAGCCTTAGCACGCTTTTCCGCACATTTTAAAGATAAATATCCGTTGGATGTCTATATCGCGATATTAGCTTGGCTGCTTTCCGAATGAACGAAGTCCTGTTTCTTTTGTTTTGGGGAATTTTTTTCAGGAAGGGGGTTGGGTAAAATTCATTTGGGTTGTTACATCATATAGAAAGCAAAAATTATGAAAGAGCAGGAGATCTATAATCACCAGTTGGCAATACGTTATTTTGAAGGACGCATTACTCCCTCCGAAGAAGAGATTCTTTTCCGGTTTGTGAATGATGCACCTTCTAATGAAAGAATGTTCCGCCAATGGGAGGAGGAGTGGATGCTTTCCTATAAACTGATTCCTGAAGTTTCGAATGAATGGAAACAGTTGCAACGCCGGATGCAGGTGCGTCAATCGCTGAATGGTGTGTTTAGTACTAAACACATGCAATTGCAGCGGTTTATCGCTGTTGCTGCAATTGCATGTGTTCTATTATTGAGTGGAACATATAGTTTCTATCTTTATCGGAATACGGAAACCACCGATAACCGGTTTGCTTTAGAAACTGCCTATGGAGAAAAAAGCAAGCTGATACTGGCGGATGGAACAGTTGTATGGTTGAATGCCGGTTCTTCCTTACAGTATGCCGGTAACTTCAATTCTAAAAACAGGGAAGTCTTTTTAACTGGTGAAGCTTATTTCGAAGTGACTAAACAGTCAGATGGAACTCCTTTTGTGGTTAAAACGGATCAGTATAGTGTATTGGTGAAAGGAACAAAGTTTAATGTATCTTCTTACCCTGAAGATATTTCTGCTAAAACGACATTATTGGAAGGCTCTATCGATATTTTATATAAAGGGAGGCATATTCCGGTTGCACCGGGAGAATTGCTGAGTCTTGACAAACAAAACGGAAGTTTTTCCCGTCAGAAGGTTCAGGCTTCTCAATATAAATCCTGGACAGAAGGGAGAGTTGAATATGATAAAATCACGCTCAATGAGTTGGCAGTCCGCCTATCCCGTAAATATGACGTTCAGATTCATTTGGGAGACGACTTGGAAAAAGATATAGCTTTCCGCGTATCACTTCGCAATGAAGAGACGGTCGGAGATGTCTTTCACGCTCTATCCGAGATTATTCCGATCCGTTATGAACGGCGGGACCGGGATATTTATATTAGAAAACAATAGCGCAATTGTTAATATATTATTAAATCTAATTCTTTAATTTATTGGTTTATGTATAGAAAACATGTAGGAAGGGCGTTAATCCTTGCCTTGATGCTTTCTGGGGCTACCTCCATGAATGCACAGCGGATTACCCGGCAATTTAAAAATGTTCCTTTAAAAACGGTATTAGCGGAAGTCGAGAAAGAACTACAGTATTCCATCATTTACAAGAAAGACGAGGTAAATGAACGGAAGCAGATTACACGAGATTTTAAAGATGCTTCTTTGGAAGAAGTTCTATCTGCCGTATTGGATAACGGATTGTCTTATTCCGTCCAGGGCAAGATGATTGTGATTTCCAAGAAGGAAGCCGCAGGATCATCTATCACTCAGCAAAAGCAGATCATTGTGAAAGGTATCGTGAAAGATGAAAATGGCGAACCAGTTGTTGGGGCGAATGTTGTTGAAAAGGGAACGTCTAATGGTACGATTACGGATATGGATGGGAATTTCTCTTTGTCGATATCCGAAGGTTCCAAATTAAGTATAACGTACATCGGATATTTGGACAAGGATGTTGCGGTTAGTAAAGGTAAGACAACATTGAACATCCAATTGAAGGAAGATACGCAAGCTTTGGATGAAGTGGTTGTGGTAGGTTATGGTTCTGTCAAAAAACGTGACCTAACAGGATCTGTTTCACAGATTTCTTCTTCATCGATTCAGAATCAGGCTGTGATGAAAGATCCTATGCAAGCATTGCAAGGTAAAATTGCAGGTGCGGATATTACGATGGGAAACTCTCCCGGAGCATCTTCTACCATTGTGATCCGTGGATATAATTCGATCAATGCGGGCAATGATCCGTTGATAGTGGTGGATGATGCTCCGTTCGGAGGAAAGATCGATGAGATCAATCCGGCAGAAATCGAGTCGATTGATGTTTTGAAAGATGCTTCATCCACTGCTATTTATGGTTCTCGAGGAGCAAATGGTGTTGTTATCATTACGACAAAACGTGCCCGTAAGGAAGCTAAACTGTCTGTTAGTTATGACGGATATGTCGGTGTGTCCAAGTCATTCAAAAATTATGATATGATGAGCGGTGAAAAATATGCAGACTGGAAAAGAATGGCTAATTATGGAAAGACAGATAAGGAAATATTTGATGATATTCAATTAAAAGCCTTGAACTCCGGACAGTTTGTAGATTGGCAAGATTTGATGTTTAGCGGTACGGGCTATAAAACGGCTCATAATGTCAGTATCAATCAATCGAATGGTCGTAATCGTAATATGTTAGTGTTAGGCTATAATAAAGACCAAAGTATTATTGATAATATGGGATATGAACGTTTCTCAGCCCGTATTAACGGGGATATGGAATTAGCAAAGAACTTGACGGTAGGCTATTCTTCTCTTTTAGCATTGACAACTCGTAATAATGGAGATAATAGTGTTTGGAAATATGGAACAGTTATTGATCCACTAACGGAGGTTTATGACGAGAATGGAGATATGCGCTTTTACAATAGCGGTTGGTATCAGACGGTATTGCATTCGAATCCTTTGTTTGATACTGATAAGAATAATGTAGACAATAAAGAAAAACGTACCCGTATCCTTTTGAACTTATTTGCAGATTGGGAAATAATCAAAGGCTTGAAATTCCGAACAAGTTTGACATATGGCTTGTCGTCAATCGAAAATGGAGTTTATAAGAGTTCTACTTCTCAAGCTCGCCAGTTGGCTTCTCCGTCTGCTGAATACAAAAAAACGAACGAGCAACAGATTACTTTTACGAATGTTCTGAATTATAAGAAGGTATTGAATGATCATAGTTTGGATGTATCGTTGGTGCATGATATGCAGACAGATAAAGCAGAATTGGTCGGTTTGACTGGACAGGATATGCCTTATTACGGTTCGTGGTTTAATGTGAATGAAGCACCAGATGTATTTACACGTCTTTCTTCTGTACGTAAATGGGCTTTGTTGTCATTTATGGGAAGAGTTAATTATACATTTAAGGATCGGTATTTGTTGACATTGACTGGACGTTACGATGGCTCTTCTCGTTTGGCAAAAGGTAATAAATGGGACTTCTTTCCGTCTGTTGCATTGGCTTGGCGTATGAATGATGAGTCTTTCCTTCGGGAAGTTGATTGGCTTTCTAATCTGAAATTACGTTTGAGCTGGGGTAATTCCGGTAATACAGCAATTTCTGAGTATGCAACACAAGGAGCTTTAGGTAAATATGTGTATTATTTCGGGACAACTGAGCAGTCGGCAATGGGATATCTGCCTACCGAGTTGGCTAATAATCAATTGGGGTGGGAAAGTACAGAAGAATATAATGTCGGCGTGGATTTTGGCTTCTTGAATAACAGGATCAGTGGTTCTATTGACGGATATATTCGTAATACACGTGATCTATTGATGAAACGCAATTTGCCGATCAATACAGGGTATGAATTTACTTGGCAAAATGTAGGTAAGACACGTAATTCGGGTATTGAAATAGCCTTGAACACTGTACCTGTTGTGACAAAAGATTTCAGATGGACAGTAGATTTGACTTTTGGCTATAACAAGAATGAAATTGTCGAGTTGTTCAATGGAAAGGAAGATAGTCCGGGAAATAAATGGTTCATTGGGCAACCTCTCTACG
>ERZ772812.2602-NODE-2602-length-11242-cov-5.432824_pt1 | contig 11242 bp, 9 predicted proteins | sample MGYA00511343_ERZ772812 | MGnify/ENA primary metagenome ERZ772812 (study PRJEB29015, sample SAMEA2737706) | human gut metagenome | biome: human gut; feature: human-associated habitat; material: faeces | place: China | collected 2012 ...
CAAAATTTGAAAAATAGAAAAGCTCCAAACATTTTTTCGTTGACAGTCGGCAAATAGTATAGTAATATTATCAGTATAATGATATTTGTGTACCTATTTGTATTGTAACATCTAACGAAAGGAATATATAGCTGTATATCGTAATTATTTTAAGCCCCTCCTTGTACAGCTATAAGTAATGGATATGAACAAAACGAATTCGTCCATTGATGAAAACGAGGAATCTTTAGTTGGAGAGGTCCTTTCTGATGATGAGGTCCGCGAAAAAAAGCAAGCGATTGCGAAATGGCAGCACTCCCCTGTCGGCTTTGGCTCTTACATTACCAAAAGCAATGACCTGATCCAGCGGACAAAGTACTCTCTGCCCAGAAATGAGCAAAAGGTTCTCTTTATGCTCATGTCTAAAATCGACCAGAAAAATGATAAGGATGCATCCAAATATTATTCGATCACTTTCAACGATTTTGCCAAGTTGACCGGAGTGCGCACGGTGGATACGACCTATGCACTGAATCTGAAGGAAACTATAGAAAATTTGGAAAATCGTACCTTCTGGGTCAAGAAAGAACCCGGCAGTAAGGTGTATCGCTCCATTTCCTGGCTGCAAAAAGGTTCTGAGGTCGATTTCGACAAGAAAGAGATTCGCCTGCGCTTTAACCAGGACATCTGGAAGGATATTGCGCAGCTTACCAGCAACTATACCTCTTACAGCATCGAATATCTGCTGATGATGAAAAGCACTTACTCTATGCGCGTTTATGAAATCATACTCTCCTATGACAATGGAAACAGAGACTATGGCTATACGAACGGCCTTGTATTCCAGCCAGTAAATGATGAGATCCTGAATAAGTTCTCCTCAAAGCGCGACGAGCTGACGGGTTATAAGTATAAAAAATTCAATATTGATGAGTTTAAAGGTCTGCTTTCTGCACCTACAGAGGCAGAGAGAGAGTCTACAAAGAGCAAAAAGAAAAAGGATCCGGCATCTGCCGACAAGAAAAAGTTTGACCGGGAAAAACCGCTGTCTGAAAAGTACAAGACTTTTACAGAGTTTGAAAAGAATGTTTTAAAGACCGTTAAGAAAGAAATCAATGAGATGACGGATCTTTGGTTTGACTATGCCCCGGCGCGCAAGCGCGGTGTTCGCAAATATGAATACCTGTATATTTTCATCAAATACAAGACCAAAGCGGAAATGAGGGATGTCCGTTCCTATCATGATAGAAATACGCACGATGACGAAATTGTAAGGGATTCCAGAAAGAAGAAAACCCAGAGTGCGGAAAAAGCAGCCCAGCATATTACAGAGCCAATTAGCACAGATATTTTGAAAATGAAGTATAGAAAAGCAACTACGGAGATCAGAAACAAAGCAGACTATGCTTCGTATGAGAATAAGCTGACAGACAACGAGAAAAATATCTGCAATGATATTTTCACATACACGGCTAAGATCCTGACAAACACCAACAGGTGTGACCAAGCGGAGGAAACACTGGATTCTTTAAACCGAATCATTCATGACAATGCCGGGCTGAAAACATGGGCCCTAGGACTGTGTGTAAAATTTACGGAGATGTTTGAAAAAGCAACCGAAAGGAAGTCTGCACAGTATTACCGCACGGTTGTTTATAACGATACGATTGAAAACAGTGCTTTGATCATCGCGGCTGGCAAGCAGAAGCTCGCATCGTTGGATCCGGCGGGAGTGTTTAAGTTTGATATGTCTGTCTTTGAGGATGTATAAGTATTATTTGGCAGCAGCCTGCAAGTTGCAGGCTGCTGCTTTTTGCTGTAAAGAAAAAACTAAGATTATAAGTGACAAATAAATACAAACCGAGAACAGCAACAAGAATTGAAAGATGTGTTGACTCTGTCAGACTGTCGAAAAACTCTTGTAGGGGCGAGCATTGCTCGCCCGTGCCCGTTTGCCTTGTAAGCAAGCTATCCCAGAAAATGCGTTGCTGCGGTAAGTTGACGGGCGACCAATGGTCACCCCTACACATGCAACAAGGCAATAAAACAATTTTTTGACGGTCTGGACTCTGTTTCGTGCTGTGAAGCGCGGTGCGAGTATGTAAAGAAATGGCCTACACGAATGCAGATATATTAAAGAACAGCAACAAGAATTGATAGACTTGAAATGTCGTTATGGCAGGATGATACCCGGAAAAGAGAATTGACTTTACTTATATCTATGTTATAATTGAAATTACAATAAACAGCAAAAGATGGCTGCAACTATTTTGTGGTGAGGCATAGGTTTCAACATATTCAGCCACTGAAGTATGATAAAATCGTACAACCGGAAATGGCAAAAAGACATGGAAAATCGATTACAAGAGAATTACAGAACGATAATTCACAGCAACAAGAATTGACGGACACATCCACAGATAACAGTCTTTACAGAAATGAGGAATTGCTCAATGTCTGCAAAAATTATTACAATTGCCATTGAAAAGGGAGGCACGGGTAAAACCGTAACGGCCTCTAATCTTGCCTACCTGATGGGCGATGAGGGGAAAAAAGTTCTTTGCGTGGATACTGATCCGCAGGGAAATCTCACCAAAGCACTCAGCGGCGGCTTGAGCATCACAAGCGATGAATTCTACGGCAAGGCACTCTATAATCTTTTCGACGGGTTCCTGTATCATAGCAAGACGCGAGACTTTATTGTGGAAACGCAGTATGAAAATGTGGATATGATCCCGTGCGATGCGCAGACGCCGCGAATCAATAAGCGCATTGAACTGCTGATTGGCGATGCAGAGCGCCTGAAGGACGGAGATCCGAGGAAGGTTTCCGGTATGGGGGATTTTCTGTACTATTTCCTCAACCAGGTACGTGATGAGTACGATTACATTCTTATTGACACACAGCCTACGCGGGACAGCTTGTTGCTTTCCAATGCAATCTATGCAGCGGATTATATCTTGATTCCAGCCGGCTGTGAGGATAACTCCGAAGAATCGGCGTTTCGCCTTTATTATGAATGCAATAAGATGAAGCAAAGCTCCACTTCTCACCTGATGGGTGCCGGTGTGTTGTTGGTGAATGTAGACAAAAGCGCAGCAACAGACAAGAAGATTCAGGAGCACTTTAAAGAAGAACTCGGCACATCGCTGTTCAGTGTTGCAATTCCCACAAGCAAGACGGTGAAAACATCCATTTCTCGCTTTTTGCCTGTGTGCTATATGGCAAAAACGCAGCCTGTGGCAAAAGCCTATGTGAAAGCCTACGAAGAGTTGAAAAAGCGTCTGGAGGTGAAATGATATGGGAATGAAAAGCCCCGCCAAAAAGAAGGAAATCGTAAAACGTTCTCGCCCGACGGATGCAGAGCTTGGCAAAATTGATTCCAATAATGGCGATGCAGGAAAAATTATCAGTGATCTGACCGCAGGGCATAAAAGCATTGAATACGAAGCACGGGATATTGCACTGTACGATATTCGCGTAAACGCGGACAACGAAATCTTCCGGCAGGCAGATACCCAAGAGGACATTGTGCAGCTGGCGGAGGATATTCAGCGCAACGGCCTGATGCATAATTTGGTGGTGTTTCCGCAGGAAGAAAATGGAAAAACAGTGTATGTCCTTCTCTCCGGTGAGCGCCGCTACCGCGCGATGGAGTACCTCGAAAAGAGAGGAGACGCCACCTGGAACACCATCAAAAACTGCAATGTGATCACAACCAGTCTTTCGGAAAATGAAAAAAAGGTGCTTTTATACAGTGCGAACCTGCAGGTCCGCGGCGGCTTTGCGGATGAACAGATCCGCCGCAAGGCCGTTGCAGAATTTGTGATCTGCCTTCAGAACGAGCCGTTCAATATGACGGAAAAGGACGCTAAAAAGGCAATTAAGGAAGTGAGTGCAACCACAGCCAAGCAGATCGACCGTGATTTCCGCATTGAGGAAAAGCTGGACAAAGAGTTACTTCGCCTTTTGGATAACAAGTTCCTGACCCGCATGGAGTGTGAAAGCTATATCACGCTGGAGCCGGAGGAGCAGCATAAGATTGCGCAGTGCTATCTGTTACTGAGCGCGGTTGATGTGAGCAACTGTGACACCGATGCCCGGGAGCGTCTGCTGCAGGAATGCAACAGCATACATTATGATTTTATCCGGGCTATTGACAGAGCCAGAAAAACCAACGAGCCGGATGAGAGGGACGAGCGCCTGGAGACCGCGTTTGCGGAGTGTGAAAACGCAATCCGCCTGCTGCAGAACAGGGTAGGGGAGTACCGTGACGCCGTCAGTCGGCATGATACGGAGAAGGCCGAGGAAATCGCAAAGGATGTGGCCAGGGATCAGGAGGCAAAGCGCGTCGAGAAAAAGGAGCAAAAGAGCGAGTCTGAAAGCGCGACCTTTGTGGAAAAGACGATCCAGCCTGTTGCCAATAAGATTTTTAAGAAAATGAGTTCAACCAGCTATAAGCGCGGCGTCAGAAAGATGTCTCAGGAGCGCCGTGATAATGATGTTGCGATCCTGAATGAGTTGATCGAGCAGGCGCAAAGCCTCCGGGATTTGATTGAAGCCGCAAAGTAAGGCAGGGTAGGGGAGACACTGTCCCGGTAACCAAAGGGTGATGCGAATGAAAGAAGAAAAAGTCAAGGTCAACCTTCGGGTAGGGCTCCTGATTCGGGAGACGCTTGTGGATGAGGCTGCTGTGGAGGATATCCGCGTAGGCACCCTGGCCAATCGGCTGCTCCAGTCCGAGATGGATAAGGTCATGAAGGTCGGTGCTGACAACTGCCTGATCATGAACAGCAGGGAATATCTGGCCAGCGAAGCAGAAATCGAGCAGAACAGGGCGGCCTACTATCTGTTTCCGGAAACAAAGGTTGTCAGCCGGTTTATTGCTACGCAGTTGGATGACAAGATCTATCCACAAATATCTTTTTACTTTTTGAAAGAGCAGATGGATGCGCTGGAAAAGCTGGTACGAAAGCAGCGGATACCGCAAACGATCCGAAACGGTGCGGTGCACTCCTATCGGTATGTTATCGCCGGTATGCTGCTAAATCATCCGCTTTGCCGTGCGCTGGGAGCATCCGCAAATAATGATTGAACCCAAAGCCCACAGCCGCCGCTGTGGGTATTTTTTGTCTGCCGCTGCCTGCAGCAAAACGCGCTGCAGAGGCGTCCACTCACGCGCTCTGAGAGAGGGACGCGCTGAAGACGGTAAACAAAAAGCCCCCACCCGCAAATGCGGGCAGGGGAGAGGGAAGACGCAGCCTTGAAAAAATATAGGGGCGGCACACAGAATTATGCGGTGTTGCCTTAGAGCCAGGTACCCTTCCGCAGGTACTGCGGTCAGCATTTTGGTTTCGCCTTCCTTACAATTTGTTTCTATAGAGGGAAATTTTTGCTTGCTTTTGGGTTGCGGTGCTATTATACTTTGTGACATAGAATGTGTAAAGTATTTACCGCATTATGACTATGTAATTTTGGTATGAATGAGGCTGCGCCTATGTATGTCGATTGGGAATACTACAAGATTTTTTACTTTGTCGCAAAATACCGCAATTTTACCAAGGCGGCCCGCGTGCTGGGCAGCAACCAGCCCAACATCACGCATACGATGAACAAGCTGGAGGATCAGCTGCACTGTGTGCTGTTTATCCGCTCCAACCGGGGTGTGACGCTGACGCCGGAGGGGGAGATGCTCTATACCCGCATTTCCTCGGCTGCTGTGCAGATACAAGATGCCGAGGAGGAGCTGAGCGCCAGCGCAACCTTTGAGCATGGTGCAATCAGTATCAGCGCAACCGAGACGGCGCTGAACATCTACCTGTCGGAACGGCTGCGGGACTTCCATGCGCAGTACCCCGGTATCCGGCTGCGGATATCCAACCATTCAACGCCGCAGGCGATTCAGGCAGTGAAAAACGGCGAGGTCGATTTCGCTGTTGTGACGACCCCCACCGGCGCAGAGGGGGAGCTGAAAAAAGTTGATTTGATGCCGTTCAACGAAATCCTGGTCGGCGGGAAAACCTTCACGGCGCTGGCAAGTCGGACGCTCTCGCTGCAGGAGCTTGACGCCTATCCGCTGATCATGCTGGGGAACGAGAGCATGAGCCGCCTGTTTTACCGGCAGTTTTTCCTTGAGCACAGCGCAGACCTGAAGCCGGATATTGAGGCGGCCACCACAGACCAGATGATGACGCTGGTAAAGAGTGAGCTTGGCCTTGCCTTTGTGCCGGAGCCGATGGCCCGCAGCAGCCTGCAGCGCCGCAGCATTGTGCAGCTGACCCTGCGGGAGGAGATTCCGCAGCGCTCAGTAAGTCTGGTTTATGACCGGCACCGTCCGCTGAATACGGCGGCCCGGGAATTTCAAAAGCAGCTGCTGAATGCGGCCAGACAGGAAAAAGCAGAATAACGCAAAATGTGCCCGCGCAAGCAGGCACATTTTGCGTTATGGGATGCAGAAAGCGGCAGGGTTTATGTCCAACCAGTGCATAAAGTGCTCCGGATCGGAACGCCGCCAAAAAGCTGTTGCAAAAGGCGGGGAAAATGTCTATACTTGTACTATTACAAACCAGCAGACGCGGTATAGTACCCCGTTGCGGACACTTTGCAGAGCAACCAAAGGAGTCACTTGTATGGATAAGCAGAGCAGAACCTATCAGGCGTATGTGCAGATCCTGAAAGAGGAGCTGATCCCTGCCATGGGCTGCACCGAACCGATTGCCATTGCCTACGCCGCCGCCAAGGCGCGGGATGTGCTTGGCGGCATGCCGGACAAAGTTGAAATCGGTGTGAGCAGCAACATTATCAAGAATGTCAAGAGCGTCATCGTGCCCAATACCGATGGCATGAAGGGCATTGAAGCCGCCGCAGCGGCAGGCATCGTCGGCGGGCAGGCGGACAAGGCACTGGAGGTCATCGCAGCTGTAACAACGGACCAGAAGGCTGCGATGCGCGCCTTCCTGAAGCAGGTGCCGGTCACGGTGAAGGCAATCGACAACGGCTTTATCTTCGACATTATTGTGACGCTGCAGCAGGGGAGCGATTCTGCCGTGGTGCGCATCTGCCAGTACCACACGAATATTGTCCTGATCCAAAGAAACAGCGAAGTGCTGCTGGATCATACCGCGCAGGAGACAAAGCAGCTCTGCGGTGACGCCGCCCCTGCCGAGAGCGGTCTGACAGACCGGGCACTGCTGAACATTGCGGATATCTTTGCATTTGCCGATACCTGCGAGATCAACGACATCCGACCTTTGCTGGAAACCCAGATCCGGTACAACACCCGCATCTCGGAGGAGGGACTGCGAGGGGATTACGGTGCGAACATCGGCTCTACAATGCTGAAATTTTACGGCGAGGATGTGCGCAACCGCGCTATTGCCAAGGCAGCAGCAGGCTCTGATGCCCGTATGAGCGGCTGTGAGCTGCCAGTTGTCATCAACTCGGGCAGCGGCAATCAGGGCATCACGGTCTCGGTGCCGGTCATCGAGTATGCCAGAGAGCTGGGGGCATCCGATGAAACTCTCTGCCGCGCACTGGCCCTCTCCAACCTGATTGCGATCCACGAGAAGGCCGGTATAGGGCGGCTGTCCGCCTACTGCGGGGCCGTCAGCGCGGGCTGTGCTGCGGGCTGCGGCATTGCCTATCTGCAGGGCGCAGACCTGAAAGCGGTCTCCCACACCCTTGTCAATGCACTGGCCATCGTTTCGGGTATTATCTGCGATGGTGCCAAGGCCAGCTGTGCGGCGAAGATCGCCTCCAGCGTGGAGGCGGGCATCCTGGGGTATCACATGTACAAAAACGGTCAGCAGTTCCGCAGTGGGGATGGCATCGTCACAAAGGGCGTTGAAAATACCATCCGTAATGTGGGACTGCTGGGCCGTGAGGGTATGCGCGAAACCGACAAAGAGATCGTGCGGATCATGCTGCAGGAGCCGTAAGGCCGCCGCAGTGGAAGACAGGGACTACTTATAGGAAGTGACCTTTATCCCATATTCCTGCGTGGCCAGCTGCTCCCACCCGGAAAGCTGTGCTTTTGTCGGCGCTGCGGATGCAGACGGGTTTTCCCGCGCTCCTTTTGTAGGATTCTGTCCACAGTGCGGCGCGTTCGCAGGAGATCTGCGGTTTGGCGTTTACATAGTTTTGGCGTATTTTTTCAATTCGTGCGGTAAGCATTTTCAAATCTCCCCCATTCGGAAAACAAGCAACAGAAAAGTCAAAAGGCGTGCAGCACCCAATGAAGTGCGGCACGCCTTTGTGCGCAAATGCAAGCACTATTTCGAGAAATTGGGCCTGTATTACCGGTTCACGGTAAGGTCACGCTCGTTTTCGACGACTGCCTCTACCGCAAGCGCAAGGCCGCGCGCGATTTGATGCAGCTCCATGCTGGGTGTTCCCAGCGGCTTGCTGACGGCCTGCTCCATCGCATACGGCACATGGATAAAACCGCCCCGCATAGCGGGATACTGCCTGTCGATGAGATAGAGCAGCGTATACATCAGGAAGTTGCACACAAAGGAGCCAGCGGTGTAGGAGAGGGCCGCCGGAATACCGGCGGCTCTCATTTTTTGCACCATGGCTTTTACGGGCAGGGAGGTGAAGTAAGCGGTCTCACCGTCCTCCCGGATGGGCACATCCACAGGCTGATACCCGGCGTTGTCCGGAATGCGGGCGTCCATCAGGTTGATCGCTACGCGTTCCGGCGTGACGGCTGTGCGGCCCCCGGCCTGTCCCACGCAAAGGACTGCGTTGGGATGCACCGCGCGAAGCGCGTCTTTCAGGATCACGCCGCTTTTGATAAATTCAGTTGGGATTTCTAGTTTACATAATTCAAGTCCCGCGATTTCATCCGGCAGCAGCCGCACGGCCTCGAATGCGGGGTTGACCTGTTCTCCGCCGAACGGGTCAAAGCCGGTGATAAGCAATTTTTTCTTCATAAAATCCCCTGTCCTTCCAGAATGCCGCACATCTGCGCGACACGGCTATCCCAAGAACAGGCGCGGCCTGCCTCAATGCGGGCATCGATTTGCTCCGGCGCGGTATCAGAGCACGATTTTTCGCAGGCGGAGATGAATTCCTCCTGGCTGTCGGCGATCTCGATGAGCGGCGCATATTGGAGGATCTGATCCGGCTGCTTCGTCGAGACGATGGGGCGGCCCGTGGCCAGATATTCATAGAATTTCAGCGGGCTCACGTCCTTGCTGAGGTCGCTTTTCGCAAACAGGTTCAGGCAGGCGTCAAAGTGCGCCAGATACTGCGGCAGCTGCTCGTTCGGCTTGAGGCCGAGGAAATGCACGTTCGGCATGGCGTGGAGTGCAGACAGGTCGACACCGGGCTTTTCCTTGCCGATCAGGACAAAACTCCAGTCCGGACGAGCCTTTGCTGCGGCTTCGAGATAGCCATACTCAATGCAGCTTTGCAGCGCGCCGACGAAGCCGAAAATCGGGTGCGGAATGCCCTGCATATCGTCCGGGAGCGGCTGCGGCTGTGCGGCCTGCACGAAGCGCTCAAAATTTGCACCGTTCGGGATCATATCCGTCTTCGGCTGCACGGTGCGCAGGCGGTCAGCCAGCGCGTCAGCGGTGGCAAAGACGTGATCCGCTTTTTTCGCAAGCTCCAGCTCCATCGCGTCGACGAGCGCCGGGTCCATGAGTCCGCCGTAGGCCGAATGCCGGTCGACGCAGTCGTAGACCAGCGCCTTATGCGGGACCAGATCGACAAGATCGGCTGTGACGGGCGAATAGACCCACAAAACAGCGTCCTCAAATCCGTGCTCCCGCATTTTTTCGCGGACGAAGCGGGCAATTTTCCGCTGGTTCAGCCTGTTTATCCAGCGGAACTTATAAAAGAATGGCAGAGCCGGCGGCAGAGCGTAAACCGTGATGTTCTCCTGCGGGTGAACGCCCGCTTTTTTATAATTCGTCAGCCCCGGCTGAGCGGCTTTGTCCTTCATGGGGGCGATATAGGTGATAGACGGGTCAAAATAGAGAATTTCTGCGTCCGGGATGCGGCTCATGACCTGCTGCTTGCGCGTCGGGATGGGGTACCACGGGGAGGTGGCAAGGCAAACGATTTTTCTCATATGGTCTCCTCCAGCAGCTTGCGCGCCGCTTCTTCATTTTCTGCCGCAAGGCGGCGCAGGCGGTCGGTCGAATACGGCTGTGCCGTCTGCATGGCGTCGTCGATCAGGGCGCACAGACTGTCCTTCGTCACGTCGTCCAGCTCCATGCAGTGCTTCTGGCCGAGATAGGCCATGAAGCCGGTGACCTTCGGGTCATACGAGATCGCGGCCAGCGGCGCGCCGACAGACGAGGCAAAGATCAACGCGTGCAGCCGCATGGAGACGATCACGCGCATTTTCTGCATCATGCCGATGGTCAGCTGCTCGTCGCGCGGGGCGGGCAGCACGAATGACCGGCAGGACAGCATTCCGGCGGCCTGCCGGTTAATCTCAAGGTCACGCGTCGGCTCAAGAGCGACGAAAACCGGCGTCAGGCCGTGCTTTTGGTTGACATAAATTGCAGCATCTACAATTGCCTGCAAATGCCCGGAAAGATTTTTCCACGGGCGCAGAACGAACATGGCATAGCTTCCGTTCGGGTCGAGGTCATTGCTCAGGAAATAGCTGTCTACTGCACCGGTGGTCGCGGGCTGCAGCAGCAGCGCCGGGTCTGCCGTGACGGAGATATCCGGCTGCATCACGCCCATGTCGGAAAGCTCCTTCCGGGAAAGATCCTCGCGTAGCGTGATTTTATCCACGCAGCGGTTGAGAATGCGCGCGGTATGGCGGCGGCTGCCCTCTCCGCTGACAGGGCCGATGCCGCAGCCGTACATCATGACGCGGCAGCCTGCGGTATGCGCCATGCGGATGGTCGTGAGGTAATAATTTAAGGATCGCGTGCTCGTTTCGTTTTGAATGAGGCTCCCGCCGCCGGAGATAAACAGCCTGCATCTGCGCATAAGCGGCCAGAAGCGGAAGGGGTCAAATACGTGTACGGAGCCGACGTGGTACCGCAGGCGCGTCTCGGCAGGATCGTGCGACATGACGTAGACCGGCATATCGCGGTCGATGGCCTTCATCTGGGCAAGGATCGCCTTTAAGATCGCGTCGTCGCCCGCGTTTCCCTTGCCGTAGGCGCCGCAGATCAATACGCCATATTTCTTTTTCTTCGGCATGGCCGTGCGGCGCAGGATGGTCTGGTAAATTTCGATCTGCTTGCCGACGGTCGCACTGATGGAAAACTCGCGCGAGGCCTTTTCATACAGA
>ERZ772812.2603-NODE-2603-length-11237-cov-9.659900_pt1 | contig 11237 bp, 10 predicted proteins | sample MGYA00511343_ERZ772812 | MGnify/ENA primary metagenome ERZ772812 (study PRJEB29015, sample SAMEA2737706) | human gut metagenome | biome: human gut; feature: human-associated habitat; material: faeces | place: China | collected 2012 ...
GTGATCTACGACGGCAAGATGCACCCGGTGGATTCGAACGAAATCTCGTTCAAGCTGGCGGCCCGCAACGCCTTCAAGGAGGCTTTCCGCAACGCGGGACCCAAGATCATGGAGCCGATATACAGCGTCGAGGTACTCGTGCCGAGCGAATACATGGGCGCCGTGATGTCGGATCTCCAGAACCGCCGCGCGATGATCGCCGGCATGGAGTCGGACAAGGGATTCGACCGGCTGAACGCGCTGGTTCCGCTGGCTGAACTGTACCGCTACTCGACGACCCTTTCGTCGCTGACGTCGGGTTCGGCCACCTACTCGATGAAATTCGGCAACTACGAGCAGGTTCCCGCCGACGTGCAGGAAAAACTGCTCAAGGCCTACACCGACACCGACGACGAATAACCCGGCAAAGGCCGGGCTTCAGGAGGCGAGAGGCCAGTCGGAACGGCACAGCCCATTCTGCGCCCGGCCCCGCTTAAAAGACCGGCTTCAGGGACCGCAGCAGGCCCTCCGCGTACCGTCCGGTTCCACGCCCCCCGCAAAGAGCCGGGTCCGGAGGCGGCACACAGGCTTCGGATGTCGCCATCCGGCGCTGCGCCCGATAATGCAAATAGCAAGCCCGACACACGCCGCGGCGCATCAAAAGCCGCCCCGCTGACCGAGGCGGTGCGACGCGCCGTTGACCGCTGCGGGCTGCGCGGCAAGACCCTGCTCGTGGGTTACAGCGGCGGAGGCGATTCCTCCGCGCTGCTGCATGCGCTGCATGTCTGCCGCGAGGAGTACGGGATAACCACCGTCGCCATGCACCTCAACCACTGCATCCGCGGTGAGGAGGCAGACAGAGACGAGCGGCACTGCAGACACTTCTGCCGAGAGTACGGCATTGCTCTCAAGGTCTGCCGCGCCGACGTACCCGCCTATGCCCGAGCGCACAGACTCGGACTTGAGGAGGCGGCGCGCGAGCTGCGGTATGCATATCTGCGCGAGGCGGCTGAGGAATACGGCTGCAGCTGCATCGTCACCGCCCATCACGCAAATGACGAGCTCGAAACACTGCTCTTTCGACTCTCGCGCGGCAGCGCGCTTGCGGGGCTCGGCGGCATACCCGAGTACAGCGTCTCCCGTCTCTCCGGCGGCATACCGATGCTGCGCCCGCTGCTGTCCGTCCCGCGCTCCGAGATAGAGTGCTATATCGCCGAAAACGGCATAGAATATGTTACCGACAGTACAAATCTCGAGCCGTGCTGCGCACGGAATGTTATCCGCTCCCGCTGCGTGCCTGCGCTCTGCGAGCTGTCGCCGCACGCGCCCGAGGCTGCATACCGTACCGCACGGCTGCTGCGCGAGGATGAGACGCTGCTCTCGGCGCTTGCCTCCCTCCCCGAGGACGGGCTGAAAAGACTGACCGAGCTGCTCGTGGAATACCGTACGGACACCGACGGCGAATACGGTACGGGCAAAAGCGCAACAGACACAAGCGGCGCGGCGTATAGCGGCGCGGCACAAGCCGGCATAGGCTCTGCCGAGTACCCGGAAACCGACCGCCCTCGGCATACTACCGGCGATTCGATACGGAATACCTATGATTCGATAAAGAGTACCGACCCCGCCGATAGTATCGAAAATACAGCGGCAGCCGCACACATCCGCAGCACCGACAGCATCACTGTTCCCGACCGGCTGCCCGCACCGCTGCTGCGCCGCAGGTTGCTCTCGTTCTATCGGGACTACTGCGCCCGCCGCGGAATATCCGCAGACCCCGGCAGCGACAACATAGAGGCGCTCGCGAGGCTCTGCCGCGTCGGCGCTACGCACGAGGAGCTGAGTCTGCCCGGCGCGGTGCGCGCGACAAAGCTGCGCGGCGGGATAATGCTCTCTCCCGATATCGGGCGCGGTGCGGACAGAGCACCGAGCTCCGGCAACAGCCGGACGAGCACGACAACCGCGAATGACGGCGATTATCCGGCGGCAGCCGGCGGCAACGCGTCATGCGATAAGACAGACGGTAAGACATATGGTGATACATACGGTAAGACATGCGGTAAGCCCGACGGCGGATCCGCTGCCGAATACCCTCTGCGTCCCGGCGAAAACCGCCTGCCCGGCGGGTGGAGAGCTGCCCGCACGACAGTGCATCGATCTCCGAGCCGTGCGGCACGACGGGGAGCGGCACGGCAAAAATTCGTCACCCATCGGGCGAAAATATTTACAATTTATCTACACACATAACCGTCGCATCTGCTAAACTTAAAGGTACATTATTCGCGAGAAAGCGACAGCCCGGAGACCGGGTGCTCGTGCGCGGCAGACACCGCACGGTGAAAAATCTGTATCAGGCGGCAGCCGTACCGCCGCAGGAGCGGCAAACGCTGCCGATGATCTGCGACGAAGACGGCATCCTTTGGATACCCGGCGCCGCAGTGCGAGACGGTGCCCAAATCGACTCCGCAGCCGCGCGCGCGGACAACGGGAGCGACGAGGTATCCCGTGTTGACCTTATATACATCGCGCCGATCGATAGTTGACGGCGCATCGGCACAAATTTTCTTTAAATTATCATTAAATCAATATCAGCATACCTTAAGGCGAAAGGAAAAGCATACAATGTCTCAGATAAACAAGGACATCGAAAGAATTCTCGTCTCCGAGGGGGAGATAAACGAAATAGTCCGCCGCATTGCCGCCGAGATCGACCGCGACTATGCGGGCGACGACTCAAAGCTCGTGCTGCTCTGCATTCTCAAGGGCTCGGTCGTCTTTATGGGCGAGCTGATGAAGCGCATATCGCTGCCGGTGGAGATAGACTTTATGAAGGTCTCGTCCTACTGCGGAGGCACATCGACCTCCGGACGCGTTAACATTATCCTCGATATTCACCGCGCCGATCTTTCAAACTGCAATATCCTCATCGTCGAGGACATCATCGATTCGGGCCTCACCATGCAGTACCTGCGCCAGCTCTTCGGCGCACGGAACCCCGCATCCATTACGACGATCTCGTTCCTGGACAAGGCGTCGCGCCATCCCGAGAGCTACAAGACCGATATGTGCGGCTTCGAGATCCCGGACGAGTTCGTCGTCGGCTACGGCCTCGATTACGCAAATTACTACCGCAATCTCCCCTACATCGGCATTCTGAAGCCGGAGTGCTATAAATAAGCCAAAGCCCCGCCGGGGCAATGTCTGATATGCTCCCTCCATGAGAGACAGCGAAAAACAAACTGTCAAGCATGGAGGGAGCATATCAGCGTTCTGGGCGGCTGCATTGTGCCTTGGGCGTGACTTTGCTATAATGAAATAAATCGGAATTCGGGAGGATCACAAGCATGACTGACAGCAGAGACTTCAAAAAAGAGTACCCTGCGTCCTCATATTTTTCAAAATGCCGGCAGTTTTTTCCGAGGCAATCATGCTGCGTCATATCTGGTTTGCAGAGGTGATTACGCGGACGCTGTGCGTGCCTGCTTCGGCTTTTAATCTGCCATAAAACGAAACCGCCCACTGGAAATTTCCGGTGGGCGGTTTGTGCTTGTGATGCATTGCTTTATTTCCGGTAACCGGCCCACATGGTGTCTGTGGCCTGACGGATGGCGCATGTCACATCTTCTACCAGTGCTGCGTCCCAGGCGGACGGCTCTGCGCGGAGGAAGGAGGTCTTATCCACACGGTTATCAAAAATACCGATCGGCACATGATAGGTATTTCCGTGCGCCTTCACAGTTACGGTGCCCTTCTGCTCGGACGTGTTTACAAGATACTCCATATCGTCGCAGCCGTATTCTCCCAGCATGACGGCCAGCGGCACGCCATGGTGCAGGTTCGAGCCGGGATCGTTGGGGTCGGCGCGGTCGGCATTTTTGCGGCGGGACTCCTCCGGTGTGACCCAGATGTAGAGGATTGCGGCGTTTTCCAGAATTTCCGGGCAGAACATCGGAAGCGAATACTGGTATCCGTCGGAGCCTGTCAGCGGCATCGACGCGCCGTCCGGTCCGCCGCGCGCGCACTCAATGATAATGGTCTTGCCGTCAAAGGAGTCGGGATAAGCGTCCTGTTTTTCTTTCAGCATAGCGGCCGCCTCGGCTTCCAGCTTTTCCGCCAGTTTTTTGCGGATTTCTTCCGGGAGCTTTCCGAGCCGCGGCGCAATGCCGACGATCTGACCGGCTCTGTCGTAACGATCAAAAAGCAGCTGCGCGCAGGAATCGGGCTTCTGCACGTTGCGGTTGAGCAGATCATGATAGTCCTCGTTCAACAGGCAGCAGAGCGTGCCCCAGTCTCTTCCGTCAATGAAGGGCTCCTCGCCCGGATAGAAGAGTCTGGCCTGACCCATAGCTTCGAGCTCATTGTCGATGCGGCGCATCATATGGACGTAGGGGAAATCATCGAGCTGGAGGTTTTCGCCGATGTGGAACTCCTTTTTGAGCCGTTCGGGCTCGATGTTCGCCATAAAGTTACGGACTTCGGATTTGCCGGACGCGGGAAGCGCCTGCAGCAAGACGACCTTGAATACGTTGTTTTCCATAGTTCATTCCTCCTGTGCCGCGTTATGCGGCTCTGTGTTCAATCGCTGCAAAATTGCAGCCACTTGGTTTTGTCGACGGTAATCTCGCGATGCTGCAGCACATACTGTGTGACGAGATCAGAGATTTCTGTCAAATTTTCCGACACAAGCGGACAGCTCTTGTAGCAGCCGTAGCCGCCGGCGCCGGAGGCGCGGTAATTGTTGAGGCAGAGCGTGAGCGTCTGATCATCAGGCAGCTCTCTGCCCTGGTAGACGATGGACCGCACGCGCCGACCGACCGGCTGGTAAAGGTCTGCCGTGACGGTAAGCCCGGAAAAATAGTCGTAGTTGAAATGCTGGATGATTGGCCGCAGGAATGTGTCGCTGATGCAAAGGCTTCCGTCCGGCGCAAAATCAAAATAGGAAAGGCTCCGTTCCAGCGCGGCCGTCAGAACAGCTCTTGTGACGCGGATGGTCTGGAGCGTGTTGGGAAATGCGTAGGCCGAGACGATGGCACGGACGGTCACATCCTGCGGAAAATCAACCACACGATTGGAAAGGCTCGTGAGAGAAATGTCCGCGCCGGAAGCTTCCAATTGCACCTGATTGATGAGGTTTGCGAGCAGGGAGCCGTTTTTCGCCAGCGTCAGAGGATCTTCTGCCGGAATCGGCACATCGAGCCGGCCAACCGGTGTATCGAGCCAGCGGGCAGTCTGTGCCTCGGCACTCTGAAGTGCGTCTGCGGCAGCCGGAAGCGCGACCGATCCTGCCGGTATCAGCTGGGAGACGGCATGGACGCTTCCTCGGTCGGCCGTTACGTCCATGCGGATAAACTTTGCGGCTTTTTCCGGCGGCTGGCAGGTATACGTCCCGCCGATCTGAAGATTTTCGGCCTGCATATGCTGGTGCGCTGCAAGCAGAATATCAAACCCAAGCTCCCGGCAGATACGGTAGCCTTGGTTCTCGCTGGTCTGTGAGAGAATTTCTCCTGTTTTGACGTCCGCTTCGAATCCGCCGTGGTAGATGCAGATGGTGAGGTCTGTTTTGTGCCGCAACTCGGAAAGTGCGGACCAGGCGGCGGCAAATGCGTCGGTCACAGTGATGCCGGCCATATTCTCTGCGCTTTCAAACTGTGTGACAAAGGGCGTAATCATACCGGTCAGGCCGACGCGAAGCCCATTTTCCATGGTAACAACGGCCGTTTTCTCCACGCCGCGGATACCCTCCACATTTGCGCACAGGCAGCGGGCGTTCAGAGCGGCAAGATAGCGCTCGATGGTCTGTTTCCCATAGTCGAAGTCATGGTTGCCGAGCGTTACAAAATCATACCCGCCGAGGTTTAAAAGCGCGGCCGGGAGCGTTGTGACATCGCGCGCTTCATGGCTCAGATAATAGGTGAGAGGACTGCCTTGCAGGGTGTCACCGCCGTCGATAACAAGGGTGTTGCCGTCTTTCCGGAACTGCGCCATGCAGTTGGCAAGGCCGGAGTCTGCCGGCAGGCCGGTGGCATAATCAATCGGCGAGAAGCAGCCGTGGATATCGCTGGTATAGTAGATTGTCAATTTCTTTTCCATAGCAATGGCCCTTGAGGATGCGTTGGGGGGCGCTCAGAGCGCCCCCAGTTTTTTTATTCGCCGTGCGCAAGCTTTCTGCGGATGCGCGTGGAGATGAGTTCGATGATCAGAACAAGCACCATCAGGCCCCAGACGAACGAGCCGACCATGCCCCAGCGGCGGGAGTTGAGACACTGCACCAACGACGCGCCGATACCGCCCGCGCCGACGATGCCGAGCGTCGTGGCGTCTTTGAGGTTGATGTCAAAGCGGTAGATCGTAGTCGAGATGAAGCTTGCCGTCAGCTGCGGCAGAACGCCGTAGCGGATTTTCTGGAACGGCGTGCAGCCCATGGCGTCCAGACTTTCGAGAATGTGCGTATCCAGATCTTCGATGGCCGTGATGTACATTTTGGAGATCATGCCGATCGAGCAGACCGACTGTGTGATAACGCCGCAGGCGGCGCCCGGGCCTGTCACACGGATCCACATCAGCGCCCAGACAATGGACGGGATGGTGCGGATCATCAGAATCAGAATGCGGACAATGTACGCAACCGCCTTCGGCATGATATTGAACGAGGCCAGAAACGCGAAGGGGATGGCCAGAATTGCGCCGAAAATAGTACCGAGCACAGCAATGGCAATGGTTTGCAGCAGCAGATACGGCACATCGGAGTCGCCGGTACCGAACAACAGATTTGTGTCCGGGTGGAACACGCCGTGGACGACACCCTTGGCGACCTCCGTACCGGTGGCGGTGAGGCCCGTAAAGTGGATGTCGTCTGCCGACCAGCCGACAAGCAGTGTGACCGCCAGCACAATCACAAGGTACAAAATCCACTTGCGCGGGCGGTTTTCATACATTTCAAGCGTGGTGAGCTTCCGGTCAAGCGACTGCTCCAGCATGGCGATTTTGTCTTTCTTTTCCATCTTGCAGCCTCCTTTCAGCTCAGCTTCTTGCGAAGGTATTCGCTGAAGAAGTCGATGATGATAACGACCACGAACAGCGACAGCAGCACCGTGCCGAGGCTGTTGTAATCGCGCCAGCCGATGCGCTCGTTGATCGTGATACCAAGGCCGCCAGCGCCGACGTAACCGAGAATTGCCGATGCGCGCACGTTCATTTCAAAGCAGTACAGGCAGTGGCTTAAATAAACGGGCAGAATCTGCGGCACGCAGGCGGACCAGAATGCCTGGAACTTGTTCGCGCCGAGCGCTTCCATCGCCTCAAACGGCCCCATGTCGATGGTTTCAATCGACTCAAAGAGCATTTTGGCCACGATACCAAAGGTAAAGATGGCGATTGCGATGGTGCCGGAAAACGTGCCGAGCGAGAAGATCAGCGCGCACACGAGTGCGATGATCAGAGTCGGCAGTGTCCGGATAAGGCCAAGCAGGAATCGGATGAGCCAGACGACGGGAATGCTCTTGTTGATGTTGCTCGACGAGAGAATCGCAACCGGCAGCGCTATCACGCAGCCGATGACCGTACCGAGAATCGACATTTTGATGGTATCGATCAGAGGAGAAACGACCTTCGGAAAGAACGACCAGTCCGGCTGAAGAATTTTCTCCAGAAGGTCCACCATCTTGCGGAATTTTGTGATGACGACGTGCAGATCAAAGCCTGTCATGCGAAGAGACAGCCAGATTGCAACGGCCAGGAAAAGGACGATTACCGGCGTGCGGCTTCTGCGCCGCTGGACCGAATGTCCATTGGGAAGCGTTACGGTCTGGGGTTTGAAGATGCGGTCGTAGAGTGTAAGCTTCATCAGAGAAGACGTGTTGTTTTCCATGGCTTAGCCCTCTGCTCTGGCAGCCTTCGGCAGCTCGCCCTCGCCTTCGCCCATGGTGGGCGCCTTTGCGCCGTTGTAGACCTCGTCGATCTGTTCCTGGGTAATGGTGCTGGCCGGGCCGTCAAAAACGATTTCGCCCGCGCGGATGCCGATGACGCGGTCACAGTATTTGAGCGCGAGGTCCACGTGGTGGATGTTCAGCAGAATCGAAATTTTATATTCCTTGTTGATGCGCACGAAGTCCTGCATGACCTGCTTGGCCGTGATGGGGTCAAGGGAAGCGACAGGCTCGTCGGCGAGGATGATCTTCGGATTCTGGTTCAGCGTGCGGGCCAGGGCCACGCGCTGCTGCTGACCGCCGGAGAGCTGGTCACAGCGGGTATAGGCCTTATCCAAAATGCCTACCTTGTCCAGACTCTCTAATGCCCGCATTTTCTGCTTTTTTGTAAAAATGCCGAGCAGCACCCGGAAAAACGGCATATCTGGGACATCGGCCGTCAGAACGTTCTTGATCGCCGTGCTGCGGGAAACCAGATTGAAGCTCTGGAAGATCATGCCGACCTTGCGGCGGTAGCGCCGGAGCTCTTTGCCGCGCAGAGAGTCCACCGTGACACCGTCAACGGTCAGCTCGCCCTTGGAGATATCGTGCATCCGGTTGATGCAGCGCAGAATCGTCGACTTGCCTGCGCCCGAAAGGCCGATGATGGCGACAAACTCGCCCTGCTCAATTTGCAGGTTGATGTTTTTCAGGGCCGTGAAGCCGTTTGGATAAGTCTTATACACATTTTTGAATTCAATCATGCTGCGACTCTTTTCTTTCTGAGGATTTGAATGGAGAATATCGGAGATGTGTTTTTTGCTGAGATATCTGTAAAACGAAAAGCGCCCCGTTGACGCGGGGCGCTTTATTCATTTGGACGTTATTTGGTTGATGACGGATTACTCGGCAACAGCCTGCAGAGCAGCACGTGCGCCGTCGTAGTCAGCGTCGGTCGCCTTGGCGTAGCCGGTGTGGCTGTAGACGTCGAAGATGGCCTTGCCTTCATCGGTGCCGATGATGTTGATGAAGCAGTCCTGAAGGGCAGCGACGATTTCGGGGGTGTAGTACTGGCTCTCCTTGGAGATGGCGACGGTATCGTTGTAGATGCCCTCGGTGACGCCGATGACGTTCATCTCGTTCCAGATGGAGTCGGAGCGGCCCATGCCCTGCTTGCCGGTTTCGTCCTGCTGGTCGGTGGGCAGCGTCCAGGATGCTTCGTAGTCGTTACGGCCGTCGGCGTAGCAGACGATGATATCGACGGATTCCGCAGCAGCGTAGGAGAACGCGGTGCCGTAACCGGAGTCGATGGGCATGACGTTGGACAGATCAGAGATCTTCTTGCCGTCGTAGTTGGCCATCAGCCACATGGACGGATAGATGTAACCGGCAGAAGAGGAGGTCTTCTGGACAGCCCAAGTTGCCTTGTCGAGGTCTTCCCAGGTAAGCTTTTCGCCAGCATTGACCTTAGCAGCGAGTTCCTGACCATAAGCAGACGGAGTAGCGTAGATCAGAGAGCGGTAGTAGGTGACCTGCGGGCCATCCTTCTTGGTGGCGTTGGCTTCACCGTTCCAGTCGGCGGGGTTGGTGGAGTCGTTGGACAGGCCGTTACGGGTAGCGGTCAGGATGACATCCACATCGTCGGAGTACAGCGCGTATGTGCCGCCGGGCAGCCAGCCCAGATCGATGGAACCGGCAGCCATAGCCTCGCCGGTGGCGTCGTAGCTGGTGCCGACCGTGATGTCGACTTCGTCGATGTCGTAGCCGAGCTTGGACATTTCAGCCTTCACGAGTTCGGGAAGGTTCTTCGTGCCAGTGATGATGACGTCGGCGTCCTTGGAGGGAACAAACTCAAGCGTCAGTTTGTCGAAATGCTGGTTTTCGGTGGTTTCTTCGGTCGTGGTTTCTTCGGTCGTGGTTTCTTTAGCTGCGGGTTCCGTGGTTTCGGTGGTTTCCGTGGCCTCAGTGGTCGTGGTTTCCGTTGTGGCGGGTTCATCGGGGGTCTCGGTCTTGGCTGCGCAGGCGCAGAAGCCGATTGCCATGACCGCCACGAGGAGCAGTGCAATGATCTTCTTCATTTTCTATATTCCTCCTGAAACATATGTCCGCGGCAGTGCCGCGGTGGTGAGCTGAGACTGCGCACAGCGCAGCCCCACAAGATACTGGTATTTCTACCAAAGCAAATATACCACATCATGTGAGACAATACAAGAAGTCAAATGCAAGTAATATGTCAAATTTTCTTCAAATTTTCTTAAATTCGGCTTACTAATTTGAAACTGTCCACAGTATAAAGACAAATGTTCAAAACGGCGCGCAGCGCACCTTGCCGATGGAAACATAGCCGTTCAGAACCGCGTGGATATCGCTGCCGTCCGTCACGGCGTCTGCGTGCAAAACCTTTGCAACAGGCGACAGATAGCGCACACCGTTTTCCTCGCGGACGCATTCATAATAGTTTTCGTAATACGACTGCTTTTCCGGGAAACGCTCGTACAGAATGCCGCGGCAGTCGCAGAGCGGACAGGTGGGGAAGTTGACGTTCCAGATTTCGCCCCGGCCGAGCGGCTTCTCCAGAAGCTCGCCAAGAACGGAGCAGAGGTAGTGATCGGTAACGTCGAAGGATTTGCCGTCGCGCATGGAAAATGCAATGGCGGGAACGCCGTGCATGGCCGCCTCTGTCGCCGCGCCGATGGTTCCGGAGTAGGCGACGTCAAGACCCGCGTTCAGCCCGTCGTTGATGCCGGACAGGACAATATCCGGGCGGAATGGGAGCAGTGCGTTCAGCGCAACCTTGACACAATCGGCGGGCGTGCCGTCTACGCTCCAGGCGGCCTCCACAGGAACCGGGAAATCATAGCGGTAGACCGCCATCTGGCTCTTTTCAGAGATAGTCAGGCGGACAGACATGCCGCTGCACTGGTGTTCCGGTGCAGCGACCCAGACCGTTCCAAATGAGGCAGCGGCGCGGGCCAGCTTTGCAATACCTTCCGACCGGATCCCATCGTCGTTCGCAATCAGAATTTTCAGCTTTTCTTTCATATGTGCAATACACTCCTTTGTGTGCCTATCTTATCACAGACAAAGAGCCGTAAACAAGCCGCAAATTCGACAAAAAGCCCCCATGAATTCAAAAATCTCTTCAATTCCCCAGAAGCCTCGCAGAGTTTTGCGCCCGCAGGCGAATATGCCCGCCATCGTTGATTTTCAGCCCTACATGGGCAAGGTCCGCAAGCCCGGAACGGGCTGCATCAGCCAGATCAACGACCACCTCTTTGAGGGGCGCTACTCCCCGACATGGATCGACGGCAAAAAGCACGCGCGGAATGTGTATGCGCATACGCGCGAGGAATG
>ERZ772812.2615-NODE-2615-length-11200-cov-3.211844_pt1 | contig 11200 bp, 13 predicted proteins | sample MGYA00511343_ERZ772812 | MGnify/ENA primary metagenome ERZ772812 (study PRJEB29015, sample SAMEA2737706) | human gut metagenome | biome: human gut; feature: human-associated habitat; material: faeces | place: China | collected 2012 ...
TATTCTTTCTGATTTGCAACTAAGCAAAGGGCATGTTTACACACTAAATCAAAGTGGCAGAATCTTGGCATTAGCCATTGCATATCCGGCAGGAAGCGTTTGGCACGTAGGGGAAATCATTGCGGAGACACCCGATATGCGTACATTATTACTACAACGTATTTGCAAACTGTTGCACATCCCGTCCATTCAAGTATCCGCCCCGCCGGCAGAAGAACAAGAAGGCCTGCAACCACTGGGTATGGCGCGCATCATCAATGCCAAAACGGTACTGCAACAATATGCCGCCGGACATCCGGAACTGGAAATGAGCATTGCCCTTACCGACCAGCAACTCAGTACCAACAGCGGCTACTATTACCTGAACAACGGTAAATGTATGAGTAGTGCCAAACGTCTGCCGGGCAGGCATTTGTAATATTGCATCTGCCTTTCCCCGTAATAAAAAGCTTCTTGCCAAGTTTTTCGTTCTTTTCAAGAATGCAGACCTTTTTCCCCTCTTTAGACGCAGAAATGGCAGCCATCATACCGGCTGCCCCTCCGCCTACAATAATTACTTTGTTCATTATAGTAAACTCCTGTTATAAACATCATACTCGTTCCAGAGTTCTTCAAGTGCCATAAGACGCTTCTCTACATCATCCTTACGAAGCAATGCAATCGCTGTAACCATCGCATTCACCACACTTAACGGACATACTAAAGAATCCACGATTGTCATTACATCACTCTTTGCAATTAATTTACAATCTGCATACTCTACAATTGGAGACTGCATATTGTCGGTAAGTGCGATTGTCTTCGCTCCATGATTCTTCGCATACTGAAGCGCACAGATGGTTCTCTTTGAATATCTTGGAAAAGTAATTCCCATCATAACATCCTTATCACTGATATCGTAAATCTGCTCTAATGTCTCGGACGTGCTGTTGGCATCTACGATAATTACATTGTCAAACATCATCTTAAAATAATATCCCATCAGACCGGCAAGATAAGCTGCACTTCTCGCACCTAAAATATATAATCTTCTTGCATCATTGATAAGCATAACGGATCTGTTAAATTCTTCCTCATCTACACCGCTCTGAATCGTATCGCGAAGCCGCTCTGCATCTGTATACAAAATACTCTTTAATACACCTTTTTCCTGATATCTTTTTGAGGAAAGGGACATTCTCTGAATGGAGTTTGAATTTGTCTTTACAATAACCTGAATTGCCTTCTGTAGCTCTGGATATCCCTCGTAATCAAGCTGATAAGCAAAACGAACCACTGTAGACTCACTGACTCCTGCTTCCTTTCCAAGCTTTGAAGCGGTAAGATATGCCGCAATATCATAGTTCTCTGTAATATACTGAGCCAGTCTTCTCTGTCCTTTACTGAACTCGGAAGACTTCTTCTCTATTCTCTGTAATAAATTTAAATGTTCCACTCTATTCTTCCACCTATTCTGTAAAATTAAGTATATTTCATAATACTCCATTTTCTTCTTTTTGTAAAGCAAAATGCAGGATTTAAAGGAAGAAATTGCAAATAGAAATTCAACTTTATAACTACAGAACAATTTTTACACAAAGAGAAACTGTGCTTCCAAAAAATTCCATCCACACAGTTTCTTTTCCTTCAAAATTACTTTCCAGGATAAGTAATAACAGACTCTACATCATAGCCTTTTAATACATCACGGCCATGCAATCCCTCAAGTTCCATAATAAACAGAACCTTTACGACAACGCCACCAAGTTCTTCGATCAGATCAATCGCAGCCTTTGCTGTTCCACCAGTTGCTAAAAGGTCATCCACAAATACGATTCTTTGTCCTGGACGAATGTCCTCTTTATGGATTTCAAGCTCTGCTGTTCCATACTCTAAAGCATATTCTTTGCTTACAGTCTCTCTTGGCAGCTTTCCTTTCTTACGGACAGGAACAAATCCCTTGCTTTTATTGTAAGCAAGAGGCATACCAAATAAAAATCCACGGGATTCCGCTCCAACAACTACGTCAAACTCTGTTCCCTCTAAGCAATGCATCAATTCATGTACGCTAAGTTTCAGTCCCTCCGGATCACGTAAAATAGAGGTAATATCTCTGAAAATAATTCCCGGCTTTGGGAAATCTGGAATATTAATGACATAATCTTCAAGTTTTTTCACTTTGTCCACCCTTTCTGCCCCCAAATCAGGCATAAAACTATTAAGCACAGACTTTTATCTTCGCGCTTTTTCTTCTTATGATTAATTATAACAGATTTTTTATGTAAAAAACAACAGAAAAACGTTTATTTCTACTTACACATTACAAAAATGCTCGATAGCGTATGCTACGCCTTCCTCATCATTTGTCTTTGTCACAAAATCTGCAACCTCTTTCAAAGACTCTTCTCCGTTTTTCATAGCAACACCGACACCAGCCATCTTAACCATCTCAAAATCGTTATTGCCATCGCCACACGCCATAATACTTTCTATCGGAATATCAAGAATTTTTCCAAGATTGAGCATCGCATCTCCTTTATTACAAGTTGCCCCATTAATCTCAAGATTATTACCAAGAGAACAGGTAACCGCCAAATCTTCTATCTTTCCAAGTTCACGGAAAGCTCTCTGTCTGTCTTCTTCCTTTGCAAAGAACATATTTATCTTCTCCACTGGAGCTTTATTTTCTTTCATCCACTCTCTTAAATCATCAATACGATTGCGTGATGTACGAACCAGCTTCTCGATATGTTTCTCAATTCCATAGTTTTCTACATTATCATAAAAGCGAGCCTCACACCAGCCAGCTCCTAATGCATAAATATCATAAAATGTATCATATGTTTCTAACACATCGAATAACTCCAATGCTCTCTCCCACGGAATACAATTCTGATAAAGAACTTTATCCTCTTTTAAATCTAATACACTTGCACCATTGGATAAAATAACATATCTCATCCCTTCAATCTGTGTTAAATACTCTGGAATACCTGTTTTCACTCTGCCTGTCGCCGGAAGGACCTGAATACCTTCAGCTAAGCATTTTTCCAGAACTTCCTTTGTATGTGGGGTTAATACCTTTTCTGAAGTAAGCGTAGTTCCATCTAAATCTAATCCTATCAATCTGACATCTGGCTGTTTTTTCTCCTGTTCCATATTTTCTCCTTATCTATCTCTTAATTCATAGCGATTTTGATGTATCTCTCTTTTCATCCTCATATTATTCTATTGATTCTCGCCTTATTTGTCAAATTAGGATAGTTTTTATTAATTGGGAATCTAAACAGACGAAAAAATATGCGAAAGAAGCACTAAAAAATTTATCTCATAAATTTTTAAAACGATAATTCTGGATGACGATTTGGATATTCTTCTGCCCTCGCCATTCATTTACCTGTGGATAATAAGTCACATCCATCCATATATGATGTGACAGGCCTTTTTGAATTCTCTGTGCCTCTTCTTTTCCACAAAAAGAGATGAGTTCTTCTAAAAATCCATCGGATTCTCCAAAATACATGGCATCTATGCTTGTTCCATTGGCATCCGACAGGAAGAGTTTTAAACATCTGCCTGTTGTTCCGAGTACCCGCATTCCTTTTATGTAAAGGTCTTTTTGTGCAAAGAGCGGTTTTGTGTTTTCATTTCCAAATGGTTCTAGTAATTCAAATTCATTGATGAGGCTTTCGGATAAATAAGATATCGGCAAGGCTACATCAATGTGAACTTTTTCTGCGAAATCATCCTCGGTAAGGGTTGCGTTGGCATTTAATTTTTCCCGGAATTCTTCTAAGCGGTCTTCCTGCATAGAAAATCCTGCTGCCATCGGGTGCCCACCGAATTTATCGAAACATTCCTTGATTTTGTTCATTTCCTTATACATATGATAGGCTTCGATAGAACGGCCAGAGCCTTTTAATCCTTCTTTTGTTCTTGTGATGACAAATACTGGCTTATGGTAATGTTCTTTCATTCTTCCGGCAATAATTCCGGCGATACTTTCGTGACAGTTTGGAAGATATACAACAAGTACCTTATCGTTTGCATGTCCGGTGCTTTCGAGATATTCTTTTGCAGCTTTTACCCCGTTAGCTGTCATTTCTTTTCGCTCTGCATTTAGCTGTGTGAGTGCTTCTGCTTTCTGCCTGCAAAGTTCTTTATCTTCGCATAGAAGAAGTTCTAACGCATCTTTTGCAGAGGTCAAACGACCGGAAGCATTAATACACGGACCGAGAATAAATCCAAAGTGATAAGAAGATATCTTTTTTTCTTCAAGATGATTTGCCTCAATTAAAGCTTGCAGCCCGGTAATATTCGTATGCTGTATCCGTCGCAGGCCTTCCTTTACGATAATACGGTTCTCATCACACAATGGCATAACGTCACAGACTGTTGCCATCGCCGCAATCTCAAGAAATGCTTCACTTTCTCTACGGTCAATTCCAAACAAATCATAAAGCACCTGAATAAACTTGTAGACAACAACCGCTCCGCATATATTTTCAAATGGATACGGACAATCTTTTTGCTTCGGATTAATAACGGCAGCGGCTGACGGCAAATTATAGGAAATACTTCCATCTTCTTGCCTTTGAAACGGAATATCATGATGATCTGTCACAACCAGAGTGAGTCCTAAAGAATTTCCATAAGCAATCTGTTCTGCTGCCGCAATTCCATTGTCACAGGTGATAATCGTATCAATTCCATCCTCTGCTGCCTTTTCTATCAGATGTTCATTAATTCCATAACCGTCTTCCACACGGTCAGGAATCTTATAATCAACATCCGCACCACAGCGTTTTAATCCCTGATATAAAATATAGTTTGATGAAACACCATCTACATCATAATCCGAAATAATCCGAATCTTTTTGCCTGTTTCTATCTTCTCTTTTATGATTTCCGCTCCCTTATCGGCATCTTTCAAAAGATGAGAATCATATAAATCAGACAGAGAGCCATAAAGATAACGCTGCATTTCCCTAACTGTTGTTAAGCTCCTATTTCTCATCAGACGCGCCGTTACCGGGCTGATATGAAATACTTCTCCAATCTTATTAAAATCTGCTCTTTTTGAAGCGATAAACCACTTTTCCATCTATTCTTCTTCGCCTTCTGTATCTGCTAATGCAGCCTTAATCATAATTGCGCATTCTACTCTCTTACGCTCCATATCGCAACTTAAATCATAAGAATCATCAATTGTTCCATGGAAATTATAAGAATTTGCAGGACAGCCGCCGCTACAGTAGAATCTCGCAAAACAGTCTTTACATTTTTTCTTTGTGTATACGTTGCAGGAACGGAATTCGTCACAAATATCGGTACGCTTGATTCCATCAAAAACGTTACCAAGAAGGAATTTCTCTTCTCCTACAAACTGGTGGCAAGGATATAAATCTCCCCATGGTGTTACTGCTAATATTCTGTTCCGCTTCCACAGCCGGAAAGTCTTTTTGCTACACATGGACCACCTGTAAGGTCAATCATAAAGTGGAAGAAATTAAAGCCTTTTCCTGCTTTTTCTCTCTTAATCATTTCTTTTGCAAGTCTGTCATACTCATCAAAAATCTGTGGAAGGTCTTTTTCCTGAATTGCGTATGGCTCTTCTGGCTGTCCAACAACTGGTTCCATGGAAATCTGTTCAAATCCTAAGTCTGCAAGATGAAGAACATCTTTGGAGAAATCAAGATTTCTATTGGTAAATGTTCCTCTTACATAGTATTTCTGCTGATGTCTGGACTCTGCAAAACGAATAAACTTCGGCATGATAAGGTCATAGCTTGGCTTACCATTTCTTGTAGGACGCATGTAATCATGGATTTCTTTACGTCCATCGACACTTAAAACAACGTTGTCCATTTCTTTATTGGCAAATTCCATAATCTCGTCATTTAACAGCACACCATTGGTTGTCAAAGTGAAACGGAAATGTTTGTTATGTTTTTCTTCAAGAGAACGTCCATATTCTACAACTTCCTTTACAACACCGAAGTTCATTGTTGGCTCACCGCCAAAGAAGTCAACTTCAAGATTATGACGGTTTCCAGAATTGGCTACAAGGAAATCAAGGGCAGCCTTTCCAACCTTTGCACTCATAAGTTCACGGTGTCCTTTATACTCTCCTTCTTCTGCAAAACAGTAGCGACAGGCAAGATTACAATCATGTGCAATATGCAGGCAAAGTGCCTTTACTACTGTCTTTCTGCTCTTTACCTCTTTAATATAATCTTCGTAAATATCTTCTGTAAATAAAAGTCCCTCTTCTTTTAAAGAAGTTACCTCTTTATATGCTTCCTCAATATCTTCCTTGCTGTAAGAAAGTTCATTTTCTATTTCTTCCAAGCTTTTTTCTTCATATAAAGCAATGACATCATAAGTCACATCATCAACAACATGAATGGCACCACTGCACACATCCATGACAATATTATATCCATTATTTTTATACTGGTGAATCACGTTAAATATCCCTTTCTATTTCTTTTATAGTTTTTATACTTAATTTTCTAAAATATATTTTTAATTTGAAGATATGTCCTGCTAACTTTAAAATAGATATATAATACAGAACATTCCTGTATACAATATTTTCAACTTACAATAAAGTAATCTCTGCAAACATACTTTTCCATACAAGAGATAAGGTGAACTGACAAAAAAGACAGTTCACCCTACTTCAAGCATATATCAGGAAGCATTCTTCCTGTTGTGCTCTCTAATTATTTATTACTCTCGCAAGTCTGGTTACCTACTGTACAAGATGTCTTGCAGGCAGACTGGCAGGATGTCTGGCACTCGCCGCATCCACCTTTACACATTGTAGTACCGTAAGTTTTGTTTCCGGTCAGTGTCTTTACACGTTTCATTAATAACGCCTCCTCACTTCATGATCTAGTATGTAAAGCATCTAAGATGACACTTTGTAGGTTATTATAACACAAACTCTCCCGTAAGAAAAGAACTTTTTAGCTTAACATTCCTCCAAGCATTCCTCCTGCTGCACAATAAAGCATCATTGTAAAAAATGCTGTCGTATCTGTCACAAATGCCTGCCCCATCCCAATGCGTATTACTCCAAAAAACAAGCAATATAAAACACCTACGCCAAGCCCCCATAAATACCGTTTTTTCATATTCTTTTTCCCACACAAAAATCCCCCGACAAAACAAGCCATCACACTCATAACAATTAAACCAATTTTTTCTACGGAAGCGGAAAGATTACCTTTCAACATGGCAAATGCAAACACTGCTAAAAATAGCATTGTGAGTAATACTGCAATTAATGCAGAAAGAAACAGGCCTGCTGCACGCTCCATCCATTTTTTATACGAAATTCCATCCATAGGCTGCACCAAAGGCTTTTTTATAGCCTATGAAAAGGGTTCTCTGTTTAGAACAAGCGAGACGAAATTAAGAGACCGCCAATATATAAAAATGAAAAAACAGATATCCTATATTTGTGGCCTTAGAGCAAGGATTGAATGTGAGCCCGGAGGCGAACATTCAACCCGCAGTGATAGAGTCACAAATATAGGATATCTGCTTTTTCATTTTTCTTCTGTTCCGCTAACCGAAACTACTCTTCTTCTGTCTTTGTAAGATTTGGCTTCTCCACTGCTGCAATAGCATCTTTCTGCATTGGGATTCTGCAGTTACGGTTGTTACCAAATTCTACGATTACAGTGTCATCCATGATGTCGATGATTACGCCATAGAATCCGCTTGTAGTCAATACGCTGTCTCCAGCCTGCATTCCTGCATGCATCTCGTCTGCTGCTTTCTGCTGCTTCTTCTGTGGACGGATTGTCATAAAGTAGATAATCGCTCCAAAAAGAATGACATATGCAATGATCATTGTAATAGATGAGCTTGCGCTCGCACTCTGTGCTAATAACATGTCCTTACCTCCGTTATTCTTCTATATAATATATTACCGGTATTCTTCTTCCGGTGTCAAAAAACCTTCTAATGTGGTTTTTTTGAACTCTTTGTAGCGGTGTTCATCAATTGCTCCACGTATTTCTTCCATTAAATGATTATAGAAATACAGGTTATGAAGAACACAAAGACGCATTCCAAGCATCTCTTTTGCCTTGAGCAGGTGTCTGATATAGGCTCTGCTGTATGTCCGACATGCCGGACACTGGCATCCTTCCTCGATTGGGCGGGGGTCTAATTCAAACTTCTTATTAAAAAGATTTAATTTTCCATGATGCGTATACACATGTCCGTGTCTTCCATTTCTGGAAGGATATACACAGTCAAAGAAGTCGATTCCTCTGTCAACTGCCTCAATAATATTTGCTGGGGTTCCTACACCCATAAGGTAAGTTGGTTTATTTTCCGGCAGATATGGAACAACTTCATCAAGGATATAGTACATCTCATCATGTGTCTCTCCTACTGCAAGTCCGCCAACTGCATAACCATCTAAATCAAGCTCACTGATTCTTTTAGCGTGCTCGATACGGATATCCGCAAAAATACCACCCTGATTAATACCAAATAACATCTGGTGTGGATTTACGGTATCTGGCAGGCTGTTTAATTCCTGCATCTTTTTTTTACAGCGTTCTAACCATCTTGTTGTTCTGTCAACAGAATTCTGAATGTAGGTTCTGTCTGCCCGACTTGAAGGACATTCATCAAATGCCATCGCAATCGTAGAACCAAGATTAGACTGAATCTGCATACTTTCTTCCGGTCCCATAAATATTTTATGTCCGTCAATATGGGAATTGAAATACACTCCCTCTTCTTTGATTCTGCGCAGTCCCGCAAGTGAAAACACCTGAAATCCGCCAGAATCGGTAAGGATTGGTTTATCCCATCCCATAAATTTATGAAGCCCGCCAAACTGTTTGATTAGTTTATCACCTGTTCTTACATGAAGATGATAGGTATTAGACAGCTCCACCTGCGTTCCGATTGTACGAAGGTCATCCGTGCTTACAGCACCTTTGATTGCTCCTACTGTTCCTACATTCATAAAAACAGGAGTCTGTATCGTACCATGGACTGTCTCAAACTCTCCTCGTTTGGCCATGCCATCTTTCGTTAATAACTTATACATATACTCTCCTTAACTTTACACATAAATTTAATTTTATCATAAACAAAGCAAATGTACAACCTCTATCCTTATTTTTTCTCATTTTCGTAGAAGTTTTTTACGCTATCTAAGCGGCTCCCCATATTCTGAAGCAGCAGATCAAGAACAGTTACCGCTGCCATTGTCTCTACAACAACGACTGCTCTTGGCACAATAATCGGGTCATGTCTTCCGTGAATTACAATTTCTGTATCTTTGCCATCTCTATTTACTGTCTGCTGTGGCTGTGCAATCGATGGAGTTGGCTTAAATGCTGCACGAAATGTAATTACTGAACCATCGCTCATTCCACCAAGCACACCACCTGCATGATTCGTTTTCTTTTTCACCGTACCATTATCATTATAAAAATCATCATTATTCTCAGAACCAGCACTTGCTGCCGCCGCAAATCCATCTCCGATTTCGAAGCCTTTTACTGCTCCGATAGATAAAATTGCTTTTCCAAGATTCGCACTTAATTTATCAAATACCGGCTCACCAACACCGACGGGCATTCCTGTAATTACACATTCCACAATGCCACCACAGGAATCTAACTCTTTCATTTTCTCCTGAAGATACTCTTCCGCCTGTGCTGCTGCCTGTGCATCCGGCATATATAATGCGTTCTTATCTCGTTCTTCTTTTGAAAATCTATTTTCATCAATTTGAACTGGCCCAATTGCTTTTGTATAAGCAAATACTTCAATGCCAAGTTCTTTTAATACTTTTGCTGCTACTGCACCTGCTGCTACTCTTGCTGTTGTCTCTCTTCCTGAAGAACGGCCGCCACCGCGATAATCACGGAAACCATACTTCTTATCAAATGTATAATCTGCATGGCCCGGACGGTAAATATCCTTGATTGCAGAGTAATCTTTTGAATGCTGGTCTTTATTAAATACCGCCATAGAAATTGGAGTTCCTGTTGTCTTTCCCTCAAAAACTCCCGATAAAATCTCCACCTTATCATCTTCTTTTCGCTTTGTTGTGTACTTTGACTGTCCCGGCTTTCTTCTATTCAAATACTTCTGTATATCCTCCTCACAAAGAGAAAGGCCTGCCGGACAACCGTCCACTACAACACCCACACCTTTTCCGTGTGTTTCTCCCCATGTTGTCATACAAAACAATGTCCCAAATGATGAACCTGCCATTTTGTCCTCCTGTTAAAATTCTATCGTCAAACAGAGTATCCTCTGTTTGACTTTTCATCAATTAAATTTCTACTATCTACACCAAATCAATCTTCTTCTAACATAAACATTAATATAGAAAGTAATGTCATTCCTGCCGTTTCCGTCCGCAAAATGCGGTGCCCAAGTGTAACCGGTTCTGCTCCTGCTTTCATCGCAAGAGAAACCTCTTCTTCCGGAAAACCACCTTCCGGTCCGATATAAATTCCCAGACTCTTTTTATCTTTTACTGTTTCTACCACTTCTCTGGAATGTGCGATTCCCTTGGCATCCTCATACGGAATGAGTAGCATATCCATACTCTTTCCATATTCCACAGCTTCTTTAAAAGAGATTACGGGCTTTACTTCTGGAATCAGACCTCTCTTTGACTGCTTAGCCGCACTTTTTGCAATCTCATTCCATCGCTGTACTTTCTTTGCCGCCTTCTTCGCATCAAGCTTTACAACCGCTCTTTTTGTTGCCATCGGCACAATCTCTGCCACCCCGAGTTCTACCGCTTTTTGAATGATAAGTTCCATCTTGTCACTCTTTGGAAGTCCCTGAAAAAGCGTAATCTTTACCGGCAGTTCTCTCGACTCTCCGTTAATATCAATAATTGCCGCCTTGACGATATCTGATTCTATCTCTTCTATACTACAAATGTACCCCTTTCCCTTTGCTTCGCAACAAAGAGAAACTTTTTCTCCCTTTTTCATACGGAGAACATTACGAATGTGATTTACATCCTGCGGGTCTGCAATCCAAATCTCCTCTTCTTTAATACTATCAGGCTGTATAAAAAACTGATACATAAACTCCTCCACTTCATTCTTTGCCCTATAAGGCAGACATAATATATCATAACCGCTTTCAAAAAATATGTCAATTTACTATTTAATTCATTAAGCGAACTACAGACGAAGCCATTGCCCCCAAT
>ERZ772812.2618-NODE-2618-length-11194-cov-2.993177_pt1 | contig 11194 bp, 11 predicted proteins | sample MGYA00511343_ERZ772812 | MGnify/ENA primary metagenome ERZ772812 (study PRJEB29015, sample SAMEA2737706) | human gut metagenome | biome: human gut; feature: human-associated habitat; material: faeces | place: China | collected 2012 ...
TCTTTGAACTGCTGGGCAAGCTCGGCCATGGGGTCGACGCGCGCCTCGGAAGCGCGGACGCTCTCCTCGGTGATGGCCATGGCGCAGGCGACTGCCTCGGTATGCGTGAACGACAGCGAGATGGGAAGCTCGCGAACGCCCGCCTCGCGCGCCACCTCGCGCGCACGGCCGGTCAGCGCAACGTAAGGACGGCCCTTCGACGTGCGCTTGACCTCGATGTCGCGCGGGTTGATGCCGCGCGAAAAGCCCGTACCCAGCGCTTTGACCACGGCCTCCTTGGCCGCAAAGCGCGTTGCGTAATGCACCTCGGGCTGCGCCTTGGCGTCACAGTAGGCGCGCTCGTCCTCCGAGAACAAGCGCTCGCGAAACCGCGGGGTGCGCTGCAGGATGCGCCGCATGCGCTCGATCTCGACGATGTCGACGCCAAGGCCGACCTGGCCTTCGATGCCGCCGACCGCAAACTCCTCGCCCATAGCCCTCTCCTACTCGACCGTCACGCTCTTTGCCAGGTTACGCGGCTGATCGACGTCGCATCCGCGCATAACCGCGATCGAGCGCGCCAGCAGCTGCAGCGGCACGCTTGCCGTGATGGCGCTGAACGCGTCGCGCACCTTGGGGATGTAGATGACATGGTCGGCGTGCTTGAGGATCTCCTCGTCGCCTTCGGTGGCGACGGCAACCACCATCGCACCGCGCGCCTTGCTTTCCTGCAGGTTGGACACGACCTTGTCGTAAACCGGGCTTTGCGTCGCAATGGCGATGACCGGGAACCCGTCGTCAAGCAGCGCGATGGGGCCGTGCTTCATCTCGCCGGCAGGATACGCCTCGGCGTGCAGGTAGCTGATCTCCTTGAGCTTGAGCGCGCCCTCCTTGGCGATGGCGGCGCCCATGCCGCGACCGATGAACAGCGCGCTGGCGGCGTCCTTGCACGCCGCCGCAGCCGCATCGACTGACGGCGCGCACTCGGACAGGATGCGCTCGACCTGCTCGGCGGTGTCCGCCAGCTCGCGGAACATAAGGCGCACCTGGTTCATCCTGAACTTACCTTTGACCTGGGCAAGCAGCAGTGCCAACAGCGTCAGGCTGACCACCTGTCCCAAAAACGACTTGGTCGACGCTACGGCGATCTCTTTGTTTGCCTTGGTGTAGATGACGCCGTCGCTCTCGCGCGCCACGGGGCTGCCCACCACGTTGGTGATGCCGAACACCTTGGCGCCGCGCACGCGTGCGTCGCGGATGGCAGCCAGCGTATCGGCCGTCTCGCCGGACTGCGACACCGCCACGACCAGCGTCGTCGGCGTGATGATGGGGTTGCGGTAGCGGAACTCGCTGGCAACCTCCACCTCGCAGGGGATGCGCGCCCAGCCCTCGATGAGGTTTTTGGCGATGAGCCCGGCGTGATAGGACGTGCCGCAGGCGATCACGTACACGCGATCGATGAGGTTGAGCTCCTCGGACGACAGGTCAAGCTCGTCGATCGAAAGCGCGCCGTTGACCAAGCGTCCCGCCAGCGTGTCGCGGATGACGCGCGGCTGCTCGTGGATCTCTTTGAGCATGAAGTCGGGGTAGCCGCCCTTCTCGGCAACGTCCATGTCCCAGTCGACATGCGTAACGCGCGGCTCGAACGGATTGCCCGCTTCGTCGAAGTACCGGACGTCGTCGGGCGTGAGAAGCGCGAACTGGCCGTCGCCCAGCATTACCACGTCGCGCGTGGCGTCGATGACGGCGATGATGTCAGAGGCGACGTAACTGCCGTCCTTGCCCCGGCCGATGACGATGGGGCTGTCCTTGCGCGCCACGACGATAGCGTCGGGTTCGTCGGCGCTGACCACCGCCAGGCCGTAGGCACCCACCACCTGGCCGCATGCCTCGCGCACCGCCGTCAGCAGGTCGCACCGATCGCCCACGCCGCCTTCGTAGCGGTGGATCGCCTCCTCGATGAGGTGCGCGAACACCTCGGTGTCGGTGTCGCTGGTGAAGCGATGCCCAAGCGCCTCGAGCTCCTCGCGCAGTTCGGCGAAGTTCTCGATGATGCCGTTGTGCACCACCGCGATGCGGCCGTCGCACGACACGTGAGGATGCGCGTTGGCTTCGCTGGGACGGCCGTGCGTCGCCCAACGGGTGTGGCCGATGCCGCACGTTCCCGTAAAGTCGAAATGCCCGGCGGTATGCGCAAGGCTTTCGACCTTGCCTTTGCGATGAAGCACCTGAAGGTCGCCATCTTGCTCGATGGCGATGCCCGCCGAGTCGTAGCCGCGGTACTCAAGGCGCTTGAGGCCTTCGATGAGGATGTCTTTGACCGGACGCGATCCGGTGTAGCCGACGATTCCGCACATAGATGCGCTCCTTTGCAGTGACGAAGCCCGCGACGCCGCGTTCGAACGCCTGCGCAGCGGCGGGTGCAGCAAACGTTGGCTATTGTAGGGGAAAAGCGCCGTCCCTCGCCCGCTCCCCCGGAAAGCGCAGGGGAAAACCAGGGCAGGCGGCGCAAGGCGACAATACAGCGCAGCGGGAACGCAGCGCGCATCCGCTCGGGGACCCGCCCGCTCGGTCTTGTCATGAGCCCGAGGAGCCCTGCTCGCTCCGCGGTGCGGCGCCTGCCCGAGGACGACCCGCACGCGTTGCGGCGCGGCGTCCGCTCGCGGGCGGCCTACCCGCACAGCCGCGCCGCGAGCTGCTGCCCGACAAGCGCGGCGACAAGACACAGCGCGCAGCTGCCGACGATGTAAGCGCCGGCCACCAGGATGTCACCGCGCTGGATAAGCTGCAGCGACTCCCAGGTGAACGACGAGAACGTGGTGAACCCGCCGCACACGCCCGTCATCAAAAACAGCAGCATCCGGCCGTCCAGCCCCGCGTTGCGCAGAAACCACGTGGCGATGAACGCGATGGCGAACGCGCCCGCGACGTTGACGGCGAACGTCCCCAACGGAAACCCCGACTGATGCGCCGGGATCGCCAGGCCCAAAAGATAGCGGGCAACGGCGCCTACGCACCCGCCCGCGCCTACGCACAGGCAGTTGGTCAGCATCTCTGGCAACGGCATGCGCGTCCACCCTCCTCGTTCTTGACGCATTTCCGATAACCGCTCCCTCGCGGCAGCGCGCAGGATTTGCGTTTTCGGCAGAACCGACGCGCAATTCCAACCTTGCCCATCATAATCCGCCGCCGGCAAAATCAGGCGAAGAACCGCAAGGACGCCCGCGCGGCGCCATCTTCCGCCCCTCCAGCAAACGCCCCGGCGACGCACCGCTCGCGCCCGGGCGGTTGCGCGCTCTGTGCTCATACGGTAAGGTTTTCCGAAAGAACGCGACAGAAAGCCGAGCCCATGACCCCGATCAAAGTGCACGAGGGCCCCGATGTCTTCAGCATCCCGGTGCCGTTTAAAAACTACAAGCTCGAATCGACCAACTGCTATGCGATCGTCGACGACGGAGAGGCGCTCATCGTCGACACCGGCGCGCCGTCCGAGCAGGGCCGCGCGTTTTTCGCCGCCGCGCTTGACGAGCTGGGAATCGATCCTCGTCGCGCATCGTTTTTCCTAACGCATCTGCATTTGGACCATGCGGGCCTGGTCGATGCGCTTGTGCCCCCCGACGCGCCGCTCTACCTTAACGAGCGCGACTACCGCCGCACTCAGCCCGAAGAGGTCGAGCGCCGTTACGAAGCGCTGTACCGCACGCTCGTCGCCGAGGGGGCCGACCCCGACTCGGCCCGCTGTTCCATCGAGTCGCGCAGCCAGTTCTCGCACATCATCCAAAAGCCGCACCGCCTCGTTTTTACCCAGGACGGCGACGAGATACGCGTCGGGCGCCTTGCCCTGCGCATCGTCGATACCGCCGGGCACACCCCGGGGCACCAAGCGCTGTACGACCCCGCTTCGGGAATCCTGTTCGGCGGCGATCACGTGCTGTTCGTGCTGTCGCCCAGCATCGGCCTGTTTCTGCCCGAAGCCGGCGCGCCCGCCAGCGCCTGCGACAGCGTTCAAACGTACCTGGACAACCTCGACAAGGTGGACCGCCTGCATCCGTCGGCGCTGTTCCACTCGCACGGCCCGCTGCGCGACAACGTCGCCGAGCGCATCGCGTGGCTTTCGGCGCATCAACGCGAGCGTGCCGAGCGCGTGCTTTCGCTGGTGAGGGAGCATCCGGGATCGACCGGCTTCGAGATAACCAAGCTGATCGGCTTCAACCTGCCGCACAAGCGCTGGGAAGACGTCTCGTGCGTGCAAAGGCTCACGCTGATGGAGATCGGCACGGCGTTTTTGCGCCACCTTGAGCAGCGCGGCGCCATCGAGGCGCGCAGGGACGCTGACGGCATCCGGCGCTACGAGCCGCGCAGGTAGGCGACAAGGCGCGTCCAGCCCGGCAGACCGCGCGCCGAGTGCGCTAACCGAGGCGTTTGCGAATTCATAAAGAAACTATTGGCGCATTGATAATAGTTATGGGATGATAGCTGCCGTGCTATCAGACAATCATTGCGAACCAGGCAGACAAAGGCCTTTTGCTGCGCACGTCGCAAACCGACGAAAGAAGGGGGAGCCGGGATGTGGAGCTCATGCCATCCGAAATCCGATGAAGACCTGAAAGAATGCGCAGAGCTGGGTAAATCGCTCAATCGCCTGTCCCAACCCACCATCCTCACGCTGCTTGCCGCCAACGACAAGCCCATGCACGGCTACATCCTTGTGCAGCAAGCCGCGCACTCGCCCATGTTCGGCGGCAAAAAGCCCGACGCCACGGGAATTTATCGCGCGCTCAAGCGCATGGAGGAGGCCGAGCTGGTGACCTCCGAGTGGGAGACGCCCGAAGAGGGTTCCGCCAAGAGGTTGTTCACGCTTACCGACAAGGGTCGCCATTGCCTGCGTCGTTGGATCGACGCTCTGGCCTGCTACGAGCTGACGCTTGAAGAGTTGCGCGCGCAGGCCGCTCAGGCGCTGGGCATCGACCTGCCCGATGCGCCGGTCTGCTCGCACGAGGAATAGCGGGCGCCAGAGCACTGCGCGTGATCGACGCCCGCGGCATGCGGGCGTCTTTTTGGCGAAGGAGGAGCCATGGATCCGATCGCAAAACGCAACCTCGACCTCTCGATGCGCGCCATCGAAGGGCGCGACGTCGCCGCATCGCTTGGGCCCCGTCCGATCGCCGTCATAGGTGCGCGCGACGGGGATCGGATCGGGTTCGCCACGGTCGCCTGGGCTATGCCCGTCTCGCATACTCCGCCCATGGTCGCGTTCGCGCTGCGCTCGAAGTCCTATACGTTCGGACTCGTTCGCAACACCAGGCGGTTCAGCGTCAGCGTCCCCGACGCCAGCATCGATGATGCCGTCAAAACGATCGAGATCTGCGGCAACAAAACGGGAAGCCTCGTCGACAAAAGCGAGCTGATCGACTGGCGGCTGCTTCCCGCCGCCGAAAAGAGCATCAAAGAGCCGCTGCCCGCTTTGGCGGGGGCGCTCACCGTGCTGGAGTGCCGCATGGAAAAGATCGAGCCCGCCGGGGATCACCTGCTGGTGATCGGCTATGTCGACCGCGCCTGGTCGCGTGGCGGGTCTGACGCGCGCGGTCGCCTTGACGCGACCGATGCGCTGCTGTGCGTCCAGCGCGATCTGTTCGCAACGGCGAAATAGACACGTTAAGACAGGCCCCGCCACGGCAGGCAGGGCAAGACCCGAGCTATCTGCGAAGCCATCGGTCGACCGCCGCGCAGGCAACTCCTCCGGCGATCGCTTCAGCTGTCGCTGCCGACCACTACGGCTACCGCTATGGTCGCCTTCGCAGACCGACACACCGGCCATCGCAGACCGCCGCGGCGATCGCCTCAGACCTCCGTTGCCGCCGCAACCGTCGCACCGCGTCGAAACGCGCCGGCTGGCTCCGCTCGACAGCAGTCGTCGCGCGTTGCTACTCCCCCAGCTTTTTTCCCATCGGCACCGGCTTGCATTCCTCCACCAGCGTGCACCTGCGACAGTCCTCCGCCACGTCCAGGCACACCTCGCCCCAAGGTATCACGCGGTAGCCAAGCTTCTCGTAGAAGCCGACCGACGTCCCACGCGCGACGAAGCGCAGCTCGCCGTAGCGCTCGAGCGCCTCGTCCATAAGCGCACGCCCAACCCCGTACCCGCGCCACGTAGGATAGGTGACCACCGGGTTGACGTGCGCAACGCCTTCGGGGCTGAACGCCAGCCGCAGGTACCCCACGATCTCGTCGGCCCCGTTGACGGCGACGCGGATGTTTTCTGCGGACGAAAACGCGTCCATCCCCTCGGAGTAGTTGTATGCGTTGAGGGTGGGCAGGTCGTCTTCGCGCGCATCGCGGATGGTGAACAGGTCAGTCATCTCGTGCTGATTCCTTTTCTCGCGGCGAAATGCAACAATTTCGAAGGTATGAACGATTCGCGCGGGTTGTTCTGGCTAAAAATCGGCGGTTTCAACGTTTAGCCGCGCTAAACCGCCGATTTTCCCCTCCCAAATCGTTCACACCTTGCATTTTAGTGCAGAGACAGCCGATTTTTCCGCGCGCGACGCGAGCTCAGCCGGCGCGGAGGTCCCGTCACGTCCTGCATGCGCCTGCCCCGGGCACATCCCGTGTGCGGCTGCCCCGGGCGCATCCCGCATGAGGCGGACGAAAGCCCCTTTACTGTGACGCGCTGCGCGCCACAGGGTTGGAGGCCCTTGAAAGCAAACGGGGCCGGAAGCTTTGAACTGCACCCCGGAACTTGGACTCAAAAATGAAAGTTCGAATTCCGGAGGTGCAGTTCATTTCCGGTCCCGCTATCGGGGTTCAATTCGGTTGACGGGGCCGTTCGGGTTACATGATAGGGGGAACGTAGATCTTCATTCGAGAGTGCGGGATAGACTTTTTCGCAAGCTCGGTCAGACCCTTGGCGATGGTGGGCAGACGGTTGGTGGGCACGCCCATGAACATCATGTCCTCGCCAATATCGCTGGCCGCGCGGCATCCGTAGCAGCCGAACGTGATGTTGGGCTCGTCGTCGCGCATCGGGATGAGCACCGCCTCCACGCACATCGAGTTGTAGCCCGACGCGTGGAAGTCGAAGCGATGGCCAGTGTAGTAGCTCATCGACATGCACAGCCACATCATCTGCTCGGGCGTGCCGGTGAACACGACGACCTCGGGCTCGCGCACCGTCTTGTCAAGCGGAGCCACATAGGTGGCGCGACGGCTCAGCGGCGGCAGCGTCGGGCGCTCGGAGACCATTTGCGCTGCTGCCTCGGCGGTTTCGAGCTTGTGGAACAGCACATATATCTCGCCGGTCGCCAGCTTCTCGGGCACGCCGGTCATGCCGAAGATGGACGTGCCATCGGGGCAGGAATGCTTGCTCGGCGGCATGAGGATGCTCGCACCGCGGCGCGCCGCCATCAAAGCCTGGCAGAAGCGCAGGTTCTCGGGCGGCATCGGCACATCGGGCAGCAGCTCGTCCGCCTCGACCAAGCTCACGGCAACCGGCTGCCAGCGCAGATCGAGCTTGTCCATGATGGTGCGCTGGTATTCAGCCAGCTCGGCGCGGCGCTCCTTGACCTCCCGCTCGTATTCCGAGCGGCTTTTGTGTATTTCTTCCTTTGCCTCAAGGAGAGCTTCTCTCTTCTTGCTCTCCGCACTTTTTATAGATTCGTTAATTATGCGCTTGGCTTCTTCTTCAGCACTGGATATTTCGCGTTCGGCCACCTTTTTGCGGTAGCCGAAGCCTATAAAGAATCCCGCTATCAAAGCCGCAGCGGCTATCAAGATCCATAGAATTACCGGCATAGTAAGTAAACACACCTCCATTCTTTAAGAATTTTGCGGTGGGTTTAGCTGCTGGATATTTTGTTATTACCATAAGCTGACAGGCCTCTATGTGACTCTGTCAATGGTATCGCGCACGGAGCAGCGCCCGCACACATATGCAAGACGGGGCATAAAACGCGCCCGTCGAATCGAACAAAAATATTTATCGGAGACCTCCCCATGGTCCCCTAAAATATCATTCGTGTTATTCTACCACTGAATCGGTGTTATGTCAATTCAAATGCTTAAATAATTTTAATAGAAAGTTAATAAACAGTTCCGCCCGCGGATCGTGACCCGCGGGCGGCTGTTGGTTTCACTGCTTATTTGTTATTATTCAGCCTTGTTTTTACTTGAAGCGATGTCCTTTTTGGCTTCCCTGCGTGCCTTTGCCTTGGCGCTCAGCTTCCTGAAAAGCGGGCGCAGCGCAAAGAACAGCACCGCGAGGATAACGAGCGTCGGCAGAGCGGAGACGAGGAACACCAGCAAGTTCTTGAAGAAGCGCCCCGCGCCTTTAAGCGAATCCGTGAACGCGTTCAGCAGCCGCTGGCCGTAGCTTATGGTGACGGCCTGCTGCTCGGTGTACTCGCCGACCTCCTGGACGTTCAGGGAGATAGTGCTGTAATTCACCTGTCTGTCCCAATTGTTGAGGCTCGACTGGAGAGAGTCTATCTTATACTGAAGCTCCGTCAGCTTCTCCTCTATGGTTATCGTGTCCTCCACGGTCTGCGCCTTTTCCATCATTTCGAGCAGGCGGGTCTCCTGAGTCTTGTACGCGGTGAGCCGTGACTGCACGTCATAATACTGTGCGCTGACGTTCTCGGTGTAGGTATAGCTGTAAGGGACGTTGCCGAGCGTGGAGAGACTGCCCATGACAGTCTGGAACTTGTCGCTCGGAATGCGGATGGTGTAATCTGCACTGCGGTTATAGCTGCTGCCGCGGGAGATGCTGTAATAGTTCGCGCCGTTTATGCTGCTTGACTGCACCCAGCCGCCGTATTCCTTGATGAGCGCGGAGAGCTCTTCGAGGGTCTTGTCAAAGTCCGTTGTCTCAACGGTCGCGTCGGCGGAGTAGATGATCTTCTCCGGGTTCTCGTCGGGCACATCGCCGCCCTCAGTGCCGGAGTCATATTCGCCGTATTCACCGGCAGACGCAGTGCTGTCCATCGCGGCAAATCCGGAGGCGCGCGACGCATTGGGAGGCGGTTCCATGGGCGCAGAATCGTATGCCGCCGACTCGGTGGAGCTGGCCATTTTGCTGGAGCTGCCGCAGGCGCAGAGGGACAGGGTCATGAGCAATGCAAGCAGCAGGGCTATCCGTTTTTTCATTTTGTCGACTTCCTTTCGTTTTACAATTATTACAAGTTTGTCCTCATCTACAAAGACGCGGATTTCCGAATAAAGTTCCCATTACTGTATGTTTACAGTCAAATTCTTTTTTGATATAATCCGAGTAGAATCTTAACGGAAAATAAACACATAAGAAACGGAGGGACAAATATGCAGCTTACCGCGTCAAATGTCCGGCTCGTCGCGATCGTGCTGACAGCGCTGTGCGCAGTGTCCGGGGGTATCTATCTTGTATTCTGCAAGCGGAAGGACTACCGCAGAGCCTTCGCCTACAAGGGTACGGCAGGGCTGTGCTTCGTCGTGCTCGGGCTGCTGGGCACCGACGCGAACATAAGGAGCATGCTCGGCACCGGCGGTGCCGCCCCAGCGGGGGCGTGGCTTGTTGCGGCAGGACTCATCTTCGGTCTGCTCGGCGATCAGCTGCTTGCGCTGCGCTTTATATGCGTGAATAAGAAGACGCAGTTCTTCGCCGCGGGGGCTGCAAGCTTTGCCGTCGGCCATGTGCTGTATATCATCGCGCTGTCGCACCGCGCGCCCGGCATACTGCTGGGCGGCCTTGCCATTGGCTTCGTCGCGCTCGCGCTCTCGGGCGTTTATAACTACCGCAAGGACACGAACGCCGGGAACATGCAGGTACCGGGCATGATATACATGGCGGTCGTCGCCTTCATGGGAGCGCTTGCCGTCTCCGTCGCGATACACGCGCCGGGAGTGTCGACGCTGCTGTTTGCCGTCGGCGGGGTGCTATTCATCATCAGCGACAATATCCTCTGCGCCTACAGCTTCGGCAGCGAGCGCCGCTTCGGCGCGAACATCGGCATTCACGCGACCTACTACGCCGCGCAGCTGCTCATCGCGTGGAGCATATTTTTCATGTGAATATCTGCGGTGGGAGCGCACAGAGCTGATAATGAAAAGCCTTACGAGGGCGCGGCTCCGGATTATCGAGGGGACGCATCTCATCCTGAGCAGAACCCGGCGTGGCATATATTGTCACACCGGGTTTTGTTTTTGCCTTTTACGCCTTGGGCGTCTCTCCCTTTTTTGGCAGCTCGTGCTTCTTTCCGTCGGGCGTGACGATATAGGTGTTCTCCAGCAGCTCTATCGTGCCGCGGCGCCAGTCCTCGATATACTCCTTGCGCAGCGCGGCGCGCTCCTCCTGCTCATTTGCGGTCAGCTCCCGCTCCTTTGCAAAATGCGCAAGCTCGTTTATGCGGTCAAGCTTTTCCTGTGTCATGCTTTGCCCTCCTCGTCTATTGTCCCAAGCTCGTCGAGCGTCAGCTCAAAGGCCGGGATGAATTTATCCAAGAAATATTTTACCTCCGGTAAGGGGCTCGCGTCGAGTATGGCGCGGGTCTGCTTCTCGGCGGAAATGAACTCGTTATTGCCGGCCTTGCGCTCTTCGATGCACTTGATGTACGCCGAGAGCTTATCGGCGGCCTTGACGATATCGTGCAGTTCCTCGGCATCCCTGCCGTAGAGCAGGGATTCATAAGTCCCGCGCAGCTCCTCGGGCAGCGTCGCTAGAAGCTTATCGCAGGCAAGCTTTTCCACCTGCTTATAGGCATTCTGGATCTGCGCGCTGTGGTATTTTATCGGCGTGGGCAGGTCGCCGGTGAGGATCTCTGAGCTGTCATGGAACAGCGCGACGGATGCGCACCTGTCCGGATCGCAGGGGACGCCGTAAATGTCGCGCCGGATGACCGCGAGCGCGTGCGCGATCACGGCGACCATGTGGCTGTGCTCCTGTATGTTCTCGGGCAGCGCGTTACGCATCAGGCTCCAGCGGCCGATGTAGCGCATACGCGAAATGTAGGCAAAAAAATTGTGACTCATAAGTTCTTTTCTTCTCCGTATTGCTTATTTCGGGTTCAATTATTCTATCACGGCGGGAGAATTATTTCAATAAGAAGGACTTTTTTGTAAATTTCATTTATATAAGTATTGCAAAAGGCGAAGAGCAGTGTTAAAATTTCATTTTGTGTTGAAAATAGTACAAAGAAATTTTGACCGCAGCTATGCGGACGCAGCAAGGGAGCACTGATAGATATGG
>ERZ772812.2621-NODE-2621-length-11182-cov-6.076211_pt1 | contig 11182 bp, 7 predicted proteins | sample MGYA00511343_ERZ772812 | MGnify/ENA primary metagenome ERZ772812 (study PRJEB29015, sample SAMEA2737706) | human gut metagenome | biome: human gut; feature: human-associated habitat; material: faeces | place: China | collected 2012 ...
GTATTAACAATTGCCGGCAGTGACTGCAGCGGTGGTGCAGGTATCCAGGCCGACATCAAGACAATGATTATGAACGGTGTTTACGCAATGAGCGCTATCACCGCCCTGACCGCGCAGAACACAACCGGGGTTTATGGCATTCAGGAAGCATCTCCTGAATTTCTCGATAATCAGCTCGATTGTATTTTTACTGATATTTTTCCGGATGCAGTAAAGATCGGCATGCTCTCTTCTTCTGAGATTATGTACCACGTGGCTTCCAAGCTGCGTCAGTATCAGGCCCGCCACATCGTTCTGGATCCTGTCATGGTATCTACCAGTGGTCATCGCCTGATGAACAAAGATGCGGAAGAAACGCTCCAGAAAGAACTTTTTCCACTTGCAGAGGTCATCACACCAAATGTTCCGGAAGCAGAAAATCTCACCGGAATACAGATCACGGATGCTGCATCTATGGAAAAAGCAGCGCATATGCTCTATGAAAAATTTCATGTTTCCGTGCTTCTGAAAGGCGGACACTGCATCAATGATGCCAACGATCTTCTTTATACAGACGAACATGGTATCTGGATGCGCGGTGAACGCATTGATAATCCAAACACCCACGGCACCGGCTGTACGCTCTCAAGTGCAATTGCCTCAAATCTTGCCAGAGGTTTTTCACTCGAAGAAGCTGTGCGCCGTTCCAAACAGTATCTGACCGAAGCCCTGAGATCGCAGATGAATCTCGGTCATGGTTCCGGTCCGCTTGATCACACGCTCGGACGTATCAAATAACAATAATCCACCACAGGATTTATCATCTCTCAATGCAAACACTTATCATTTACATAAAGGAGAAAATATTATATGACAACTTACACAACACAGATGGATGCAGCCCGCAAAGGGATCGTAACTCCGCAGATCAAAACCGTTGCAGAAAAAGAACATATGCCGGTTGAGAAATTGATGGAACTGGTCGCAGAAGGTAAAGTTGCGATCTGTGCCAACAAACACCACACCTGTCTGAATCCGGAAGGTGTCGGCAGCATGCTCCGCACAAAGATCAACGTAAACCTCGGTGTTTCCAGAGACTGCAAAGACTATGATATCGAAATGCAGAAGGTCATGAAAGCCGTTGACCTCGGTGCAGAAGCAATCATGGATCTTTCCAGCCATGGTAATACACAGCCGTTCCGCCAGAAACTTACTCACGAATGTCCTGCCATGATCGGAACCGTTCCGGTATACGACAGCGTCATCCACTACCAGCGCGATCTCTCTGAACTGACCGCTCATGATTTCATTGATGTCATCCGTCTCCATGCAGAAGACGGTGTAGATTTCGTTACACTTCACTGTGGAATTACCAGAAAAACCATCGAGCAGATCAAAAAACACAAACGTAAAATGAACATCGTAAGCCGTGGCGGAAGCCTTGTCTTTGCATGGATGAGCATGACCGGCGAAGAAAATCCGTTTTATGAATACTTCGATGAGATCCTTGATATCTGTGAAGAACACGATGTTACTATCTCACTCGGTGATGCCTGCCGTCCGGGATGTCTGGCTGATGCCACAGATGTCTGCCAGATCGAAGAGCTTGTCCGTCTGGGCGAACTCACCAAACGTGCATGGGCTCACAATGTTCAGGTTATGGTTGAAGGTCCGGGACACGTTCCGCTCGATCAGGTTGCTGCAAACATGAAAGTTCAGCAGACCATCTGCATGGGTGCTCCTTTCTATGTACTCGGACCTCTTGTTACCGATATCGCACCTGGTTATGACCACATCACGGCTGCCATCGGTGGTGCCGTTGCCGCAATGAATGGTGCAGCATTCCTCTGCTATGTCACACCTGCAGAACATCTCGCTCTTCCTAATGTAGAAGACGTAAAACAGGGCATTATTGCTTCAAAAATCGCTGCACACGCTGCCGATATCGCAAAAGGGATCCCACATGCCAGAGACATCGATGATAAGATGGCAGATGCACGCCGTGTCCTCGACTGGGATGCTCAGTTTGCATGTGCGCTCGATCCGGAAACCGCCAAAGCGATCCGTGATGACCGTCTGCCGGAAGATGATCACAGTGATACCTGCAGTATGTGTGGTAAATTCTGTGCAGTCCGCAGCATGAATAAGGCACTTGCCGGTGAGCACATCGACATCCTTTAATTTCTGCCGATAAAGCAGATCAATCTAATAATTTCACATCCGGCTGCGGAGCCATCCGACAGCCAGCATAGAACCGGGGAGCATAAAAAGCCACAGAAGAGGCTGATATGGATCTCCGGTTTTTGGATGTGTGGATGCCGGCATGCTTTCCGCCTGCTCACTTCCCGTTTCTCCATCAATATCGGAGGTTGCCTCTTCCTGTTTTTCTTCTTCCGCTGCTTTTACCTGTATTTTAGATTGTGCAATTTTTGTCTGCTCCCCTGTTTCCAGAGTCGTCACCGAAACTTCATTGACCAGATTCTGGTCTTCCAGACCTTCCGGCAGTGTCACGACCGCCTCCAGACCGAAAGCTTCCCCGGGTGCGATCCGCTCAATCTTTGCCTTTGTTTTGGATTTATTCAGTCTGACACCATCTTTTTCCAGAAATCTCACCGGTACATTTCCAAGCTGAAAACGCTCCGTCGTAACAATTGAATGCAATGTGCGCTCTCCGGTATTTCTGATACAGATCAGAAAACGGATCTCATCCCCCGGAACTGCCATGGAACGGTCTGCAGTTTTGGTCACTTCAAATGCAGCCTGCAATGCCTGAATCTGCGTTACCAGCTCTGCATTTTTTACGATTTCTTCTGTTTCCTCAGTCCCATTTTCAGCAGATATTTTGCCGGCTGTTGCTGTCAGTTTTAATGAAACAGCTGTTATCCTGTCTTCCGGCAGATGCACCGTCAGATACAGAGTCTTTGTTGTACTCATCTCAAGTTTCTCTATATATGCAGTATTTCCCACCGCATCTTCTGCACCTTCCGACCACTCTCCGGACAGACCTTTCTCTGAAAAATTGTAGCTGATCCTCAGATCCTTAAGGTCGCATTCCCCTGTGTTTTCGGCAGTTATCGTATATACCAGATCGCTTCCGGCTTTTATCGTATCATCCTCAGCCTGAACTGACAGGCTCAGATCTGCCTGTAAATTTGTATCTGTATCACCACTGCTATCAGAAAATGAATCCGCATTTTCATTTTCCGAAGATAGATTGTCCGAAATTTTCTCTGAATCTTCGCTTCCAGTCCGCGGCAATGCATTACCCGGGAGTTCTGCTTCGTCCAGAAGTTCTGCCTCATTCGGAAGTTCAGTCTCATCCATAATGATATCCACATCCGAATTTTGTATTTCATCTGTAAGCACATCTATCTGATATCCGTCCTTCTGTCCTTCATCTGTTTCAAAGACCGCCTCCGCCGCATAAACCGGTGCCTCCTTCCACATATATCCACTTCCCGCCGACATCCCGACAAGGAAAACTGCCATACCTGCCGCCGCTATTTTTCTCATTATTCTGTTTTTCATAAAGAACTCCTTTTCACTTCAAAAAACTTCTGTCAAATAGTTTCAAATAATAAAACACCGGCATTGTTCCTCAGTCCATAGGCATTTCCCCTTTCACATTGCATTCTTCATGGGATCATTGTCGAAATGACGATTGAAAGTTATGAATTTCAAAGAACTGAAATTCAGATAAGCACACTTTAGCACGTTTCGGTCCGGACTACAAGAGCCTGTAAAAATTAAAGAGTTTCTTTAAGTTTTCTTTAGAAGTTTTATTTTTCTTTTAGATTTAGTACACAGTTTAAACATATTTCCTGCTTATAATAGGTATTGGATAGATGAATAACCACTCTCTATCTCCCCCCTCAAAAAGTTAAGGAAACAAGCCGTCTGCGTACAGGCGGCTTTTCCTTTGCTCTTTTGCTTCTTTTATTTCTCTATGGTAATACTCCATGTATTTCTGTATTCGCATCCACTTTCTAACTGAAGCAGATTCGGCTGTGTCTCCAGATCTTCTGTGATTCCCTTTCGGGACGGCAAAGAACTCCACGGTTCTATACAGACATAGTTTACTTTCATTTTCGGCCAGTGCCAGATTCCGAGATAATTCATATCTTCATAAACCACGCGAATCTTCCGACTGTCTCTTTTGCTCTCGATCGCAAGACTTTTTGGCATCTTATCCAAAACAATCGCATCTCTGTCAAACAATCCATGCTGCAATGGCAGATAACGATTATCAACAAGGGGCACCGGCACCGTATTTTCCGTCACAAAACAGTCATCTGACAAAACCACCTGGCTCAACTGCGCATTTTCTCCAAAATCAATGCGATAATCTTCAAATGCCAGTCCATCCGCAATCGGCACGCAGAATCCCGGATGACCGCCAATACCGAAATACATCGTCTTTATATCTTTATTTCTGACATAATATGTAATCTGAAGCGTATCTTCTATCAGTTTCCAGCAAATATCCAGTTCAAACAAAAACGGATAACACAGCTCCGTCTCCGGTGTATTCTGAAGCCTGAGAACCAGCTCGTCTTCTTTTTTCTCCACCAGATTCATCTCCATATATGGCAAAAATCCATGGATATCCATATGATACGTCTTTCCCTGATAACGATACTGTCCGTCCGTCATCCGCCCGATATACGGAAAAAGATTCGGCCCTCTGTCCGTCCATGAATCCGCATCTCCCTGCCACAGATATTCTTTTCCTTCTGCATCCTGTATAGAACGAAGTTCTCCTCCTTTTGAGGAAATTTCTACAGATAATTTTGAATTACTGATTTTATAATTCATACTGCACCCCCTTATTTTCTCTCAGTATAGCACGTACGCCACAAGGTTTCTAGTTACTGTTCACTCCGTTCACAGCAACTTGGGCGGAATACTACCTGTGAACAGTAACGATTCTATCTTTTTACCTTAATTCCATTGCAATTCCAGTCCCATTCTTTTATAATAGAAAATTATAGAAAACATCTTCATTTACATCAAAAATGAAAAGAAACGAGGAATCCATATGAGCGAAAAAACAGTTGTTGTTGCTCTTGGTCACAAAGCCCTTGGCACAACACTTCCTGAACAGAAAACGGCTACCCGTGAAGCAGCAAAAGCAATTGCAGACCTTGTTGAAGAAGGCGCAAATGTTGTCATTTCCCACAGCAACGGACCACAGGTCGGCATGATCCATACCGCAATGAATGAATTCGGAAAAGCACATCCGGACTATACCTTTGCTCCGATGTCTGTATGCTCTGCCATGAGTCAGGGTTATATCGGCTATGACCTTCAGAACGCGATCCGCGCAGAATTACTTTCCCGCGGTATCTACAAGCCGGTTGCAACTATCCTGACACAGGTTGTCATCGATCCATATGATGAAGCATTTGGCGAACCGGAAAAAATCATCGGACGAGTTCTTAATTCCGAAGAAGCTGAATCCGAAGAGGAAAAAGGTAACTTCGTTACAGAGACTGCCAAAGGTGAATACCGCAGAATCCTTGCAGCACCTAAGCCGCAGAAAATTATCGAACTCGAAACCATCCGCACTCTTGCAAATGCAGGACAGGTTGTTATCGCTGCCGGCGGCGGCGGAATCCCGGTTATGGAGCAGGGCATCGACCTTCACGGTGCAAGTGCCATCATTGAAAAAGACCTTGCCAGTGAACTTCTTGCAGAAGAACTTGATGCAGATACACTTCTGATCCTCACCAGCGTCGAAAAAGTCAGCCTCAACAAAGATACAGACAGCGAAACTCTGCTGGGTACTGTTTCTGTGGACGATGCCAACAAATACATCGCAGAAAACCAGTTTGCTGCAGGTTCCATGCTTCCAAAGATTGAAGCAGCCGTATCCTTTGCGTCTAAAGGCAGCGGTCACCGCACTATCATCACCGATATCGCCCATGCAAGAGACGGTTATCGTGAAAAAACAGGTACCATCATCAAATAAACAGCATTGGAGCTACATACATGGAACTGAAAAACCGAACTTTATCTAATTTTGCAGAGCTGGTAGAATCCGGCGAATGCAAGAAATTCCGGGGACGCCTGAAAGTGGGTGTCGACCTTGGTACTGCCAATACAGTCCTTGCCGTTGTCGATACGAATAATCGCCCGATCGCAGGCATTTCCGCACCGTCTCATGCGATTCAGGATGGTGTGATCGTAAACTATTATGAATCCGTCCAGCTTGTCACCAGGCTCAAAGCAGAACTGGAAGAGAGACTTGGTGTTGAACTTCCTTATGCCGCTGCTGCGATCCCTCCGGGAGTTTCCGAAGGCAGCGTCAAAAGCATCGGATATGTACTTGAAGGTGCCGGGTTTGAAGTCACCAACATCGTAGACGAACCGACAGCCGCTGCTGCTGTGCTGAAGATCACCGATGGAGCTGTTGTCGATGTCGGCGGCGGTACAACCGGCATCAGCATCCTCAAAGATGGCCAAGTCATCTACACAGACGACGAAGCCACAGGCGGCAGCCATATGACTATGACCGTTGCCGGACATTACCGCATCCCATACGAGGAAGCCGAAGTCCTCAAGACCACTCCGGAAAAAGAAGACGAAATCTTTCCGGTCATCAAAGCCGTAATCGAAAAAATGGCTACGATCACCGAGAAATTCCTCCACGGATATCAGGTTCCGGCGGTTTATGTCGTTGGTGGTTCCGCAAGCTTTCGTGAATTCACCACTGTATTCGAAAAGAAGCTCGGCCTTCCGGTCTACCGCCCGGTTCATCCGCTTCTCGTAACACCACTCGGCATCGCTTATTACTGCGACCTGCCACCGGTAACACCTAAGAAAAAATAACGTATACAAAAACTGACGTACCCGTAACGGTACGTCAGTTTTTTACCTTAACTAACTTCCTGTAAACCTTAATCCTGCAAACTCTCACGAACTCTTTTTAACTCCCGTTCAAATTTTGCAAGCATTTTGTCATACTCTTTGTTTTTCAGCATCTCAATCTGTTCTTCCAGTTTAATCTCTTCCTTGCGCAGCTCATCTTTAAACTGAATATCGGTTGGCATATCATAACCCTCCATACAATCCCACCTTTCTGATTATCTGTGAACAATTAGTTCTGACTGTTATGTAATCATTATAGTGGATTCTTCATTTTCTGTAAACTCTATTCTTATGTCAAGGTACCTATTATTTTCCGGATTCTGCAGTTTGGAAATCTGAGAGAAATTCTCAATGAATTTTAGAATTATATGTTCTATCCATACTTTAACAGGCATTTACAGGAATTGCAAATAGAATCGTTCAACAAATTTCAGCAAGCCCGCGCAATAACAAACAAGAAAAAAGAGAATCCGACATTTCCTGCCAGATTCTCTCCTCTTATCTACTCCGTAACTTCTTCATTTTTCAATTCATCAAACATTGCCTGCGCCAGTGCATTCATGATGGCGCGATATTTTCCTGCATCCTCAAACAACTTCGTATATGTTTCCGTACTTTCAACATATGCTTCCTGTGCCGCATCATCGAACAGCTGCGGAAAAATATTCCTCGCAAAGATCTGGCGGCCATCTGTTTTTGCAGCTCTCCTCAGTTTTTTGTTATTTTTCAATTTTTCGTGCAACGCAGTAATTACAACCTTATCCCCTTCAGTAAAGTTTCCTACATACTGCTGGTTGATTTTCTCAATGACCTGCTCCAGTGGACTGAGGGTTTCCGTCATTTTTACAGGCTTTTTCAACTTGGCAGGTTCATAAACACCCTTTTCTTCTTTCACAAGACCAATGGAACCTTCATAAGTTTTTTCAAGATTGTAATACTCAAGTTTCACTCTGTCACCAAGGTCAAACGGCATTGTTGGGTCAGCCGGCAAAACCTTCGCAAGGTAAGAACAAAAGATATATTCATCATGCATCTGTTTATCAAACATACGGACGATCTGCGTAATATATCCATACCATTTCACAAATGACCTGCAGAGTTTACGTACCTGATATCTCTGCTCCTGATTCAGTGCGTTGTACTTCTGCTGAATCGGTAACAATGCATTTGTTATCGCTGCCTGAATCTTATTTGCCTTACGTTTATCTTCATCGAAATAGATTTTATTTACCTTTTCAATGTCAGCATCATCATAGATTTTAAAAGCACGCAACATCTTTTGTGTCTTGTAAATCAAGTCAGTATTGATTTCCTGAGCCAATGATGTTTCCTGATAGAACGGCTGGAACGCTTTCAAAATATCTTCTTTTGTATTCACAAAATCAATGATGAACGTATCCTGTTTATCTGGGTGTGTACGGTTCAATCTGCTCAGTGTCTGAACAGCTTTTACACCACGCAATTTCTTATCGACAATCATTGTATGAAGTAATGGTTCATCAAATCCAGTCTGGTATTTCTCAGCCACAATCAGAATATTTCCTTCATCATGAAATACCTGTTTTGTCTGTGATTCATTCACACCGTTCAGCTTGCTTTCAGTCCATTCAACATCCTTCTGGTCATCTGGGTCTTTGATAGAACCAGAGAACGCAGCCAAGATTTCCACATCATGATAACCATTTAATTCCAAATAGTTCTTAATCTCATGATAATAACGAACAGCAGCAAGTCTCGATGATGTTACAACCATCATCTTTCCTTTTCCCTTGATTTTCTGCTTCGTTACATTGCGGAATGTTTCAACAATAATCGCTGATTTCTGCTGAATGTTATACGGATGCAGCTCTTCATATTTCTTAATTGTTTTTAATGCTTTTGACTGCGGAACATCAGGGTTATCTTTTGTGTTCTTTGCAATCTGATAACAGGTTCTGTATGTTGTATAGTTCTGAAGAACATCCAGAATAAATCCCTCTTCGATTGCCTGACGCATTGAATATATATGAAATGGATGATAAGAACCATCGTTCCATTCTGTACCGAACATTTCCAGTGTTGCCCCCTTCGGTGTGGCGGTAAAAGCAAAGAACGAAAGATTTTTATGTTTTCCATGAGAAATCATTTCACGCACCAGACGATCATTGTCATCTAACAATTCATCTTCGGCTTTTCCCTCCAGTTCCGCATACTCTTTCAGAGCATCCGACACATCCGCAAGTGCTGCTTTCAATTTCATTGCAGAGGAACCAGTCTGTGATGAATGGGCTTCATCCACAATAATCGCAAATCGCTTATTTGTTGTATCATCCACTTCTTCATAAATGACCGGGAATTTCTGCAATGTTGTTACAATGATTCTCTTTCCGGCGTTCAGAGCATCCCTTAAATCCTTAGAGGATTTCTTTTCATCAATCGTACATACACTGCCGAGCGTATGGTCAAATCCTGTGATTGTTTCCTGTAACTGTGCATCCAGATTACGTCTGTCAGTTACGATAACAACCGATGTAAATACAGGCTCATTATCATCATTATGCAAGGATGCCAGACGATACGCTGTCCATGCAATAGAATTTGATTTACCTGAACCAGCTGAATGCTGAATCAGATAATTGTTCCCTGAACCATTCTCACGCACGTCAGCAATCAGCTTACGCACTACATCCAGCTGATGGAATCTAGGGAAAATCAGACGCTTCTTTGTGACATTCTTTCCATCTTTCTTTTCAGTCTTTACCTCAAAGCTGATGAACTTCTGGATAATATCCAGCAAGCTATCTTTCTGTAATACATTTTCCCAGATATAAGATGTCACATAATTATCATTTTCTGCCTGCGGATTACCTGCACCACCGTCATTTCCGGCACCGTTGGAACCCTGATTGAATGGCAAAAAATATGTATCTGTGCCTTTCAGTTCCGTAGTCATCCATGCTTCGTAAAGGTCTACTGCAAAATACGCCAGAATACGATGATTCAGCCAAAATGCAGGTTCCCTCTGGTCACGGTCATACTTCCACTGCAATTTTGCATTGTCTACCGTCTGACCTGTCAGCTGATTCTTTAATTCAATCGCAACCACTGGAATACCGTTGATTGCAAGCATCATATCAACTGAATTGTTGTTCTGCTCTGAATAGTGCCACTGTCTGATACACTGACACACATTCTGCTCATATCTTTTTACAGCAACATCATTTAAAGTGGATTCAGGCTTGAAATAGCAAACCTTAAAATCCATTCCACGATGTTTAAATCCATGTCGCATGACAGACAGCAAGCCATCCATCTGTACGGCATCTTCAAAACATTTATAAAACTTCTTGTATGGGTCAGAGTTGCACTGCTTTTCAAAACGCTGCCACTGGGTAGGCTGGGTTGCTTTCACAAACCCAACCAATGTATGAATATCCAACGCCATACCAGAAGATGAGGTATATCCAGCATCTGTTGCCTTTTCATATCCACCAGCAGGTGAGATAAGAAAGGCTTCGATATTGGATTCAAACTGTTTTTCATCTTCAGCCATAGGTTATACCACCCTCCTTTTTCCTGTTACTACTTCATAAATCAGTGATTTCTTGTATGCTTCAAGGTCATTGATAAGAGATTCTTTTTCGGCAATGAGGGAATCACATTTATCAGTCACCTTATCTAAATGATTTACAATAATATCTTGTTTTGACAACTGCGGAATAGGAATACGCATTTGTGCAATAATTTGTTGATTTATATTAGGGTCTTTCCTTGTTCCAACAGCATATTTCATCCAGTATTTTCGCACAGCCATTATTACATAATGTAAATAATCAGGATTAAGCACTTTTTTATCAGAAACGATTGAACAAATTGCCTGATTAGTTGCGCATTCAACCTCTAAAATACCTGACTTTCCAATAGTTCCTGAACCACCGTACATAGCCACACATACAGTCTTAACTGGCATAATAGAACAACTTGAATTTTTTAATGCTGTTTCTGTTATTTTTTCAGAACTATCAGTTACATGACCATTATTCAAATCTAATGTTCTAACCCATCTTATTACTGCATTGTCATAATATTCTGTTTCTTTACTTCTCAAAGGAGTAGCTCCGCTTGTTGTCCAAGCGACACGATTAATCTTAGCAATGTTCCAATCAACAGGAATTTCACCAATCCACTCAACACCCGAATCTTTCATCTCAACATTCTTATCAAGACCTTTTGTCACTGCTTCAAAAATCACAGACTGTTTCAGTTCCTTATATTCATCAATACTTGCCTTTGCTTCTGCAATGATTTCATCAATTTTGGAACAAGTTTCGTCCAAATAATCGGCAATGGCTTG
>ERZ772812.2627-NODE-2627-length-11162-cov-13.795264_pt1 | contig 11162 bp, 8 predicted proteins | sample MGYA00511343_ERZ772812 | MGnify/ENA primary metagenome ERZ772812 (study PRJEB29015, sample SAMEA2737706) | human gut metagenome | biome: human gut; feature: human-associated habitat; material: faeces | place: China | collected 2012 ...
AAGCTGACGGTGTCCATCACCGACACTACTTCGTCCGCCACCCGCAGCAGCACGCTGACATCGTTGCCGTCGATCAGCTGCTTGAGGTAGCTGTACACATTGAACTCCTCTGCCTGATCCGGTGTCTTGGACATCTTCTTGGGCAGCGGGATCATCTTGAGCAGCGTGCGGATCTTATCCGACAGCACCAGCGTCACATAGCCATTCGCTTCGCCGCCAACGCCCACCACAACACCGATATACTGGGTATCGGCAGGGTTGGTCTGCACCTCCAGCTTGTAGTTGGAGCCATAAACAAGGTCGCCCGTGGCTTTGAGCCGGATGGAAACCATATCATTCTGCTGCTCCAGCGCTGCATTTTCCTGCGGCAGAGCTGCTGCGGCAAACACCGGCGTTGCTGCCGCGCTGAGCATGAACACTGCTGCCAGTGCAAGAGCTATCAATCGTTTGGCCTTCATTGCTTAAGACCTCCTTATTCTGTAAAGGGATCGCACAGCCGCGCCCCACGGCACGCTGCATCGGGAACCGGCATGATGCCATGCCTGTTGTACCTCGATTCTACCGCAAAACGCTGTTTTGGTCAATAACGTGATTCAAGTAATTCAATTTTTTTACATTTTATGCAAAAAAGAGGAACCTGCCCTCTTCCAGTGGTTTCTCCCTCAAGTTCATTCATCAATAAAATATTCCGGGTGGACGCTGCGGGCCTGCGCCACCGACTGCTTATACCGGCTCAGGTGGCTTTCCAGCGCTTCGCTCACGTCGTCCGCGCTGCCGTGCAGCAGTGCTTCCAGAATTGCCGTGTGCGAGGAGCAGACCGACTTGTTTTCCTCGGTCTGCAGGCTGAACTTGCGGATGCGCTCCACATGTTGCAGCTCACCCAGCATGTGGTCAAAATGCGCCTCCATGCCGGTGATCTCAAAGGCCTTGCGATGGAACTGGTTGTCCAGCTCCAGCAGGCGGGTCTCCCGGTTCGGCTGGGTCAGGTCGGCTTCCAGTAAGCGGTAGTTCTCGATGATCTGCCGGTACTCCTGCTCCTGCTGGTCTGTCAGGCGGCCGCGCACGCGGTTCAAAATCTCTTTTTCCAGGGTGAAGCGGGCAAACTGCTCCAGCTCCATCCGCTTCAGGTCGATGGGCGCCACATGGGTACCGCTTTGCGGCTTGATGTCCACCATGTGGGCAATGTTGAGCATGATCAGCGCCTCCCGCATGGGGGTGCGGCTGATGCCCATCTGCTCCGCAAGTTCCCTGTCGTTCAGGGGGTCGCCGGGCTTCAGCTCCATGGTGATGATCCGGCTTCGGATGGTCTGATACGCCTGTTCCCTCGCACTCAAAGATGCCATTGCAGTGTTCTCCCTTCGGGGTCAGTTGGTGATATACTAGTATATGACCATATTACCCAACTGCCGGGCAACTGTCAATAGCAGGAGCAACCGAAAATCAAGGGCAATTTTTTGCTATTTTGTTCAATGAAGTGCCCGCGCCGGGCGGTACATCACCGGCAGCCACACAAAAGCCACCGCCAAGCCGCAGGCCACATCAATGACCGAGTGCTGCTTGGTGAACACGGTGGACAGGCAGATCAGCGCCGCCCACGCCCACGCCAGCACCTTGCGCAGAGGCTTGCCCTCTGCCAGCTTGCTGTGGCTGAAGGCCATTGCCATGCAGGCGGAGCTCTGGCAGTGGATGGAGGGGCAGACGTTCACGGCGGCGTCCGCCTTCCACAGCAGCTGCATGATCCGCAGCGCCGGGTTATCCCGACCAAGGGTCTCCACAGCGGGGCGCAGTTCCAGCCCGTTGGGCAGGATCATGTACACGATCAGGCAGAAGGTCATGCCGGAAAACATGGTCATGCAAAGTTTATCATAGCTGGCGGTATCGCACCACCACAGTGCCGCCGTCACCCCCGCCAGCAGCAGAAACCAGCTGCAATAAGGGAGCACGAACCACTCGTTGAAGGGGATCAGATCGTCCAGCGGGCTGTGCAGGATATATTTCGGGGCAGTGACGGTGAGGTCCAGCCAGAAGAACCAGATCAGGTACACCACCCAGTACAGCTGGTACCACAAATGCGGGCGGCACCGGCTGCGCAGTTGGCTAAGTTTCATGTCGTTTCTCCTATTTTTTATGTGAATTGACGTGTTATTATAGCACATTCCATCCACTTGCGCAAATGTTTTCCCTGCGATACAATAAAAACAAGCTACATCTTATTTATAAAAGGAGTACGTCATGCCACAAGAATTTCCCGCCATCCGTCTGGTCGCGCTGGATCTGGACGGCACCCTGCTGAACCGCGAGGGGCACGTCACCCCCCGCACCCGCGCCGCTCTGCAAGCTGCTGTGGATAAAGGCGTGTACATCGTGCCCGCCACCGGCCGTCCGCTGGCCAGTCTGCCGCCGGAGGTGGCGCAGCTGCCCGGCATCCGCTACGTCATCACCTGCAACGGTGCCGCCGTGTGGGATTTGGGCAACGACCCCATGGGCGCAGTGTACAGCCGCTATTCCAACGCAAAAGAACACCGCACCAGCACCCCGGTCTGCCTGCTGCACAGCCTGATGCCGGTGGAGACTGCCCGCGAAGCCTTTGCCGTCTGCGAGAGCTGCCACGCCGACCTGCGCATTTTCTCGGACGGATACGCCTGCACCGATGCCCACAGCATAGCGCTGGCCGCTGCCCGGGCAGCAAAGAAGGACGGCACCGAAGCGCGCCAGCCCAACGATGGCCGCTTTACCATTCTGCGGGACGCAGCCGAGTGGATGAGCCGCAACGCCTTTGCCATTGAAAAGCTCTGCGTGTTTTTTGAAACCCCGCAGCAGGCTGCGGCTGCGCTGCCCCGCTTCCGCGCCGTCCCGGGCGTGGAGATCGTACAGGGGTCGCCGAAAAACGTGGAGGTGACCGCCGCCGGTGTGGACAAGGGCGAGGCGCTGCGCGCACTGGCCGACCGGCTGGGCGTCCCCCACGAATGCACCCTTGCGGTGGGCGACAGCGAGAACGACCGCGCCATGCTGCAAAAGGCCGGGGTGGCCGCTGTGATGGCCAACGGCATGCCGGAGATCCGGGCACTGGCGCACCTTGTCAGCAAAGCCGACTGCGACCACGACGGCGTGGCCGAGATACTGGAAACCCTTGGCATCTGAGCCAGTTTTTGCAGCAATTTTCCAGCATTTTTACCGGCATTTGCCCCGATTTTTCGGGTCATTCGTCATTTTTGTGCAATGTATACAAGCTCTTATGCAAAACATTGTGCTTGTTGAGTATTACCAAAGACGGGCTGTTCGTTTATACTAGTACTATAAGCGCGTATGGGGGTATTGCGCCCACTGGAGCAAACCCGACGCACCGAGAGAGTTCAAATATAAAAGGAGAAATGCGTTATGAATCCCATCGTAGAAAAGGTCTATCAGATCGGCATTATCCCTGTTATCGCTTTCAACAGCGTTGATGAGGCCCTGCCCCTGTGCAAGGCTCTGGCTGAGGGCGGTCTGCCCGCAGCTGAGGTCACCTTCCGCACTGCCTGTGCTGAAGAGTGCATCCGCAAGATCCACGAGGAGATGCCCGAGATGCTGCTGGGTGCCGGCACCGTTCTGACCTGCGAGCAGGCTGACCGTGCTATGGCTGCCGGTGCTTCCTTCATCGTTGCTCCCGGCTTCGACCCCGAGGTCTGCAAGCACGTCATCGACAAGGGCGGCATCATGATGCCCGGCACCTGCTCCGCAGGCGAGATGCAGCAGGCCATGAACATGGGCTGCGAGGCTCTGAAGTTCTTCCCCGCTGAGGCAAACGGCGGCGTGGGCATGCTGAAGAACATCGGCGCTGCCCTGAAGGGCGCTCGCTGGATGTGCACCGGCGGTGTCAACGCCAAGAACGTCAACGATTATCTGGGCTATGACCAGATCTTTGCCGTGGGCGGCACCTGGATGTGCAAGAGCGATGTGATCAAGGCCGGCGACTGGGCAAAGATCACCGCACAGAGCAAGGAAGCTGTTGACACCATGCTGGGCCTGAAGCTGCTGCATGTCGGCATTAACACCGACAACGAGGAAGAGGCCATGAAGGTGGCTAACCTGATCGGCGCTATGCTGAACATGAAGGTCGCTCCCGGTAACTCCAGCATCTTTGTCGGCAACAAGGAGTTCGAGATCATGAAGAAGCCCGGCCGCGGCACCAATGGCCACATCGCCATCGGCTGCAACAACGTGGACCGCGCCATCTACCACCTGTCTCAGCGCGGCGTGAAGTTCGATCTGGACAGCAAGAACGTGAAGAACGGCAAGACCGTTGCCTGCTACATGGCAGACGAGATCGCCGGCTTTGCCTTCCATCTGGTGCAGGCATAAGCGCCTGTCCCCCTTTTACCGTAAAAGCCCCGCCGCAGCGGGTATGCCCTGCGGCGGGATGATGAAACACCTGATATAAAGGAGAATAACCAATGAAAGTCGTTACTTTTGGCGAACTGATGGTCCGTCTGCAGCCCTTCAACTACGAGCGTTTCGTTCAGGCTAACAGCCTGGAGTTCAGCTTCGGCGGCGGCGAGGCTAACGTTGCTGTTTCTCTGGCCAACTACGGTCTGGACGCAGCTTTTGTTACCAAGCTCCCCGCACACGCCATCGGCCAGGCCGCTGTCAACAGCCTGCGCCGCTACGGCGTTGATACCAGCATGATCACCCGCGGTGGTGACCGTGTGGGCATCTACTACAACGAGAAGGGCGCTTCTCAGCGTGGTTCCGTCTGCATCTACGACCGTGCCAACAGCGCCATCCAGCTGGCTCAGCCCTCCGACTTTGATTGGGACAAGATCTTCGAGGGCGTGGATTGGTTCCACTTCACCGGCATCACCCCGGCTCTGGGCGAGAACGTTGTCGAGATCTGCCGCGAGGCCTGCAAGGCTGCTAAGGCTCACGGCGTGAAGATCAGCTGCGACCTGAACTACCGCGGCAAGCTGTGGACCCGTGAGCAGGCCCGCGCTGCCATGACCGATCTGTGCCAGTACGTTGACGTTTGCATCTCCAACGAGGAGGACGCAAAGGACGTGTTCGGCATCGAGGCCGAGGCTACCGATATCTACGGCGGCAAGCTGAACGCTGAGGGCTACAAGAGCGTTGCCAAGCAGCTGGCTGACAAGTTCCACTTCGAGAAGGTGGCTATCACCCTGCGTGAGAGCCACAGCGCATTCGACAACGGCTGGAGCGCTATGCTGTACGACGTTGCTTCCAACGAGTACTGCTTCTCCAAGAAGTACGACCTGCACATCATCGACCGCGTTGGCGGCGGCGACTCCTTCGGCGGCGGCCTGATCTACAGCCTGCTGACCGGCAAGAGCACCCAGGAGGCTGTGGAGTTCGCAGTTGCAGCTTCCGCTCTGAAGCACTCCATCGAGGGCGACTACAACATGATGACCGTGTCCGAGGTCGAGAAGCTGGCCGGCGGCGACGGTTCCGGCCGTATCCAGCGCTAAGAGCAGGAGGGAGTCCGCCATGGATATCCGTTATTCCTGCAACCAGAAGGATTTCAAGCGCTATACCACCGAGGAAATGCGGGACGAGATGCTGATCACCGGCCTGTACAAGGCAGATGAAGTGGTGGCCGTTTACAGCCACGTGGACCGTATGGTCACGCTGGGCTGCATGCCGGTGCACGAGACCGTGTCCATCGACAAGGGCATCGACATCTGGGCCAACTTCGGCACCCACTACTTCCTGGAGCGCCGCGAAATCGGCATGTTCAACATCGGCAAGGATTCCACCGGTATCGTGGTGGCCGACGGCGTAAAGTACGAGCTGGGCTATAAGGACTGCCTGTACATTACGCAGGGCACCAAGGAAGTCACCTTTGCTTCCGCCGACCCGGAGCATCCCGCCAAGTTCTACATGGTCTCTGCTCCGGCACACTGCGCTTACCAGACCCGTCTGATCAAGATGGCTGATGCAAACCACCGCCCGCTGGGCAGTGTGGACACCTGCAACAAGCGCACCATCAACCAGTTCATCCACCCGGATGTGCTGAAGACCTGCCAGCTGAGCATGGGTATGACCGAGCTGGCACCGGGTTCCAACTGGAACACGATGCCCAGCCACACCCACGAGCGGCGCATGGAGATCTATACCTACTTTGAACTGCCCGAGGGGCAGGTGGTGTTCCATATGTGCGGCGAGCCTACCCAGACCCGCCACATCGTGATGCACAACGAGGATGCTGTCATCAGCCCCTCCTGGAGCATTCACAGCGGCGTAGGCACCTCGAACTATACGTTTATCTGGGCAATGGGCGGCGAGAACATGGAGTTTGACGACATGGACAACATCGCTACCACTGACCTGCGCTAAAAAGCACCAATCAAACGCCCCGTACCGGCAACCCGGCACGGGGCGTTTTGCTAAAAAATTAACTTGGATACTGTGAAAAAGGAGAACCTCATGGATCTGTCTGCATTCAACCTGCAGGGCAAGGTAGCCCTGATCACCGGCGGTGCCCACGGCATCGGTTTTTCCATCGCAGAGGGCATGGCCAAGTGCGGCGCCGTCATCTGCTTCAACTGCTCCTCTGAGGCCAGCTTAGAAAAGGGCATGGCCGCCTACAAGGCTGCCGGCATCGACGCCCACGGCTATGTGGCAGACGTTTCCGACGAGGACGCCGTAAACGCCATGGTGGCAAAGATCAAGGCCGAGGTCGGCCCGGTGGACATTCTGGTGAACAACGCCGGTCTGATGAAGCGCGTGCCCATGATCGAGATGAGCCACGCCGACTTTATGCGTGTGATCGACGTCCATGTGGGCGGTGCTTTCAACTGCTCCAAAGCCGTGCTGCCCGACATGATGGAAAAGCGCGCGGGCAAGATCATCAACATCTGCTCCATGATGAGCGAGCTGGGCCGCGAGACCGTTTCTGCCTACGCCGCCGCCAAGGGTGCGCTGAAGATGCTGACCAAGAACATCGCCTCTGAGTACGGCGAGTACAACATCCAGTGCAACGGCATGGGTCCCGGCTACATTGCCACCGCCCAGACCGCGCCCCTGCGTGAGCGTCAGCCCGATGGCAGCCGTCATCCCTTTGACCAGTTCATCGTTGCCAAGACCCCCGCAGGCCGCTGGGGCGACCCGGAGGACATGGTTGGCCCCTGCGTGTTCCTTGCCAGCCACGCATCCGACTTTGTGAACGGCCAGATCCTCTACGCCGACGGCGGCATTCTGGCTTATATCGGCCGCCAGCCTAAGTAAAAAGCGCAAAATACACCCCCGGCGCTGCTTTTGCAGTGCCGGGGGTGTTGTGCTTTATACCGTTTTATTTAGAGGTCATTCTGCCAAAATGGCCTTTTTCCTCTTCGTCCTTTTTGGTGTCAGGCTTTTCTGCGGGGGTCAGACGCACCTCGGTCACGCGGCGCTTGGCGGTGCGGGTGACCACGCCGTCGTAGCTGCCCAGCGTAAAGCGGTCGCCCACCTTAGGCAGACGGCAGGTCTTTTCCTGCACCAGGCCGTTCACCGTGTTGGAGTCGATATCCTCGTCCTCCGGCAGTCCCAGCCGCTCGTACAGGTCGTCCACGCCGGCGCTGCCCAGCACGATCCAGCTGCCGTCCGACTGCTTGCGGAAGTCCTCGGTCACCTCGTCGTGCTCATCCCAGATCTCGCCTACCAGCTCCTCCAGAATGTCCTCCAGCGTGATGATGCCCTCGGTGCCGCCGTACTCGTCCACCACCACAGCCATGTGATGGTGCTGCTCGCGCAGGGTGCGCAGCAGCTGGGAGATCTGGGTGGAGCCGGTGGTGTAGAGGGTGGGCTTGACCAGATCCTCCAGCTTGACCTCCTTTTTCAGGCGTGCCATGTAGAAGTCCTTTTCATGTACCACACCAATGATGTTATCAATGGTGTCGTGGTACACCGGCAGGCGGGAGTAGCCGGATTCCGCAAAGGTCTGTGCCACCTCTTCCAGCGGCAGATCGTCCTCCACCGCGATCACATCCACACGGGGGGTCAGGATCTCTTCCACCTCCACGTCATCAAACTCGATGGCGCTGCGGATCAGCTCGCTTTCCCGGTCGGTCAGTTCGCCGTCATTCTCAGCTTCGCTGACCATGGTCATCAGCTCACCCTCGGTGATGGTGTCCTCCTCGGTGCTGTGGACAAAGTGTCCCAGAAAACGCTTCCACTGGCTGAACAGCCATGTCAGCGGGGTAAACATCAGCATCAGCAGGCTGAGCGCCGGCGCAACTGCGGTGGCTACCGTTTCCGGCATCTCCTTGGCAAGGCTCTTGGGGGTCACCTCGCCAAAGATCAGCACCACCACGGTCAGCACCATGGTGGACACCGTAGCGCCCCGCTCTGCACCCAGCATCTTGGTGAAAATGATGGTGCCGATGGAGGCTGCGGCAATGTTCACGATATTGTTGCCGATGAGGATGGTGGAAAGCAGCTTATCGTATTTTTCAGCCATTGCCAGCACCCGGGCGGCAGAGGCATCGCCGTCCTCGGCGCGGCTTTTCAGGCGGATCTGATTCAGGGAAGAAAATGCGGTCTCGGATGCGGAGAAAAAGGCGGAGAATGCCACCAATACTACCAGCGCTACCCAGAGCGTCATACTACTGCCATCGTCCATAAAAAGGGAAATCACACTCAACTTTCTGTTTTGATTTGTACCCTCTCAGTCATCGCTATGCGATGACTGAGAGGGTTTTGCCTATATTTTTCCTACATACAAAAATGTGCTTTCCACCGTGGCTGTTCCGCGATGAAAAGCACATCAATGTTACTTTTTATAATATCATATTCTGCACACGGGTGCAAGCGTTTGGCCCGTACTCCATGTACAAAACCGGTAAATTTTAGCGCAGAACCAGTGCGCTGCCGTCATAGTCCACCGTCAGCGTGTTGCCCTCGGCATAATTGCCCTTGATGATGGCCTTGGCGATCAGGGTCTCCACGCGGCTCTGGATGAAGCGCTTGATGGGACGTGCACCATAAACGCTGTCGTAGGCAGAATCGATGATGAAGTCCTTGGCGGCGGTGGTCACCTCCAGCTTGAGGTGCTTGCCCTCCTCCATACGGTTGCGCAGATCCTGCAGCTGCAGATCCACGATCTTGCGCATTTCGTCCTTGGTCAGGCTCTTGTAGTAGACGATCTCGTCCAGACGGTTCAAAAACTCCGGGCGGAACTTGCTCTTGAGCAGCAGGTCGATCTGGTGCTTTGCATCCTCGCTCAACTCATTGGAGCCCTGCGCACGGCGCTGCTCCAGATCGTTCAGGATGATATCGCTGCCAAGGTTGGAGGTCAGGATGATGACCGTGTTCTTGAAGTCCACGGTACGGCCCTGACTATCCGTGATGCGGCCATCGTCCAGCACCTGCAACAGGATGTTGAACACATCGGGGTGAGCTTTTTCCACCTCATCGAACAGCACAACGCTGTAAGGTTTGCGGCGCACAGCCTCGGTCAGCTGGCCGCCCTCTTCATAACCGACATATCCCGGAGGCGCGCCGATCAGACGGCTGACGCTGAACTTCTCCATATATTCGGTCATATCGATACGCACCATGTTGCGCTCGTCGTCAAACAGTGCCTGTGCCAGTGCCTTAGCCAGCTCGGTCTTGCCCACGCCGGTGGGGCCGAGGAACAGGAAGCTGCCGATGGGGCGGTTGGGGTTGGCAATACCGGCGCGGCTGCGCAGAATGGCTTCGCTCACCTTGGTCACAGCCTCGTCCTGACCGATGACCCGCTGGTGCAGCACATCGTCCAGATGCAGCAGCTTCTCGCGCTCGCCCTCCACCAGCTTCTCTACCGGGATGCCGGTCCAGCGTGCCACGATGCGGGCGATCTCCTCGTCGGTCACGCGGTCACGCAGCAGGCTGTCCTCCTTCTTGGCGGCAGCCACCTTTTCCTCTTCGGCCAGCTGTTTTTGCAGCTGGGGCAGCTTGCCGTATTTCAGTTCGGCGGCCTTGTTCAGGTCGTACTCGCGCTGGGCTTTCTCGATGGCGGCATTGGTCTGCTCGATCTGCTCGCGCAGGGTCTGCACCTTGCCAATGGCGTTCTTCTCGTTCTCCCACTTTGCCTTCATGCTGCGGAACTTATCCTGCAGCTCGGCAAGTTCCTTTTCCAGATCCTTCAAACGGCTCTGGCTCAGAGCATCGGTCTCCTTTTTCAGGCTCACCTGCTCGATCTGCAGCTGGGTGATGCGGTGTGCCAGATCGTCCATCTCGCTGGGCATACTGTCCATCTCAGTCTTGATCATGGCGCAGGCTTCATCCACAAGGTCGATGGCCTTATCCGGCAGGAAGCGGTCGGTGATATAGCGGTCGGAAAGGGTGGCAGCGGCGATCAGGGCGCTATCGTTGATCTTTACGCCGTGGAACACCTCGTACCGTTCCTTCAGGCCGCGCAGGATGGAGATGGTATCCTCCACAGTAGGCTCATCCACCTGCACCGGCTGGAACCGGCGCTCCAGTGCGGGGTCTTTTTCGATATACTGACGGTACTCGTCCAGCGTGGTCGCGCCGATGCAGTGCAGCTCGCCGCGCGCCAGCATGGGCTTGAGCAGGTTACCTGCGTCCATGGCGCCGTCGGTCTTACCGGCACCCACGATGGTGTGCAGCTCATCGATGAAGAGGATGATCTTGCCCTCGCTCTTCTTCACCTCATTCAGCACGCTCTTCAAGCGCTCCTCGAACTCGCCGCGGTACTTTGCACCGGCCACCAGAGCACCCATGTCCAAGCTGAACACGGTGCGATTCTTCAGGTTTTCGGGCACATCGCCACGCACGATGCGCTGCGCCAGACCCTCGGCGATGGCGGTTTTACCAACGCCGGGCTCACCGATGAGGCAGGGGTTGTTTTTGGTCTTACGGGACAGGATACGGATCACATTGCGGATCTCCTGATCTCGACCAATGACGGGGTCCAGCTTCTGCTTGCGGGCAAGTTCCACCAGATCCTGACCGTACTTCTGCAGTGCGTTGTAGGTGTCTTCCGGATTATCGGTGGTCACCCGCTGGTTGCCGCGCACGGCGGTAAGCTGCTGTAAAAAGGCGTCCTTTTTCAGGTTGAAGGCGCGGAACAGCTCGCTGGTGGTCTGGTCCTGCTCGTCCAGCAGGCCAAGGAACAGATGCTCCACGCTGATGAAGTCGTCCTTCATGGCCTTGGCTTCGCGGGCGGCGGCGCTGAGCACCTTATCGGC
>ERZ772812.2633-NODE-2633-length-11127-cov-3.119220_pt1 | contig 11127 bp, 10 predicted proteins | sample MGYA00511343_ERZ772812 | MGnify/ENA primary metagenome ERZ772812 (study PRJEB29015, sample SAMEA2737706) | human gut metagenome | biome: human gut; feature: human-associated habitat; material: faeces | place: China | collected 2012 ...
CGGTAGGTTCAAGATATTCCATATCAAAGATCATAGAGAAATCGGGCAAAGTGGAATGGTCGGTTTTGATGCTATCTTTAAGAATACAAAGACAGCGGGAGTTCAATATCTTGTTGCTGAGATAGAAAAATATAGTATGCCGGTAGAGGAAAGCGTAGAGGTGAGCCTTGATTATTTATTAAATGCTCCTTTTGTAGAGAAGTCCTATACTAAATAGCGTAATTACTTGGATTTAAGATATAAAAAAAAGTCTGTGCATGCTTTCGCATGTCAGACTTTCAATTCTCTCTAGCAGTTTCTGAATTATTCAGCTGTTTCAGCTGCTACGCTATCAGTTGCCAATGTATCAGCTGCTGCTGCGGCTGCTGCTTCTTCAGCTGCTGCTGCTTCTACTGCTGCGATTGAGTCAGCGATACGGATAGAATCTGCAGTTGCTTTTGCAGCGTCTGCTGCTTTGTTACCACATGATGCGAATGATACAGCTACGATAGCTACTGCCATTAAAACTAATTTTTTCATTTTCTTTGCTTTTTAAAAACGTAATACAATCAATTGCTTTATTAAAACGCTGCAAAGGTATGTACTTTTTGGATATGTTGTTCTCCAAAACCCAACTTTTTTTATACTTTTTTTTGAGGAAAGCCCATTTTGCCCTCTTCAAGCATGTTCTATAACATATTAATCCTCTGCAATGCTGTTGTATAAATACCTTTTGATACTTCTTTTCGGGGTTTTCTCAAATTCTGTAGGATAAAGCTGTATTTGGCTGACTTTTTCGTAAGCGGCAACGCTGTTGTTCAGATTCTTGAGATTTTCATCCATGATGGTCTTCAGGTTTTCCGGATTGTTCAACCCTAAAGAATCCAGTGCTTCATAGTCGGCATAGACCAAAGCTACCAATTTCCTGTTGCGCTCAATCACAAGGCTTTCCAAAACGAACGGCATATTGTTGAGGCGGGCTTCTATTTCTTCCGGGAAAATATTTTGTCCGCTGGAGCTAAGAATCATAGTTTTGCTGCGCCCACGGATATAAAGGTTGTTATGCTCGTCCAAAGTACCTAAGTCGCCGGTACGTAGCCAACCGTCTTCAGTAAAAACCTCTTTGGTGGCTTCCGGATTTTTATAATATCCAACCATTACATTCTCACCGCGTACCTGTATTTCGCCAAGTCTGTCATCCGGATTTTCTTTATAGATGCGGGCTTCCATAATATCAAGTACCCGTCCGGAAGAAGTGGTTACGAATTCGTTCCAGGGAGCGTAGCTGATAAGCGGGGCGCATTCCGTCATGCCGTAGCCGATGGTGAAAGGAAATTTGATGCGATGGAAGAATTCTTCCACTTCCGGATTCATGGCAGCGCCACCGATAATCACTTCTTTGAATCGGCCACCTAACGCATCTACCAATTTCTTACGGATTTGACCATATATCTGTCCGTCCAGCAAAGGAATGCTGAGCGCCCATTTCATGGACTTTTTGTTGATAATAGGCTGGATGACGTTCTTGTATATCTTTTCGATAACAAGGGGGACGGTTATAATCAGGTTTGGCTTTACTTCTTCAAACGCCTTCATCAGGATTTTGGGAGAAGGAACTTTTCCTAACAGTGTGACATGTGTACCCACGGCCGTAGCGGTCAGGAAGTCGAAAGCGCAACCATAAGCGTGTGCCAGTGGTAGAAAAGAGAGTACTTTATCTCCTTTCTTCAGCAGTTCGGTACGTATGCCGAAAGTTACGTTGCCTGCCAGATTGTTTCCTGTCAGCATGACGCCTTTACTGAAGCCTGTTGTACCCGAAGTATAGTTCAACAACATTATTTTGTCGTTGGAGAGGTCGGTATAAGTTACATCTTCCCGTGTGAAACCATTCGGATAAGTTTCTTCCATTTTATCACCCAGATGTTTGAGGAAACGTTGGATAGTCTCTCCGTCACGCTGGTACAAACAGCGAAAATCGTTGAGAGAGAACACACCGCGCAATCCGGTAAGCCGTTCTTCTTCCAGATGCTCCCAGATGGCATCACTGGTGAAGAGGAATACCGATTCGGAATGATTGACGATGTGATGTACATCATTGGGGTTGAAATCCTGCAGAATAGGAACCACGATGCCGCCATAGGTGATAACCGCCATATAAGCGATGCACCAACGGGCATTATTCTTGCCGATAATCGCTATCTTATCGCCGCGGCGCAGGCTGCAATACTTGAACAGAAGGTGTAATTTGGCAATTTCCTGCGCTACTTCTCCATAGGTATAACTTTCGTTTTCTCCATAATCGGTGTAACAGGGGAGATCCCAATTCTCGCGGAAACTATGCTCGTATAGCTTGATAAAGTTTTCTTGTATCATTGCACGTTTTTTGATGAATTGTGCAAAAGTAGGAAAAATATAATAATAATGTGTACCTTTGTCGTGAAAATGTGATTTAGACTCATGATAGATACCAGTATATTTCAAGATAAGACAGCGGTTTACTATACGTTGGGGTGTAAACTGAATTTCTCGGAAACTTCGACTATCGGTAAGGTTTTGCGGGAGGCAGGCGTGCGTACGGTGCGCAAGGGAGAGAAGGCGGATATATGTGTGGTAAACACCTGTTCGGTCACCGAGGTGGCGGATAAGAAGTGCCGCCAGGCAATTCATCGTTTGGTGAAGCAGCATCCGGGAGCTTTTGTGGTGGTAACGGGGTGTTATGCCCAGTTGAAGCCGGATGCCGTAGCAAAGATAGAAGGTGTGGATGTAGTGCTGGGTGCAGAGCAGAAGAAAGACCTGCTTCAGTATCTGGGCGATTTGCGGAAGCACGAAAGCGGAGAGGCACATACCTCTGCCTTGAAAGATATCCGGTCGTTTGCTCCGTCGTGTTCGCGTGGTGATCGTACCCGCTTCTTCCTGAAAGTGCAGGACGGTTGCGATTATTACTGTTCTTATTGCACCATTCCTTTTGCCCGCGGCCGCAGTCGTAACGGAAGCATCGCATCTTTGGTGGAACAGGCTCGTCAGGCAGCCGCCGAAGGCGGTAAGGAGATTGTATTGACAGGGGTAAATATCGGCGATTTCGGAAAGTCGACGGGAGAAACCTTCTTCGACCTGGTAAAGGCGTTGGACGATGTGGAAGGCATTGAGCGCTATCGCATATCTTCTATTGAACCTAACTTGCTGACGGACGAAATCATTGAGTTCGTATCCCGTTCCAAGCGGTTTATGCCTCATTTCCATATTCCGTTGCAATCGGGTAGTGATGAAGTGCTGAAACTGATGCGCAGACGATATGATACGGCGTTGTTTGCTTCTAAAGTGAAACGGATAAAGGAAGTGATGCCCGATGCCTTTATCGGTGTGGACGTGATCGTAGGAACGCGTGGAGAAACGGAAGAATACTTTGAGCAGGCATACCGGTTTATTCAAAGTCTGGATGTGACGCAGCTTCATGTGTTCAGCTATTCCGAACGTCCGGGTACGCAGGCTTTAAAGATAGAGCATGTGGTGTCTTCCGAGGAAAAGCACAGACGCAGCCGGCTTCTGCTGGATTTGTCGGACGAAAAGACACGTGCGTTTTATGCCCGCCATATCGGGCAGACAATGCCTGTGCTGTTGGAACGTTCTAAACCGGGAACGCCGATGCACGGTTTCACTCCGAATTACATCCGGGTGGAAGTGCCGCATGATGATGCGCTGGATAATCAGGTAATTCCGGTGCGTATGGGCGATTTTAATGAAGAAGGCACGGCGCTTTCGGGAGCGTTTGGCGATAAGTGATTTACTCAGTAATCTGTAATAAGGAATTGACAAGGTGAAATCAAGATTGATTTATTGGTTGACTTATGCGGGCATGTGGTTGTTGGCCTTATTGCCTTTTAAGGTACTTTATATACTGTCCGACGGGCTTTGCTTTTTGATGCATCACGTCGTGCACTATCGGCGCAGAGTAGTACGTGCTAATTTGTGCAATGCGTTTCCTGAAAAATCCGCGGCTGAACTGCGGGATATAGAACGTGAGTTCTACCGTTATATCTGTGATTATATGTTGGAGGAGGTGAAGATGCTGCGTATGTCTTTCAAGGAACTCTGCCGACGCATGGAATATGACAATAAGGAAGAGTATCTTGCCATGATTGAAAAACATGGGGGTATTGTGTTGCTGATACCGCACTATGCTAACTTTGAGTGGATTACGGGAATGAGCAGTATCATGCAAGAGGGAGATATACCGGTGCAAATCTATAAACCGTTGCATAATAAATATATGGATGCTATGTTTAAACGCATCCGTACCCGTTTTGGCGGTTACAATGTGGCCAAACATTCTACGGCGCGCGAGATTATAAAACTGTGCCGTGACAACAAGCGTGTGGCGGTGGGAATGATAACCGACCAGTCGCCCAATCCTAACGAGGCGCATTACTGGACAACTTTCCTGAATCAGGATACCGTCTTTATGGATGGTGCCGAACGTATTGCCAAACTTATGGACTTTCCTGTATTCTACTGTGAACTGCAAAAGCAGGGAAGGGGATATTGCCGGGTTCGGTTTGACTTGATAACCGAAACGCCCAAAGCAACGGCAGACGGGGAGATAACGGAATGTTTTGCCCGTCGCCTGGAACAGACAATCCGTAGAGAACCGCCCTATTGGTTCTGGTCGCATAAGCGTTGGAAACTAAAGCGTGAGGATACCATACAACATGGATAAGATTGCTGTTGTCATATTGAACTGGAATGGGTGTGAAATGCTTCGTTCGTTTCTTCCTTCCGTAGTGCGCTATTCCAAGACGGAAGGTGCGAAAATTTATGTGGCGGATAACGGTTCGACAGATGCTTCCGTTGATATGCTTCGCCAAGAGTTTCCTGACGTGCATCTTATTATATTAAAAGAGAACCTCGGTTTTGCCGAAGGATACAACCTTGCCTTGCAGCAGGTATCTGCAGAGTATGTGATGCTGCTTAATTCCGATGTGGAAGTGACCGAACACTGGTTGGTGCCACTTGTAAGCTACATGGACGCTCATCCTGAAGTTGCGGCATGCCAGCCTAAAATCCGGAGTTGGCGGCAAAAGGAACTGTTCGAATATGCAGGAGCGGCCGGCGGATTTATAGACCGTTACGGTTATCCCTTTTGCCGGGGGCGGATAATGAGTGCAGTAGAGAAAGACAACGGGCAGTATGATACTGTCGTTCCTGTGTTTTGGGCTACAGGCGCTGCCTTGTTTATCCGTCGGAAAGACTATTTGGATGCCGGCGGATTGGACGGACGTTTTTTCGCTCATATGGAAGAGATAGACTTGTGCTGGCGACTTCGTGCCCGCGGGCGGATGCTGGTTTGTGTACCCCAAAGTACCGTTTATCATGTAGGCGGTGCAACCTTGAAAAAGGAGAATCCTCATAAGACTTTTCTCAATTTCCGTAACAATCTTGTAATGCTCTATAAGAATCTGCCGCAAGAAGAATTGGGGCCTGTAATGCGTGTGCGCGCAGTGCTTGATTATGTTGCTGCTTTGAGTTTTCTGCTTAAAGGTTTCCCAATATGTGGGCAGTGCTTCGCGCACGTCATGCATTCCATTTGCTCCGTCCCTCGTTTGCGGATGCCCGTAAAGAGAACTTGAAAAAAACATCACTCCCGATGATTCCCGAACGGGTAAAAAGTAGTATCTTGGTAGGGTTTTATCTGCGTGGGAAGAAATTTTTCTCTCAGTTGTAGGAACTGTTATCTATTCTTGATTGTTTGTTTTGTAAAAGTTATTTGCTTATGGAAAAATTGGTTAGAAAGATTGGCCTGGTGGCGCATGATGCCATGAAGAAAGACCTCATAGAGTGGGTACTTTGGAATTCGGAATTGCTTATGGGGCATAAGTTCTATTGTACGGGTACTACGGGAACCCTTATTTTGGCGGCATTGAAAGAGAAGCATCCCGATGTCGAATGGGATTTTACCATTCTCAAATCCGGTCCTTTAGGCGGTGACCAGCAAATGGGCTCGCGCATTGTGGACGGGGAAATTGATTATCTTTTCTTCTTTACAGATCCCATGACTTTGCAGCCGCACGATACGGATGTTAAGGCTTTGACCCGTCTTGCCAGCGTGGAGAACATCGTGTTTTGCTGTAACCGCAGTACGGCAGACCATATCATTTCGAGTCCGCTCTTCCTTGATCCTACTTATGAACGTACTGTTCCCGATTATAGCAACTATGCCAAGAGGTTCGAGAACAAGCAAGTCGTTGCCGAGGCGGTTGAATCGGCTAAGAAAAGAAAGAAGAAGCAATAATTCATTCTGTGCATATAATGAGGCGGGGATGTCCGAAGTGCCTGTATAGGGTTGCTTTTGTTTTAAGTAGCTATTGCTGTCGCTTCCCGTGAGATGCAAATCTCTATTCCCGCCGCTTCGATGTCTGCCCCCATTGGCGGATTGCGCTTTGATAACTTTAATTCAATATTTTCTATTTGGGGGAAATCGCCGAACAACCGTTTCACAATACGTCCTCCGACATGTTCCAATAGCTTGGAAGGAACCTTCATTTCTGCCTTTACGGCTTCATACACATCTGCGTAGCTCACGGTATCCGCTACATCATCGGTCTGCATGGCAGGTGCGATGTTTACTTGCAGTCGCAGGCTGACGGTGAATTCGTTACCTGCCAGTGTTTCCTGTTCGCCTACACCGTGGTGGGCGAAAAAGCATATCCGGTCTAAAAATATGTAGCTTTTCATAAACGAAAAAATAGTCTCTCATGCAAACTTATGGATAATATTTTTGTTCTACAACTCGTGGAGCACGATTTCTATGCTTTTTTGCAAAAAATGGCGTGAAAATTTTCATTCTAATTATATTTCTATAACTTTGCATTGAAGTTCGGTAGCGACTGTAGCTTGATTTTTTAAGGAGAAAAATATATTAGAAGCGTTGTGCTTTGTCCTCTAAATGGAAACCTAGGAAATTTTCATTATTTAACGAAGGACAGCACAGTGGATTCTCACGTTTGTAGCGTGGGACTGCTGTCTGTTTTCGTTAAAGGGCTATTCCTAGGGCCTCCATTTAGAAACAGCACGCAGCTCCACGTTTCTGTTTCTAACCGGTCCTTTCGGAGTTTGGAGGACGCATGCTTCCGGTCTGCCTGTGCAGACAGAAGTTTATAAGACGTTTATGCAGATAAGATTGTTGCTGTTTCTGTTGTGCATATTTCTCATGACTCCGATTGATGGGTATGTAAAAGCCGGTAATGGGGAAGATACCTTGTACTACGCTGGGCGAACATTCAGTCCGAATTCGAGTATCGGGCGCAATAACCATTCGTTGTTGCTGAAGACCAATGCTGTGGCGTGGGGAATGGCGGTTATGAACGTAGCGGTGGAGTATGATATTTCGCCTGCAATTTCTGTCCTTATTCCTTTTTACTATTCTCCTTTCAATTATTTTACTTCTTCCCGCAAACTGCGCACTTTCTGCGTGCAGCCCGAAGTGCGTTATTGGTTCGGGCAGGTGGATGGTCTTTTTACCGGTGTGCATATCGGGGTGGCTTCTTACAACTATGCTCTTAAGAACAGTACATATCGCTATCAGAATAGCGATACGGGTGCTCCATTGCTGAATATGGGACTTACTGCCGGTTACCGGCTTTTACTTGGAAAGGGTGGATGCTGGTGTCTGGAGTTTTCTTTGGGAGCGGGATATGCTTATCTGGATTATGACCGCTTTTTCAATATTCCCGGTGGTGCCTATGTCGATACTCGTCATAAGAATTTTTTCGGCATCGACCATGTGGGTGTTTCAGTGGGCTCCGCAGGTCGTGTCCGGAAATAAGAATCGCGGGATTGTTTCTGACACCAAGCTCAACTTTTGTGATCTCAGGGTTGCCATAGGTCGAAGTGTTGGCAGTATCAAGCAGTGCCATAACTTTGACGCCGAAGCTGCCTGTTTCCAGGACAAGGGATGTCAGGTCATCGGTACTCAGACTGTCATCTAAGGTTTTTGCTAAAGCTTTCTGCAAAAAGGCATCGATAGCTGTATCGGCGTAACCCAGAACGTTAGCGTGTTTGTTGTAAGCAGCCATACCCTTTAAACCGTAGAGGGTCAGCTCACGCAGACTGCGTAAGTCTTCATTCCCGGTGTCCAGCACTCCCACCTTGTCAGCTTTTAAGGTCCTTTCTTCTGCGGTACGACATTGCCAAGAAGCGGCATCGCTCAGTCCTGTATCGTCATGGAGCTGTTCAAACAGTTCGTCACGGCTGGATAGAGTTTCATTGATTCTGTCGATAAAACGGTCATCGTCAAAATTAGCGTTAGTGATGGTCATGAACAGGTTAGTAGTGATCAGCCGGTCGATGGCTGCTGGGATTTCTTTGCCTTCAGAGCGCAGGCGGGTTGTTATTTCGGAAAGTCCCTTGGTCACATAAATCAGCAGGTCCTGCAGATTAGCGGTTTCAGGTTTTTTACCGCAGACACCTCCAAACATACAGCCTTTATTGCCGGCTGTTTCCTGACATTGAAAACAAAACATTTTCGGTTCCATAATATCACTCCTTATAATTATGGAGATTTCCTTCTCCTTTATTGTGGTTGCTGCCATAACGGCAGAGTAGACAAATACTTCTTTCATGTTTATGATATTATAATTACAGTTTAAAGTAAGTTGTATTTACAACGGAAAAGAGATTTCTTTATTGCGAAAATAGTTGTTTCTAAATAAAAAACTCCATTCCAGTATAACTGGAATGGAGTTTTAATTTCAGTATAAACTGACGACTGCTTTACATGGTCAAAATTTTCATGATGAACATGGCGATACCGGCATTCAGGAAAGAAATGCTGAGTAGGATCGGATAATGTCTGGAAGGAACGCCGGCAGTGCCCAGCAAACGGCCCAGATATTGGATCTTGGAACCCAAGAGGTAGATAGCGGGGATAACGATGGTAATCGAGCGTTCATCGATGCCGCCGTCGTTATAAAGCGCCATGCAGACACCAACAGCGCCGCCCATGGACATGAGCGCACTGAACAGTACCATGATTGCTTCGCCGGGAAGACCCCAGATGGCCATAACAGGAGCGAAGAATTTACCTGCCAGAGTCAGCAGTCCGGTAACGTTTAAGATTTTGATGCATACATAAGCCATCAAAACGTTAGGGATAATATTATCAATAGCGATGTTCCAGCCTTTGCGGGCACCGCGAACGAAGATATCCATTAAGGAAGGTTTTGCTAATTTTGCGTTAAGTTCCGCCTCTGCCGCAGCTGCAGCGTCTTCGGGAGCGTGGTTGATTTTTTCTTCACTCATGCTTATGCGGCCTCCTTGCAGAATATTTTTACATAGGCGCGCATCATATTAGCGCCGAAAATTTTCATAACAAACAGTACTGCCAGAGGTATGGAAATAGGTACTGTCAAGAATCCAAACAGTGCGGAACCGGAAGAAAGATAATTAGTGATCAGGCCGCCTGCTGTAAACTGGAAAGCACTGAAAATCAAAAGTTCATTATCAGTGATCTGTTTTTCCAAATGTAATTGTCTGGTCATACCTGCGCCGGCGTCAGTGCTTTGCAGTGAAGAAACGAGCGCGATACCGCAGATACCAGGAATACCAAGGATCGGACGCAGAATCGGAGTCATCAGCTTTTGAGCTGCTTTAAGACCGCCGTAATGTTCAACTACTTCAATGAGACCCATTGCCAGCATAACGCCGGGAGCCAAACCGAAAGCAAACAGGAAGCCGTCGCGTGCACCGCTGCCGCCTTGACCTGAGAATGTTGCTTTAGCGCTTTTCATTGTACCGAATTTACCGTTTAATGTGTCAAAGTCGAAAATATTCAGACCATGACCGGCATTTGCAAACAGACCGGAGAAAATTGCAATGGCGATAACCAAAACAATATATCCGGAGAGCGGAACCTTATTTAAGGTTTCCTTAACTTTGTCCATGTGGGAACCCCTCCTCAAATTATAGATAAGTGCAAGTTTGCCATCCTGATAAGAAACAGAATGTGCTTTACATTATATCTAAAAAACAACTATTTGACAAGGGAAAACTGATAAGTTATCAGTAAAATTTCGCAATATAAAAGAATAAGATTACTCACCCTCGGCCATTTTACGAAGATCTTTGGCTAATGTATCGTCGGTGAGGACATAAAGGAAGTCGCCGGCCCGCAATCTGGTGTCGCCTATGGGTATCAGATCGCTTTCGCCGCGCTTGACGTCCACGAGCAGTGTATGCTCAGGCCAGTTGATTTCTTTGATCAGACGTCCGTCGATAGGACTGCCGCTGCAGACTGCCAGTTCAATGACGTTCCGCTGTCTTTCACAGTGACTGCCGTCATTTTTATTGGCGGACTGCAGACTGCGTGCCAGCAGTTCTTCATAGATCGGTTTGCTGCGGCACAGCTCGGCGGCAATAAAGGCCACGATTGAGGCAATGGACAAAACCAGCATATGCTGGAAGGAGCCGGTCATTTCCATAATAAGGATGATACCGGTGATCGGAGCCCGTACCGAGGCGGAAAAGAAAGCCGCCATAGAGATGACGATGATATTGGAGTAAAAAAAAGGGTCAAGAAGCCCTAAAGCGATCATGATATTGCTGATGACACTGCCTGTGAGTGCTCCAATGACAAGCATAGGCAGAAAGAAGCCGCCGGGGACACCGCTGCCGTAGCTGAGCATTGTAAAGATGAATTTACCTGCCAGCAGCAACAGTAAAGCCTGCAGAGTGTAAGGTGTTTTGGCAATATTGTTGATCAATTCGTTGCCGCCGCCCAGCACCTGCGGATAAACAAAACCTAAAATACCGGCGCAGAATAATGCGAAGACTATTTTGCTGAACGGAGTAGGGAAAAGTTTGTAGAAACGGGGAATATTTAAAAGTCCGGCGTTAAAAACTACGCCTGCCAAACCTACGACCAGGCTTAAAAGGGCCACATAGCCGTAATATTCCAGCGGCAGGAAAGGCAGACCGAAAAAATCAAAAATAGTGTCGTTGCCAAAGAAGAAACGTGAAATAACCGTTGCAGTCATTGCGGCAGCCATGGCTGGCAGCAGGACGACGACGGAAAAATTGCGGTGCAGTTCTTCTAAAGCAAAAATAACGCCCGCTAACGGAGCGTTGAAGGCTGCCGCCAAGCCGGCACTGGCGCCG